>Ga0272448_1002266_pt1 | contig 24442 bp, 17 predicted proteins | sample YNPCB0191_FD_202220 | JGI IMG/M metagenome (GOLD analysis project Ga0272448, IMG submission 202220) | Hot spring sediment microbial communities from Yellowstone National Park, WY, United States - YNP-CB-019-1 | ecosystem: Environmental > Aquatic > Thermal springs > Hot (42-90C) > Sediment... | reverse complement strand
TCCCCTACAGCTTCTCCACCTGGAGGAAGTTCAGCTCCACGGGCGTCGAACGCCCGAAAATCGTGACCAGGACCGTGAGGGTCGAGTGGTCGGCGTTGACCTTGTCCACCACCCCCTGGAAGGAGGCGAAGGGACCCTCGATGATCTTCACCTTCTCGCCGGGCTCGAAGGTGTACTTGGGCTTGGGGGCCTCGGTGGCCTGGGTCATGTGGCCGAGGATCCGGTCCATCTCCTCGGGGCTCAGGGCCTCTCCGCTGACGAAGCCCGTGACCTTCGGCGTGTTGACCACCACCTGCTTCGTCTCGTCGTTCATCACCATCTGGACGAGGACGTAGCCGGGGAAGAACTTCTTCGAGGAGACGTGCTTCTTGCCGTTCCGGATCTCCACCACGTTCTCCGTGGGGATCATCACCTCGCCGAAGTAGTCCTTGAGCCCGAAGGCCTCGATCCGGTTGAGGAGACTTTCCTTCACCCGGTTCTCGAAGCCCGAATAGGTATGGACGATGTACCAGTTCATGTCCGCCATCGAGAACTCACTTGAACAGCGCGAAGAGCTTGTTCAGCGCGCTGAAGACGATCTGGTCCACCACCCAGAGGTAAACGCCGAAGAGGATGACGATGACCACCACCACGCTGGTGGTGTTGATCACCTCGCTCCGGCTGGGGAAGGAGGTCTTCTTGACCTCCATCTGAACGTCCTTCAGAAAGGCCGGAAAGCGCTTCAGGGATTCGAGCCACTTCACGGTTCGCCTCGCTTCGTCTCGGAGGGCCGGCGCTTCGGACCCCTCCGGCTTCCTGGAGCCACGGGCCGGAAAGCCTTCCGGCGGCCGGCGCTTCCCAATGTTTGGCAGGCGAGGAGGGGCTCGAACCCCCAACCCCCGGTTTTGGAGACCGGTGCTCTACCAGTTGAGCTACTCGCCTGCGGAAAGATCACTTCACCTCTTTGTGGACCTGGTGGGAACGGCAGAAGGGGCAGTACTTGCGCACCTCCAGCTTTCCCTGCTGCTTCTTCTTGTTCTTCGTCGTCGAGTAGTTTCGGCGCTTGCACGCCGAGCACTGCAGGTGGATGATGTCGCGCATGGTTTACTCCAGGATCTCCGTGATGGTCCCCGCGCCCACGGTGCGCCCCCCTTCGCGGATGGCGAAGCGGAGGCCCTTCTCCAGGGCCACGGCGGTGATGAGGTCCACCTCCACGGAGACGTTGTCTCCGGGCATGACCATTTCCCGGTCCGGCGGAAGCTCCACCGTCCCCGTCACATCGGTGGTGCGGAAGAAGAACTGGGGGCGGTAGCCCTTGAAGAAGGGCGTGTGCCGGCCTCCCTCCTCCTTCGTGAGGATGTACGCCTCGGCGCGGAAGCGGTGGTGGGGCTGGATGGACCCCGGGTGGGCCACCACCTGCCCCCGCTCCACGTCTTCCTTCTTGATGCCGCGGAGGAGAAGCCCGGCGTTGTCCCCCGCCTGCCCCTCCTCCAGGATCTTGTGGAACATCTCCACGCCGGTGACGGTGGTCTTCTGGGTCTCCCGGAGGCCCACCACCTCCACCTCCTGGCCCACCTGGATCCGCCCCCGCTCGATCCTCCCCGTGACGACGGTCCCCCGCCCCGAAATGGAGAAGACGTCCTCGATGGGCATGAGGAAGGGCTTGTCCACCGGACGCTGGGGGAGGGGGATGTACCGGTCGCACGCCTCCATGAGCGCGTAGACCGGCCTGCACCGGGGGCACTCCGCCCCGCCGCACCCGCAATGCAGGGCCTGTAGGGCCGAGCCCTTCACCACGGGCACCTCCTCGCCGGGGAAGTCGTAGGTGGTGAGCAGGTCCCGGATCTCCATCTCCACCAGGTCCAGGAGCTCCTTGTCGTCCACCATGTCCACCTTGTTCATGAAGACGACGATGGTGGGCACTCCGACCTGGCGAGCAAGGAGGATGTGCTCCCGGGTCTGGGGCATGGGGCCGTCGGCGGCGGAGACGACGAGGATGGCCCCGTCCATCTGGGCGGCGCCGGTGATCATGTTCTTCACGTAGTCGGCGTGGCCGGGGCAGTCCACGTGGGCGTAGTGGCGGTTCTCGGTCTCGTACTCCACGTGGGCGGTGTTGATGGTGATGCCCCGGGCCTTCTCCTCGGGGGCCTTGTCGATCTGGTCGTAGGCCGTGAAGGCGGCGAGGCCCCGGCTCCCCAGAACCTTGGTGATGGCGGCCGTCAAGGTCGTCTTGCCGTGGTCCACGTGACCAATGGTGCCCACGTTCACGTGGGGCTTGGTCCGCTGGAACTTTTCCTTCGACATGACCGCCTCGCTACGCTGTCACTTGACATCCGGCCGGGGGCCCGCTGCCCTCCGCCGGGGATTCTTCCAATGGAGCCCGCGACCAGGATTGAACTGGTGACCTCGTCCTTACCAAGGACGCGCTCTACCGACTGAGCTACGCGGGCCCGGGTTGGGTGAAAGTGAAAAGCGAAAAGCCAGGGCGAACCATTTCTGGTCGGGCCTTCTTCTTTCCGCTTCTCCCCGTTCACCCACCTTTCCTCGCCGGCTCGCCCTCCACGGCTCCCCGGCTCGTTTCTTCTAACTGCCTTCTGCCGCTCTCCGGTCCTGCTTCCTGGCTTCCTTGGAGCGGGCGACGGGATTCGAACCTACGGCCGCTAGGAGCCTCGCTCGCGTCGGAGTCCGCTCGCTCCGTTCCAAGCGGCCCTACGGTTCCCGGGGAGGGACCCTCGGCTTGGCCCGCTTCGCTGCGAACGCTCGCTCCTCGCTCGCGTTCTCGCGGCGGCCCTACGCCGATTCCCTCCCTTCGAATCCCGCTCACCTCCTCCTGGCTGCCTTCTGCCGCTCTCCGGCCCTGCTTCCTGGCTTCCTTGGAGCGGGCGACGGGATTCGAACCCGCGACCCTCAGCTTGGAAGGCTGATGCTCTACCAGCTGAGCTACACCCGCCCAAAACACGCAGGGATCCGCCCGAAGGCGATCCCTGTTCCGATCTGGTGGTGGTGGAGGGGGTAGGATTCGAACCTACGTAGGCGCACGGCCGGCAGATTTACAGTCTGCTCCCTTTGGCCACTCGGGAACCCCTCCACCAGGAGTTACGGCATCTCGCCCGTTCCTGTCTTCGCGGCCAAGGCCGGAATGGCTCCGGCCCCTTGGAGCCGATGAGAGGACTTGAACCTCCAACCAACGGATTACAAATCCGCTGCTCTACCGTTGAGCTACATCGGCGTGCCCGGCTTTCACCGGACAGCCGGGGTACGTTAGCACACTTTCCAGCGCCGTGCAAGCCCCCCCGGGGCCCCCAAATTCCGCGATGGATCGGTCTTGCCTTCGGTGGTGCAGGTGCTTCACGACGGAAAAGCTTTTTTCCTGAACGGGGAGGGGCTTCTCCCCCGCGTTCCGCTGGCCAAGCCAGGCGGAACGCTCGGCTTGCCCTTCGGGGTCCCTCCCCGCTCCACGGGCAAAGCCCGTGGAGCCTCACCCCACCCCTCACGCCTTCTTCGCCTTCGGCTCGAATGCCCCCAATCCCTCGGCAGGTGATGGGGCTATTTTGGGGATCTGAAAGATTTCCACGGGCTTGCGCCACCTGTTGGCTTCCCATCGCGGGATTGGGGGGGCCCCGGTGCCGTGCCGGAAGCCAGAAAGAAAATGCAACTCCTTGAAGAAAAATGGGATCCCGTTCTCCACCCCATCCCCCGCCAAGGGATGGGCGGCACTTCAGCCGAAGGCCGAGAGGGCGCGGGGAGGAGGGGCGGCGCCACTTGAGGCGGGGAGTAGGATTGGAAAGAAGTGAAAAGTGGCCATGGGTAGGTGAGAAGGAAAGGAATGAAAAGTAAAAAGAGAGAAAAAAGAAGAAAAGTCCCCGGGCTCCCTGACCTCTCCGTTCCGGGTTTTGATTTTTCCCTCCTCACCTCATCACCCCATCCCCTCCTCCCGTCTTCTCTTCTCCGCGGTGACGGCTCACGGCCGCGGCGGGCGCGGCGCACGCCCATCGTGGCTTCTCTCCAAGCCGGCGAAGGCTCGGCCCATATACCGCCCATCGGGGGAGCGAAGAACGCCGGAAGGGGCGAGGGAAAAAAAGGGGAAGCCCCGGGTTTCCCCGGGGCTTCCGGTGTGGCCCATGGAGAGGACGGTTAGAAGGTCCAGCGCACGGCGAGGCGCACGCGGCGGGCCGTCTGGTGTCCGCGCTCCATCTTGAAGTAGGGGTAGGTCTGCGTGTTCTCGGTGTTGAGGGTGTTGTAGGTCTGGTCCACCGTCGTGGTCCGCTGCTCGTTGGTCACGTTGAAGATGTCGGCGCGGAGGGCCAGGTTGGACTTCCAGAGCTTGAAGGTGTACTGGGCGCCCAGGTCGAGCTGCCAGAGGGTCGGCGTCCGACCGGCGGTTCCGCGGGGCTGGCAGAAGCCCTCGTTCACGCCGTAAGCGTCATCGGCGCCGAGCTTGGAGATGGGGGTCCCGCTCTGGAGGGTGAAGTTACCGGAGAGCTCCAGGGGGATGTTCTCGAAGAAGTAGCCGCCGTAGACCTTCAGCACGTGGGTCCGGTCGTTGGGCAGGAGGCCGTAGCCGTTGACCAGCAGGGAGGGGATGTCGTACTTGGAGGTGATGTTGGGGTCGAGCTGGCCGTTGTCGTTGGAGTAGAGGCCCTCGTAATTGCCCGTGAGGCGGCTCAGCGTGTAGGAGCCCTGCAGCATCCAGTGGTTGGAGAAGCGCTTGTCGGCGGTGATTTCCAGGGCCTTGTAGATCCGGACTGGCTTGGGGAAGCGCCACCAGTAGCCGGGGCGCCCGAGGGCATCGGGAACCCAAACGCCGGTCCACTTGTCGGGGTTGGTCACGATGTAGGAGGTGGCGCCATCCACGGAGATGTCCTCGATCACCCGGCCGATGGAGCGGTAGATGGCCCGGGCGCCCATGGAGAAGTCGGGGCGGATTTCGTACTGGTAGCCGAGGATCGTCTCCTTGTTGTAGGAGCCCTTCAGGTTGCCGCCGTTGGGGCCACCCACGATCTTGGTGGGCTTGAGGCCGTAGGTGGCGTTATAGGCCTGCGGAATGGTCAGGTTCGGGTCGTAGTAGGTGGTGAAGTGGAAGTACTCGTCGGTGAGGGCCCGAATGGCCATGTCGTTGGGGATGCGCTCGTAGTAGTAGCCCCAGAAGCCGTAGAGCTTGCTCTTGCCGTTGTGGGCGACGTCCCAGGTGAAGCCGATGCGGGGGGCCCACATGTCGTTGATGTTGACCTTGCGGGCCTTGCCGTTGGAGTAGGAGGGATCGTGCAGGATCACCGCGGGCACGTTGACGGTGTTGTCGCCGCCCTTCATGTGGATCTGGTCGAGGCGGACGCCCACCTTGAAGAGGAAGTAGTCGGTGAGGTTCCAGTTGTCCTGGGCCCAGTAGGCGTAGTACTTCTGGGAGGTCTTCTTGTTCTGGTCGTTCATGAAGCCCTGGGCGCGGTAGTACATCTTCATCCGGTCACCGGCGTCAACGATGCCGTTGTTGTTGAAGTCCCACCAGCGGGGATCGAAGCGGACCACGACGCCGCCGGGCATCGTCCGGCCGAAGAAGGGAGAGGAAGGGACGCCGTCGGTGAAGGGGGCGCCGGTGTAGTTGAAGTTGTAGTCGTAGGTGATGTCGTAGTACTGGAAGCCGTAGGCCAGCTCGTGGCGCCCGTGGAAGTCGAAGAGGTGGGTGGCCTTCAGGCGGATCTGGTCGTTGATGTCCTTGGTGTCTTCGTGGGTCCGGCCGCCCAGGGAGGGGCCGTAGTTCAGGAGGTTCAGGGGCACCGCAGGCGCCATGAGCTTTCGGGTGCCATAGTCATAATACACGTACCAGTTGGCCGGGTTGAGGGCGCCGCCGGGGCCCATCAGGTCCCAGTCCAGGCCGGCCTGGCCCAGGTTGGCCTGGGTGCTGACGTCGGGGCGGACCTGGTAGCCGGCGTAGGTGCCGGAGCCGAAGCGGTAGTAGTAGCCGTAGTTGCTCTCGGCCGCGGCGTTCACCGGGTGGTCGCTGTCCTTGGTGTGGCGCCGGGCGATGACGGCCTCGGTGAAGAACTTGGGGGTCCAGGTGGCGTTCCACTGGAGGGAGACGGCGTAGTTGTCGGTCTTGGACTTCCGCGGAGAGGCCGTCGGGTTGAAGTTGGCCAGGTTGGCAAAGTAGTCGTACTTGTCGTTGTTGCCGAACCAGGAGAGGGAGAGCTTGTGGTTCGGGTTCACGTTCCAGGTGAGCTTCAGGGCGTACTGGGGGTCCTTGTCGGTGTTCTTGTACCCCGTCGGGGCCGCCCAGGAATAGGAGGGGTGACCGTTCAGCCAGACGTTGTCGTCGCCGCCGTTGGCGGTGAAGGTCTGCTCGGTCTTGTTCCAGTCGTAGGCCGCGAAGAACCAGAGCTTGTCCTTGATGAAGTAGCCGCCCAGGCTGCCGCCGATGTCGTACTGCTTGAAGGCCTTCCGGAAGTTGACGATGGTGGGGTTCCGGAGCTTCCGCTCCTCTGCGCCCATGTTGTCGTCGAAGTAGTAGGCGAAGAGGGAGCCGTGGAACTCGTTGCCGCCGCTCTTCGTGATGGCGTTGATGTTGCCGCCCATGAGGGCGCCAAACTCGGCGTCGAGACCGCCGGTTTTCACCTCGGTGGCCTCGATGAAGTCGAAGTTCAGCGAGGTGAGGTTGAGGGCGTCGCCCGAACCGGTCACGTCCACGCCGTTCACCGTGTAGGAGTTTTCGGGGCCCGACGCGCCGGCGATGGACGGGGTGTCGGCGAGACCCGAAGAGACGGCGCCGGGGGCCAGGAAGGCGATGCCGGCGGAGTCACGGCTGAGGGGGATGGAGCTGATCATGGTGTCGGAGATGTTGGCGCCCACTTCGGTCTTCTTCGTGTCAATGACCGGGGCCGCCGCCGTCACCACGATCTCCGTCTTGCCCTGGCTCAGGGTGAAGGGCAGGCTGATGGTCGTGCCCAGGGGGATCTCGATGCCCTTGCGCACCACCGAGTTGTAGCCGGGGGCCTCCACCTTGACCTGGTAGTTCTTCCCCACCGGCAGGAAGGGGATGACGTACTGGCCGTTGACGTCGGTGGCCGTCCCCTGGAACCCCTGGAGGCTCGGACCGGACACCTGAATGGTGGCCCCGATCACGGGCTGGCCGGCCTCGTCCGTCACCTTGCCCTGGAGGCCGCCGCCCTGCTGGGCGAAGACGGCGAGGCCCGACACGGCCAACGCCACGGCGATCCAGGCACCCCACTTGAGTGCTTTCCTCATATGGTCACCTCCATAACCTCTGAAGTTTTCAGAACCACCGAAAACTCAAGGACTTACCCTCCTCCGCATCACCTCCTTTCTTCCCAATGGCCCAAAGGTAACGAAAGAAAACGGCCGTGTCAACCCCCCGTGTCCTTTCGGACACACTCGGGAGAAGACGGCGAAAAAAGGGGCCCCGGTCTCCCGGGGCCCCTCGAGGGTCAGAAAGGACGCGCCACCGGTCTCAGAAGGACCACTTGAGGCCGAGGCGGGCGTTGCGGCTTTCCTGCCGGGCGCTGGTCTTGCCCCAGTTGGAATCCCGCTGGAGGTTCCCGCGCAGGTAATCGGCCAGGGTGTCGGGGGTCACGTAGTAGGTCTGGTACTTGGCGGTGGCCGTCTGGCGGTTGGTCACGTTGAAGACGTCAGCGAAGAAGGCCAGGTTGGCCTTCCACAGCTTCCAGTTGTACTCGGCGTGGAGGTCCAGCTGCCAGGTGCCGGGCAGGCGGTCGGAGCCCCGGGGCTCCACCAGAACCGTGCCGTAACCGGCCTCCTGCCGCGGGTAGCCCATGCGCTTGTCGAAGGGCCGCCCCGACTGGAGGGTCAGGTTGGCGCCGAGGATGAGGCCGAAGTCGAAGCGGTAAGAGCCCTGAACTTTGAGTTGGTGCCGGCGGTCCTGGGGGAGCCAGCCGTAGCGGTTCATGTTGAGGATGTGCTCGGGGATGTCGTAGGCGCTGGAGGCGCCGGGGTTGAGGCCGGCGAGGCTGTAGCCGCCGGAGCCGCCCTCGTAGTTCCCCCTCAGGAAGGAGAGGGTGTAGTTGGCGTTGAGGAACCAGTTGTCGGCAAAGCGCTTGTTCAGGGTGAAGGTGTAGCCCTGGTAGTTCCGGATGGGCTTGGGGAAGCGCTCGTAATCGGGCACGGCGGAGGCCCACCGGTCCATGATGGACGAAGGCCACTGGTCGCCGGGGTTCATGATGATGTAGGAGATGCCGCCGTCGGGGTCGATGTAGCCCACGTCCTCGATGACCCGTCCCAGCTCGCGGAAGACGGCCCGGAATCCGACGGTGAGGTCGGGCTTCCACTCGTACTCCAAACCGGCCACCAGCTCGTCGGTGTACTGGTTCTTCACCCCGCCCAGGACCTGGGTGGCGTACACGCCGTAGGCGTTACGGAACCAGAACTGCTTGGGGTAGCGACGGTAGTAGTCCACGTAGGTGGCGTGGCCGGGGTCCATGGAGGAGGACATGGCGATGGGCAGGCGCTGGTAGAAGCGGCCCACGTTCACGTACGCCTTGGAGCGGCCGTTGTTCATGAAGTCCCAGGAGAGGCCCAGGCGGGGCGACCAGGAGTCGAGGGAGAGATGGGCGCCGCCGTTGTCGGGCTTGACTTCGTTCCGCTCCCAGCGGAGGCCGTAGGAGAGGGTCACGTTGTCGCTCAGGGACCACTTGTCCTGGGCAAAGAGGGCCGTGTAGGCGCCCTTCTCGTAGTAGCGGGGGTTCTGGAGGGTGTAGATGAACCAGTAGTAGTAGTCCTCGGGGTTGGGAGAGGCGGGGTTGGGGTTCCGCAGGTTGTACTGAACGTACCACTGCCTTCCGCCGGTGTACCCGTTGTAGGAGTTCCACTTGAGGGCCTCGTACTCCCCTCCGAACTTGATCTCGTGCTTGTTGTAGAGGTAGGTCATCTTGAGGGCGAGCTGGTCGGTGTCCCGGTCGTCCCAGAGGACCGTTCCCGACCCCCCGCCGATGCTGAGGGAGGGCGAATAGTCGAAGGAGACGATCTGGGGCCGTCCGTAGCCGGCGCTGTCCCAGGGGAGGATGTCAAGGCGGGAGTGGGTCTTGCCGATGCCGAGGTCCATGAAGAAGTTGCTGGACCAGGTGGCGTACCACTTGAAGGCGGCGTTGTATCCGCCCTGGAAGCGCCGGGTCAGGCGGGAGCGCTGGTCGAGGCTGTTGACGTAGCCCTCGTTGAACCACATGTGAGAGGGATCGGAGAAGACGCTCAGCTCGAGGTTGTGCTTCTCGTTCACCCTGTAGTTGAACTTGGCCGACCAGAACCAGTTCCGGCTGAGGTCGTCGTAGTTGTAAGGGATTTCCAGGGTGGAGCCGTAAGCCGGGTGGTAACGGTTCACGTTGGTCAGGACGGAGGAGCCCTCGTAGTGGCGGCTGAAGAGGGAGGGGTTGTAGGCCACGAAGAACCAGAGCTTGTCCTTGAGGATGGGGCCGCCCAGGTCGAAGCCGTAGTCGTAGTTGTGGTACGGCTGGGGCTTGTTGACCTCCAGGTCCGTGGAGTGGGCGTTGGCGGTGAAGGAGTCGTCGGTGTAGTAGGCGAAGATCTCGCCGTGGAACTCGTTGGAGCCGCTCTTGGTGAGGACGTTGAAGAGGCCGCCGGTGGAGGCGCCGTATTCGGCGTCGAGGCCGCCGGTCGCCACCTCCATCTCACGGATGAAGTTGTAGTTGAGGTTGGTGCCGAAGGTGCCGGTGACCGGGTCGGTGGTGTTGAGGCCGTTCACCAGGAAGACGTTCTCCGAACCTGTGGAGCCCGCCACGCCGGGGTTGCCGTCCATGCCCGACCCGACCACCGTCGGGGCCAGGTAGAGGGTGTCCTGGTACTGCCGTCCGATGGGGATGGTCTCCAGCTCCTCCTGGGTGAGGTTGGTGGAGATCTTGGTCTCCTTGAGCGTGACGGCCGGCGGCCGGGCGGTGACGGTCACCTCCTCCCCGCCGCTCATGAGGGTCGCTTCCAGCGTCGTGGTGCTGCCCAGGCTGACGGTGACGTTGGACTGGATGATCTTGTTGAAGCCCACCGCCTCCACGACTACCTTGTAGTCCGACGCCGGGGGAAGGTACGGGATGAGGAACTCTCCCTGGATGTTGGTGGCCGTCCCGCGCGGGCCCTGCAGGTACTTGGAGGTGACCTCCACCGATGCCCCGGGGATGGGGTTGCCCTGGGTGTCCACCACGCGGCCCGAGATGGCGCCCGTGTTGCCCTGGGCGAAGACGGCCCCCGAGAGGGCCAGGGCGACCACCAGGATCGCCGCGCCTCCGATTCTCCACTTCATGCCGTTTCCTCCTTTCCTCTACAAAAAAAGACTCGAAATGGCCGGGCGGTTTTGCCCAGCGTTCCCGAGAGTAAAACCGCCGTTGTGGCCCTGTCAACTCAGAGCGTGTCTCTTCCGCCACAGTATGGGCGAAGTGCCGCAGGGATGGCGACGGAGCCGTCCTCCCGCTGGCCCTGTTCCAGGATGGCGACGACGGTGCGCCCCACGGCCAGTCCCGACCCGTTGAGGGTGTGGACGAGGCGGGGCTTTCCGCCCCCCCGGGGGCGGAAGCGGATGTTGGCCCGCCGGGCCTGGAAGTCCTCGAAGTTGGAGCAGGAGGAGATCTCCCGAAAGCGCCCCTGGGAGGGGAGCCAGACCTCCAGGTCGTAGGTCTTGGCGGAGGAGAAGGACATGTCGCCGGTGCAGAGGAGGACCCGCCGGTAGTGGAGGCCCAGGGCCTCCAGCACCGCCTCGGCGTCCCCGGTGAGCCGCTCCAGCTCGTCGTAGGAACGGTCCGGGTGGACGAACTTGACCAGCTCCACCTTGTGGAACTGGTGCTGGCGGATCATCCCCTTCACGTCCTTGCCGTGGGAGCCGGCCTCGGACCGGAAGCACGGCGTGAAGGCGCAGTAGGAGAGGGGAAGGACCTCCTCCTCCAGGATCTCGTCCCGGTGGAGGTTGGTCACCGGGACCTCGGCGGTGGGAATGAGGTAGAAGTCGCCGCCGTCCACCTTGAAGAGGTCCGCCTCGAACTTGGGGAGGTTGCCGGTGCCGTACAGCGCCTCGGCCTTGACGAGGTAGGGAGGGATCACCTCCGTGTAGCCGTGGCGGGAGGTGTGGAGGTCCAGCATGAAGGCGATGAGGGCCCGCTCCAGTAGGGCCCCCGCCCCGCGGTAGACCACGAACCGGGCGCCGGAGATCTTGGCGGCCCGCTCGAAGTCCAGAATCCCCAGGGCCACGCCCAGCTCGTCGTGGGGTCGGGGCGGAAAGGAGAAGCGGGGGGGCTCGCCCCAGACCTTGACGACGGCGTTTCCCGTCTCGTCGGGACCCTGGGGCACCGAAGGATGGGGAAGGTTGGGGAGCCGGAGGAGCCGGTCCCGGAGGGCCGCCTCCCGCTCCGCCGCCTCCCGGTCCAGGGCGGCGATGCGGTCGCCCAGGGCACGGACCTCCGCCTGGACCTCCGCCGTGTCCCCGCCGGCCTTCTTGAGGCGGCCGATCTCCTTGCTGCGGGCGTTCCGCTCGGCCTTGAGGGCCTCGGCCTCCCGGAGCAGTTCCCGGTGGCACCGGTCCTCCAGGAGGATCGCTTCCACCTCCGCCGGGTCCACCCCCTTGCGGGCCAGGCCCTCGGCCACCTCCCCGGGGTTTTCTCGGATGACCTGGAGGCTCAGCACTTCAGCGCCTCCGCTCCAGGAGCTCCAGGCCGGTGAGGATGGCCCGGCGGGTGCTCTCCGGGTCGGCCTGGCCCGTCCCGGCGATGTCGAAGGCGGGGCCGTGGTCGGGGGAGGTCCGGAGGAAGGGAAGGCCCAGCGTGCAGTTCACCGCGTGGCCCTGGCTCATCATCTTGGCGGGGATCATCCCCTGGTCGTGGTAGAGGGCCACCGCCACCGTGTCGGGCCCGTCGGGCCGGAGGAAGAGGCTGTCGGCGGGGACCGGGCCGTCGGCGGCGATGCCCTCGGCCAGAAGAGCCTCCACGGCGGGCTCCAGCACCTCCCGTTCCTCCCGGCCTAAGAGGCCCCCCTCGCCGGCGTGGGGGTTGAGGCCGGAGATGCGGAAGGTGGGCCAGACGCTGAGCTGGCGGTTCCAGGCGGTGGCCAAGCCCCGGACGTAATCCACGAGGGCCTCCCGGGTGAGGGCCTCCGGCACCTCGCGGAAGGGGATGTGGGTGCTGAAGAGGGCCACCGGAAGGGCGCCGGTGAAGAAGACCATGTAGGTTCGGCAGTGGAAGGTCTGGGCGAGGTACTCGGTGTGCCCCGAGAAGGGGATGCCGCACCGCCGGATGGCCTCCTTGGAGACCGGCCCCGTCACCAGGAGTTCCGCCTCCTTCCGCTCCATGCGCCGGCAGGCCTCCTCCAGCGTGAGGAGGGCCACCCGCCCGTTGTCGGGGTGGGGGCGTTTGTGGAACCGCAGGCCCGGCAGGTCAATGTCCTCCCACCGGACGCCGGCGGGCACCGACGGCACCGAACGGGCGGGACCCAGGACCGTCACCTCGGCCACGCGCTGGATCTCTCCCGACTCCAGGACGAGATGGAGGATTTCGGGCCCGACCCCGCCGGGGTCTCCCGTGGTGATGAGCACCCGTGGACGGCTCATGCCTCGCGCTCCTTGTAGATGTACTTGATGGCGTGCTTGTAGACCAGCAGGTTGGGTTCGTTCAGGCGGTGGACCTTGATGCAGTCCCGGTCGTACCACTCGATCCAGCCGTGGAGCTCCTCCCCGTCCAGCAGGACCACCACCACCGCCGTCTTGGAGCCCATCTGCTTCAGGTAATAGAAGTTCTCGGCGTTGGTCTGCTCCGGGGGCACCTGCTTCCGCCGGGCGGGGGAGAAGGTTCCGGAGGGGACGGCCCCGCCCTCCTCCTCCTTCCCCTCGCGGCCATCCCTGCGGTAGGCCTTGTAATCGCGCAGATTGGGACGGATCAGCTTCCGGTCGGGCATGGCTCGCTCCTACGGGCGTTCAGGCTTCCGGGGGAGGGGGGGCTTCTTTCCGGCCGTTCCGCGGGCACTCGTAACGCAGGCAGCACATCAGGCGCCCGCAGCGCCCGGAGATCTTGGCGGGGTTCAGGCTGAGGCCCTGGTCCTTCGCCATCCGGATGGTGATGGGGTAGAACTGGGGAAGGTGGGCGGTGCAGCAAAGGGGCCGGCCGCAATGGCCGAAGCCGCCGAGGATCTTCGCCTCGTCCCGGACGCCCACCTGGCGCATCTCGATCCGGGTGTGGAAGCGGTGGGCCAGGTTGCGCACCAGCTCCCGGAAGTCCACCCGGTTCTCCGCCGTGAAGAAGAAGACCAGACGGCTCTCGTCGAAGACCATGTGGGCCAGCACCACCTTCATCGGCAGCTTCAGGGTGCGGACCTGGTCCCGGCAGGTGATGAGGGCTTCTTTCTCGATCTGGCGGTGCTTTTGGCGCCGCTTCCGGTCCTCGTCGGTGGCGGGGCGGAGGAGCTTGAGGACCGAGGCCGGCGGCAGGGCGGCCTCCAGGAAGGTCCGGTTCTCCAGGACCTGCCCGAGGCTGGGGCCCCACTCGGTCTCCACCAGGCACGCCGACCGCGGAGGAAGGGGCGGGCCTTCGTGCCGGACGAAGACGGGCCGCGCCTGGTTTTCGAGCTGGACCTGGTAGACCGCCATGGCTCCGCGCTCCCCCCTTCGGGGGCACCATAGGCCAGAGAGGGGGGCAAGTCAAGTTGGGCGGACCTCCGGGGTTCCCCGCGGGGCCCTCCGCCCAGCGGGGGAGCCGGCCGGCGGCCCTACCTCCGCTTTCCCAGGGAGGCCTCGGTCTCCTCGGCGTAGGCCCCCATGGCCCGGAACTTGCCGTAGCGCCGTTCCAGAAGCTCCTCCAGGGACAGGGCGGAGAGCTCCTCGAGCTGCCGCTCCAACAGGTCGCCGAGGGCCCGGTACACGGCGGCGGGGTCCACCGGCGCCCCGCCGGGGGGCTCCTCCACGATCTCGTCGATGAGGCCCAGCGCCTTCAGGTCCGGGGCGGTGAGCTTGAGGGCCGAAGCGGCCTCCTCGGCCCGGGAGGCGTCCTTCCAGAGGATGGCGGCGCAACCCTCGGGGGAGATGACCGAGTAGATGGCGTAGCGCAGCATGTTCACCCGGTCGGCGATGCCGAGGGCCAGCGCCCCGCCGCTCCCCCCTTCCCCCGTCACGGTGGCCACGATGGGAGTCCGGAGGGCGGCCATGGCCTTCAAGTTGACGGCGATGGCCTCCGCCTGGCCCCGCTCCTCCGCGTCCATCCCGGGGTAAGCGCCGGGGGTGTCGATGAAGGTGAGGACCGGAGCCCGGAACTTCTCCGCCAGCCGCATGACCCGCAGCGCCTTCCGGTAGCCCTCGGGGCGGGGCATGCCGAAGTTCCGGTGGATCTTCTGCTTGGTGTCCCGCCCCTTCTGGTGGCCGATGACGGCCACCGGTCGGCCCCGGAAGCGTCCCAGCCCCGCCACGATGGCGGGATCGTCGGCGTAGGCGCGGTCCCCGTGGAGTTCCTCGAAGTCGGTGACCAGGGCCTGGAGGTAGTCCAGGGTGTAGGGCCGCTGGGGGTGCCTCGCCACCTGAACCACCTGCCAGGGGGTGAGTTTGGCGTAGACCTCCCGCCGGAGCTTCTCCAGCTTGCGCTGGAGGGCGGCCCGTTCCTTTTCCGCCTTCTCGTTTCCGGGGCGGTGGCCCAGCGCCTCGATCTCCGCCTCCAGCTCCAGGATGGGGCGCTCGAAGTCGCGGGGATCCTTCATGGTGGGGTCCCTTTCCTCTCCTTGCCGTTCCCGTTGGGCCTGCGCAGAAGATGGCGGACGGCCCCCTTGCCGGCCAGGGCCTCCACCTCCTCCACGAAGGCCTTGCCGGCCTTGACCCGCAGCTGGGAGCCCAGCAGCACCCGGGTCACGGCCCGGCCCTCCTCCACCACCTCCACGTAGACCGGCAGGCCGCCCCGGTGGCGGCGGAGGCGCTCCTCGAAGTCGAGGAGCCAATCGTCATCATCGCACAGCCGGGAGGGAACGGTCACCACCACCCCCGCCGCCTTGGGCTCCAGCTCCTCCTCGGCCCGGTCCATGGCGACCACGGCGTCGGCGGTGAGGCGCACCTTCCCGTCGCTGTCCCTCCGGAGCCGCCCCACCACCAGGACCGCCATGTCCTTCCGCAGGGTTCCCTGGTACCGGCGGAAGGTCTCTCCGAAGAGGGAGACCTCCACCCGGGTCTCCATGTCCTCCAGGACGATCTGGCCGAAGGGCTCCTTGTTCTTCGTCTTCTTCTGGGCAAGGGCGGCGACCACGCCCCCCACGGTGACCTCCATGTCCCCCGGACACTGGCTCAGCTCGGCCAGGGTGTGGGTGGCGAAGCGCCGGAGGGTCTCGGCCCTCTCCACCAGGGGGTGGCCGGTCAGGTAGAAGCCCAGGCTCTCCTTCTCCCGGGCGAAGGTCTCGGGCATGGACCAGGGGGCGGCCCGCACGTAGGGCTCGGCCAAGTCCTCCTCCCGCTCGTCCGCCTCCCCGAAGAGGCCCCGCTGGCCGCGGAGAAGGTCTTCCTGGCGCCGGGTCGCCGCCGCCATGGCCCCGTCGAGGGAGGCCAAGAGGTCCCACCGGGGCTGGCCGAAGCCGTCCATGGCCCCGGAGAAGACCAGGTTCTCCAGGACCCGACGGTTCACGGCGAAGCGGTCCACCTCCCGGCAGAAGTGGAAGAGGCTCCGAAACCGCCCCACCCGCCGGCGGGCGTCCAGGATGGTGTGGACCGCCGAGAGCCCCACGTTCTTGATGGCCGAGAGGCCGTACCGGATGCCCTCCCCCTCGATGGTGAAGCCCTCGTCGCTCCGGTTGAGGTCCGGAGGCAGGAGGGCGATCCCCATCTCCCGGCAGGAGTTCATGTACTTGAGGACCTCGTCGGTGTGCTCCGCCCAGTTGGAGAGGGTGGCCGCCATGAAGTGGACGGGGAAGTGGGCCTTGAGGTAGGCCGTCTGGTAGGCCACCAGGGCGTAGGCGGCGGAGTGGGACTTGTTGAAGCCGTAGCTTCCGAACTTTTCGATGATCTCGAAGAGCTCCTTGGCCTTGGTTTCCCCGATGGAATCCTTGGCGCCCTCGACGAACTTGCGGCCCAGCTTCTCCATCGCCGCGCCGTCCTTCTTGGCGATGGCCTTCCGAAGGGTGTCGGCCTCCCCGAGGGTGAAGCCCCCCACCTGGTGGGCGATCCGCATGACCTGTTCTTGGTAGACGATGACGCCCAGCGTCTCTTTGAGGATCGGCTCCAGTTGGGGGACCGGGTAGGTGACCGGCTCCTTGCCCTTGGCCCGCAGGATGTAGGAGTCGATGACCCCCCCGCCGAGGGGGCCGGGGCGATACAGGGCGTTCAGGACCACCAGGTCCTCGAAGCGGGTGGGCCCCAGGCGCCGGAGGATGTCCTTCATGCCCGCCGATTCAAACTGGAAGACGCCGTCCGTGTCCCCCCGGCCGAAGAGGGCGAAGGTTTGAGGGTCGTCCAGAGGAAGGGCGTCCAGGTCCGGCGGCGTCCCGCCGGACTTGCGGATGAGCTCCAGCGTATCGTGGAGGATGGTGAGGGTCCGCAGCCCCAGGAAGTCCATCTTGAGGAGACCCAGGGCCTCGATCTCGTCCTTCCCGAACTGGGTGGTGACCTCCATCCCGGTGCTGGAGCCCTTGTGGAGGGGCAGGAACTCGGTGATGGGCCCCGGGGCGATGACGACGCCGGCGGCGTGGGTGGAGGCGTGGCGCACCAGCCCCTCCAGCCGCCGGGCGATGTCCACCATCTCCCGCACCTCCGGGTCGTTCTCGTACTGCTCCTTGAGGGCCGGCGAGTCCTCCAGGGCCTTGTCCAGCTTGACCCCCAGCTCCTCGGGCACGAGCTTGGCGATGCGGTCCACCTTGTCCAGGGCCACCCCCAGGGCCCGCCCGGCGTCCCGGAGGGCCAGCCGGGCCTTCATCTCGCCGAAGGTGATGATCTGGGCGACGTTTTCCCGGCCGTACTTCTCCCGCACGTACTCGATGACCTCCCCCCGGCCCCGCATGCAGAAATCAATGTCGATGTCCGGCATGGAGATCCGCTCGGGATTGAGGAAGCGCTCGAAGAGGAGGTCGTACTTCAGCGGGTCCAGGTTGGTAATGCCCATGCAGAAGGAGACGAAGGAGCCGGCGGCGCTTCCCCGGCCGGGTCCCACGGGGATGCCCCGCTCCCTTGCGTACCGGATGAAGTCCCACACCACGAGGAAGTACCCCGCCAGGTCCATCCGGAGGATGACGGAGAGCTCCATCTCGAACCGCTGCTCGTACTCTTCGGGGCTTCGGGCCCCGGGCTGGCGGTAGAGGCCCTCCGCCTTCCGGCGCTCGAAGCCCGCCCGCGCCACCTTCTCGAAGTAGGAGGCCAGCGTCTCCCCCTCGGGAACCTGGAAGCGCGGGTAGTGGCGCGCCTCGGTGTCGAAGGCGAAGTGGCACCGCTGGGCGATGCGGTGGGTGTTGAGGAGGGCATCGGGCCACTCGGCGAAGCGCTCCCACATCTCGTCGGGGGATTTGAGGTAGTGCTCGGTGGAGTAGGCCATCTTGCCGGAGGCCTTGCGCTCCTGCCGGGTGGTCTTGGTCTGGATGCAGAGGAGGATGTCGTGGGCGCCAAAATCCTCCCGGCGCAGGAAATGGACGTCGTTGGTCGCCACCAGCGGAATGCCCGTCTGCCGGTGGAGTTCCAGGATCTTCTCGTTCACCGGCTTTTGCTCGGGCAGGCCGTGGTCCTGGATCTCCAGGAAGAAGTTCTCCGCGCCGAAGATCTCCCGGAACTCCAGGGCGGTGCGGAGGGCCTCCTCCTCCTGCCCCCGCCGGATCTTCTGGGGGATCTCCCCCCCGAGGCAGGCGGAGGTGGCGATGAGCCCCCGATGGTGCTGACGGAGCAGCTCCCGGTCCACCCTCGGCTTGTACTGGAAGCCCTCCAGGAAGGCCTTGGAGGTCAAAGCGCAGAGGTTTCGGTACCCCTCGGCGTCCTCGCAGAGCAGGAGGAGGTGGGAGTAGGGGCGGCGGCCCTCCGCTCCCATGACGTCCTGGTCGAAGCGGGAGCCGGGAGCCAGGTAGGCCTCGCACCCGATGATGGGCCGCACACCGCTCTTGAGGGCCATCTTGAAGAACTTCACCGCGCCGAAGAGGTTGCCGTGGTCGGTGAGGGCCACCGCCTCCGCCCCCTGCTCCCGCGTCCGCTTGAAGAGCTCGTCCAGGCGGCAGGCGCCGTCCAGAAGGGAATACTGGGTGTGAACGTGCAGGTGGACGAACGGTTTTTCGCTCATCGGCGGCCTTCCGGAGAAAAGGAGCCCCGCCCCGCCGGGGCCGGGCCCTCCCCTTCCCCAAGCCCCGGGCCCCTCACTCCCATTCGATGGTCCCCGGAGGCTTGGAGGTGATGTCGTAGACCACCCGGTTGATCCCCTTCACCTCGTTGACGATCCGCGCCGAGACCCGGGCGAGGAAGTCGGGGGAGAAGCGGTACCAGTCGGCGGTCATGAAGTCCTCGGTGACGACGGCCCGCAGGGCCGCCACCCGCTCGTAGGTTCGGGCGTCCCCCATGACCCCCACCGTCCGCACCGGAAGAAGGACCGCGAAGGCCTGGGAGATGGCGCCGTAGAGGCCGGCGGCGCGGATCTCTTCCAGAAAGACGGCGTCGGCCTCCCGCAGGAGCGCGGCGTCCTCCGGGGTCACCTCCCCCAGGATCCGGACGGCGAGCCCCGGCCCGGGGAAGGGGTGGCGGTCCACGAAGGCCGGCGGGAGGCCGAGGAGGCGCCCGACGGCCCGAACCTCGTCCTTGAAGAGGTCGCCGATGGGTTCCACCACCTCCATCCGCATCCGCTCGGGGAGCCCGCCCACGTTGTGGTGGCTCTTGATCACCGCGGAGGTGCCGGAGGCCGCCGCCGATTCGATCCGGTCGGGGTAGATGGTCCCCTGCACGAGGTACCGCACCTCCCCCAGGGCCCGGGCCTCCTCCTCGAAGACCTCCACGAAGGCCTTCCCCACGGCCTTCCGCTTCTCCTCGGGGTCGGAAAGTCCCTTCAAGGCCGCAAAGAACCGGGCGGAGGCGTCCACCGTCCGAACCGGCAGCCCGAGGCCCTCCCGGAGGTCCCGCCCCACCCGCTCCGCCTCCCCCTTCCGGAGAAGGCCGTGGTCCAGGAAGAGGCAGGAGAGGCGCGGCCCGAGGGCCCGGTGGACCAGGAGCGCCGCCACCGCCGAATCCACTCCGCCGGAGAGGGCGCAGAGGGCCCGCCCCTCCCCCACCCGGCGCCGGATCTCCTCCACCGCCCGGTCGGCGAAGGAGGCGAGGGTCCAGTCCCCCGAGGCCCCGCAGACGTCGTAGAGGAACCGCCGGAGGAGCTCCCGGCCCTGCCGCGTGTGGGTCACCTCCGGGTGGAACTGGAGGCCGAAGAGGCGCCGCTCCCGGTCCTCCATGGCCGCCACGGGCACCGAGTCGGTGCTGGCCGACACGACGAAGCCCAAAGGCAAGGCCTCCACGCGGTCCGTGTGGCTCATCCAGACCGGCGAGGGATCGCCGAGGTCCCGGAGGAGCGGGCTCCCGGGGATGGGGTGCAGGTCCGCCGGACCGTACTCCCGCCCGGGGGAGGGCGCCACGCGGCCCCCCAGGGCGTGGGCCAGCCACTGCATGCCGTAGCAGATGCCCAAGACGGGAATGCCGAGCCGCACGATGGCCGGATCGGGGCGGGGAGCCCCCTCTTCGAAAACCGAGGCGGGCCCTCCCGAGAGGATGAGCCCCAGGGGAGAGAGCCGCGCGATCTCCTCGGCGGCCAGGTGGTGGGGCACCACCTCGCTGTAGACCTGGAGTTCCCGCACCCGCCGCGCGATCAAGCGGGTGTACTGGGAGCCGAAATCCAGGATGAGAACGCGCTGCCTGCCGTGCATGGCCCCTTCCGGTCCCTTTCGGGCGGGACGAGTATACCCCAATCCCGTCCCAGGAGTTCAGGGGCTCGGGCCAGTCCCCGGGGAAGGTGAGGAAGGGACGAGGTGGATACGGAATGCGGAGATGAGGAAGAAACAAAGGCCAGCAACAACGAGACCCGGGAGGTCAGGAGTTTTTCTTTTCACTTTTCACTCTTTCCGTCGGCCCACCTCCGGAAGGTCTCCAGAAGAACCCGCGGGTCCCGCGTCCCTTCCAGGGAGCGGCGCAGGGCCGCGGCGCCGGGAACCCCCAGGGTGTACTTCCCCAGAAAGCTCTTCATCCGGTGGAGGGCGGCGAGGGGGGGTTCCCCGGCCACCACCTCCTCGAAGTGGCTTAGGAGCACCGCCAGCCGTTCGGAGGGGGGGAAGGGGCGGTAGGAACCGGTCCGGGCGAGATCCACGGTCTCACGGAAGATCCAAGGGTTCTTCACCGCCGCTCGGCCGATCATGACGCCGTCGCACCCCGTCTCCCGGAACCGCCGGAGGGCCTCCTCCGGCGTGGAGACGTCGCCGTTGCCCACCACGGGGATGGAGAGGGCGGCCTTGAGGGCGGCCACCGCTTCCCAATCGGCCTCGCCCCCGTATCCCTGCTCCCGGGTTCTCCCGTGGAGGGTCACTCCGCGGACCCCCGCGTCCTCCAGCCTCCGGCCCACCTCCAGGTAGGTCCGTGCGGCCTCCGACCAGCCGAGCCGGAGCTTGGCGGTGACGGGGATTCGGACGGCCCGGACGACGGACCGGGCCACGGCGGCGGCCAGCGCCGGCTCCCGCAGCAGCGCCGCCCCGCACCAGCCCTTGGTGACCTTGGGGGCGGGACAACCCATGTTGAGGTCCACGGCGTCGGCACCGGCCTCCTCGCAGAGGCGGGCGGCCCGGGCCAAGACCTCCGGGTCGGCCCCGGAGATCTGGAGGGCCACCGGGTGCTCGTCCGAAGCCGTCCGCAACAGGCGCCGGGAAGCCTCGCCCCCCCGAACGAGGCCCTCGGAGGAGACGATCTCCGAAACCACCAGCCCCACCCCGCCGATGCGGCGGACGAGCCTGCGAAAGGTGGCGTCGGTGAGGCCGGCCATGGGGGCGAGGAGCAGCGGAGGCGCTACCTCCAGCTCCCCCAGGCGGAAGGGGCGTAGGAGGCCCTCGTTCACCACCGCTCCTCCTCGGCGCCCTTCCGGAGCCGCACCTGGAAGAAATCCCCTTCCTGTCCGCGGGGAACGGGCCGGAGGGGCTCCCGGAGGAGGGTCACTTCCAGGACGGGGCGCCCCTCCTCCGCCACCACCACCACGTCGCCCGGCCTCACGTCGCGGGAGGCCTTCGCGGGGCGGCCGTTCACCGTGATCCGCCCGCCCTCCGCCGCCTCCTTGGCGGCGGAGCGTCGCTTGAGGATCCTGGCGTGCTTGAGAAAGAGGTCCAGCCGCATCTTCGCCCGCGCCCCGTCCTCGCCCCGGCCCTTCGCCGGGGGGAATCTCAGACGTACCGGGGATTGATCCGGACGAAGCTCTGGGCCTTCAGGTCGGCGATGTAGGCCTTGTAGGCCTCGGCGAACTTCTGCTCCTTCAGGGCCTCCACCACCATCTCCCGGGCCTCGTCCAGCGTGGGGGTGTGGGCCTCCCGCCGCTCGGCCACCCGGAAGACGTACCACCCGGCCAGCGTGGGCACCGCCTGGGAGACCTCGCCGGCCTTGAGGGAAAAGACCGCGCTGGAGATGTCGGCGCTCATGTCCCCGGGGGAGAACCACCCGGCGTCCCCCCGGGCGCTCCGGGAGTAGGCGGCGGACATCGTTTCCGCCAGCGCCCCGAAGTCCTGCCCCCCCTTGACCGCGGCGGCGATGCGGTCCCGCTCCGCCCGGGCCCCCGCCTCGTCGTACCGTTCCCGGGGCAGCAGGATCTCCTGGAGGTGGACGGAGGGCTTGGCGGCCAGCTCGGCCTTGTGGGCCTCGTAGAAGGCCTTCACCTCGTCTCCCGAGACGGCGATCTTGCTTCGGATCTCCCGGCTCTTCATGAACTCGGGGACGTAGATGTACAGCATCTGCTTCTTGAACTCCTCCAGCGTCATGCCCTCCTGCTCCAGCTCCTTGGCCAGGTCGGCCTTGGTGGCCAGGTGGTTCTCCTTCATGAAGAGGTCCAGCTGGTTGTCCACGATGAGGTCCACCTGGTAGAGCTGGCGGGCCTTCTCCACGAGGAGGAGTTCTTCCTCCATCTGCTCCAGGAGCCGCTGGGGAACCTCCTTGAGGCGTTCCTCCAGGTCGGGGCCCTTGTACTCCCGCTTGAGGCCCTCCACGGTCCTCTGGAGGCGGGCCTCGTACTCACTCTTGGTGACGATGGCGTCGTTGACCTTGAGGACCACCTCTTCCACCACGGCGGCGGAGAGCGGGGGGGCGGCGAGGACGGCGGCGAGGAGGAGGACGGGTACGGACCGGTTCATGGGGTCTCCTTCCGGTAGGCGAAGGGCAGTTTATCCCAAAAGATCTCCGGCGGGAAGCGGCGGCGGAGCCCCTCCAGGTACTCGGCGTAGAGGCGCTCCCCCGCGGCGTCGGAGAGGGTCAGGCGGATCTGGGGCGCCACATCCTCCAGGGGGGGGGTGTAGTGGGGCAGGCGCCGTTCCACGAGAAAGATCTGCAGGGTGTCGGCGGAGGCCCGGAGCGGTTCCGTGGGAACCCCCAGGGGCGCCCGCCGGAGCACCTCCCGGAGGGAGTCGGGAATCTCCTCGTAGGTGAAGTACTGGGCCGCCCCCCGCTCGGGCGAGAGGGAGTAGAGGCGGGCCACGTCCTCGAAGGAGTGTCCCTGCCGGAGAAGGCTCCGGGCCTCCCGGGCTTGGGCCTCCCCCGAAAGGAGGATCTCCCGGAAGAGGACGCCGGGGCCCCGCTCGAACTCCGGAAGGTGCTCCCGGTAGTAGGCGGCCACCTCCCCGTCGGTGACGTGGACCTTGGCGTAGACCTTTTGCTGGAGGGCCGCCGCCACGAAGGCCTCCCGCCGGGCGGGGTCGGCGTAGGGCCCCAGCGGCTCCGGAAGGGCGGGCGGGGTACCGTTGACGGCGTCGTTGAGGACCAGGACCTCCTCCACGAGGCCGTCCAAGATGCGGCTCTGGAGGTTGGGGGCGCTCCCCTCCCCCGCCTGGCGGTACCGCGCCGCGGCCTCGAAGTCCGGCCGTTCGACGCGAAAGCGGCCCACCAGCGCCAGGACGGCGGGGTCCCTCCGGAGGGCCTCCCGGCCCGCCCCCCGGCAGGCCACCAGGCCGAGCAGAAGGACCGGCACAAGGCTCCGGAGAAGCCGGCGGTTCATGGCCTCGCCTCCGGCGTGGGCGCGGCGGCGGCCAGCAGGCGGTCCACCAGGCCCAGGACCTCCTCGCCCGGCGCCAGGGGGACCTCCACCAGTCCCGAGGGGGCGATCCGCGCTCCGGGCCTCCTGGAAAGAAAGGCGGCCAGGGAAGCGGCGTGGATCTTCGCCGCCGGATCAAAGGCCAGGGAGAGGCGCCCCTGCCGGCGGGCCATGCTTCGCACCCCCAGCCCTTCCGCACGAAGCCGGATTCGCGCCGCTTCCACCATCCTCCGCACCGCCTCCGGCATGGGCCCAAAACGGTCCTCGGCCCTCGCCGCCGCCCGGGCCACCTCCTCGGCGGACCCGGCCATGGCCAGGTCCCGGTAGAAGGAGAGCCGGTGGTTCATCTCCTCCATATACTCCACGGGGATGGAGAGGTCCAGGCCCAGGGCCATCTCGCACCGGGCCTCCGCCGGCCGCTCCTCCCCCCGGGCCTCCGCCACCGCCTCCTCCAGGAGGCGTTGGTAGAGTTCGAAGCCCACCGCCGCCAGGTGGCCCGACTGCTCCGCCCCCAGGAGGTTCCCCGCCCCCCGGAGTTCCAAGTCCACGGCGGCGATGCGGAAGCCCGCCCCCAGTTCGGAGAACTCTTGGAGGGTCTCCAGCCTTCGCGCGGCGTCCCCCCGGAGCTCCAGGCCCGGCGGGGTCAGGAGGTAGGCGTAGGCGGGGACGTCCGAGCGCCCGATCCGCCCCCGGAGCTGGTAGAGCTGGGTGAGCCCCAGGGCGTGGGCGTCCTCCACCACGAGGGTGTTCACCCGGGGAAGGTCCATGCCGTTCTCGATGAGGGTGGTGCAGACCAGGACGTCGTAGTCGCCCCGGAAGAAGGCCACCATCGCCTCCTCCAGCTCCCGCTCCCCCATCTGGCCGTGGGCCACGGTGACCCGGGCCTCCGGGACCCACTCCTGAACCTTCCGCGCCCGCATGGCGATGGTTTCCACCCGGTTGTGGACGTAGAAGGCCTGTCCCCCCCGCTGGAGCTCCTTTCGGAGGGCCGAGGCCACCAGCTCGGGGTCGAAGGGGCGGACGGAGGTCTGGATGGCCAGCCGGTCCTTGGGCGGCGTCTGGATGAGGGACATATCCAGGATTCCCGAGAGGCCCATCTGGAGCGTCCGGGGGATGGGCGTCGCCGTGAGGGTGAGGACGTGGACCCGCGCCTTCAGCGCCTTGATCTTCTCCTTGTGGTTCACGCCGAAGCGCTGTTCCTCGTCCACGATGAGGAGCATGAGGCGGGGTAGCCGGACGTCCTTGGAGAGGAGGCGGTGGGTGCCGATGAGGATGTCCACCTC
>Ga0272448_1002265_pt1 | contig 24458 bp, 21 predicted proteins | sample YNPCB0191_FD_202220 | JGI IMG/M metagenome (GOLD analysis project Ga0272448, IMG submission 202220) | Hot spring sediment microbial communities from Yellowstone National Park, WY, United States - YNP-CB-019-1 | ecosystem: Environmental > Aquatic > Thermal springs > Hot (42-90C) > Sediment... | reverse complement strand
TTCTCTTTAACACAATTTATTTTTAAAGCTCTCAATTTCTTTATTAATTTTCTCAAAGCTGAAACCCGAATTTAGAGTTTTAAGTAACATTATTCTCGAAGTTAAAAGACTCTAATTAACTTAAATCTTTTAAAGCATTAGTTAATTTCAGAACTTAAAACTTCTTCTCCCTTTAAGGATGAGAGGCTTCGGGCACATTACATTATATAATATGTATTATTTAATACTAAAACTTATTTTAAAAATATTGAAAAGTCAATATATTCTTTATTGGAGGATATTTAAGAACAATAATTAATTAAGATGGGTTTATAATATTTAAAAAGATTATTAAATTTTTATCTTAATAGAAAAATTATAAAAAAGAAGTTTTGTATTGTAAAAAAAGTACTGATAAAATTATTCATCTTTTAAGTTCAGAATAAAATGTTTTTTAGAGAAATGAATGAACTTTACTTTAGGTCACGAATAAAGTTTATAGCATTTAGAAATTTGGAACAAATTGCGAAATTGTTTAATATTCGAATAAGTTACAAAGTTTTGAAGAATAAAAAATTAAATTGAAGTTTTAGCTGTGATTAAATAAGTTTATAAACAAAATAATTTAAATATCAAACTTGATGTTATGAAAAAGCTCATTTCTTTTATTGTCACTTTAATAATAATACTTACATCAGTATCATATTCACAGTGGATCCCAGTTGGAGTAAATTCAAGTTTAGGCGGAGATATAGCAGCATTACTTGAATATAATGGTGTTCTCTATGCAGGAGGAACGGCATATCTTTTCCGTTCTACAGATGAAATAAATTGGACAGGTTATCTGGGTCCACTTGCTTATGCGTGGTCTTTAACTCAGTCAAATGGCAAGATATTATGCGGACTCAGTTATAGTAGTCAGCCGGGTGTTTATGTTTCAACTAATAATGGGTTAAATTGGATTATTACATCACTCTCTAATACAATAGTTGATGATATGGTTTCATCTGGTTCTCAGGTATATGCGTCAAGCATTGCACAGGGAAAAATTTTCAGTACCACAGATAATGGACAAACCTGGACTACCATAAGTACAGGAACAACAGGATATTTATCAGTATCTGGAAATAGGCTTTATTGTGCATTAAGTGGTTTAAAGGTAAGTACAAATAACGGATTGAACTGGATTTTATTACATAACGAGCCAGGAAAAGCAGTTGTTGCTGATGATTCATTGGTAATATTTGGAACACAGAACGGAAATATCTACAGATCGACAAACTATGGACAAACCTGGACAAAGACTTATGAGATAACAAATGCTTATGTGTATTCACTTTACAAATATGGGAACAACATTTTTGCTGGATTAGATACTAATTTTGTAGTTTCAACGAATTTAGGACTATCATTTTTCAATAGAAAACAGAATCTTGGAGCTACAAGAGTAACAGCGATTATGGTTTATAACAATTATGTTTATGTAGGGAATGGCGATTATGGTGCAGTTCCAGTATCAATATGGAAAAGACCTCTTGCTGATGTAATTGGAATCAAGCCATTAGGTAATGAGGTGCCAGAAAGTTACAGGCTATACCAGAATTTTCCAAACCCATTTAATCAAACAACTGTAATACGATTTGATATAGCACGAGCTGGTAAAGTAAAACTTAATGTGTTTGATATTACGGGCAGAGAAGTTACAGTTCTTATTGATGAGAGTCTCCAGCCTAATAAATATCAAGTTGTTTTCGATGCTGAAAATCTATCAAGTGGAATTTATTTTTATACTTTAAGGAGTGGTGAATTTATTCAAACTTACAAGATGTTGCTATTGAAATAAATTTTAAAAACTAAACTAAAAGGTTAAAGAGATGAAAACCAACAGTTGGTTAATATTTTTAGTATTACTATTATTAACGATGACAATTTCATCGGGTAATATTCAAACACTATCTTATGTTGAATCATCGACTTCATTACAGGTTATTCAGTGGGATGGTGGAAGATCAGAGCTTGAGTTTGCTGACATTAATGGTGATGGCTGGAAAGACATACTTTCAGTAGGAGATCACGGGAATCCTTTTGTAAATACTCAAGAACACGGGATAATGGTTTATTTTGGTGATGGGACAGGAACGAACTGGACTCTTTACCAGAACGGAAACTTTGGGTATGGTGGAATTGCAGTAGGCGATGTTAACAATGACGGGAAACTTGATGTTGGTTATGGGATCCATCACAACTATTCTGGAAATGATTTCGGAGACCAAATTCTTGAAGTGGCGCTTGGAGATGGTTCGGGGATGAACTGGGTACCATTTGATGACAGTCTTGCTTCACAGGGTGAAACATGGGGGATGTTTACTTCTGATTTTGGAGATATAGATAATGATGGATATCTTGACCTTGGTTCAATTTCTTTTGGATGTTGCGCTGGGGTTCATATCTATAAAAATATGATAATAGGAAAATGGCGTCAATCGTTTGGTTTTTTGGGCGGTAACTCTGGAATGGAATTTTCTTTTGGTGATATAAATAATGATGGGAATCTTGATTTTGTAGTAACTCATCAATATGGTACAGTGTACTTTGGAGATGGAACAGGAAATTTTGTTTTAAAAGATAATAATCTTCCGCCACCCGGTTCGGGAGGTTTATTAGGTGTTTCGCTTGGTGATGTGGATAACGATGGTGGTAAGGATCTTGCATTTATAGGTAGTGGGGGAGCTGTGAATGTCTGGAAATGGAGTAATTCAGAACAAAATTGGATTAATTTGTCTGCAAATCTTCCGACCACGAGTTCTTTTTCAAAAACTATTCTATATGATATGAATTCTGACGGCTTTTGTGATATAGTTTGTTTTGGGAATGGGAATCTTACAATTTTTGCAGGTAATGGTGGTACAAATTGGACACAAATTGCTAATTTTACAACTTACACACCCGGTACTTATCAAGCTATGGCAGTGGCAGATGTTGATAACAATGGATTTCCTGATATATTAATTCTTGAAAATGAAGGTTCATGGATAAGTTCAAGAAATTACCTCAGGTTTTATAAAGAAACTTCTACTCCAACAGCTCTTGAGATTACTCCTATTTTTCCGCGTGGTGGAGAAAGGTTTAAAAATCATTCAGTAAGGTTTATTGAATGGAAGAGCAAGGTACCGGGGAATATCTCTTCAAAGGTAAAATTGGAATTTTCTTCAACAGGAAATGGAGGACCGTGGATAACCATAGCTGATAGCTTACCGAATAACGGCAGGTATCAATGGCTTGTCCCTGATGGGGTAACTTCATCTAACTGCTTCATACGTTATACAATTTTTAATTCAAATGGAACTGCAACAGCAATGAATACTGTACCTTTTATGATAAATGTTGTTCTTGGAATTGAACAAATTGGTTCGGTGGTAAATGGTTATAAACTTTATCAAAATTATCCGAATCCATTCAATCCGATTACTGAAATTAAATTTGATATTCCAAAGTCAACAAATGTTAAACTTATTATTTATGACCTGGTAGGACGTGAAGTAGCAATACCAGTAAACCAATCACTTAATTTGGGGAGTTATAAAGTTCAATTTAATGGAAGTAATTTATCAAGCGGAATATATTTCTATCGTCTTGAAACAGAAGATTATACAAAAACAAACAAAATGATATTGCTTAAATAAAGGTTCTCGTGCAATTATAAAATGGAGTATTTGATATAGATTCTTGAACTGAGAACAAATGTGTTTTTTTGTCTAAAAAAGTTGTACAGAAGCAAATTAAGAATAAGTGAAAAGAAAATTACAATTGAATGTTCTGCCGAAAATCTTTCCCAGAGTAGCAAAAAATCAGAAGAGTAAAATTAGTGTTTCCCCTTTATTGATTGAATCTGCACAAATTGATTCAGAATTACTCTTGAGCCGTTTAGAAACATCACTTAACGGCTTAACTTCTGATAAAGTTGAACAGCTTTTTCATAAATATGGTTTGAACATAGTTAAGCAGGAGAATCGCCATACCTTTTTATGGTTTTTGCGCGGAGCCATAATAAATCCACTTGTTATTTTACTTTGTGTTATTGGACTTGTTTCGTTTTTAAGTGGTGATCTTAATACTACTATAATTATTTCTGTAATGGTTTTGTTAGGAGTGGTCTTACGATTTTTACAGGAGTATAGGGCTGATGTTGCAGCTGCAAAACTTCAGGCTATGATTAATGTAACGGCAACAGTAGTCAGGGATGGAGTAGAAAAAGAAATACCAATTTCCCATATTGTACCCGGTGATATCGTGAAACTATCAGCAGGCGATATGATACCTGCAGATGTTCGTTTACTTTCTTGCAAAGACCTTTTCATAACGCAAAGCAGCCTGACTGGCGAATCATTGCCAGTTGAAAAATTCTGTACTATAGAAGAAAATAATAATGGCTCACCATTAGAATTGCAAAATATTTGTTTTCTTGGTACAAATGTTGAAAGTGGATCTGGAATTGCAGTTGTTGTTGCTACAGGTTTGAATACTTATCTTGGTCGTATGGCTCAATCTATTACAGAGCCACAGGCTCCGACAAGTTTTGATATTGGGATTAAGAAATTTACTTGGTTGATGATTCGATTTATGTTTGTGATGGTACCGCTTGTGTTTCTCATTAATTTTCTTACAAAAGGGAACTTGGGAGAGGCATTTTTCTTTTCAATTGCAGTGGCTGTTGGACTCACTCCGGAGATGTTACCAATGATTGTAACAGTTTGTCTCTCAAAAGGATCACTTTTGATGTCGAAGAAAAAGGTTATTATAAAGCGGCTTAATTCAATTCAGAATCTGGGAGCTATGGATATTCTTTGCACAGACAAAACAGGGACTCTTACCATTGACCATGTAATATTGAAGAAATATTGTGACGTTGTGCAAAGAGAAGATGAAGAAGTTTTGATGATGGCATTTCTGAACAGTCATTTTCAAACTGGTTTACGAAATGTTTTAGACCGTGCAATTATACAGAGTGAAAATATTTATGAAAAGATACACATATCAGAATACCAAAAAGTTGATGAGATTCCATTTGACTTTTCCCGTAAAATAATGTCAGTAATTGTGGAAACACCTGACGGTATTCATCGAATGATTAGTAAAGGAGCACCTGAAGAAATTTTTGCAAGGTGTACTGATTTTGAGTTAGACGGTGAAATACATCCGCTTGAACAAATTTTAATAGAGGATTTAAAGGAAGAATATAAGAAATTAAGCATTGACGGATTTCGTGTTCTTGCATTAGCATATAAAGATTTTGAAAAGAAGTCTGCTTATACTAAAAATGATGAAAGCGGAATGATTCTGAAAGGATATCTTGCTTTTCTTGATCCACCAAAGGTTACAGCTAAAGAAGCTATACAGGCTTTACAGGAAAATGGGATTACAATTAAAGTACTAACCGGAGATAATGAACTCGTAACACGAAAGATTTGTCAGGAGGTTGGATTAAATGTACAACAAATAATGCTTGGGAGTGAAATTGAGCGTCTAACAGATGAAGAACTAACAGAAAAAATTGATGAATACACAATTTTTGCGCGGCTTGCTCCATCAGACAAACAAAGAATTGTACGGATACTCAGAAATAAAGGGCATACTGTTGGATATATGGGTGATGGAATCAATGATGCACCAGCGTTATATGCTGCAGATGTAAGCATCTCAGTTAATTCAGCTGTAGATATTGCTAAGGAATCTTCGGATATAATCCTTTTGGAAAATAGTCTGATGGTTCTTAAAGAAGGTGTGATTGAAGGACGAAAAGTATTTGCAAATATTCTCAAGTATATCAGAATGAGTGCAAGCTCAAATTTTGGAAATATGTTCAGTGTACTTGGTGCAAGTATATTTCTTCCATTTTTGCCTATGTTACCTATTCAAATATTGGTAAATAACTTGCTTTATGACTTATCACAGACGCCTATTCCTACTGATGCAGTTGACTACAACCAGATTTCAAAACCACGTCAATGGGAGTTAGGAAATCTCACTCGTTTTATCTTATTTATTGGGCCAATTAGTTCAATTTTTGATTATACTACTTTTTTTATAATGCTATATATCTTTGGGTGTTGGGATCCTGCTCGTGCGTCTTTGTTTCAAACAGGCTGGTTTGTTGAATCGTTATTAACGCAGACTTTAATAATTCACGTTATTCGAACAAACAAAATTCCATTTTTGCAGAGCAGGGCAAGTTTACCGCTACTTTTTATGACTATATTGGTGATGGGTCTTGGTATTTATATACCACATTCTTTTTTTGCAACATATCTTGGGTTTACAACATTACCAACACTTTATTGGCCGCTGTTGGTATTGACTTTGCTCTCATATATTTCACTAACTCAAATCATTAAGATGTGGCTCTTAAAAAAGAATTGGATTTGAGAAAATTGATTTTCTTGAAAAGTTTGCTATGTTAAGAATAACATTTCGTTCACTTAGATATAGAAATTTTCGACTTTATTTTGTAGGGCAAACAATTTCACTGATTGGGACGTGGATTCAGAGAATTGCGACACCGTGGTTAGTTTATCACATAACTGATTCAGCTTTTGCTTTGGGTTTTATTGGATTTATTGGTCAATTACCAACATTTCTTCTTGCACCGATGGCGGGTGTTATTACCGATCGTTACAATCGCTATCGAATACTGATATTAACACAATTTTTGGCTATGATTCAAGCATTTATTCTGGCATTACTTTATATTTCAGGTAACATTGCTGTTTGGCATATAGGTGTTTTAAGTGTTTTACTTGGATGTATTAATGCTTTAGATATACCAGCGCGCCAATCTCTTGTAATAGAGATGATTGATAACAAAGATGACCTTAGCAATGCTATTGCTTTAAATTCGTCAATGGTAAATGGTGCAAGATTATTAGGACCTTCTATTGCAGGTGTGCTTATAGCAACGATGGGAGAAGGGTTTTGTTTTCTCTTAAATGGGATTAGCTATATTTTTGTTATAATATCTTTACTTTTGATGAAAATTAAATCTGTAAACAAGCAAAATAGAAACAGTCATATTCTTACACAACTGAAAGAAGGTTTTAGATATACTTTTGGTTTTGCACCAATACGCGCTGTTATACTGTTGCTTAGTTTAATAAGTCTTGTAGGAATGCCTTATACAATATTAATACCGGTTTTTGCAAGGGATATATTGTTGGGAGGGTCTCATACTTTTGGTTTTTTGATGGGAGCATCAGGAATTGGGGCATTAACAGGTGCACTTTACCTTGCATCAAAGAAAAGCGTTTTAGGACTTGGTAAGATTATACCATTGGCAGCATCTATTTTTGGAGCAGGGCTTATATTATTTTCATTATCAAAAGTTTTTATTATTTCGTTAATACTTATGTCAATAGTTGGGTTAGGAATGATGTTACAACTTGCATCGAGTAATACAATTCTTCAAACAATTGTTGACGATGATAAGAGAGGGCGTGTAATGAGTTTTTTTACAATGGCGTTTATAGGAACTGCACCCTTTGGAAGTCTGATTGCTGGTGTCTCATCGAGTATAATTGGTGCTCCGAACACTCTTATTTTAGGTGGAATTTTATGTGTAGTAGGTGGATTTATTTTCTTTAGAAAGCTTCAAAAATTCCGTGAGATGATTCGTCCGATATATATCAAAAAAGGAATTATTACCTCAAGTATAACTATTTAGAAATCCTCATATATTTTATTAATAATATTAACTATACAGTATTTTATCAATCAATCTAATTTTTTTGAGGCAAAAAATTTTCTAACAGTGAGAATAATAAAAACTGCAAAACTATATATTCCTGAAGAGACGTAAAAAGCTTTTTTTGTAATATCAGTTGCTTCTGTATCTTCAGTTAAAACTGTATCTTCAGCGCAATAAATATGTAACTCAACACCGTACGAACGTTCCTTTTCTTTTTTAGTCCGAAGTTTATCTGAGTCATCTATAACAAAAAAATTGTCGCAGATTAAAGGAGCAGCCACATACTGAATCTTCGGAGTAAGCACAGCGGTTCCAATCCCAACAAATCCAAATCCTATTAATACGGAAAAAATAATTCTTAGCAAAAAGAATAAGATTGGTGTGGCATCTTTATGTAATTCAATATTATATTCAGTGGTTAATTTTCGGAGGTGTTTTCTTGCTTTCTTATTTGAGTAACCGTAAACTGTTGAGATTAAATCAATAGCTCGAGTAACTGCATGATTTTCAAGGTATAAGCGACATTGAATTTCAATTCCTTCCTGACCAATTGGAATAAGTGAGTTACATTCTTTACAGTGGGGAACTTCATTAGCATTAAAGAACTCTTTAATGTTTTCAGACCAGAATGAATAACCACAAGTAGGACAAATTACTTCGTGGAGATTTATAGAACTCATATTTATTATGGTTTTTGAAGTATGAAAAAAAGTTCACGTCCCATTCGTGGCTTAATTGAATTATAGCAACGGTCCATAAGTTTTATAAGAAAATACGGGGCAAATAGCTTTTCATAATCATTAATTGTTCCTCCAAATGGAGGGTAAGGTTTCCCAAAATCATAATCAAATAATACTCCTACTACTTTGCCTCGAGAATAAAGAAGATTATACATTTGTTTTACATATTCATAACGGTCTTCAATTGGAATAGAACAGAGGAAAGTTTGTTCAAGTATCAAATTATACCTCTTGCGATGTGAAAAAAAATTTTCCTGTATTATATTTTCTTTTGGGAAATCAGGAACACGCCTCTTAAATTTTTCTATAGCTTTACCTGACCAGTCAAGAAGAAATGTGTTATGAAACTTATTATTATAAAGATATTCAGCCTCGTAACCTTTACCAGCACCGGGTAAAAGGACTCTAATTGATTTTTCTTTTAATTGATCAATATACTCTTTAAGTGGAGTGGATACATAACCTATATCCCAGTCAGTGTCACCAGTTAAATATAAATTATCCCAATATTCTTCAGTAAAACGATTCATATTTAAAAATCTATGTGTTTTTTATAATTTAACATAGGGAACTATTATTATAGTTCAGTTGTAAAAATAATAAACAAAAATATAAAAAATAAGGGCTATGAGGATTTTTTTTATAATTTTTTTAGGATTGTTTTTGATAGGTTCTTCAGAAATTGTAACAAAAGAGCCAAAGGATTTTTCACTTTATAACACTTCAAAGTTTTTTGTTAAAACAAAAGCTCCTTTAAAAATTTCAGAAGCAACAGGGGAGATTTCTTCAAAGACAGGTTTATTTACACTTGATGAAAAGAATATAAAATATAAAGTTAAGAAGATCAAACTTTTATTTAAGCCAAATAATGGTGATATTAACCTTTATTATGAACTGGGTATGGAAAGAATTTATGTTTTTTATCTTGAAGAACCAGCTTCAATTACAGATATAGTTCAAGAATATTCGAAAGATTTAAATGTAGAATTTTCTGAACCAGATTACATAGGGTTTGCTGCGGGACAAAAGGAACTTGCGGAATTTATACCTAATGATGCATTTTTCAATAAACAATGGTATCTTGATAACTCAGGGAAAATCTATCCTTCAAGTCAGGGTTTACCTAAAGTTGGAGCAGACATAAATGCAATTAAAGCTTGGGAAATAGAACAGGGAAATGAAGATATAGTAATTGCAATACTTGATTCAGGTTTTAGATGGGATTTTCTTGATTTGAAAAATAAAGTCTGGATTAATAAAAAGGAAATTCCGGATAACGGTAAAGATGATGACCACAATGGATATATAGACGATTACTACGGATGGGATTTTGCGAACGATGATAATATCCCTAATGATGGTTTTGGTCACGGAACAAATATTGCTTCTGTGATAGGTGCTGAAATTAATAACAATCTTGGATTCGCAGGAATCACTAAATCGAAGTTAATGAACTGCAAAAATTTAAGTGAAGAAAACACTGGTGAATATGAATGGTGGGCTGAATCTATCAAATATGCAGTTGATAATGGTGCTAATATAATAAATATGAGTGAAGGAGGTGCAGATTATTCAACAGTTTTAAAAGTTGCAGTTGATTATGCATTGAAAAAAAATGTGCTTGTTGTAGCAGCTATGATGAATTATAATAATAGTAAAAATTATTATCCAGCATCATTGCAAGGAGTTCTGGCTGTTGGAGCAACAGACACAGATGATAAACGTTGTAAAAAGTTTACATGGGGTGGTGGTAGCTGTTGGGGAAAACATATTTCACTGGTTGCACCGGGCAATAAAATATATGGGCTTGACTATGAAAATCAGAATAATGGAGATTCTTACTGGAGCGGAACATCTCAGGCTACTGCAATAGTATCAGCTGTCGCATCTTTATTGCTTGCTCAGGATAAAACAAGAAAAATAGATGATTTGAAAAAAATTCTTACTTCTACAGCACGAGATGGAGTTGGTGATCCGCTTGAAGACAAACCCGGCTGGGATCCTTATTATGGATGGGGGAGAGTTGATGCTTATGCTGCCCTTAGTTATAATGTAAAGGGTAATAAAGAGAATAAAACAAAAAATGATGATAATATACCTATTTCAAAAGATGACGATAAGGATATTAGTAAAACACCCAATTCAAATGAACAAAACGGAGCCCCTGCAAGAGGAGATGAACGCAATAAAAGACCTCCAAAAAGATAAAGAGTTTTTTACTAAAAAATAAAAATAATTTATACGATCATTTGAATATTTTAAGGAGTGGTATTTTAAAAATAAAAATTTATAAATATAATTGTAACCTGCATTTATTAATGATAGCAGAGAAAACATATTTTCAAATTATATCTAAAACAGATTAATCCAAAGTTTAAATTTTTAATATTTTACGAAATTCTGAATTTTATTTGAAATAAATTTATATCATATTGTTTTTAAACTTTAATTTACATATAAACGAATTTATAAAGAGGATGATTTTAAGTAAATTAATTTTTATTAGTTATTACTTTGGATCTGAGAGTTGAATATGTTTATGTTTTAAGTAATTGGTTTAAAAAGCCTAAATACAAAGATGTTTTAAATTACATTCAAAGTGTTAATTGTCATTATAAATTTAATGAATTACAATTGTCATGGTTAGGGTTACCTCTTAGCAAATAAAATTTGTTTAACATTTATCACTTATTGTGGTTAATAAAAAATTAAAAAATTATTGAAACTTTTCTCACCTTTAACTTTAAATATTTTTTATAACAAAACACGAAGGAGAAGCAGTAATGAAAAAAGTAATTTTTACACTTCTTTTGTTAATTGTTATTTCTGCTGTAGGATTAACTCAGGAAGATGAGGAAGGATGCAAAGACCATCCATTGTTTAACCGGTTAAGTAATTTTTACATAGAAAATTGTGTAAAGAACTACAACATTGTAGAGTTCCATACTTCTGCTGAGAATATAATTACCAAAGAAGGGAATGTTTTTAGAACTACCTACAACTTTAAATTTGACTCAGGCGATAATCCACCCAGCCCTTACCAGGTGATTAAAAATTATGAGAATGCTATCTTAAAAAATGGTGGTGAGAAAATATATAGCAGTGCAGGAGATGATGGTTATCAGGGAGCTACTTTTGCATTGACAACTAAAGATGTTGAATACTGGATTAAGATAGATAATATGGCACCCGGCCACCCAGATGTTTGTACTGGTTACGAGCTTTATATAGTAGAAGTAAAATCAATGAAACAAGAAATTCAGGCAAATGAAATATTAAATGCGTTAAATAAGGATGGTTATATTGTCCTTTATATTAATTTTGAGTCTGGAAAAGCTGATATTAAACCTGAATCTCAAAAAATCATTGATCAGATTGTGAAGATGTTGAAAGACAATCCGGATATAAAAATCAGCATTGAAGGACATACAGATAATGTAGGGACACCTGAATCAAATCAAACACTATCGGAAAACCGTGCCAGAGCTGTTTTGAATGCAATAAAAGCACAGGGTATAGAAGAGATTCGCCTTACATCAAAAGGTTGGGGACAAACAAAACCAATTGCTGATAACAGAACAGAAGAAGGAAGGGCAAAAAACCGCCGAGTAGAAATTGTTAAGCAGTAATAGAGCAGGAAAAGTAAAAATATTATTTCAATTTACATAAAGTTTAAGAACTGCAGTTATGCAGTAGAAAAATGATATTTATATATCATTTTATCAAAATACTATTTTTAAAGTAAAGGGGGTTATTATAAATTTCAGATTTACTGCGTCCCTAAAAGCTCAAAATATTTTAAATTTTCTTTTGAACTAAATAAATTTTTTCTTTAATCGGGAATTCAAAATTAAAAGAATTATAATCGTTAATGGCATAAGTATATCGGGAATGATTATTAATGAATTTCCCGGTTTAAAATTCCCTTTTTCAATCATTTCAAATATATGTATTCCTGCGGCCCCAAATAAAAATGTTGTGTATGGAATTATCGTAGCCCACCAGAACCCATTTTTAAACCAGAGACATAAAATACCTGCTATTCCAATTCCAAGAGAGACGAAAGCAAGTTCTTTCTGAAATTCATTTGATATCCATCCGATAGATTGAGCAATTTTCTCAGCCATAAAAAAATGACCAAAGAAATTTAAGATTCCAAATAAACCAACACAAATAACCAGATGAGATATAACAAGACTTTGAGTAAGCGAACCTGATTTCTTACTGAAATAGACAATGAAACCCACAATCCAGGCAATGATGTAAAAGATTATGTATATCATCTTTTTCTTTGCTTTTAATAATTTATAAATTTTTTAAAATAGAATATGAACTAAAAATTTTTTTAAATCACTTATTTCCGTTACATTGTATTGAATTTCTTTCAAATTAATTTTTCAATAAACGGACTCATCTTCAGGGTATTGCCATATTGCTTCACATTTATACATAATAATGAATTATTCAATTTAAAAAAAAATAAAAGAAAAATAAATAAAAAAAGAATCATAGGAAAAAAACAGATTTGATCTGTCATATAAATATCTATGTTTAATAAAATTTGAAAGTGTTAAATTTAAAAAAATTCATTCTTAAGAATGCTAATCTCGAATCCAATAAAAATTGTGTCAAATTCAAATATGTCTGTCTCCACTACATCAACATCAAAGGGGCTAACTTTTGCATTTTCAACACTAAATGGAACTGACTTCCGCAACATAAAAAACATTTTGGAAGCCACAATCGATAATAAAAAAGGTGCCATCTTTTCAGATGAAGATTATAAAAAATATTATCCAGATAAAAATTAGTATGAGATTTAAATAATAAAATATATGAAAATACTTTTAACAGGTGCAACAGGATATATCGGAAAAAGACTTCTTCCTATTTTGATTGAACAAGGACACGAAGTTATTTGCTGCGTTCGTGATAAAAAAAGATTTCCATCAGATGGGATTTATAAACATAAAAATATTTCATTATTTGAGGTTGATTTTATAAAGGATGTTCAAAATACAGATTCAATTAATATTAAGGATATAGATGCCGCATATTATCTAATTCATTCAATGAGTTCAAATGTTAAAGATTTTGCTTCTCTTGAGGAAATATCGGCAAAAAATTTTATAAAACTAGTCAAAGGAACCTCCATTAAACAAATTATTTATCTTAGTGGAATTACAAACAAAGAGAAACTTTCAAAACATCTTGCATCAAGAAAAAGAGTTGAAGAAATTCTTTCAACAAGTGGAATACCACTAACATCAATTAAAGCGGGTATAATTGTCGGTTCAGGAAGTGCATCGTTTGAGATTATTCGTGATCTTGTTGAAAAGCTCCCTATAATGATAGCTCCAAAATGGCTTAACACAAGACATCAACCTATTGCAATTAGAAATATTATAGAATATCTTACAGGAGTTTTACTTAAACCTGAAACCTTTAATAGATCTTATGATGTTGGAGGACCAGATATCTTGACTTACAAAGAGATGCTTCTTCAGTTTGCTGAAGTTCGTGGACTTAAGAGATACATAATTACAGTGCCAGTTATGACCCCGCGACTATCTTCTTATTGGCTTTACTTTGTAACATCAACTTCATATATGCTTGCAGTAAATCTTGTTAACAGTATGAAAATTGAAGTTATTGCAAAGGATAACGAACTGGAAAAAATCCTCGGCATAAAACCAATTTCATATAAAGAAGCTGTAAAGCTTGCATTTCAAAAGATTGAACAGAACAGTGTTATATCAAGTTGGAAAGATTCTCTCGTATCAAGTTATATTGATAATTCACTACTTGAACATATTAATGTGCCAACTAATGGTTGTTTTGTTGACATAAGAGAAAAGGAAGTAACTACAAGTGTAGATCAAGTTTTAAATAATATATGGTCTATTGGTGGTGAAAGAGGATGGTACTATGGAAATTGGCTCTGGCAGATTAGGGGGTTTTTAGATAAACTTATTGGTGGAGTAGGTTTAAGAAGGGGCAGAACAAATAAAATTGAAATACATACTGGCGATACACTTGATTTCTGGCGTGTGCTTGCTGCTGATAAAAAAAACAAAAGATTACTTCTTTATGCAGAAATGAAACTACCTGGTGAAGCATGGCTTGAATTTAAGATTATTGAAAAGAACTGGAAATATATTTTAAAGCAAACAGCAACATTCAGACCTAAAGGTTTACTTGGGAGATTATATTGGTATTTGGTACTACCATTTCATTATTTTGTTTTTGATAGAATGGCAGAAAATATTGTTAGATATAAAGCTAATAAATAGGTAAGTACATAAAAATAATTTTTTATTAACATACGTAGATTATAGATTATGTAAATTTTAAATTTTATTATTATTGATATAAATGTAAGTGCATAACATTTTTTATTGTGTATTTGTATTTTGGTGATGTTCATTTTAATCAAAGGTTGAATTAAGTTTAATGAATAAAGAGGAGCTACTTGCTGGTTTAAGAAAATTTAATTTTACTGCATATTATTTTGAGGAAATTGATTCAACAAACACATACGTTAAAAAGTTTTCACTTAATGATGGAAGTGTTGTAATTGCTGACTATCAAACCGCAGGGAAGGGAAGGCTGAATCATAGCTGGTTTAGTGATAAAGGTAAAAATGTTTTGCTTACAATTGTAAAAAAACTGGATGTGGAAATTTACAACAGTTATATTATAAACTTTTATGTTTCTCTTATTGTGCTTGAAACATTGAAGAAATTTCTAAATGAATCCGATAAGTTATGTACAAAATGGCCTAACGATGTTCTTTTTGGAGAAAAAAAAATAGCAGGTGTTTTAAGCGAAAAGGTAAATGATATTTTTATTATTGGTATTGGAATAAATGTAAATCAAGATGTTTTTCCTGAAGAGCTAAAAGAGAAGGCTACTTCAATTTTTCAGGTAGATGGTAGGGAGATTTGTCTGAACAGCGTTATTTATAAATTAATTGAAGAATTCATATCGAACTTGGAACTAATTAAAAGACCTGCAGAGGTGGTGAAAGTCTGGCGAAAAAGTTTTCGTCTTTCAGGCAGAAAGGTTAAATATTTACTTTCAGGGAATGATGAAAGAATTGCTATGGTGGTTGGAGTTGATGATGATGGAGGAATTATATTAGATGAGTGTGGTATAAGGAAGAAGTATTACAGTGGTGAAATTTCGAATATTAGGGTTTAGGTAAAAATAAAATCAATACAAAAATTTTTTCTGAAAAGTTCCCATAAAATTCATTTTTTAATTTAGAAAATTTAATTAAGTTGTAAAATAATTGAACTAATTTAAATAAAAATATGCTATCAGATTTTGGACAGGTTTTTATTTTCTTACTAATAGCGATAGCGTTTGTCGGAATCTCCTTCATAGTAGCAAGATTAATAGCCCCTAAAAAACCTACCACAGGGAAATACCTTACATACGAATGCGGTGAAAATACAGAAGGTGAGACGTGGATAAAGTTTAACATTAGGTATTATGTGGTTGCGTTAATTTTTATCATATTCGATGTGGAAATAGTTTTTCTTTTCCCCTGGGCAGTTGTTTTCAAAGATATGGGGATGGTTGCATTTATAGAAATGGCTATTTTTCTTTTCATATTAATTATAGGGCTTATATATGTAATAGCTAAAGATGATTTAAAATGGGATAAGCCGCAGCCGGTAATACCAAAGTTAGAGCGTAACATATTCAAAGCAGAAAACTAATACTAAAAAAACTAATGGGATTATTAAACAAACTCGATCCACACATTGAGCAGTTTGGCAGTGGTAATATAATAATTACTACTGTTGATAAATTACTTAACTGGAGTAGATTATCATCAATGTGGCAGATGTTTTTCGGGCTTGCCTGTTGTGCTATCGAAATGATGGCTACAAGTGCTTCACATTATGACCTTGACAGGTTCGGAATTATTCCGCGTCCTTCTCCGAGACATTGTGATATAATTCTTATTTCGGGGACTGTAACACTTAAGATGGCAACACGAATTAAAAGGTTATGGGACCAGATGCCAGAGCCAAAATATTGTATTTCAATGGGGAGTTGCGCAAACTGTGGTGGACCATACTGGGAGCATGGTTATCATGTATTAAAAGGTGTTGATAGGGTAATACCGGTAGATGTATATGTACCGGGATGTCCTCCAAGACCAGAAGCATTACTTGAAGGGTTAATAAAACTTCAAGAAAAAATCAGAAACCAATCTACATATCAAAAAACTGAAAAAGTAAGTTAGTTTATGGATATTAACGAAATATATAATAAGTTAAAGGCAGTTTTTGGTGATGATATTATTGAATTAAAGACTGATAAACCTGTTGATCCTTTTATAATTGTAAATCCAGAGAAGATAAATGCAATATGTTACTTTTTACGGGATGAAGAGTCTCTTCAATTTGATTCATTAAGTTGTTTAAGTGGTGTAGATTTTGATAAAGATAATCTTGCATCGGTTTATCATCTTTATTCTTATGCTTTGAATCATAAGCTTGTTATAAAAGCAATAGTACCGAAAGAGAAACCCGAATTACCAACAGTAAGCGATGTCTGGGCAACTGCAGAATGGCACGAGAGGGAAGCATACGATATGATGGGCATAATTTATACAGGTCACCCGGATTTAAGAAGGATTTTAACTCCCGAAGACTGGGAAGGACATCCTTTACGAAAAGATTATAAGGTACAGGAATTTTATAACGGAATGAAAGTTCCTTATTAATTTTATTAAAAGTTTATGTCAGAACTTCGAACAGAGGAAATGGTAATCAATATGGGTCCTCAACACCCGTCAACACATGGGGTTTTGAGGCTCAAAGTTGTTCTTAATGGTGAGATTGTTGTTGAGGTAAAACCTTACATAGGATACCTGCATCGTTGTTTTGAGAAACATTGTGAAGCAATGACATATCCACAGGTAATTCCATATACAGACAGAATGGATTATGTTAATGCAATGAATAATGAACTCGGATATGCAATAGCGGTAGAAAAGTTATTAGGTATTCAGGTATCAGAGAGGGTAGAATATATACGTGTGATTATGGCAGAGTTGCAGAGAATTGCATCACATTTGATTGCAATTGGAACTTATGGAAATGATGCAGGGGCATTTACTCCGTTTCTCTATTGCTTTATTGATCGTGAAAAAATTCTTGAAATTTTTGAGATGACCTGCGGAGCACGTTTATTATATAATTATATCTGGGTTGGCGGTCTATCTCATGATATTCCAAAAGATTTTCAAAAAAAGGTTAAAGAGTTTGTAAAATATTTCAGACCAAGAATAGATCAACTAAATGGTTTACTTTCCTATAACAAAATTTTTATTGAGAGAACAGCAAACATTGGAATATTACCTGCTGATGTTGCAATAAATGGGGGTGCAAGTGGTCCAACTCTAAGGGGAAGTGGAGTAAAATTTGACCTGAGAAAAAATGATCCTTATTCAATTTATCATAAATTTGATTTTGATATTCCTACTGGGACAGGTGAAGTAGGAACAGTTGGAGACTGCTGGGATAGATATATGGTAAGAGTAAGGGAGATGGAACAATCTTTAAGAATCATAGAACAGGCAGTTGATAACATCCCTGAGGGTGATGTTTTTGCTGATATTCCAAAGAGAGTAAAACCCCCTGTTGGTGAAGTATATGTAAGAACTGAAACTCCAAAAGGTGAACTTGGATATTATATTATCAGTGATGGTAGTTTAAATCCATATCGTGTTAAAGCACGATCACCATCATTCTGTAACTTGAGTTTAATTAATCAGATTTCACGAGGTTATATGATAGCGGATCTTATTATGATTTTAGGAAGTTTTGATATCGTTCTTGGTGAAATTGACAGATAATTAATTTTAGAATTAAAGTCATAAATTTTGGAAGCATACTTGACAGAAATTTTTGGTAGTGATCTAATTGCAAAAATTATCATTCCTATTCCAATTGCATTATGGATAGCACTGTTTGCATTATATGCAGTGCTTGCTGAAAGGAAAATTTCCGCATGGATACAAGATCGAGTAGGACCTAATAGAGTTGGAAAGTGGGGTCTTTTGCAAACAATTATTGATGCAATTAAACTTATCCAGAAAGAATTTGTATATCCGATCAGGGCTGATAAATTGCTGTTTAGAATTGCTCCTTATCTTGTTTTTTCTGCAACATTTCTTGGATATGCTGTTATACCATTCAGTAGTATTTATATTGGTGTGGATTTGAATGTAGGGTTGTTTTATTTCTTTGCTGTAACATCACTTGGTGTGATGGCTCTTTTGATTGCAGGCTGGTCTTCAAATAACAAGTATTCATTGTATGGAGGAATGCGTTCAGTTGCTCAAATTGTAAGTTATGAGATTCCTACTGCATTGAGTGCATTAACAGTTGTAATGCTTAGTGGTACGCTTCAAATGCAAAAGATTGTGATGCAACAGTCAGGGGGTATTCAGAACTGGTTTATTTTTGGAGGTCCTGGTGATGTGAGTAAATATTTACTTGTACCATTTATGCTTGTATCAGCGGTTATACTCTTTATTTCAACACTTGCAGAAACAAACCGTACTCCTTTTGATTTACCAGAGGCTGATAGCGAATTAGTTGCAGGAGTTCATCTTGAATATTCAGGAATGATGTTTGCATTCTTTTTCCTTGCAGAGTATGCACAAATGTTTGCAGTATCAGCTCTTGTATCTACTTTGTTTTTTGGTGGCTGGCAGTCACCATTTGGTAATTTGATTCCTTTTTTAAATACTCCAGGAATGCAGTTTTTCTGGTCTCTTATAAAAGGACTTTTCTTTGTTTTTGTTCAAATCTGGTTGAGGTGGACTTTACCAAGGGTAAGGGTTGATCAATTGATGAATATGTGCTGGAAATATTTGATACCAATTTCACTTGCAAATATTTTAATAATCGGCGTTTATATTGCCTTAAAATAAAATTAGATTATGAAGTATTTTAAACATATTTATCAGGCAATAAGCACGATTTTGATTGGAATGGGAATAACATTCAGACATTTATTTCAGAAAAGCGTTACCATACAGTATCCAGAGGTTCGTTTGCAATTGCCTGAGAGAGAACGAAACAGAATTTTTGTAAATATAGATGATTGTATTGGATGTGATCAGTGTGCAAGAGCTTGTCCGGTAAGTTGTATAACAATAGAAACAATCAAAGCTGTCCCCGGAGATATTGTGGGTAAAACGGGAGTTACTTCACAGGGGAAGAAGAAATCACTTTTTGTCTCAAAATTTGAAATTGATTTCGGGAAATGTTGTTTCTGCCAACTTTGTGTTTTTCCATGTCCAACAGAATGCATATATATGACAGATGTATTTGAATATTCATCATATTCACGTGATGGATTGATTTACCAGTTTAGTGATATGACTCCTGAGATGGTTGAAGAAAAGAAAAAGAAACTTGAGGAATATAATATTGAACAGGCAAAGAAAAAAGAAGCAGCTGCTAAACCAGCTGGGAAACCTGTGAATATTCAACCTCCAGAAGTGAAACCATCAGAAGGTGAAAATAAAGCACAATAGAATATGGATTTTTACACAATAATATTTTATCTCTTTGCAATTATAACTCTTGTATCGGGTTTTATTGTTGTTACTTCTAAGAACATAATGCATGCAGCTGTATCGCTTTTTGTAATGTTGTTCAGTGTGGCAGTTTTTTATGTTCTTTTGTACGCTGATTTTATAGCAATTACTCAAATTTTGGTATATATAGGTGGGATTCTTGTGCTTTTAATATTTGGTATTATGTTAACACATAAGATAACAGAAGCAGATTTAAAGACCTCAAACCTGAAAGTAGTCCCTGCAATGATTTTCACGGTTGGAATTACAGCAATAATTATTTCTATAGTTATATCAACGAAATGGAACATATTTAGTACAGTTAGATATGAAACAACTGTTGAGAAGATTGGCGTTATGTTTCTTACAAACTATCTTTTACCATTTGAAGTAGCATCAATAGTTTTACTTGTTGCTTTGATTGGAGCAGCAATGTATGCCAGAAAAAAATAAAGTTTGAATATGGGAGAAGTAGGATTACAACATTATCTGATTTTAAGTGCAATAATTTTTGGTTTTGGGCTCTACGCACTAATATCACGAAGAAATGCAATTCTTGTACTTATGGGTATTGAGCTAATACTCAATGCTGCAAATATAAATCTAATTGCATTTTCAAAATATTCAGGTCTTGGAGTAGATGGACATGTAATTAGTGTTTTTGTAATTATACTTGCAGTTGCAGAAGCAGCTATAGCACTTGGGATTATCCTTGCGTTATATACTAATTACCTTACTGTTAATCTTGATGAAGCAAACACAATGAAAGATTAAAACTTAAAGTTCAAAAATGGAATTTGCGATTAAATATCTACCGCTTGTTATTCTTTTGATACCACTGTTATCGTTCCTGATATTAAGTTTCTTTGGGAGGCGACTACCACGGCAAGGTGATTGGCTTGCTGTAAGTTTGCTTTTCATTGACCTTGCACTTTCTATAGTGGTATTTATAGCATATTCAACATTGGGTAAATATTCATATACTATTGATTGGTTTGATATAGGAAGCAATCCATTTTCATCTCCTTCAAAATTCACTATAGGTTTTGTGATTGATGAGATTTCAGCTATTATGCTTGTTGTGGTAAATACAATTAGCGCATTTGTTCATCTGTTTTCTGTAAAATATATGGAAGGGGATTTTAAATACAAGAAATATTTTGCATATCTTGGGTTTTTTACATTTTCAATGTTAGGACTTGTTCTGACAAACAACGTGCTTTTAATGTATGTATTCTGGGAGCTTGTTGGAGTTAGTTCATATTTATTAATTGGTTTTTGGTATGAAAAGCCTGCCCCTCAAGAAGCAGCAAAAAAAGCATTTATTGTAAATCGAATTGGAGATGTAGGGTTTCTACTTGGAATAATGATAATCTTTTTTACGATTGGAAGTTTTACTTTTACTGATATTTTTGAACAGGTATCTGCAGGAGCATTACAGGGTAAGTTGCTTACAGCAGCGGGTATACTTCTTTTCTGTGGTGCAATAGGTAAGTCAGCACAGTTCCCTTTACACGTATGGTTACCAGATGCTATGGAAGGTCCAACACCAGTATCAGCATTAATTCACGCAGCAACAATGGTGGCTGCAGGAGTTTATTTGACAGCGAGAATTTTTGTAATGCTTTCACCTGATGCTTTAACTTTTGTAACATTTATAGGAACAATTACAGCATTTATTTCTGCAACAATTGCAATAACACAAAACGATATTAAAAAGGTTCTTGCATATTCTACTATCAGTCAGTTAGGTTATATGATTATGGCAATAGGAATTGGTGCTATGGCAGTTGGATTTTTCCATCTTGTAACACATGCATTTTTTAAGGCTTGTCTATTTTTAACAGCTGGTTCAGTTATATATGGATTACATCACGTTCAGGATATAAGGGAAATGGGTGGGCTGAGAAGGAAAATGCCCATTACATTTTATACATTTTTAATTGCAACACTTGCAATTTCTGGTGTTCCGCTAACTTCAGGCTTTTTAAGCAAAGACTCAATACTCGCAGCAACTATTGCTTTTGCTGAAATAAACGGTGGGATTACTTATCTTGTTCCAATAACAGCATTTCTTGTAGCAGGTCTTACTGCATTTTATATGTTCCGACTATTGATAATAACATTTCTTGGTGAACCGCGTAATAAAGAAAAGTTTGAACATTGCAAAGAATCACCAATTCAAATTACTTTACCTCTAATAGTTTTATCGGGACTATCAATATTTATTTTTTATACACCGAATCCTTTAAGTGCAGATGCAGGATGGTTCTTGAATCTGGTAAAAACTCCACAATCTTTATTAGTTGGTGCAAAGGGAGCAATTTATCATATAGTTGATAAGATTGAGTTTTCTGAGCTTGTACATCATGCACACTATCCTGCAATGGCACTCTCATTATTAATTGCAGGAACAGGTATACTTTTTGCATACATTTTATATCACTGGAAAAAAGTTGACGTTGATAAGATTACTGAACGGATTAAACCTATTTATAATTTTTCGTTAAACAAATGGTATTTTGATGAGTTATATGATAAGACAGCTGTTGCTTTGACGATGGTACTTTCAAGAGCTTCAGCTTGGTTTGACAATAAGATAGTAGATGGAATGGTAAATGGTGCTGCTTATGTAACAAAAATGACATCATTTTTCTCAGGCAAATTTGATAATTTTGTAATTGATGGTCTTGTAAATCTAACTGCAGGAATAGTAGGCTTCTTCGGTTTAATTTTCAGGAAATTTCAGACAGGTAAGATACAAACTTATGTGATGTTTTTGGTTTTTGGTATAATTGTTCTTTACTTTATATTTAGATAGAGAAAGCCGAAATGGCGGAACTGGCAGACGCACCAGACTCAAAATCTGGCGGGACTTAAATCCCGTGAGGGTTCGACTCCCTCTTTCGGCACAAAATTATGGTTAAATAAATAATACATTACTAATGGGAGAATTTAAAATACTTGGTATTGGTATACTCAGCTGGCTTATTTTCCTGCCAATTCTTGGAATGATTGTAATAGCATTTATACCCAAAACTTATGAAAGAATTGTCAAGTATGTAGCTCTGGTTTTTCCATTCATTCAGCTAATTTTGAGTTTGGTTTTGTTGCTTAATTACAATCCCGGTCTTGCAGGTATCAATAAGATTGAGGGATTCCAATTTATCGAAAAATTTGACTGGATAAATGTACCTGCAATTTTATGGGACGGAAGAATACATATTGAGTATTTTTTGGGGATAGATGGGCTTTCATTACCAATGGTTATTCTTACTTCACTTATCAGCTTCATTGGAGCAGTTGCTTCATTTAGTATTAAGAAAAACGAAAAGGGATACTATATTATGTATCTCTTTCTTGTAACAGGAATGATGGGTGTGTTTTGTGCCCTTGATATGTTTTTATTCTTTGTTTTCTGGGAAGTAATGTTACTGCCAATGTACTTTCTGATTGGGATCTGGGGTGGAGAACGAAGAGAATATGCAGCAATAAAGTTCTTCCTTTACACTTTGTTTGGCAGTGTATTTATTCTTGTTACAATAATCGCAATGTATTTCACTACAAATGTCCCGATTTATGGACATACATTCAATATGCTGGAATGGATGGATCCAACAAAGTTAAATCCTGAATTGCCATTAGGTCAATTAGGTTCAAATTTCAGATACTTGGCATTTATTGCATTGTTTATAGGTTTTGCTATTAAAGTACCAATTTTCCCATTCCATACATGGTTACCTGATGCTCACGTTGAAGCACCTACTGCAATATCTGTAATTCTTGCTGGAGTTCTTTTAAAGATGGGTTCTTATGGGATAATGAGGATATCATACCCAATATTTCCGGATGCAGCAGTATCTTTTACCTATCCAATGGCAATTCTTGCGATGATTAATATAATATACGGAGCTTTATGTGCAATGGCTCAAAAAGATTTCAAGAAATTGATTGCATATTCTTCAATTTCACATATGGGTTATGTTATGTTAGGCATAGCTTCCAATACTAATATAGGATATACTGGGGCTATATTCCAGATGTTTAATCACGGAACTATTACAGCTATTCTCTTCTTGAGTGTCGGTATAATTTATGATAGAGCACATACACGAGGTTTGTATGATTTTGGTGGTCTTGCGAACAAGATGCCAAAATATTTTGCTGTTGTGATTATAGGATTTTTTGCTTCAATCGGATTACCGGGTTTGAGTGCCTTTATAAGTGAATCATTTGTTTTCCTTGGTGGGTTTAGTAATACAACAATTAGAATAATAGCAATTGTTTCAACATTAGGGATTATTTTGAATGCTGCATACATACTCTGGACTATACAAAGAGTATTTTTTGGTGAGTTACCTGAAAAGTGGAATGAGCTAACAGATATATC
>Ga0272448_1002264_pt1 | contig 24460 bp, 20 predicted proteins | sample YNPCB0191_FD_202220 | JGI IMG/M metagenome (GOLD analysis project Ga0272448, IMG submission 202220) | Hot spring sediment microbial communities from Yellowstone National Park, WY, United States - YNP-CB-019-1 | ecosystem: Environmental > Aquatic > Thermal springs > Hot (42-90C) > Sediment... | reverse complement strand
GTGTCTTTTACAATACCAAAGTATTTGTAAGCTGAAGGAACCGTGGCGTATGTTCCGGTTATCCCAAAGGCAATATCCATTTGATCGCTATTCAAACCAAGAAGTTTCCCAGCAGCAACACATGAGGCAAATGGTGTGTATTGTTGTCCCCAGACTTTGCTGCCTCGTTCCGCTGAGGGTTGCATTGACATTCCAATCCTTGTTCCTATCTCATAGCCAAGAATTATAGCAGTTATGATATCCCTACCTGAAGATTTTACTTTTTCTCCTACAGCCAGGACAGCAGGAATAACAATGGGACCAGCATGTAAAGTGTAAAAAACTACATCCTCGTAATCTAAAGCAAAAGCAAGATTTCCATTTGCATAAGCAGCGAAAGGACTGGCGACTTTACTGCCGTCACCAATTATAGTTGATTCTAATTTGTTCCCACCGACTTTCTTAGCCAGATTAATATGAAGCTTACCGATTTTTGTTTTGTAACCGCCGAAAGAAACTCCTAATATATTAAGAAGGGCAATTTTTGCCTGTTCAATAACTTGTGAGGGAAAGTCAGTATAATTTGCTTTTACTGCAAAGTGGCACAATGTTTTTGTAACTCCCATTGATTACTCCTTGCGAGACTCTCAATTGATTAAATTTATCCAAGAGATAGTCCGCCATCAATATTGATAAGTTGTCCAGTAATATAATCTGCTTCTGAAGAGGCTAAAAAAAGAATAAGGTTTGCTACCTCAATGGGCTCCCCGACTCTTTTAAGAGCGGTTTTCTCGATCCAAAGTTTAAGAAAATCTTTTGGTGCATTTTCCAGCAGCCTGGTCATGGCAAACGGCGCAATTACATTTACAGTAATTCCAAATGGTCCTAACTCCTTAGCCATCGCTTTTGTTAAGCCAATAATACCTGCTTTAGCCGCTGAATAATTTGACTGCATGGGCATACCGCTAATTCCCGCGTATGAAGTAACATTTATAATTTTCCCATATCTTTGATTAATCATATATTGGGACGCGTACCGGCAACAATTAAAAGTCCCGGTAAGATTGATATTAATAACTTTTTCCCATTGCTCGTGACTCATGTTATAAAGGTATTCATTTTCATATATACCAGCATTATTAACGAGGATATCTAATCTGCCAAACTCTTTTATTGCGGTATCAATTAGAATTTTTGCCTCAGTGGGTTTTGCTACATCCGCTAGACAGACTCTCGCCTTACCTCCAATTGCCTCTATTTCTTCTAATACCTTATATGCAGGTTCCGGAGTTGTTCCATTTATAATGATGGATGATCCTTCTTGTGCAAAGCGGATTGCGGTGCAACGCCCTATTCCTCTACTAGAACCAGTAATTACTGCTGTTTTGTTTTGTAATCTCATATTATTTTCTCATCAATAGGTTAGTTAGAATTGAAATATTTTTAAGTTTATCTAAGCTAAATACAGTATCCATAATTCTTTGTGCTTCTTCCTTGGGAAAGGTGGTGGTGGCGAGATTGAGGAATTTTTCCTGAAGTTCTTCTTGGGTTAAAGGATTTTTGTAACTACCCTTAGGATAATGCTGGGTTTCGGAATATATTTTTCCATCTTCAGTTATGACTTCTACTTGGGCTGGAAATTTTTCCGGATAAAGTTTATTGAGTTCAGGATCTCCTTTTATAGCTATTTTCTTCATTAAAGTATTAATGCGGGGATCGTTAATTTTATCTTTGGTGAAATTTTGTAAACTTACTTTGCCCTCAACCACCGCCAAAGCAATACAAAAAGGAACACTTAATCGCGCGCCCAGCAAAGTTTGGGGATGATAATTACAAAATGATGTTTCTACAAGATCATACGTTTTTACATTAATATTTTTAACATCTTCTGGTTTTATTTTATTTCTGTTGATAATATTTATAATTGCTTGTATCGCAGTATGGCTTGCTAATATAGAGGGAAATTTCTTTATGCTGTTATGAATGATTTCGAAGGGATTGCCTATATTTTCAATAATTTTTCCGATTTTTGGATTGAGCGCATATGCATTACAGTAGCCCTTAGAATACTCCAAAAAGTCTCGTGGGCCAGTTGCACCTTTGCTAACTAACCACGCGGATAATAAACCCTTCATCGCAGCTAACCCCGCATGTAAACTTTTAGTAATGTCTCCAAATTCAATACATGCTAAAGTTCCCGAAGCAATGTCTCCAGCTATACCAAAAGCTAAATTCATTTTTTTATCAGTAAGATTAAGAAGTTTTCCAGCAAGTGCCGCTGCACCAATCGTACCATTCATTGCTGTCGAATGCCAAAATCGAACTAAATCGGGCATAACACTTTGACCAACTTTGGTAGCAGCTTCGAACCCAAGAGCGATTGCTAAAATTATCTCTTTCCCGCTTTTCCCTAATTTTTCACCTAACGATAAAGCTGCAGGAACCATTACCGCACTTGTATGAGTAAGTGCTGCTTGATGAGTATCATCAAAATCAATAGAATGAATAAAACTTCCATTAGCTAGGGCTGCAAAAAGAAAGTTAGTTTTAAAACCATCAACAATTATTGTTGATTCTTTCCGCCCTTCTAATTGTTTCACAAGCATTAAGATTGGTTTAAGGTTTTCTTTTTCTAAAATAAATCCCGCAATTCCACATCCCAAAGCATCAAGGACACTATTTTTTACGCTTTGGATAACTTCAGGAGATAGATCTTCATATTCAGTATTAACAATGAATTTTGAAAGTGTTTCAGTTATTCCCATGTTCATAACCTCATAAAAAATATGCCGTTATTAATAAAGCATATCTACCAGCTCTGAGATATCGCTTAAAGATTCTAATTTTTCTACAGTTTGTAATATTTTTTCTGCCTGTTCAGCGGATACCACTAAGTTAGCTAAATCCCAAAATTTTTGTTTTACCTCATTTTTACCAAAAGTTGGTCTCTCTTTTGGCCAAATTATCTGGCGGTTGAGATGCTTTCCTCCATTTATAATCATCTCAATTGTAAAAACAAGCCATTGTTTTTCAAACCATAATCGGTCAGCTTCAGGATCAGGCACGCATTTGATTTTTTTAAGTAATTCTTGGACCCTGGGATCACTAATCTTTTCTTCTGAATACATATCCGGAAGAAGTTTTTCACGAAGGATTGTAGTAGCAATCGTATAGGGAAGGGAAAACATGGCATCAACTGACCCAGCTGGACTATAGTCATCAATTCGGTTGATTTGCATTCCGCTTACGATAATTTTTTCAATATGTTCTGGCCTTAACTCATATTTATCAACTAATTCTTTGGTAGCCATGTATACAGGATGAACCCAGCCGATAGAGGGGTGAACCTTAAATTCTGTTTCCATTATTAAATACTTATTTCCAAGATTTTCAGTCATCTTATCGAAATCGCATCGGTCAGAACCTGCCATAATCCAAAAACCCTCATCACCATCAAGAATTCCATAGCCGCCGCGAAACCCTTCTTTCGCTGATAATGCCCCAAAAACTCCTGCCATACACATCCATCCCCATCCTAATTTTACCTCTCTCATTGGCCTGGTGTCTTTTACAATACCAAAGTATTTGTAAGCTGAAGGAACCGTGGCGTATGTTCCGGTTATCCCAAAGGCAATATCCATTTGATCCTCATCAAGTCCTAATAATTTTCCTGCAGTTATTGTTGCAGCAAATGGGGTATATTGTTCCCCCCAAACCTTGCTGCCCCTTTCTATGGTGGGCTGCATAGATAGGGCTATACGACTTGCAATTTCGTAAGCAAGAATTATCGCAGTAATAAACTCTTTACCTGATGACTTTACCACTTCTCCAATTGCCAAACCTGAAGAAACACTTATGTAACCAGGATGAATTATATAATTAATCATATCTTCATAATCTAAGGCAAAAGCTAAATTTCCATTTGCGTACGAGGCAAGAGGACAAGAAACTTTAGCACCATCACCAATAATAGTGGCCTCAGGTATTCCTCCGCCAATATCCTTGGCCATTTTCACATGGAGTTGGCCAATCCTTGTTTTATAACCCCCAAAAGTAACACCTAAGATGTTAAGAATACATAACTTTGCTTGTTCAATTACTTCTTTGGGAAAATCATCGTATTTAGTATTGACCACATGCTGGCATAAAATTCTTGTAACTCCCATGATACTCCCTTTCTTATTTGTTTAAGTAGACTTATTAATAACTCAGTTGTTTAATGCCCAATTTAAATCCTTAATGTACTTCTTAAGCAGGTGGAGAAAGTAAAGCCGTGAGCTCGGAAATATTTTTTAATTTTTCTAAATTTTCTACCATATCAACTATTTTATTTATTTGCATCGGATTCAATACATAAGCAGCTAATCGTTTGAAGGTATCACGTATTTCATCAGGAGTGAAAGGGTTAGGCTGCTCTCCTTTAGGATGATCAACAAAACCACTAACTTTTTTTCCGCCTTTTGTAAAGATTTCAACCGTATTGAGTGATTTACCTTCTTCAAGCCATGCGCGGTCCGCATCAGGATCTAGTTCTAATATAACTTTTTTAGCGAGTTGCCGTGCGTTGGGGTCATATAATCTTTCTTCGGAACACCACTCTGGTCCCGGCGGAATTCCCATTATAACCATGGCAATAGCCCATTGTGTAGAAAATTGGGCATCTACCACACCTTTAGGTTCATAATCTGAGAGACGTTCTTTAATCCAGCGTCCACCCTTCACTATGATTTTTTCAATATCTTTAATCCTGATTCGCTCTTTTTCTAGTGCTTCTTTGGTGGCATCACAAGGTCCGAAAATAAGATAACAAGCGGGATAAGCTTTAATTGCAGTTTTAAGAATGTCCCACCGCGTTCCTAATTCTTCAGTCATTTTATTAAATTCGCATTTATCTGAGCCGTGCATAATATACCAGCCTTCTTCTCCCTCTAGAATATTTGAAGGCTGGAGCATCCGTAAACCCTCTCGAGCCGCAAGAGCAGCAACTACACCAACCATACAGCTCCAACCCCAACCCATCTTTACCTCCCGCATCGGTCTTGTCCCCTCACCTAAATATTTCCACGCCGAAGGGACTATTGCATATGTACCTGTGATACCTAAAGTACTGGTCATTTGTTCTTCAGTTAAATTAAGCATCTTTCCTGCTGGGGGTGCGGCTGCAAACGCTTGATTGCCAAGCCCCCACACTTTATGAAATCTTTCCATCGTAGGTTGAATGGCAAGCGAAATTCTTCCTCCAATTTCATATCCTAAGACTACTGAGGTTATAATGTCCTTGCCATTTTTTTTAGTCAATTCCCCTGTTGCCAGAGCGGCAGATATTGCGGCATTGCCGGGATGAACTAAAGCCCAATGTAGGGTGTCATCATAATCAAGCATAGTAGCAAGACTACTGTTAAAAAAAGCTGCTGGCGCGCACGCAATTTTTCTTCCATTACCAATTAAAGTTGCATCTTCTTTACCTCCTCCAATACTCATAGCCAAATTAAGGTAGGGCTTAGCTAAATTAACTTTATAACCTGCTAAAGCTTTGCCTAATATATTAAGAATATTTAATTTTGCTTGAAAAACTACATTTTCAGGTAAATCTTCAAATTTTAAATTTACGGCAAACTTTGCCAGTTTTCTTGTAATGCTCATCTTTAATCCTCCTCTATACTTATACAAAATAAAGGATTTGATTTTTAAACTACTTATTATGGGATAAAATTTTATTTAGCGCAAAATCCTCCGTCGATCAGAAATTCCGTTCCAGTAACATATCCAGATTCATCAGATGCCAGGTAAAGAGCTAGCTTAGCTACTTCTTCGGGTTTGCCAAATCTTCCAATTGGTGTTGCTAATTCCCATTGTTTACGAACTTGAAGATCAGAAAAAAGTTCGTTGGTCATAGGGGTTTCAATAATGTTAGGGATGATTGTATTGGCACGGATATTTTTATTAGCAAATTGCATAGCGACATTCTTCATCAGATTAATTACTCCTGCTTTAGATGCCCCATAGGCAGGATTGCCTAAGCCCAAAACTCCGCCCGTAGATGAAATACTTATTATTGACCCTCCTCCTGATTTAATTATAAGCGGAAGTGCGTATTTGGTGCAATAAAATACACCAGTGAGATTAATTGCCAATATCTGCTCCCAGACTGCCTCTTTAAGTTCCGTAATTAAACCATCATCCACAGGCCAAAATACCGCTGCATTGTTAATTAAAATATGAAGAGCACCAAATCTTGATATAGTTTCAGTCATAAGTCTCTGAACATCATTCAGATCAGAAATATCAGTTTTTACAAAATAGGCCTTACCACCTCCTTTTTGAATGGTACCAACAACTCTTTCCCCCTTTTCTTTACTACGAGCTGCTAAAATCACCTTGGCTCCTTCACCGGCAAACAAAATTCCTGTTGCTTCACCAATACCGCTTGATCCGCCAGTAATAATCGCCACTTTGTCTTTAAGTTTCATTTTTAAGTTTCTCCTCTTTTCGATAACTTAATAGATTGCTCTTATTGATTCCCAATTAAAGAATATTAATCGTAGTACCACCATCTACTATAAGTGCCTGACCGGTTATGAAACTTGCATCATCAGAAACAAGAAAAAGAGCAGCTTTAGCTATTTCTAAGGGGGTGGCATATCGGTTCAGGACTGATTTTGCTCGAGTAGAGTGTATAATTTTTTCGCGCTCTTCTTCATTTGGAAACCAATGGCGAAAAAATTTTTTTAGCATTGGAGTATTAGTAAAACCCGGGCAAATGCAATTGACTCGGATATTTAAATGGGCAAGTTCTAAAGCCATGCATTTTGTGAAAGAAACTATGCCTGCCTTTGAAACACTATATGCTACTTGCCCGCGAGAGCCAGTGATGGCGGTCATAGATGACATATTGAGTATTGCTCCTCCTCCTTTTTTTACTATTTTAGGAATAGCAAATTTGGTACAGAGAAAAGTACTTTTTAGATTTATAGTTAAAGTACGATCCCAATCTTCCTCAGATAGTTGCTCGATTGTCTTAGGCATGGGGATTCCTGCATTATTAAATAAAATATCGACTCCACCAAAATGTTTGGTTACTTCATTTATCATCGATTGACAACTGTAAGCTAACGAAACATCTGCATGAAAAGCATACGCTTCTCCGCCCTTATTTATTATTGTTTTTGTTACCGCATTGGAAGATCTTTTATCAATATCAACGACAGCTACCTTTGCTCCTTCCTGAGCAAAAAGAATGGCGGCTGTTTTACCTATACCTGATCCACCTCCAGTAATTATGGCAACTTTATTTTTAAGTTTCATAAGATTTTTGTGGCAAATATTTTCTTAAATTGTAAATGAAAAAGTTTTTTTGATGTAAAAATTGCTGATTTTGCATAGATTTTGCATAGTCTATAGTAGTAATTTTGAAATTCAGGAACTTATAATGGGACGGAAACGAAGTTTTGAGATTTGAAAGATTATTTAAACTGGAGTAAAAACCGTAAAATAAAAAAATCATATTTAAGATAAATAAGTTATAAGAGTGAGTAAAATTAGAAGAGTGAGCACTTTTATAACAATGCAAATATAATGCCAATGCCTAACTATTTTATCTATCAAAAATTTAAATGGTTTTTAAGGGTTAAAAAAGGTTAGAAAAATGTGGCGAACTTTATGTAAAAAAATGATACATCTTTAAATAATTACGAATTAGAGAATACCAACTTATTTTAGTATAGTTATAATTTGTTAATTGGTCTATAATGATACATGTATCATTATGGAAACTGAAATTTAAAAATTATGTGTCAAAAATTTAAAGAAAAATCAGAGGTGATAAAATTTTTGAATTAAAAATTTATAAAAAAAGGAGGATAGTATTATGTATAAAGTTTTAGTAATTGTACCATTCGCTTTTGATGAGAAAGGTATCGCTAATCGTAAAGCTCAATTACAGTCGGTTAAATTAGGCCCAGATATTGAATTTTTTTATCGAGGGGTAAAAGCTGGGCCAGCCTTATATGATAGTTATCATGATTGGACTCTTGCTGATATAAGTATTTATGAGGCTGGGATGACTGCTCAAGCTGAGGGTTATCATGCTGTATGTATTGATACTATGAGTGACTCTGGAATGAATGCCCTTAGGTCAGTACTTGATATACCGGTAATTGGCCCAGGAAGGGCATCGTATCTAATGGCTTTGATGTTAGGCTCAAGATTTTCTGTGCTTACCCAATGGGATCCTTGGAAAAATATTTATAAAAAAGGATTACAGGAATATGGACTGGTAGATAAATGTGTTTCTATTCGTTCGATAAATATTCCTCCTGATGTAGAAAATTTGCTTGGAGGAAAGGAAGAACTGGTTTTCCCAAAATTGGTAGAGGAAGGGCTTCGCTGTATTGATGATGGAGCCGAGGTTATATGTCTTGGTTCTACGACAATGCATCAGGCACATACCCATCTTGTGAAAAATTTACCGGTTCCGGTTATTAATCCTGGCCCTCTTACCTATAAATTAGCAGAGGCGGTGCTGTGTTTGGGCTTAAGCCATAGCCGTTTGGCATATCCCCGTCCTCATGTTACTAAATTTGAAATGACGAAAGCGATGTTGGACGCAGCTGCTAAGGTAGCAGACTGAAATATGTAATTTTTAGTTGTGCAGCTTTATAATTAGCAAAATCATTCATAAGATAAGGAGAATTTTTTTAATTTTTTTAAAGAAGATACCATACCAATTAACGATATGACACTAAGAAATAGCATACTTGTCGCCAAAGAGCTTTTGTCTGAAATCGCTCCCATAAGATAAGGTGCAAGTGCACTTATACAAATTGAAAATGTAAAGGTAATTCCAAAGGCTTTCCCAAGTAAGTGAGAAGGCAAAAGGTCGGCAATATAAGCATTTATAATCCCAGAAAATGCATTAAGGGAAAATCCTAAGGCTAATAAAAGAGGTATAAGAATATATGAATTTCTTAAATAAAGTAAGAAAAAACATAACGCTAATGATGCAAATACGGTAGACAAAGTAGTTCTTCTTCCATAATAGTCAGAAAGTTTACCAACCAAATAATTACTGAAAATACCAATAATGGGCAAGATAATAGAAAAGTTAATTGCTTTTTGGGGAGTAAAAAAATAGGTTTCTTTAATGTATGTAGGAATCCAAATATAAGCACCTTTCCAAACAAACATAACTATTCCGTAAAGATATAGCATGTAAGGTAACCATTTCAAAAGATTTATTAAATTAATACGCTCACTGTTTTTATTTTGGCAGAGCAAAATTTTTTCGTTAATATTCTTTTTTTCTCCTACACCCCATGCAAAAATGCGAAAATAAATAGCTAATGCAAAACCAATGGTAGCAAGAACAATTACCGCTATTTTCCAATTATATCGGCTAGCTAATACTCCACCCACTAAAAATGATAGAAGTATTCCTAGTGCACCTCCTGAGGCATGAAAACCAAGAGCCATTCCTCGTTTATTTTTAGGAAAATTATCAGATACTAAAGCAGTCCCGGGGGGATGATATAAACCTCCGCCTATACCGGCAAGCGCACAAAGAATAAATAAACAGGTAAATGAAAAAGAAAAGGCCATCAGAAATGTGGCTAATGAAGAAATGAGAAGGAAAAGTAAAATAAAAATTCTTCTACCATACTTATCACACCAATGACCAGAAGGATAATTAAATAAGCCGTATGATAAGGAATAAATAAATCCCAATTGTCCAGCTTGACTATAATTGAGTTTAAAAGCGGCAATAAGGAAAGGGAGAAGCGGACCAAGGCTTTCGAAAAACATATGATTAACACAATGAGAAGCAGTAGTAAGGAATAGTATTCTTTTTTCCATAGATAGTTTCTCTTAGGTATAATAAGTTTGCACGCTTATTTCCAAAAAATTTTTTTATGAATTAGCACTTATTTTATATAAATAACTAACTTATTGTGTTGGGCCCTTGCTAAATTTTATTGAAACGTGCAATATTTGTTCCTTAATTAGGGGTTTTGTCAATAGGTGGGTAAAATCATTTAGGCGGCTCTCCTTCCTGATTCATTATCTACTACCATTTCCCCATCTAAAAACTTTTTCCCTCTATAGGTATAGACCTCTTCAAGCAACCAGGGACTGTTCAATCTCCTGAAGTTCTTCTCCGCTAAAAAGTAGTATCCCTTAACCTCGGTCTTCTTATCATTATCGGCCCGTTCATAAGCGCAAGCCTACGCGGTTTGCTCCTCCCATCCCCGTAGTTCTGCGGTTTATCTATCCCCTTGATTCTCTCCGATTTTCTCCGACCTAAAAATTCTGCTATCTCCTCTTCCAATATGTCCTCAATAAACTCCCTAACCTTCAACCTTACCATCTCCTCCAATATTTCATAAGTTACCCTTGACGACTCCCCCGTCTTAATGTTATCCTTTTTCATAGGTGGTGTCTCCTTTCTTTGGTTATGGTTATTAATTTATTCTCTATTATAGGATACACCACCTACATTTTTACACACTTTTTGATTATAACCCATATTTTAGTTAATAATTATAAGGTATTAATTAATATGATCTATTTTTTTAGATAAAGATGTTCATTTATAGAACAAGTAAGATCTTTGGCTAAAATTTAATTAATCCCAAAAAAGCAATTTAAAATCGCAAATATACTTTTTAATTATTGTATTGGCACTTTATTTGCTTCGTTGAAACATAGAAAAGTTTAACCTTCCCGAAGGTGCAAGTCCCAATGGTATTTTACCCCAAGGGGCGAAGGAATTGAGTTCTGATTTTGTGACTTTTAAAATACCCGGTTATGGTAAAGGATATGGAGGACCTTGGCCACCGGACTCAGCTCATAGGTATGTTTTTACCCTCTATGCGCTTAAAGTTTCGTGTCTGGATATTCCCGAAAACGCCGCCTATGTGGAATTTGTTAAAAATGTCCTTCCAGTTACCATAACTTCTACAACCTTAATAGGCATTTATGGACCTGCTAAAAAACCTTTGCCTGTTGGTTAAGATTGGTAAGGGTTTATTTGAAAAAGGATGGTGAATGGGGATTTTTTGAAAAGAAAGAAAGGGATTGAAAAATGTTTAAAAGTAGGTCGCGATGAGAGGAAATTAGATAGTAATAGCAAAAATAATTGATCGGAGGTAGTTTTATACCGTTATGCAACTGCGGGAGATAACGGCAGAAGAAATAACCAAAACAGTACGGAGGCTTTGCATTGAGGCAAATATTGTCCTGGGTGAGGATATAATTGGAGCGTATAGACGAGGAATTGAAGAAGAAATTTCTCCGACAGGTAAGGATATTTTTCGTCAACTTTTAGAAAATGCAAGAATCGCAAATGCAGAAGGGTTAGCAGCTTGCCAAGATACCGGAATGGCCGTAGTTTTTGTAGAACTTGGACAGGATATCCATATTATCGGTGGCAATTTAAATGAAGCAATTACCGAGGGGGTGAGGCAAGGTTATAAAGATGGATTTTTTCGTGCTTCTACGCTTGACCCCATTACTCGAAAGAATCTTGGTGATAATACTCCACCAGTTATTCATGTTGAGATAGTCTCTGGCGATAAATTAAAACTCTCAGTGATTGCTAAAGGATTTGGAGGCGAGATGATGAGTCGGGTGGTATTATTTCCGCCGGCAGCTGGACTTGAAAAGGTAAAAGAGTATGTGGTTGAGCTGGTGGAAAAAGCAGGAGCAAAGCCATGTCCTCCGGTAATTGTAGGTGTTGGTATTGGAGGCACCTTTGAAAAGGCTGCGATCATTGCAAAAAAAGCACTTCTTCGGCCTATTGGTAGCCGGCATCCCAATCCCGAGATTGCCCAGATTGAAGAAGAGCTTTTAGAAAAAATCAATCAATTAGGTATCGGTCCCCAGGGATTGGGGGGTAGAATTACTGCTTTTGATGTTCATGTTGAGACTTATCCTACTCATATTGCGAGTATACCGGTGGCAGTCAATATTCAATGCCATAGTAATCGCCACCGCGAAGCAATTCTTTAATAATAAGAAGTTAGAAGTTAAATAGAAACGGTGAAGTATTTGTGGAAAAGATAATTCAAATAGCAACTCCTCTGAGTGACGAGGTGATCGAAAAACTTCATATTGGAGATCGGGTAGCAATAACTGGTGTTCTTTTTACGGCGCGAGATGCTGCACACAAGCGACTTGTCGAGGCTATTAATCAAGGTAAAGCACTACCTTTTGATATTACGGGCGCAACTATTTACTATGTTGGTCCTACCCCGCCGAAGCCAGGTAGAGTAATTGGATCAGCGGGACCAACTTCAAGTTATCGAATGGATCCCTATACTCCGTTACTTATTAGACATGGGCTTAAGGGAATGATTGGGAAAGGTGCGCGGGGGAGGGAAGTAATAGAGGCAATTAAAAAATATAAGGCGGTTTATTTTGCTGCTACTGGAGGTGCAGGGGCACTTATCGCTAAGACGATTAAAAGAAGTGAGATAGTGGCATATGATGATTTAGGTCCAGAAGCGATCCGGAGGATCGAGGTAGAGGATTTCCCCGCTCTGGTAGCAAATGATATATATGGCAATGATATTTATACCGAAGGACAGAAGCGATATAAAAATTTTAAGAGATAAAGGCCATGGACGAGAAATTTAGACCGTCAATTAATCAGAATATTGAGCTGCAAATCTTCCAGCTCCGTAAGCTAGTGCGGAATCTCAACTGGCAATGCTCCGAAATGCAATCGCCGATATTTTTTACCGATGCAGCTCGGAATTTTTTCACTCCGGAGATGTTTGATTTAATGGAACGAATTGCCAAAAAAGCACTGGTGCTGGCAACTCTTATGATTCATCAGCGAAGGCAGGGGCACCTTGCTTCAACCGCTTCAGCTTTACATATTATGACTGCGATTTATTTTTCTCGCGTTTTGGATTGGCTTCGCTATGAAAGAGGAGAAGAAAGAGAATTTTTTTATCAATTTGAGTCGCATAAACCTCATGCGGTTCCGGGGTGGTATGGGCTTTTATACTTAGAAGGTTTGCTAAGTAAAGAACAAATTCAGGCTTTCCGAACATTTAAAGGGCCAAACGCTTATCCTACTCACGAAGATATAGGGATCCAGATTCCTACTGGATCTTTAGGATTAGGTCCAGTAGCAGCAATTGGAATGGCATTTCTTAATCAGTATAATTACGACCATGATTTTAATTCAGGCCAGGGGCTCCAGATCAGCATTATCGGGGATTCAGAATTTGATGAGGGGGTAATCTTTGAGTCAATTAAAGAACGGGCTTCCCGTGGGATAAAAGGCTGGCTAGAATTTATTGATTATAATCGTCAGAGCCTTGATGGCAACCTCGATGAGCGGTTGGTTGACCGAATTATTGGAGTTTATGAATCTTGTGGTATACCAGTAATTATTTTAAAATATGGTTCAATTTTACAGAGGCTATTTGCACAAGGAAAAGCGGGAGCGGAATTACGGCGGCGACTTGATTTGATGAGTACTGAGGATTATCAAGCGCTTTTGCGTCAACCGGGAGAAGTTATCAGGGAAATTTTAACTCTGGAAAATAAGGATTTTGATACCTTTCTTCAAGAAGGAATGCGCTCTATTCGTGAATTTCTTGCTGATATTGGGCAGGGGAGAGGTAAGCTTGATCCCGAACTCAAAGCCTTGTTTAACGGGAAAAAAGATCACGAGGTCAAAGAAGCTTTTGCCAACCTTGGAGGTCATGATCTCCCAATGTTAGTTGCGGCTATTGAAAAGGTAAAATATGCGGGTGGAGGAATGGCGGTAATAGCCTATACGGTAAAAGGCTGGGGGATTGAATCCCTGATTGGCAGTTTATCAGGTCACTGGGCAAAGTTAAGCGATGAAGAGATCAAAGAATTGTTTGATTCTTTGGGGAAAGATGTAGTAACTGCAGGGAAGGAATGGGAGAGATTTAATTCTGAAGATCCGGCGGGACAAGTTTTTAGTAAAATTGCTCGAGCGCGGGGGAAATTTTTTCAGGATTTAGGTAATATCATCCAAACAAACCAATTTAAATTCCGCAACTGTTTTAGTGGAGATAGTTCGTTATGGCGGTTGGGGAAAGAGCTTCCATCTCCATATGGGTTTGATCCGGATAAGCCTGTCAGTACTCAAGATTATTTGGGAGGATTATTTGGTCGGTTGGGTAAAATAAAGCCGGATGATATTTTGTCTCCACTAGTTGATCGCATTGTTACCATGGCGGCAGATGTTGCCTTTACTGCAGGGCTTAAAGACTGGATTAACCTTCGTGGGGTATGGGGGCCACCTGCCCAGGTAGACATTATTCGGAAATATGGTGAAATTCCCGAAATGAATGTTCAGGCCCGGAGGGAAGGGCAGCATATTCGGCTTTCTAATTTGGAACAGTTTCTGGGATTATTAGCTGCTTCCTTTGGCAAAAGTGCTGAATTTACGGGTACGCAGCTTTTCCCTTTTGCCTTTTTTTACGATGTATTTCTCGAACGTTTTGCAGAAATGTTTAAATATGCTGCTTACTGGGATGCGACTGTCTGGTATATAGGAACTATTGCTGGTGCATCAGCACCCGAGGAATCGGGGTTACATCATGGCATGGTCTCTGGGGTAATTGGGCGAATGACACCAAATGTGATTACTTGGGAACCTACCTTCCCCCAGGAATTAAACTGGATTATTACTGAAGAATTTCGGCGGGCAGTTTTAGGTGAAGACGTGGGTCGGAAAGTGCGTTATATTCGTACCACTGCCAGTCGGGTTAGACAACAAGATATGATAGATTTGCTTAAAAAGCAGGAAAGATTTTTGGGAATGGAGGATGAAGAGATATATAATATTATTCGGGAAGATGTGCTAGCAGGGGGGTATTGTCTGGTTGATTATCGAAAAGTTAAGAGCTATGATCCATCAACGAATGGAGTAAATCTATTTTGTATCGGACCAATTACTTTTACTGTGATTAAAGCTAGCCAACAGTTAGAAAAAGAAGGCATTTTTGCAAATGTGATTGTAGTCACAAGCCCCGACCTTCTTATTGATAATAAGGATAACTACCAATTATTTAAATTGGTTCCTGAAAAAGAGCGATTCTCTTGCACTCCCTTAATCACTATTTGTGCTGGTCACCCATTATATCTTTCTGGAATTGCTTCCCGATTAGCATTGGGAAGATGTCAGCCAAAAGAAGTCAATCTTGGGGTTAGCCGATTTGATCGCTCTGGCACGGAAGAAGAGATATTATCATTCCATAAAATTAACTCCGACTCAATTATAGAAACTGTCCGGTCAGTTATTCATGAAGTGCAGTAACTTTTGACTAATTCCGTCGACACGATTTGAACGTCCGACAAATCAGCGGCATTTCTATATTTTTCTGCTTTTAAATTATCTATTATAAGTTTTGCCTCTTTGCCCATCCGCCCTCCCTGCCACCTCAGTTCCTTAAGTTGCCACCACACCATGGTTAGCCCCCTTTCTTCTGCCTAAAATCGGCATTGGGCCTTGGCCCGCCTTCTTACCTCAAGAAAACTTAGCAATTCTACGAATGCTATACCCGTTACGATGCATTGCAATAATGTCTATAAATACCTCCTTGGAAATCATTGGTAACATCTCCTTTCAAAGAGGAGTTACTATATTTTTAAACCAGGTGGTCCACTTTTCATTCCCATTTTTGGGACATTATTGCATTCCCATCGACATTGGCTAACGAAATAGTATATTTTGGTGGATAAAACTCGCCATTGTATTCCCGAAGAAATTTTCTTGAAATTCTACCCGTAGGGATCCCGACCTTCTTAATTTCTTCTATTGCTTTGATTATATGTCCTCGGTTTATGTTTTTAGGAATCATAGTATCACCCATTAATTTCACTCTGCCCATTACCAGGTAAATGGCTCTGTTTCAATCGGGGAATGTCCTAAATTTTACTAAATTGTTTCAAAATTTCAAGGGATTTCTCAGGAGAAATTCTGCGATTTTCTTTTTTGGGCAGATGGAATAAGAAGAGATACCCCCTCTGATTGGGCCAGGATTTCAGGCTAAAAACTGGCTTGAAGAAGTAAAAAGAATGAAAAGGGGAGTGAAGATAAAAAGAAGGGAAATTGACTGAAGTAAGAGTTCTTTTAGCTTTTTGGGCAATTTAAACTTTTTACCTTGATCCCGTTTTTTTTACCTCGGGATTGAGGGGGGTAAACTTAAAAATCTCCCCATCCTCTCTACCAGAAAACGTTCCTCTTGCCATTAAGGAATAGGAGCTCTCACCCCTATACCTTACGATTAATATTCGAAATCATTATCAGTGATGGGTGTCTTAAAAAGTTTATATGCCCAGCCTTGGTAAAGTAAAACAATGGGTACAAATAATATTACCACAATCAGCATGATTTTAAGCGTAAGTGGGCTTGATGAAGCATTGTAGGCGGTCAGACTATATTTTGAATCAATAGATGAAATAAACATGTTAGGGTAGAGCCCAATTATCCCAAAAAATGTGAGTAGAACAATGGTCAAAAATGAGCAAACCCATGCCTTAAATGCATCTTTTTTCTGAATATAGAATCTGATCAGCAATAGGAAAACTATTGCTAAAATAGGCTCAAGGGAGAGCACAAAGCTGTTAAGATAATTTTTTAGCAGGTTTGTGAAAAATGGGGTAAGAATCAAAAAAATTATGAGGACAACCAGAAATATATTCCACAACTTTTTTGCAATACCAAAAAAAATTTGAACATTACCCTTAATCCTCATCCCAAGCCAAAGAGAGCCGTGTAGCATAAACATAAGGAGAAATAGCACTCCGGTAATCAAGCCATAAGGATTTAAAAGAGTAAATATTGAACCCTGATACAACCCTTTTTCGTCTATGGGAAGGCCTTTGAATATATTTCCAAAAGCTGCACCAAAAAGGATAGCAGGTAAAAGGCTTCCAAAGAAGAAGACCCAATCCCACCTTTCCTTAGCAGAAAGAGAACTGGCTTTCCCTCTCAGCTCCACCGCCACACCTCGTAATATAAGACCAAAGAGTATTAGCATAAGAGCAGAATAGAGGGAGCTAAACATAATAGAGTAAAGTAATGGGAACGCAGCAAATGTGACCCCTCCTGCGCTTATTAGCCAGACCTCATTCCCATTCCAAAGTGGGCCTATGGCATTGTACATAAGCCTTCTTTGCTCATCTGTCTTTCCAAGGATAGGGAGTAAAACCCCAACGCCCAAATCAAAACCATCGGTTGCAAAATATAAAGCCCAAAGAAGGCCCCAAAGGAAAAACCAGATATCCTGTAATAACATGGCAACCTCCTGTTAGTTGGTTTTAATTCCGTGCTTTATAAACCTTGCCATAAGGCCAAAACCGATAATCCCTATTGCGAGATACACCCCCACAAAGGCCAAAAGGGTAACTGCTACCTGCCCAACAAACAATGGTGAAGCAGCCTCCCTGACCCTCAAAATCCCATAGACTATCCAGGGTTGTCTTCCCACTTCTGACAATGCCCAGCCCAACTCACAGGCGATATAAGGAAGAGGTATAGAATAGATCAAAATTTTCAAGTACCTCGGGTGCTCCTGGATTTTCTCCCTCTTAACCCACCCGTATAGCATAATCAGCACAAAATATATCCCCAACGCCACCATTAGCTGGAATGAGAAATAGGTTATAAAAACTGGCGGTCTATCCTCCTTTTTAAAGGCCTTGAGTCCCTTCACCTCTCCATTAAAATTGTGGGTAGCAAGAAGGCTTAGGAATCCTGGAAGAGGGATTATTTCTACCAAATTTTTTTCATCAGACTCATTTGGTACGGCCAAAAGATACTTGGGTGCTGCCTTCATGGTTTCCCAATGTGCCTCCATTGCAGCCAACTTAGTAGGTTGTTTTTCTGCCAGGTCTGTTCCGTGAAAATGCCCTTCAAACACAATAAATATACTAAATATCAGCCCCATCTTCAGTGCAATCTTGAAGGATCTCAAAAAATGTTCCAAATTTTGTTTTTTCAAAATATGATAAGCACTTACGCTCATAACAAATATGGCAGATAATATGTAAGCGGCGGAGATGGTATGCAAAAACTCCAAGATAGCCCATTTTTGGAAAATTACTTCGGCAAAATTACTAAGTTCTGCTCGGTTATTTCTAATTACATATCCAACGGGATGTTGCATCCATGAGTTGGCCACAAGTATCCAGAAGGCACTCAAATTGGATGCAAATGCCACAAGCCAAATTAGAAGCCCATGGGTCTTTTTTGAAAGTTTTTTCCAACCAAATGCCCATACGCCAATTAATGTTGATTCAAGAAAAAATGCAGCAGTTGCCTCAATTGCAAGCAAGGATCCAAAAATATCTCCCACAAATGAAGAATATCTTGACCAATTGGTCCCAAACTGAAATTCCAGTGTGATCCCGGTTACAACTCCGATTGCAAAATTTACAAGAAAGACCTTACCCCAAAACTTTGTCATCTGAAGGTAAGTTTCGTCATTTGTTTTTACATATTTTGTTTCCATAATTGCAACTAAAATGGAAAGGCCTAAGGTGAGTGGCACAAAAAGGAAATGAAAAAAAGTGGCAACAGCAAACTGTAACCTACTTAGCCAAACTACATCCATCCGTTAACCTCCTTTCAGGTCTTATGTGTTTTGGAATCCATCTTTGGGAGGCAGAACGCAGACCTCACCCAAGAATAGCTCCCTAAGTGTTACTGATTACAGTTTCTCTCTAAGCTGCGACTTAGCCTGCTCCATACCATATTCACCTTACCGTAAGGGGAACGAATGCTGGACTCTGGCTTCTCATTATGCAGTAGTTTAAGAATACCTCCCTTCTTACTTCCTCCCCAACCTCCAAAAGGCTTATTTTTTTCAGGATCTATTAAAATCTTTTTACTCCATTTTCCCCGATTCAAAGGGTTTGTCAACTAATTTTTGGAGGGTCTCGGAAAAAAATCACTTTTGGATTGTAAAACTCTTTACTTTTTCCCCCATTCAGGTTAAAAATAAACCAAACTGGCATAAAGAAACCTTTTTATCTGTTTTGCCCGTTCAGGTATTAGTAGGGAAATTTTTATAAAAGAGGAGGTAAAACCTATGGAAAATTTAAATGAAAAAAGAATGCCGCTTTTGGGAGACGATTTTCCCGAAATGACTGTTCAGACCACGCACGGAGTAATTGACTTACCTAAAGACTATGCGGGAAAGTGGTTTGTTCTTTTTAGCCACCCCGCAGATTTTACCCCGGTTTGCACAACCGAATTTGTCGCCTTTCAAAAAAGATATGAAAAATTCAAGGCGCTAAATTGTGAACTCATAGGGCTTAGCGTTGACCAAGTTTTTTCCCATATAAAATGGGAAGAATGGATAAACGAAAAATTAGGAGTCAAAATCGAGTTTCCCATTATTGCTGATACCGGTGCAGTGGCAGAAAAACTGGCTTTAATTCATCGGGGAAAAGGAGCCAATACGGTGCGGGCAGTTTTTATAGTTGATGATAAAGGCAAAATAAGAATAATTCTTTATTATCCGCAGGAACTGGGTAGAAATATGGATGAAATACTGAGGGCGGTTGAGGCAATACAGATAGCCGACAAATATGGAGTGGCAATGCCGGCAAACTGGCCTAATAATGAAGTTGTAAAAGACCATGTAATAATTCCGCCGGCTAAAGATGTAAAGACCGCAAAGGAGAGATTAGAAAAGGCTAAAGCAGGTGAATTTGAATATTTTGACTGGTGGCTTTGCCATAAAAAATTAGGAAAGTAAAAATTTCCTCAGTCCATGACTCTGCGGTTGTTTCGCAACCTTGCCCTTCGGTTCATATAACAGCGGATAAACGGTTCGGCTTTTGCAGAGCCTCACCCAGATCGCCTTTGGCAACTTTTCATATCCGCAAAACGTTATATGAAATCGGAGGAATATATTGTATAATAAATAGTTATTATAATGAGATTGCATGGATCAGGAACAAGATATTAAGACAGAAGGCGCCATTATTGGTGAGATTCAGCTCGTTTTAGCGGAAAAGAGAACCTCTTTAGCAGTTATGCGAACGGGAATCGCAGTACTCGTTTTACCATTATCAGCCCTCAGCTTTTTAATTGTCACCTCAAGGTATTACGATATTATCCACGTATGGTACTTGCTCCTTCCGCTCTTATTGCTTTGTACTGTATTGGTGGTTTTGGGTGCTTATCTCATTATCCGTTCGATTTTAAAAATCCGTCGCCAGGATCAGATTATTTTAGAAGTAAAGCGGAAACATAGCCAGATCGCTGCGTTTTTGGACTAACTCGATAAGCTCGTTCCTTGAATTAGAGCCAGAGGATTAAGATTTTAACATAATCAGATTGGGAAATGAGACCAGCTGAGCTAATTTTTGAAAGAAATGACTCGGCAGACCAACGAGATGCAGATTCCTACACTTCGTAGGTGTATATGAAGTATCTTGGTCATCTTTCTGACAAAGATCCGCTCTACAAATATTTCCAGTACGATATACTGCCGCAGCTGGGCGTCAATGGCATAAAGCCTGACTTCCGAGTCTATGCCATTCCCGCATCGAACCATGTTTATATCTATGAAGATCGGCGAAGTGGGGCTCGTGTTGTCGGGAAATTTTTCGGTGGTGTCTCGAACCGTTCTTCTAAAAATGCTGCCCTTCGCATGGAGCGGGAGTTCAACAATCTGCATTATTTACGCAGTATCGGATTTGCCGGCTACCCTCATTATGTGGCCCGTCCTCTTGGCCGTAATAGTAGTCTTGACTGTGTGGTTGTGGAAGAATTTTGTTATGGCACGCCACTTACTGATTTCATTATTAAGGCAATTCAGCAAGGAGCGAGGGATCAGCTGTTTCAGAAGCTGACTGCGCTCGCCTATTTTCTGGCCACGATGCATAACCGGACTGCCTTTGAAGAGCGAGTGGACTTTAACCTGGACTGTTCGTATTTTGATCGGATTATGGATCAGTTGAAAAAATGGGGACATATCGGATGGGATGAGGCACAGAAACTTTACTGGTTTAGAGACCGGTGGCGTGAGCGGGAATGTATGTGGGAGGACAATCAGGTGCTCGTGCACGGCGATGTAACTCCGACTAATATCCTTTTTGGTGACGGTCTTTGGGTAATCGCCGTTGATTTAGAACGGATGAAACGAGCGGACCGAGTCTTCGATGTAGGTCGAGTGGCGGGAGAGATCAAGCACTTTTTTATGCAGCATACAGGTGATCCGTGGCAGGCAGAACCCTTTATCGGACATTTTCTGTGGGAGTACTGTTGTCATTTCCCCGACCGGGATAGAGCCTTCGCATCAATTACCCGCCGAATTCCTTTTTACCTGGGGCTTACGCTTCTGCGCATTGCCCGCAACTCCTGGATTGTCGGCACCTACCGGCGTCAATTGCTAAATGAAGCCGCAAAAATCTTGAGGTAACTAAATATGCCCATCAAAGGCATTTTGTTCGATCTTTATGGAACGCTAATTGATATCGAGACTGATGAGTCTCTGGAGGAGATTTACCGGACGATTGCTCATTATCTCACCTATCATGGAATATACCTGCACCGGTGGGAGGTACGCGACCGTTACTACGAGATTATGAATCGACAGAGGGAGGAGCGTGGAGAAACCTACCCGGAAATAGATGTGGAAGCCATTTGGAATTCCTTTCTTTATCAGGAAGGCCTGTCAGCGCCCCTCGCCCGCCGGAAACTGGCATTGATTCTTGCCCAGATTTACCGGGCGGTCTCGCGGAAACGGCTCCAGCTCTATCCAGGCGTCAAAAAAGTGCTGGACGAGCTGCGTTTCAGTTATCGGCTGGCTCTTGTTTCTGATGCCCAGCCCTGTTACGCCTTACCGGAGATAAAAGCAGTAAGCCTGGACGGCTATTTCGACCCAATTATTATATCAGCGCGGTATGGATTCAGAAAACCTGATCCGAGGCTCATAGAAAAAGCTCTCGATGTCCTGAAACTCTCGCCAGAAGAGGTGATCTCAGTAGGTAACGATATGTATAGGGATATTTATGGGGCAAAGCTGCTTGGGATTAAGACCATCTTCGTTGACTCTAACCAGGGAACCAAATCCTACGAGAATGTTATCCCCGATTATATCGCATACCGGTTCGAGGATGTCCTGGCGGGTATAAGACACCTACGAAATAATTCGAAGGTGTAAAATTCAACCATCGTTAGACAATAAAGGAGGGAAAAGTGGCTACGATTAGACAAAAGTTTAGGACAGGTCTAGAATCATGAAGCAAAAAATCTATAACTATAATCCAAAATTAAAGGTGGCGGCTGGCTTAGGCAATAAATCTGGCAAGGTCAATGGCATACAGTGAGGTAATCCTGGTTAATCCAATAATCGGTTTAGATATAGACTTTCGATTCCACTACTGAAAGGTGAGGGATGGCCAAGGCAAAGCTCGGAAAGAATAATGAGCCCTCATTGGCAACCTGACAATCATTATGTTCTCACTTAATCTCATTAAACTCCCGCCACTTTTTCTCCTTAATTGCATTAATTATTTTAACCTTTTCTTCTTCCTTGGCTTTATGCCAGGTTTCCCAGATTCTTATTCCCGCATTAGTTAGGTTTTCGATTATATCTCCAATATTAATGGGCGCTAAAATTCCCGGCAACCCTTTAGTTGAAGGCTGGAGCTCAAATATACTTTTAACATAGCTTTGAAATTCTGACGTTTGTCTTGCCGCCTCTTCAAGCAAACTTAGATAGCGGTTCGACGGCTCACCACCCATCTGTAAATCGGTTATTAAAGTTTCTATCCAGGCATTAGATTTTGTCCGGGCGTTTATATATAAGTAGTATGTCGGTGTCGGGGCCTCAGTTAACTTCCGTCAATTTATTCCTCTAAGTTTGCCTCAAGCTCGGATTTGAAATCGCTGTAAGTCTTTTCCCTCAAGGACTTGAAAAACAGGTTAAAACTCCCCGGGGAGAGGAATTTAAAATAATACCTCTGCTCTTCCTGCAACTCGTTGACCCTGGCAAAATGCTCCCTGGCGTATCGGAGTTTAGCCTTGTTTTCATCGGAGATATCGTTGTCCATCTTGATTTCTACCACAATAATGTCATCACCCACTTTGATAAAGAAATCAGGGTTGAAACTTCCCTGCTTGGGATGCTCTCCCTTCCGCCAGGAGTATTCGATACTGTAGAAACCCACATCGAGAGACTTAATCCATGCATCTATCGCCCGGGCCGTCTGCTCTGCAGTCAATCCCTTGATAAACCTGCGTTCAGGTTCGTAGGAAGCCAAGGCCACATTGAGGGGTGTCTTGAAGTTGTATCTATTCTCCACCTTGACCAGGGCGGACTTCGGAAAGGTCTCATCCTCCTCAAGCTCCTTGAGCAACTTTCTATCCGCCGCCTCCCCCAGGATCAGGGAATAATCATCGTAGAAGACCGTGCTATCACGGCGGAGCGATCCTACACCTACACTGTTCTTGCCGATTTCTCTGGTGCTGATTTCATATGGTTCTTTTGATTTTGGCACAATTCGTGGAAATGTGCTGGTTTTCCTTCCAATAACGCCAAATGCTTGCAGTGTTCTCTGGCGGTTTTCTTCAGTCACCCGCCCCGTTTTGTCTTTTACTTTTAACAAGGATTGTTTGATGATCTTGGCAATCCTTTCTCTATTCCATTCTTCACAATATTTAGTCCCCGCATCCTGGTCAAACCAATATAACCTGTTAAAAATGTCATTGGCCACCTCTTCCACAGAATACATTCTGTGTGTTATGTAATATTCTCTTGTTTCCCTCACACCGGTAATTGCTATTTCATACTCCGTTTTCTCTGGAATAATCTCGTCTTGGGTCGAATAAGTGATATACCCTTTCTTGAGTAATTCAAATTCGTCCTCTTTCAAATATTGTTTAGTCTCCTCTATTATCTTATCGTAATCAATCTGGTAGAGGTCAAAATTATAATCCTCCTTCTTCTCCACAGGGTAAGAGTATATGCGCTTCTCAATTTCCAGGACCTCATCTACCAGGTGTTTGATGCTCCATGACCACTTGTCATGATTGAAAACGGTTATTACAGGCTGATTGCCCTTGTAAACCTCAGGCACCCTCAAACCCCTTCCCAAGACCTGGGCAATGAGGAGCTTTGAATTGAACGCCCGCTCCTCATGAGGAACGATCTGAAAGACATTTTTCACATCCCAGCCTTCAGAGAGCATACTGACGGAAGTAATCCACTCAATGGAATTCTCCTTATCATCCACCCTCTGCAGGATGGGGATATTACTCTTGTGCTCGCTGGCTGAGGTTACGATCAAGACCTTATTGGCTGCTTGCTCCTTGCTGATCTTTTCTTTTTTAGCAAGGAAATCAACCAGTTTATCGGTGAGACGCTTGCAGGCGGCAATGTTCTTGGTAACCAGGATGGTGATAGGTTTAACCTTGCGGTATTTGACTGTCTTATTCTCAATGTGATTGTCGTAAATCTTTTGAAACTTCTCG
>Ga0272448_1002263_pt1 | contig 24469 bp, 15 predicted proteins | sample YNPCB0191_FD_202220 | JGI IMG/M metagenome (GOLD analysis project Ga0272448, IMG submission 202220) | Hot spring sediment microbial communities from Yellowstone National Park, WY, United States - YNP-CB-019-1 | ecosystem: Environmental > Aquatic > Thermal springs > Hot (42-90C) > Sediment... | reverse complement strand
CCACCAAGTACGTGGCAGAGTTGTTGGTGAAGCAGGCGGCACAGCAGAGCCGCAGCAATCTGGTGGTCGTCCGATTCGGCAACGTGCTCGGCTCCCGTGGCAGCGTGGTGCCATTGTTCAAAGAGCAGATTGCCCAGGGAGGACCCGTCACGGTCACCGATCCCCAAGCCTCGCGTTACTTTATGACCATTCCGGAAGCCGTGCAGCTGGTGCTGCAAGCTGCGGCGCTCGGAAAAGGCGGCGAAACGTTCGTCCTCGACATGGGTGAGCCGATCAAGATCGTCGATCTGGCGCGCGACCTGATTCGCTTGAGCGGCATGGAAGAAGGGCGCGACATCGATATTGTTTACACCGGACTGCGCCCGGGAGAAAAGCTGGACGAGGAGTTGTTCGCCGCCGATGAGAAGGGTGCGCGCACGAGTCATCAAAAGATCTTTGTGGTGCCGAACGGCAGAGAGAAACAATCGACCGGGCTGCCGTATCCGTCCGACCTGTCCCAGGCTGTCGAGCAGTTGATCGATGCCGCGCGCCGGAGCGATCAAGTCGAAATCTATCGACTGCTGCGGAGTTTTGTGCCTTCCCTCCGCGCTCCGGCGGTTGAAACGTACAGTCGCGCGCGCGAGACGGAGAACGCCCGGCGATGATCGCGTCACCGTCAGCGCGGCGCATGCGGCGCGGAGTTCGTCTGTGAAGCGGCTGGCGCGCGGCGTGACCGATCACGCGATTTGGCTCGTCGTCCCGGTATTGGGTCTGCTTCTGTTTGCTGGAGCGTGGGCGAGTGTGGGATTTGCGGCAGCGCTCGTTCTCTACGCGTGCCGCTGGTTGGCAGTGGGCAGCCCCGTGCCGGTGACGCGCGTGAATGTGCCGATTCTCGTTTTGCTGTCGATGACCGCCATTGGACTTGTTCATTCCCCTGCGCCCGATCTGGGCGTGCTCACCGCCGGGCAAGTTGTTGCAAGCGTGACGCTCTTTTTCGTTGGGTCCGACCAGATTCATACGCGGGTCGATCTGCGGCACGGCGCCGCCGCGCTGGCGGTTCTTGGGCTAGCGCTCGCCGTGGTCGCGCCGTTCACGGTGGCGTGGAGTCCGGACAAGGTGTACGCGATCCCGGGTTTCTACGACGCGTCCTGGCCACGGCTTCCCAAGTTGACGAATCCGAATATCATGGCGGGCGCGCTCGCGCCGATCGTGCCGGTGGCGTTGGGTTTGATGATGTTGGGCGAGCGGCGCTGGCGCGTGGTGGGCGTGGTGGGCGTCGTTCCCGCGACCCTGATGCTTTTGTTGCTCCAGTCGCGCGGCGCGCTGTTCGCGTTGGGCGTCGGTCTGGCGATTTGGATCGCGCTGTACAACCGATGGTTCATTCCGCTCATTCCGATCGGTCTGCTCGCAGCGCTCTATCTGAACCAGTCGATGGGAGGACCGCCGCCGGCGCAATTCTTCTACGGCAAGATCGGTACGCCGACCGGCGGAACGTTGATCGAAAGGCAGGACATGTGGGCGCAAGCGGTGCTGCTCATCCGGCAATTTCCGCTCGTCGGGATTGGGTTGGGCGCCTATCCGCGCGTGGCTCCCTATGTCTCGCCCTATTCCCCCAGCCATCCCGGTTTGGTTGCCCCGCACGCGCACAACGTCTTTCTTCAAGTCGGACTGGACACCGGCATTCCGGGGCTGGCTGCTTTCATTGTCCTGCTTATCGCCGCGCTGTGGGCGGCGTGGCGCAGTTATTGGGCAGGCATCGAGCGTCATCTGGCGATTGCTCTCCTGGCGGCGCTGGGCGTGGTGATCGCCCACGGTTTTGGCGATACCATCGTGTGGGGAACAGCCAAGTCGAGTCTCGTTTTGTGGATCTTGCTTTGTCTTGCGCTTGGGCTGGACCGAGTCAGTGCTGCCGCAGAATCGCCCGGGGGATGACGGCGAGTGGACGAATCTCGGCGATTTTTGCTTCGAGTATTTTTCGAGAGGGTTGAGACTCTTATAGAATAGCAGCGCGCTGCCGGCGGGGGGTCGTGCCGGCGACCTGATGGTGACTCTGCAGGAGATGGACCACCATTCATCGCCCGGGTGCCGAGGTCGCAGAGATTATTTTATCTTTTGCTGCCCTTGTCAAGGCGATGAAAGTAGTATACAATAATCAGGGTTGACAATAGTCGGACGATCTAGTAGTGCATCAACCTGAAGGGGCGTAGTGAATACACGATTTCAAGCGTCATGGGTCGATGTTTCCGCGTCGGGCTGCGCGAAGCGTGCAACTTGTTCGCACTTGCCCTGGCGGGAACGCACACTTGCCCTGGCGGGAACGCACGCTTGCCCTGGCGGGAACGCAAGTGCCAGGGAGTGCCAGGGTGTTGCTGCACGAGCTCGCGATTCTAGAGGCACAACAAGTGGAACTGCGCAGGTATCTTTCTCTTCTTCGTAATTGGGCTTGGTTGATTATCCTCACCACCGCGATGGCTGCCGGGTCGAGTTATTTCTACAGCCGCAGCATTCCGCCTACGTATCGGGCTGACACGACGATCCTGGTGGGGCGGGTGCTCCAGGACCCCACCCAACCCCAATACAATTTGCCCTATCAGGCGTCGCTCGCCGATACCTATGCGTTGCTGGCGACGCAGCCGCCGATCCTTCAGGGAACGGCGGAGGCGATTCATTGGCCCGAATCGTGGCAGTCGCTCTACTTTAAAGTTTCCGCCAAGTCGAACGGCGCCCAGCTGTTGACGATCAGCGCGACCGACGGAAATCCGCAGCAAGCGAAACTGATCGCGGATGAGGTAGCTCATCAGCTTTCTATCAAAGGACCCATTGCCGACGTCCAAAAGCAAGCCCAGGATCGACAGACTTTTGTCGCCGACCAACTCGCTCAGCTCAAGCTCCAAATCGAGACGAACCAGAAAACCTTGACCAACTTGTCGAATCAGGTCGCGCTCGAAACCGACCCGAAAAAGATCGACGACTTGAACAGCCGCATCTCATCGCTGCAAACGAAAATCAGCAATTGGCAAACCACCTACGCCAATCTGTCGGCGATCGCAAACAATGCTCAGAATCTCTTTCTGACCGAATTGGTGCCCGCGCAAGAGCCCACGGCACCCATCAGTCCAAACATTCCGCAAAACGTGCTGTTGGCTGCGATGGCGGGGTTGGTGCTTTCGGGGGGCGCCATTCTGCTCCTGGAATACCTGGATGATACGATCAAGGACGCCGATGACGTGCAGCGCGAGCTCCATATTCCCGGGCTCGGCGCGATCGCTCGCATTGCGAGGGTTCGCACGCTCGCTGATTCTCTAATCACGTTGAGCCATCCGCGGTCCCCCATCGCCGAAGCTTATCGCGTGTTGCGAACCAATCTGCGTTTTACCGGTATCGAAAATCCGGGCGGCGCATTGCTCATCACGAGCACCCGGCCGGCGGAAGGCAAGACCACCACCGCGGCGAACCTCGCGATCACGCTGGCGCAAGGAGGTCGGCGGGTTATTCTCTTGGACGCTGATCTGCGCCGCCCTACGCTCGATCAGATTTTCGGCTTGTCCAACGAACAAGGTCTGAGCAACTTGTTGATCGGCGAGGTCCCTGCCGTTGAAAGTGTCCTGCAGCCCACGCAAGTCGAGGGCTTGCACGTGATCACCAGCGGACCGATACCGCCGAACCCCGCCGAGATTCTGGATTCCAAGAATATGGATACCGTTCTGACGAATCTGCGCGCCAAGGCAGACATGGTGATCCTGGATTCTCCCCCTGTGTTGGCGGTCGCTGACGCCAGTATCCTGGGGGCGCGCTGCTCCGGCACGGTGTTGGTGATCGATTCGGGGCGGACACGGAGCGATGTAAGCCGCCGCGCCGTCGAGACGCTCAACAAGACCGGCGTCAAAATTCTCGGCGCGGTGCTAAACAAACTCAGCACCCGACGAGCCGGTTACGATTACTACTATTACAGCGCCGAAGCCAGCAGAGCCCGTAAGAATGGGCATGGTCCCAACTGAATCGGCGCGATCAGTTCGATGAATGTAGGAGTAATGGTTGGATCAACTTTTTTCCCGGCTTTCTGCCCTGGAAACCGTTTTATGGATTTTGGCTGTCGTCGTTGCCTTTGTGGCGTTTTTGGTCATTGCTCCTAGTTTCTTTACCAATCCGACGCCGAGTATCACGTCCGCTGCCCAATTCACCGCGACCCCACGCGCCACGCTGACTCCGCTGCCGAGCGCGACGGAGGTGCTGGGAGCCCCGCCTCCCAAGGTTTCGACCCTGGCGCCTATTCCGACGCCGCCGCCGAACGCGGAAGCGTTCACATTCGTTGCCAATCCGAAGCAAAGCGGGTGGATCGCGAGCGGCGAGAAAGATCCGCATTGGGGCGACCGCAACATTCACGCGGGGCAGTACAAAGGGCAGACATTCAAATCGCTCCTCTATTTCGATCTGTCCGTCCTGGCGCCCGGGAGCCGCATCCTGTATGCCGACGTAGAACTGACGGGTTTGAATCGCAGCAATCTGGGGACGAGTGGAAACTGGTCGCTCAAGCTGCTGCCTGCCACCTTGTTGACTGGCTGGTTGGGACACTCGGTTTCTGAGCTTGCCCAGTCATCGACGCTGGATCAAATCGGACGCGCGCTCGAGCCGGCGGATTTGGCGGAGGGACGAACAAATCAGTTTGTCTTCTCTTCCAATCAGTTGTCCAGATTGGAACAGGCGCTCGATCAAACCGGTCAAATCGCGTTCCGCTTGGATGGACCGCAGGGACCGGCGGACAGTCTGTTCACGTGGGATGGCGGCGACCCCGATCCGACCATTGGCGCTCATCCGGTCATGCGCGTCATCGCGGTTCCCGGCCAGTTCATTCCGATCACCAATACGCCTACGCCGCAGAATGTGCTGACCGTCGCCGCTCAAGTCGCTCAGGCGACCGAATTTGCAATTCGATATGGGACACCAACTCCATTCCCGCGTGCATTTGCAACCTACAATCCACTTCAAGTGGTGACATCCCAACCGACACCGGCAAATTCAGCCACGGCGCAAGCCCAAGCCGCCTATGCCACAGCGGTGGCAATGACCACCGGCACCTTTACACCTACACCGCCATACCTGATCACGACGACTCCAACGCCCCCGTTCCTGGCATTGGGTCAGTTCACACCAGTGGCAACTCCGACGCCCACGCCTTTCGTCTCGCGTCTCCAGTTGTTGCAGACGCCGATACCGACCCAGGTTGGATTGTCCGGGGACATCGCGTTCTTGTCGGATCGTGAAGGAACGGGAACGCCGCAAGTCTGGGTGATGAACCCGAGCGGAACGATCCTGGGAAAACTGAGCAGCGACGAATACTACCGGATCGCCGAGAACCAGGCGCTTTTCTCGCCGGACAAATTGTTCCAGGTCGACGTGGGCAAGTGCGATAATGGGGTGTGGCAAATTGTCATGCTCGATATTTCGAAGGGCACTCTTTCACCGCTGATTGCCGATTGCAAAGGACACATCGGCGCCTATCACCCGGCGTGGTCTCCGCTGGGAGACAAGATCGTCTATGTCTCAGACCGGGAGACCACCGATGAGATATATGTTTACGACCTAAAAACCAAGACCTCCGCCCGGCTCACGACCACGCTGCTGAATCAAAAGACTTGGGAGCTGGCTCAGAATAACCATCCCGCGTGGTCACCCGATGGGAAGCAAATCGTTTTTGCGTCCAATCGTGATCCATTCCCCATGTGGCAGATCTGGATCATGGACGCAAACGGCGGAAATCTGCGGAAACTCAGTTCCAGCCCGTACAACGATACTGCCCCGGTCTGGATCAGGTAATGCGGTCGCCGTTGGTTATATGCCGACGGCGCGAGGTCGAAACACATTGGAAACGCGTTGGCTTGGCGCGCCATCCGATGGCATCGGATTTCGACCTGCAAGCCGTGCGTTTCAAACGCGCGGCGGCGCCGTTTTAACTTTGGCGCATACCTTTAAAGTGGGGGGGGGCTTGAATCACAACGCATTCCCATTTATAATGATTGCATGAGAGCATCGGACAAGTGACGCCGGACGAAGCATTGCTGGATCACAGGAGGAGCAAATCAACATGCAAAACAGACTTTCAGGCACGATAAAACAGCTCGCGTTTGTCTTTCTGGCACTGGCACTTTTAGCCGTCCTCGCTCAAGTTGGTGTGGGCTACGCCGCACCCGGCTTTCAGGGAACAGTTCCGCCGCCTCCAGGCGGGACTCCTGTGCCGCCAACACCGGCGCCACTGCCGCAGGGGCTGGGCGGTCCTTGCTGTCTGCCTGGCATCGCGTTCGACTCGACACGCGATGGCAATCTGGAGATCTATGTAATGCGTTCCGATGGCACCGCGGTGACGCGCCTCACAGTCAATCCGGCAATCGATCAGGACCCGGCTCCTTCGCGTGATGGCACCCGGATTGCTTTTCAATCCACCCGCGATGACCCGAATGTGAGCACCTGCGGTCAAGCCGGTCAACCCAACTGCATCACGCACATCTATTCGATGAATGTAGATGGGACTGGACAAACCCGTCTGACGAACGGCGCGTGGCGGGACATCGACCCGAATTGGTCGAATGGGATGAGCCGGATCATTTTCGTGTCGAACCGCGACGATCCCAACCCATTGACCTGCGGTCAGCCCGGCAAGCCGAACTGTGTCACCAATATCTACGCGATGAATCCCGACGGAACCGGCGTGACCCGCTTGACGAGCAATCCGCCCAACGTGCCCGCCGCCAATACGTTCCCGAATTGGGCGCCGGACGACACGCAGATTGCATTTGTCTCGACGCGCGACGATCCCAATCCGGCGACCTGCGGTCAAAGCGGTCAACCGGCGTGCATCACGCACATCTACGTGATGAAATACGATGGCACAAACGTCACGCGCCTGACGAACAATTCCGCGGCGGACGGGCATCCTGCCTGGTCGCCGGATGGCACCCAGCTGGTCTTTGAGACCAACCGGGACGGCAACTTTCAGCTCTATCTGATTAATGCCGATGGCACTAATCAGGTGCGGCTGACGAATGTCGCGGCGGACGACCGACATCCGATCTGGATTCCGGGGTGTGAAGACCGCATCGTCTTTGCGTCGAACCGGGACGGCGGCGGTTTTAGAATTTATGCGATTGATCCGGACGGAAAGAGTATCACGCGCTTGACCAATCCGCCCGCGGGCGTGAATGATGATTATCCGGCGTGGTCGGGACTTCCCGCCTCGATTGCTCTCCCCGGTCCGTGCTGCGTCCCCGGGGTGGCGTTCGATTCGCTGCGCGATGGCAACTCGGAAATCTACATCATGCGCGCGGATGGCTCGCGGCAAACCCGGCTGACCTTCAACTCTGCCGCCGATCAGAATCCCGCGCCGGCGCCAGATGGAGTTCACATCGCATTCCAGTCCAACCGCGATGGTCCGTTCCACATCTATGTCATGAATGTGGATGGCTCCGGTGTCACGCGTCTGACCAACACCAGTGGCAATGACATCGACCCCGCCTGGTCCAATGACGGCAAGCACATCGCGTTTGTGTCGGATCGGAGCGGCGCGATGCAAATCTATGTGATGAACACCGATGGAACCGGGGTGGCGCAGGTGACCACGAATCCCTCCAGCGCCCCGAATGCCGCCAACACGAATCCGCTGTGGAGCCCGGACAACAAGCAGATTGTTTTCCAGTCCAATCGCGACGGCAACGATGAAGTGTACGTGATCAATGCCGACGGAAGCGGATTGACCCGCTTGACGAACAATCCGGCATCTGATGGACACCCGTCGTTCTCGCCGGACGGCAAGAAGATCGTTTTCGAATCGAACCGCGACGGCAAGTATCAACTCTATGTCATGAACTCCGATGGCTCGAACCAGACCCGCATTACCAATGATTCAGGCGATGACCGGTATCCGTACTGGTGTCCGACCTGCATCGACCGGATCACGTTCACGTCCACGCGCGACGGCGTCTCGAGTATCTATACGACGAACTCCGACGGCTCCACTCAAATTCGTCTGACCGTTCAAGCCGCCGGCGTCACGGCACCGGATAGCAATCCGGCGTGGTCGGGTCTGCCAATTTTGCGCCCCGTGCCAATCCTGCTGCCGGCGTTGACTTCGCCTGCGGCGACACCGACGCCGGGGTCCTGACGCCTCGGCTCGCCAACGGGTCGATCGGATGAGATCAGCGGCTGGCGATGCGGTGTCCGACAATCGCAAAACCAATCTAACGTGAACGTCGAGATGGGGGATCGCGTCGTTTTTGAATCGATGCCCCATCTCTTGTTTTTTCATTGAGACGAGCGGTAATCCATCGAGGTTAAAGGAAAAAGCATTGGTGACACGGGACCAGCGACCCCTCGCGACTCAATCCAATCGACCGGGGCGACGGCGCATTCTCATTCCGCTCGCCGTCTTGGTACTCTCGCTTTTGGTGATTGTGTTCGGTCGCGTGGTGATTGCGGCAGGGCGGCTCGAACGCGATGCGCAGTCGCTGCAAGAGATGTCTGCCCGCGGCTTGCTTTCCGCGTCTTCGCCAAATCTCTCCGGCGAACTCGAGGCACAGTTGTCGCAGACGATTCAGGATTTCCGCGATCTGCGCGCGTCGGTGGGCTGGCTCGCGTGGCTGGGTCCTGCGTTGGGCTGGGTGCCGCGGTATGGCGGCGATCTCTCCAACGCGCCGGCGCTCTTGAATTTCGGCGATCATCTCGCGGACAGCGCGCAGGGTTTGCTCGCGGTCAGCCGGGCGATGAACGCGGCAATCGAAACGGGGCGCGCGTCCGGCACGCCGATCGGCGTGAGCGTCCTGCGCGCGGCGCAATCTCAGTCGGCGCCAATTCAGGCGGCGCGTCAATCGCTCGACGCAGCGATCCGCGCGCGCACACAGATCGACTCCGCCCGGCTCTCGCCCTCGCTGCAAAACGGGCTCGCGCGCTTCGACGCGTGGCAGCCGCTGTTGCAGGCGAGCGTGGAGGGCTTGGCTGCCGCGCCGACTCTGCTCGGAGCCGATCGACCGCGTGTGTATCTCCTGGTCGCACAGAACGATGACGAACTGCGCGCGACCGGCGGCTTTATCACCGGCGTCGCGTTGTTGAAAATCGATCAGGGACAAATCGCGGTTGGTGACTTTAAGGACAGTTACTCGGTGGACAATCTGGATCAACCGCATCCAGCCGCGCCCGCGCCCCTGCAGCAATATATGTATGCGTACTATTGGACGTTTCGAGACGGCAACTGGTCGCCGGATTTCCCGACTGCCGCCAAGCAGCTCGAGACGCTATACCAGATCGATCGCGGCATTGCCGCGGACGGCGTGATCGCCGTAAACCAGAAACTGCTGCCGCGGCTGCTGGACGCGCTGGGACCGGTCACGCTCGACGCGTACAACGAGACCGTGAACGCGAACAACGCGCTCGCCAAGATTCACGAGTACTGGGCGTCGCCGCAGGGCATCGGGCAGCCGCCCGATTGGTGGGAGCATCGCAAAGACTTTATCGGCAATTTGTTTGCCGCGATGATGCATCGCCTCACGACCGGCGACCTGGATCGGGTCAGACTCGCCTCGGCATTGCTCGAAGGCGTGATGACCAAAGACCTCCTGATCTACGTGAACGATGCCGGCGCCGGCGACGCGGCGAGTCTATCGCAGATGGACGCTCTGTTCGCCGGATCAGGCGATGCGGTGATGCTCGTCGATTCGAACGTTGGTTTCAACAAAGTGGACGGCAACGTGCAGCGCCAAGTCGATTACGCGGTTGACCTGGATGAATCGGGCTCGGTGCAGGCAACGGTGACGATCACGTACAGCAACGCGAGTCCGTCGGACGGGTCTTTTTGCGTCCACGCGCCGATCTTTCCAACGCGGTACTCGGAATTACAACAGGGCTGCTACTGGGATTACGTGCGGCTGATCGTTCCGCCGAAAGCAGAACTGGTCGACGCGTCCCGGGACTTGGGGGCATCCGCGGAAACGCTGCCCGACGGTCACACGAGTTTGGGCGGATATTTCTTTGTGGGGCGCGGGGAACAGCGAACGATTCGATTCGCCTATCGCGTGCCCTCGCTCCTCCGACCCGGTTCGGCCTATACGCTGCGCCTGGAAAAGCAGCCGGGTTCACCCACCACGCCCTTCATCGTCCGCGTGACGTTGCCCGCAGATTCGCAGGTTGAATTCGCCAGCCCGCCTCCCAAACGTACTATTGCCAACACGGTCGAATTTGCTGTAACATTAGATCGCGACCAAGAGATTCGACTTGGATTTTCTCCATCGCCGCGGCTGCCTTACGATTTCGTGACCGTCGTTCTTTCACTCGGCGGGGCGGTGATTGTACTGGCGATTCTGCGGCGCAGAAAGAGGTTTGTCCGCGAGTCTGCGCGAATTGCCGCGAAGAGAAATTGACCGCACAGCCTGTCCTCACCGCAGAGACGCGAAAAAATGAAGACTCGGCGCTCTGCGGCGAGCCGCCACAAGTTTGGTAACATGATTTCGAACCGCCACCCTGACCAGCCGCCGGACCAAAGACACGCCGGCATCCGGCGCTTGAGTATCACCAGTCAAATCTATTTGGCTGTCCTCGTGCTCGCGCTGGCATTGCTGGCGATGACCGTTGTGGCGTGGATCGATTCCGGGCGCCAGGCGGAACTCCGCTTTGAGAATGAAATCGAAAATGGATCCCAGGTCTTCCAGGCGGATTTCAACCGCGCGCTGCACGATCTAACCGCGCTGGGCAATTGGTTGGCCTCGCAAGGCGCGTTGACCGACCTCGTCCAATCGCGGTCAGCACCGGGACTGGTCAGTTACCTCGAACCGTGGGCGGAGGTGAACCTGGCGGATTCGATCATCGTCGCGGACAGAGAGGGAAAACTGATCGCTCAGGTTGGCATCGGTCAGGTGATCAGCCCAGGCGCAAGTCTCACCGCGTTGCCGGGTCTTTCCGACGCGCTGCTGGGGAAAAAGACCAGCGGTCTCGCGCCCGACCCCACCGGGCGCTTGCAGGGTCGATACGTTCTGCCGGTTTACTCCGCCGATCGAACGTCGATTATCGGGGTCATCCTCTTGGCTTTTTATGTGGACGGCAGTTTTCTGCAATACCAGGCGCGCCCGCCGGATCAGGAAATCGCGCTGGTCTATGACGGCAAAATGTCGATCTTGACCCTCACCGATTCGCAAGGGCATCCGTGGACGCGCAGCCAACCGCCGGCCGAAGTCTTGAAAGCGCAGCGCGAGAATCGCCCCAGTGAGTTTGTGAAGATTCAGACCGACACGGGGACGTACCTATTTCAGTTCAACCCGCTGGGGTCTCCGTCCAACAACCGCGACGCGATGTACGGGATCGGCATCTCGCTTGGTTCCATCGACGACGAGCGCGCGAGTCTTTTCCGAACGTTTGGCGTCGGCATCTTGATCATCGCGCTCGGCGCGGGGGTCGGCGGTTTTATGTTCGCGCGCACGCTGACGCGTCCGATTCAGGTGCTGAGCAGCGCGGTGCAGGCGATGGCGGGGGGCGACTTGACGACGAGCATTCGCTTGCGCCGCGACGATGAGTTGGGAGACCTCGCGCGGCAGATGGATTCGATGCGCCAGCAATTGCTCGAAGCGCTGCAATCCGCGCATCTCGAAAAGAGCCGCTCCGCCGCGGTGATCCAATCGATGGGCGCGGCAGCCGTCGTGACTGATCGCAACCTGAACATCGTCGCGGTGAATCCGGCGGCGGAAGGGCTGTTGAGAGAGGTGGAGGCGAATCTGGTCGGTCAACCCTGGATCAAGGTGTTCGCGGACGGGCAGGGCGCGCAGATGACCTCCCTCTGGAATCTGGATGGGGAGGCGTCGGGCGCGGAGCAGAGTTTCGCGCTGCGCGGGCGGTTCAATTTGCGCGCGCGCCCGCAGACGACGGTGGATGTCATCTCGACCCAGGTGGAGTTGGCGGGTCAACCGGCGGGCTATGTGCACATTCTTCAGGATGTCACAGCCCAGGAGCAGACTCAGCGCGCGCAAGACGAGTTCATCATGAATGCGGCGCACGAATTGCGGGGTCCGCTCGCGTCTCTGCGCGCTTCGATCGAACTGCTGGTCGAGGATTACGCCGTGATGCCCAGGGACGAGATGGCGGTCATGCTGCGAACGCTCCAGCGCGCCGTCGTCAAGTTTCAGGGATTGGTCGAGAACATCATCGACATCGGGAATATTCAAGCGGGAAAATTCCGCGTTCGCCCCAGTCCGAATCGATTGGACACTATGATCGCGGACGCGCTCGCGCAGATCAGCCCGCTGTTTACCGGGCGCGGGCAGCGCGTCGAGGTGAATTGTCCGGTAGGCTGTACGGTCTTGGCAGATCGCCCGCGGATTGTTCAGGTGCTCATCAATTTGCTCACCAATGCGAGCAAATACGGACCGGAAGGCGAAGTGATCGGCGTGCGTGCCTTGACGCAAGATGGATTCGCCGTGATCGAAGTAACCGATCGGGGACCGGGGATTCCGCCGGAGGAACAAGTGCACCTCTTTCAGCGCTTTTACCGCGGGCGGCGCGCCGAAGAAGAAGGCATGGGAATTGGACTGGGCTTGGCGTTAGCCCGGGAAATTGTCGAAGCGCATCGCGGGCAGATGGATGTGCGCAGCCAGTTGGGTGAAGGAACGACCTTTTGGTTCAGTCTGCCGATGGCCGATCAAAACAAAGGATAAGGTACGGAGGTCAATGTAGCGATGCCGAAAGTATTGTTGGCGGACGACGATCGCGACTTGATCGATTTGCTGCGTTATACATTTCAACGGGATGGGTACGCCGTGAGTTTGGCGTTTGACGGCGAGATGGCGCTGCACAAGTTGCAGACCGATGCGCCGGATTTGCTGGTGTTGGATTTGATGATGCCCAAGCGGAGCGGGATGGACGTCCTGCGCGAGCTGCAGCATTCGAGCCATGTGCCGGTCATCGTACTGACGGCGCTCGGAGATGAAGATCACGTGGTGGATGCGTTGGAACTTGGCGCGGACGATTACCTGGTCAAGCCGTTTCGACCGCGGGAACTGCGCGCGCGCGCCCAGGCACTCTTGCGGCGATGCCGGGAAGAAGTGCGCATTCAGGAAAAGGCGGCGGCGCCGCTGGTGGTGGGCAGTGTCAGACTCGATCCCCGGACGCGCGGCGTCACGGTGGACGGGAATCCCGTTCAACTCTCGCGCACCGAGTTTTCTCTGCTCCACTATTTGATGCTGAGTCGTGGCGTGGTCAGTGTGCCGGACATCATCGCCAACGTGTGGGGCTATGAGGCGGATGCGAACGACGAAGTGGTCAAGGTCACCGTGTCCCGGTTGCGCCGCAAGATCGAAGCCGACCCGTCCAATCCGCGCTATGTTGTGAATGTGCCTGGAGTGGGGTACCGGTTTCAAGGGGAGGAGAGGTAGCGGAGCCGCCGGGCGATCCATCAAGACACTGAGCCAGCGGCAAGTCTTGGGAGTCATGGCGGTAAGATGTGGTACACATCAACTCCCCAAGTATTGCCAGGGATTCTTTGTGACCAAACCAATTCAAGCCGACTAGCGCAGGACGCGTAATGGGGATAGAAGGGAATCGGCGCAAGCGGTTCCTGATCCCTGAACCAATCCGCAATATAGGTGATGTCATTCTTCTGCCAGTAGGCGCAGAGTTGGTATTGCTGGCGTTGAAAGTAATCCCAGGAGTTCACCAGTCCATCCAGGTTGATGACGCGGTGATCGGAGTAATAGCCCAAGACGCCTGCATTCCACGCGCCGATGGTTGCGCCGGCGGGGACGTTTGTGCTGATCCAATGTGCCGCCGCCATTTGCAAATCGATCGGCGGATATCCCCAAATGCTCGCCAGCCACAGTCCTCGAATCGTGTACACGGGTACACTCAGCCACACGCCCACTGCGACAATTTCTACAAGCCGGCGCAATCTGCTGTTCCTTTGCTCGATCCAACTTCGGGCCATTCTGAACGTTTGGTCGAACACGTTTGAAAAGAGCATCAAGGCGAGCCAAATTTGGATGACGAAATACCATCTTGAAAAACTCAAGTAGCCGTGGTACAAGACGACGTAACTGAGACAGCTCAGCGCGCTGTAGAGTACCAGGGGGCCCAATCGACCTGTCGTTCGGTCAAGCCATTCAACCAGCCGGGCAGGTCCGCGCTTGGCAAGGCCGGCGATCCACAATAAAGGCGCGCCAAACGCTCCGATGGCAAAAGCAAGCGCGAAAAGCACCTGGCTAATTTCGTGGGATGCCGCGAGATAGCGCGGTCCCCACACGAGTAGATGCAGTTTGGCTGCCAGCCACCCCCATTTCAGATAAACGGAATCCTGGGACAAAAGCGCGTTGGACCACATTTGCTTCACCAGCCCGCTCACTGGAAAAGGATGCCCAAAGTACAGCCAGTTCAATCCGGCGTATGCCGATGCGCCGGCTAGGATTGGAAGCGCAAATGCGATCAAGTACGCCACCCGCGCACGATCCAACCCGCGGCGCCAATGGTCGTGGGCGAGAAACAGCCCGATGCCAAAGGCAAGCAGGATCGTATCGAGTCGCGCTAGGATTGTCAGGGTTGAAAGCAATCCCAATGCAAAGTAAGCCCGAGCCGCCACGGGGTGATGGTCGGCAAAATAGCGTAAGTAGACGTAGGCAATCGCAAAGACCCCGAGCGCGTGCAGGCTGAACTCCATCCCGCCCAGGGCTTGGTAGTTTTGGAGCATAATCCAGAGCAACGCACCCAGGCTTGCGGCAGAGCGGCCGGCTCTCAGGCGGAGAGCGGAATAGAGCAAGACGACACTTGCTGCGAAGAGTGCGCCCTGGAGCAGGGTGGCAAGGTTTTGCGCTGAGGCGGGATCAGCAGAGATCCAAAAGAGCGGAACAAGGCAGACGAGCCAGAGTGGTTGATAGCCGTTGGTGGGATGAATGCCGTCAAAAGTCGAACCATTGCCCAACGCAATGTTCTGAGCGATCTTCAGATAGTAAAAACCGTCGTCGAAGGTTGTCCGGACATGAATAGCCAACCACCAGAATGTGATGCCCAGACTGAATGCCGCAAGCACAAGCGCAATCCACAAATCAGGTCGATGTTTGCGAGTGTCGGTTCTCGTTTGAATGTCGTGTTGGTCTCTCATCCGACGGGTGGAGCAGTTGAGTTGACGGTTTTCGCCATGCTGACGCTGAACGCGTCTGTCATTGGCGTCGTCCGCTCAAGAGTATAATGGCGACCGTTTCGGGTGTCAAATGCTTGATGCAAGTCTCGTTCGTCCTTCCTCCTCGTATGCTCCTTCGTTAAAGACGCTCAACACAGGAATCCTTTTGGGAGAAGTAATCTGGAATCCTCGTTGATCAAGCGGCTGGGTGGAAAAGTTGCCGCACTTGACAAGCTCTATTGGTTTTTCCTCGCTTGTTGTGGTGGTGTGATCGTTCTCGCCTGTCTGGCGCAGTTTTCACCCAGCTCGGTATGGGATGATTCGTACATGTTTATCCGCTACGCGGACAATCTATTGCTGCGCGGGAAAATCGCGTGGAATCCGGATGGCGCGCCGACTTTTGGACTGACAGCCCTGCTGTATTTGATCGTGGTTACGCCGATTCGCCTGCTGACGTGGACAACGCCGATGCTGACCTTGGAGTTATCCAGTCTGACAGGAGGAGTGTTGTTTGTCGTTGGACTGTTTGTTCTTGTTAAGGATCAGTTCGGCAAGGCTGTTTTGAGGCGCGCCATAATCGCCTTGGTTCTCTTTACACTTGCCTTATCCATGGATCAACTTGCCCATCATTTTGTGGGAGGCTTAGACACCCCGTTCGCTATGGCGTACATAACGGCTTATTTCCTCTTGATCAGATGGCACGAGCGCAGCTCCTCGCTGGCGAGCATGCTCTTGGCAGGAGTGTGGGGGGGACTGGCTTTCTTTGCCCGCCCTGATTTATTGCTCTACACCGTGACGTTGCCGGCATTCATAATCCTCTTGAATGCGGAGAGTAGGAGCCAAGTTCGAGGGTTTGGGATTCTGGGCATTACGCTCTTGGTGGTCCTGATTGAAATCTCGTTCGCGATGTGGTATTTCCAGTCACCGTTGCCGTTGCCATTCTATGCAAAAGGGATGCAGTTATATGGTGAGTATATCTACCAGCGTTACGCAGGCGTGGGGTTGCGGGAGTTGGCTAATTATGTGGAGAGGTACTGGTATTTGTTCTTCTTCATCGGAGCGAGTATGGTGTCGGACGTGCGAAAGTGGTGGCGAAAGACCACTGCCGCGGATAAGGGCATGCTCATCGCGACGGCCTTGTTCTTAGCATACTATGCATTCTTTGTGCTGCCCATTATGTATTACTTCGGGCGCTTCTATTATCCGACTTTGTCTGCGGTGATATACCTCGCGGTCAAGGGGATCGTGGTTCTCGTAGACGAATGGAAAGGTTGGTTCGAGCAAGTAGTTGGGAGTGCCCCATTGAAGGTATGGGGATTGTTCGCACTGTTTGCGATTGCCTTACTTCTGCCTGCTGTTTGGGGAGATGCAAAAACGCTCTGGCTTGGCATATCCAGCGGCACCTGGGCGCGTTTTGATCTGGTCACTTATTACAAGTCGAGTCGACTGCATCAAGTCTGGTATCGTCTGGACGCGTTCTCGGCGCTGCCGGATGATCTGGTGATCGCAACGACCGAGGTGGGGTATCCATCTGTGATGAATCCAGGGAAAGAGATTATTGATCTGGCGGGGTTGAATGACACGGAGCTGGCACATGCACGGTTTTCGGCGACTGCATTCTTTCAGGAGAATCATCCTGATTTGATCTACTTGCCGCATCCGGACTATGTGGAGATGAACCGAGCCATTGAGGAAAATCCCTATTTCCGCACTCATTACGTTCGCTATGCTGCTGCGCAGTGGAACGGATTCTTGGATGTGGCGGTGTGGCGTGATAGCAAGTACTATTCAGAAATGCACAAGATTCTCGAAAATCTTACGCCGGCACCGGTGCCGCTCCCTTCGTTAAGGTAGGGCACCTGGCGTAGCAACATCCGGAATCCCAGACGCGCTCATGTTGCTCAAGCCATTTCTCATCAGCTACTCTAACGATTTTCCAACGCGGTTTGATTGACAGACCATCGGCACTGTGTTAGAATTCGTCCAAGAGTCGTAACTGATCGCGCCGCCATGGCGCGAGGAGACACAAACAATGTCTGTGGAAGGACCGGAGCGCGAACCAGAGTCCTCAAATCTGTATAATTCGCTGGTTGCTCAAACCCAAAAGCGCCACCGCCTTTTGTCTGTTCACTGGGAGCTCACTTATCGCTGCAACGAAAAGTGCACCCATTGTTATTTGGATGTCTTGGCTCCGTATGCCAACGCTCCCGGCGAGTTGACGACTGAGGAGTGTCTGCACGTTATCGACCAATTGGCTGCGATGGGTGTGCTGAATCTCACCCTGTCCGGCGGCGAGATCCTGGTCCGTCGCGATTTGTTCGAGATTGCAGAATACGCTCGGTCGAAGCAATTCTTGCTTCGTTTGTTCACCAATGGCATACTCATCAAACCAAGCGTCGCCGATCGCATTGCCGCGCTCCATCCGTACGCCGTGGAGCTTAGTCTGTACAGTACCCGTCCTCAAGTCCACGACGGAATTACGCAAATAAGGCGATCCTGGGAACTGACCACCCGTGCGCTGAGACTCTTGCACGAACGGGGTGTTCGCACCGTAATGAAGACGCCACTGATGAAGGAGAATGTCCGCGAGATTGATTCGCTCAAGTCGCTGGCGCAGGAGTTGGGGGCGCAATTCAGGTACGATGTTACAATCACCCCGAAGGATACCGGCGGATCAAGTCCGCTGAAGCATCGCATGTCGTACGAAGACCTGGTCTGGCTTTTCAAGAAAGAGGTTGATCCGCAGCAGTGGATTGGTCGCAAGGTCACGGATGAGACTCGGACTTGTGGAATTGCGACCAACGCGCTTGCCATTGACCCGTACGGCAATGTATTCCCCTGTCTTGAGACCCGTTTCAACGCTGGCAACGTGAGAGAGCACTCGGTGCGAGAGATCTGGGAAACCTCGCCAGTGTGGAGACAACTGGGAACCCTCACGGTCAGCGAGTTGCCAGTATGCCGATCTTGTGAGTTGCGGACGTTATGCGTACGGTGTCATGGTCTCGCGCTCAAAGAGGATGGCGATCTACGTGGTCCGGCGCTAGTCAATTGCCGCACAGCGCTTGCCCGTCGTCAGGCGCTGGTTGAACTAGGTGCGTTGCCGGCGGACTATCCTGTGCCGGCTCGTCTGAGGGAGTTTGCCTCGGCGAGCGCAAGCCCGCCGGAGGAAACGTCGGAAGAGAGCATCCCAGGTAGTTTCATTCCGCTATCTGCTTTGGTTATGAAAGCGCCGCGCGAGTCGGCGGGTGTTATCGAGCCATAGATTTCCAAGCGAATCTTTTCGCTTGTCCAACAGTTTGTTCTCGAAGTGTCCGAAAAGGAGGAATTTAGAATGAGCAAAGAACCTAATGTGATGGTTGACCAGAGCGACCATCCGCAAAACGATTTGAGCGCTGCAAATTCTACCAACCCTCGCAAGACTTATGAAAAGCCGGCGATCTCGTACCATGCGCCGCTGGAAGCGATGGCTGGGGTGTGCTCGCCCGGCAAAGGAAGTACTTTCACGTGTAACATTATCCAAAGCTAGGCATCATCTGGCGCAGACAAGTTCCCGTCCGTGCTCTACCTTGCGATGGACCGGAACGGACCCCGGTGTTGCTGGCACGGTAAAGTCGGGCAATCGTCCCTTTTTACCGCGCCTTTGCGCGAGGAGATTGCGGCAGCTCGCCGCTGCGATTTCTTTGTGGTTGAATGCCGTTGGGACTTGAGCTGTTAATCTTATTTAGCGTCTCAGCGAGAATTTGAAACAGAACTGGGAGAACGGATACAATCCGTTCTCCCAGTTTTTGTTTTGACGGCGGAGCACCTTACTTGACGTCAAAGTTGTGGTTCATGGTGGAGGTCGAGGTATCCGGTGTGTACCCTGTCTTGTTGAAATTGTTGACTTGACCTCTCCAGGTCCCGGTTTGGCTTTTGCGGGGGATAGTGCAGGAGCCCGCCGCGGTGCCGGTGCTGTCTGTCGTCACGGCAAGTGTGCACTGCACGCTGCCATCCGGTCGATTGACGTTCAGGTTAACGGATGCTCCGGGAATACTTGCTCCCTTCTGATCCACCACGTGCGCGTGCACCACGACTGTTTCACCCGCGCGGAAGGTATCGGTCGCGGAAAAAGTCTTGCCCTTCATCTTTCCTGTGACGAGTGAATCGATGTATATGGGGACCGGCGGCTGAATCAAGAACACGTTGTTAGCCGCGTTCCAGTGGGTCGCCAGATAGCTGCCCGCGGGTGGATTGGTGCTAAAGTAGTCGTCGTGATTGCAGTCGAAGAGCGCATCCATCGCGGGGTCGGCGCAAACGATTTGGACCGCGTGACCAGAGTGATCGCACATATTGTCATAGCCATCGTTACAATGCCCGGTACCGTCCGAGTGAGGTGCGGAGAGTTGTACGCCGCCGAGTTGGTGCATCAGCTCATGCGCGGGAATACGGTCGCCCCAGCAACCCGCGTCGACCCGACCGAAGGTATTGCCAGAGTTGTTCACGTTGGCGGAGCCGGGCTGATCGTCGAAGGACATGGTCGCGATGCCGCAGTAAACGTGCGCGTCCATGAACACGACGTATTTGCGATCGTTCCGATTGTAACCCAGGGCTTGGAGCTCATTGATCGTGTTAACGAAGTTATCATCGCCGGTGGGAGACAGGGTGACATCCGGGATCACGGGATTGCAGTTGGCGTCGGTAACAAAACGGATGTGGCTGGTTCCGCCGGTCTGGCTGGCGCTGATGTTATAGTCATTGTCCATGCCCTGCGCCCATTGTTGAAATGATGTCGCGTAGGTCGCGTAATTGTCCGGGACATCTGAGGCATGCGCGTAAATCAACTGGACTCGATTGCCGGTTACGCCATCCCCATCGCAGACGATGGTGGAGAGTGGCGAGGGAGCAGGCAGGATCGGACCGGTGCCGAGGTAGGCGACCGCGATTGGAGCAAGCGCGCTCGTTTTCCGTACCGGCGGGACTGACTTGGTGAGATCAACGCCGGCGGGCGCGGCATCGGGACCATGCGTGCAGTATACCTTGCCCGATCGGGTGTGGATCTTGAAATCGCCTTTGCACTCGTTATCTCTGGCTGGCTCGAGACCGTCATAGACCAGCCCGCGGGCACGGTCGTTCGGCGGAAGAGGTTTCTGTCCGTGTGCGATATCGGTGGGAGGAAGAAGAACGAAAAGCGCCGCCAATGCGATGGCGAGCAAGAGGACGATAGAAAACTTGCGCACTGCGCACCTCCTGTTGTGATTTGCTTCTCTGGACAAACGAGAGAGCAGTCACCCAAGAGGCGGCTGATCTCCATTCGGTAACCCGGCTGCCAGTCTCATGACCCGAGGCCCGTGGTTTTGCGTCTCCAGCTTTCGCTGGATTTGCCTTTGTCGTGGAGAAGCGAGTTCTATTTTTATCTCCATTATATTCGGCGCGTGGAATGAGACAATGAGAATTCAGTCATGGCGCCGAGGTACTATTGACCACTCCTGTTGGTGGACATTCGAAGCCGGATTAATATCCTTTTAATGCCTGGGTGTCGATTTGTAACCAGTCTGTTACCTGTGTTGTTACGGCTTTGTTACTGCTTGACCATATAATAGGAAGTGAAAATTAACAATTACTCCGATGTGTGGCAAGCGGATGCGTTGAAGCCCGTCTCGGCTGTGTAGAAAGCACAGAAGCAGTGGACGCCTGGGGACGGGTGGAGCAAGTGGCGTAACCGACCGTGTCGCGTGATAGAGAATCGCGCGGCGCGGTTTTTTATTCAAACCTGCGCCGGTTGGCGCAATCTCTTGAGGAGGAGAAAATGAAAAAACGGGTCTTGTCCATTTTGATCGCCTTGATTGTACTGGGCATCCTGACAACCGGGTTGACTTCGGCAGCAGCCCAGTTCAATTTCTCTCAGTGTGCCAACAACCCGCCCACCTGCAATTGGACGGGGGGAAATGTCAACACTACAAAAGCAACGTACTTTGAGGGCATGGCAGTTCCGCAGCGATTGATAACGACAGGTATTAATGCCACAAGTAACAATGTGCACACGCTGGTCTTTGGTCTTGAGTGGACAGGCGCAACCAACCAAAGTCCGGCCGGCAGTGGGCACGCTTATGATTTTCTCACGAGTTTCAATCAAGCGGTTACGTTGGCGAATCTCATTGCTAATCAGAGCCTGAATTTGAATACCTGTGGAGCTAGTGGCGGTTCCTCTGCCACTGATTGTACTTTTCTCCTCAGTCAGTATCATGTCCAAGTTGACGTGCCGGATGATTCTTTCCTTACGGGCGTCTACGACCCGGCTACGCCGTGTGGTAGTTCGATACAATGTCGGATCAACGCGTTCGAATCTTGGCTTGGCAACCGGCAAATCGACTTGTATGCAAGTGCACCCATCACAAATGCAACACTCACTTTGCGGCATGTCAATACACTTGGCGGCACGACGATCGCCAATGGCGGCGATGCCAATGCGACTACTTGGCTTGAATACACTCTGACATATACCTCAGTGGCAACTGAAACCATGATGTTGGCGGCATCGCACGTGGCTGTCGGAATGGATCCAAACCAACCCGCGCAAATTTGGTACGGTGCACAGTATGGCGGTCCCTCGATCTTCCCAGGTGGCGGCAGCCCTTATCATATGGCTCTCCAAACCTTTGATGGGGCTTCGACAGGGAGCATGGACAATCAGATGCAGATTGTGGACCGCAAAGGTCTGAACCTGCTCACGAACCTTCGTACAACCGCCCTCACCGTTGGTCAGACCATAACAGATTCCATCACCGCTACTGGCAGTAGTGGTACCCCCGCCGGCACCGTAACCTTCTACATCTGCGGTCCGACGTCGGGGTCAGGATTTGTGCCATGCACGGGCGGCACTCAGGTTGGCACCGTCAAAACGCTTAGTGCCGGCGGGACGGCGACCTCGGATCCCTACACCGTGAGTGCAGTTGGAAATTACTGTTTCCGGGTTGCATTTGTCAGCAGCAACTCTACCTATTCCAACTATGGTTCTTGGACAACCAATGGCGGTAGTGCCAATGGTGAGTGCTTCACAGCCGCCGCTCCCACGGCTGTTACCCTATCCTCGTTCGACGCGAGGATCGGGAGCGAGAACGCGCCAGATCGCGTGATGCTCAGTTGGACGACTGCGAGCGAAGTGAACACTGCCGGCTTTAATATCTATCGCAGCGACCGCGCAGACGGTCCGTACATCCGCATCAACCCACAGCTCATTGCCGGATCGTCGGATTCGGTCACCGGCGGCAAATACCAATACGTGGACTCGAACGTCGTGCCCGGTCGAACCTACTACTACCAGTTGGAAGATGTCGAGCTGAATGGCACGAGCGTGCGTCACAAACCGGTCGCAGTGACAACGCCCACGGTAGCCACCAACAGCGCTATGACAGTCGTCGTCGGCATGTGGGTCGGCGCGCTTGGAATTCTGAGTGCGGGATTCCTCATCTTGCGTAAGCGAGCCAGAATGGGGTGAGGTTTAGCGCTCCTGCGAAGGTAGTACGTCATTAACAATCGTGGGGCAGTCGCCGTCGGTTTTTAACCGACGGCGACCGTGCAAAACAAGCCCGCTTTGCGGGCTTGCTGCTCAATAGCCGTCCGATTTCAGCGGACGGCGTCCCCGCATGGAGCTCTCTACGATGGGGTGTGGTGCTGCCCTGTGTGACACGAATTATACGGCTGAAAAAGGACTCTGACTGAATGGGGCTGCCCTGCGAGGATGTCTGAACCGAAATAGTGCAAATTTCGAGACACCCGGCTTGGATCCGAAGCCGGGTGTTTTTGTGTGTCAACCGGGTCATCCGAAGTGAATCCTCTCGTCGAATCCTCTGGTGATTGTACACCTCTGTTGGGCGAGCAGCCGTGCTCGCCTTTTTGCGGGCTGGTAGCCCGCTCCACAGGACAATCAACAGGAATCCTTGGTTGACGCGGTTTTCGTATTCAAGTAAAATGAAATCGGAGAACGATGAGACTCTCTTCCGCTGAAAAAACAGTTGCGCGATTGATCCGCAATGCATTCCTTCTGGCAGAGAATGTTCCTGGCGGACAAATGCAAATGGCGCATGATTGGTCGCTCGTGGCGCAGGCAGCCGAAGATAACGGACTTGCGCCTCTTTTGTATTCGTCCCTGAAAAAGGATGGAACATTGGCGCCTCCCCCGGACGTCCGGGAGCGATTACGGATTGCCTACCTGCGCAGCGATGTAGCGAACTGGCAAGCGTTCCGCGAGCTGAATCGATTGCTGGTTCTTTTCCGAAATGAGCAGATCCCTGTGGTGATCCTCAAAGGCGCAGCGCTCGCGACCACGTTGTATCCGGAAATCGCGCAGCGTCGGATGGACGATATCGATTTATTGGTTCCGCAGGCGAGCGCAGCCAAAGCGAGTTCTCTGTTGCTGCAGCAAGGTTTTGCAACTCCCCAGCCGCTGAGCAGGCAATTCTATCAGCGCTATTCGAACAACCAAGCCTTCCTGCGTTTCGGGAATCGTCCGGCGCATTTGGAAGTGCACTGGCACCTCTTCAAGTCACCCTATTATTGTCAGCGCATACCGATCGCTTGGTTTTGGAATCATACGATCGAGTTCGACTTGAATGGGCAGCGAGCGTGCTCATTCAATCCAGAGGCACAATTCGTCCATCTCTGCGCTCACTTTGCGCTGCATCACGACACTACTCGAATGATCTGGTCTTACGATCTGGCGCTCTTCCTGTCGCGCTATGCGGCTCGATTAAATTGGCAGGAGATTATCGATACGGTCAACGCGTTTGGTTTGGTGCAGGCGTTGCAGAATACACTAGCGCGTGTTTCCGAAACCTGGGGCGTTTCCCTTCCGGCTGACCTCTCTCGGTCCATCGATGCATTGCGGCCCACGTGGAAGCAGAGAATCGCTTACGCGATGATCACTTCGCCCAGAGTCGAGGCGCGTCTCGCCTTGGATACCTTCGGCATACCGGGAGTGCCGCGCAAATTTGCTTTTTGGCTGTACCATCTCTTTCCTTCCTTCGAGTTCATGCGCGAGCGTTATGGAATTCGCGACGCGCGCTGGATACCTTTTTTCTACGTGTGGCGGATCTTGGAAGGATTCTTCAAGTTCGTGCGCTCGGCTGTATCCATGGTGACGCCGCGTTGAATCTTATGCTGGACATGGACAAAGAATATGACCCCATCTTCAACTGACCTCCTCACTCTTTCTATCGCCGATGTGCCGGTGACCCTGGCGCTCGCCGAGTGTGATGGCGAGACACGCGCTCGCCTCACCGAAAGATACCGCGAGTTCGTCGTGCCGACCCGGTCCACCATCTCGATACGCATTCGACTCGAAGAAGGTTCCGAGTACATCCCCCTGCAAATTGGAGAGCTCTT
>Ga0272448_1002262_pt1 | contig 24476 bp, 22 predicted proteins | sample YNPCB0191_FD_202220 | JGI IMG/M metagenome (GOLD analysis project Ga0272448, IMG submission 202220) | Hot spring sediment microbial communities from Yellowstone National Park, WY, United States - YNP-CB-019-1 | ecosystem: Environmental > Aquatic > Thermal springs > Hot (42-90C) > Sediment... | reverse complement strand
GACAACTCATAGGCGTATCCTCCTTTCTGGTCCTTTAGGACCGGTTGGGTTGCTTAACAACCTAAGAGGATATGCCTTTTTTGTTTATTTGGCAATATAAAAGTGCGAAAGATATTTTACATTATCTAAGACCGTTTCTCAACCCAATCAGAGACCGTTTCTCATAATAATACGTTAATTTCGTTTAGTTCGTTATTATCGTTAAGTTCGTTATTTTTCGTTAATTTCGTTATTTTACTTCCTAACTCCCTAACTTGCCTAACTTCCTAAACTCTCTCACCCTAACTACTCAATACTCAATACTTACTACTTATTAATAGCGGATAGCGTATAGCGTTTAGCGTATAGTTTTTTGTTTCCTTAACACCTAAACACCTTAACACCTAACTTCCTAACTTCCTAACTACTTTCTATGCTCGGGGATGGGCTTGGTTGTAAATCTGTTTTAATTTTTCGGTAGTAAGGTGGGTATAAATTTGAGTAGTAGAGATATTGGTATGACCTAACAGTTCCTGCACGCTTCTTAAATCCGCTCCTCTTTCCAAAAGATGGGTAGCAAAGGAATGCCTTAAGGTATGCGGTGAAACTCCCGTTTTAATACTGACTAATTTTACATATTTGGCAACGATATCTCTTACTGCCCGGCCGGTAATCCGTTTTCCAAATCTATTTAAAAAAACCGCCTCCTCATCCTTTTTCTTTCTCCTTTCTAAGTAATCCTTAAGCGCAGAGATTGCTTTTTCTCCAATAGGAAGGAGCCTTTCTTTTTTCCCTTTCCCCCTTACTTTAACTGTACCTGAGATAAAATCTATATCCGAAATATTTAAACCCACCAGTTCCGAAATACGCATCCCAGTACTATAAAATGTCTCTAAGATCGCTTTATCCCTAAAATTATGCTCATCCTTAAGGGGAATATTCTCTAAAAGTTTAAGCACCTCTTCTTCGGTAAGAAAAGAAGGAAGGTTCTTTTCCTGTTTGGGACCAGAGATAAGTTTAGTGGGATTTGACTTTATATAACCTTCTCTAAAAAGGAATTTAAAAAATGAACGCAAACACGATAACTTGCGGTTAACGGTACGATTTTTAAGATTCTTTTGTTTTAATTCTGCTAAATACTTTCTTAAAACTAAATGGTCTACCTTTTCTATTGGTGTATCCTTTAAAAAATCCTTAAATTCCTTTAAGTCCAAACTGTAATTTAAAATTGTATGTGCAGAGTAATTCTTCTCTATCTCTAAATAACGGATGAATTTATCAATATAATGAGTTATATCCATAACCTTTAACTACTTTTGGGTAATTCTTTAGTAGTAAATTTACATTCCGGAAATCTTGAGCAACCATAAAAAATTTTACCCCGCCAGCGCCTTTCGATCAACTCTCCACCGCAACCTTCTTGGGGACATTTTATACCCGTAGTAAGGGGTTTGGAATTTTTACATTGAGGAAACCCTGAGCAACTTAAAAATTTTCCTTTTTTCCCCCATCTTACAAGCATAGGTCTTCCACATTTCTCGCAAGTCTGATCACTTAAAATCACTTCCTTTTTAATATTCTCCTGTGCAAAATCTAACTCTTTTTTAAAAGAATCATAAAATTCATTTAAAACTTTAAGCCGATCGGACTTTCCCTCCTCAATCCCATCCAACTGTTCTTCCATCTGGGCGGTAAAACCTATATCCATAATGCGCGGAAAATACTGCATCAGAAGATCGCAAACTTTAAATCCCAATTCGGTAGGATAAAGCAAGCCCTTTCTTCTTACCACATAATTGCGACTGAGTAATGTCTGGATAGTAGGAGCATAAGTAGAGGGTCTACCAATTCCCTTCTGCTCCATCAATTTTACTAAAGAACCTTCTGAGAAACGGCTGGGAGGTGAGGTAAAATGCTGACTGGGAATAAGTTTTATTAGATTTAGAATTTCATTTTCTTCTAAAGGAACTAACTTCTTTTCTTCTAATTGGGGATAGACTAAATTAAAACCTTCAAAAGTGATATTTATTCCTGAAGCAGTAAATATATATTTATCTACCCCTATCTCTACAGTCGTAATTTTATATTCCAAATCCGCCATCTGACTGGCTAAGAAACGCTCATAGATAAGTTTGTACAATTTATATTGGTCATTAGTTAAAAAATCTTTTATACTCTCAGGTGTTCTTTCCAAAGAAGTAGGCCTAATCGCCTCATGGGCTTTTTGGCTATACTTTGAAGATTTAATTTCTCTGTCCTTTCCTAAAAAACGTTCTCCATAGAAACGTAAAATATAATCCCTTGCCTCCTTTTTTGCCTCATCAGAAATACGCGTAGAATCTGTACGCATATAAGTAATAAGACCGATATGTCCCTTTACTCCAATCTCTATACCTTCATATAGTTGTTGTGCTATCAGCATAGTCTTTGCGACAGAAAAATTTAATTTTTGAAATGCCTCCTGCTGTAAAGAACTGGTGATAAAAGGAGCGGGTGCAGGTTTTTTCTTTAAATCTTCTTTTATCTTAATTACCTTAAACTCCTTATCCTTTATTTTTAAAATAATCTCTTCTGCCTCTTCTTTATTACTTATCTTAATTTTTTTATTGTCATACTTTTCTAATTTTGCTACAAATACATTATCTTTTTGATTGATCTTTGAAAACTCTGCTTCAATTACCCAATACTCTTGGCTCTTAAAGGAAAGTATTTCTCTTTCCCTCTCCACAATCATCCTCAAAGCAACGGATTGAACCCTTCCTGCACTTAAACCCCGCACTATCTTCTTCCATAAAAGTGGACTTAAAAAATAACCCACAATCCTATCTAAAATCCTACGCGTCATCTGCGCTTCTATAAGTTTTAAATCAAAATCTCTTAAATTGGAAAATGCAGATTTTATAGAATTGGGGGTAATCTCATGAAAAATTACCCGCCAGTATTTTTTATCTTCAGGTAATTTATTCTTTATATGCCAGCCGATCGCCTCTCCCTCCCTATCGGGATCAGTAGCAATGTAAACTTCATCTTTACTACTGACTTCTTCTTTGAGTTTCTCTAAAATCTTTTTTCTTGCGGGAATTACTGTATAAAATGGCTTAAATCCATTCTCTATATCTACTCCCAGTTTATTCTCCGGTAAATCCACTATATGCCCCATACAGGCAAAAACTGCAAAATCTTTGCCCAAAATATTATGGATCGTCTTTGCCTTTGCAGGAGATTCTACAATCACTAACTTTTTAGTTTTCATCTTAATTTTTTACTGTCAAGTTTAATTCTTCAAGGATATCCTCAATATTTAAAACAAGCTTTGCCCCTTCTTTTATAAGTGTGTTTGTCCCAAAAGAGTTAAAGGAATCGTATCTACCCGGAATACAAAAAACTTCCCTACCTTGCTCTAAGGCAAACCTGGCGGTAATTAAGGCTCCACTTCTTTTGCCTGCCTCAATCACCAAAACCCCCAAAGAAAGCCCACTGATAATCCGATTACGCCGAGGAAAATTAAAACTTAAAGGTTTCATCTGGCAGGGAAATTCCGAAATCACTGCTCCGTTTAAAGCGATCTCCTCTACTAAATCTCTGTTTTCTTTAGGATATATAAAACCAAAACCGCTTCCCAAAACCGCAATCGTTCTTCCGCCCGCTTTCAATGCTCCTTTATGCGCCCAGGTATCTATTCCACGTGCTAAACCGGAAACTACGGTAATTCCTAATTCTGCCAACTGAAAAGAAAAATTATTGCTACATTCCAAACCATAAAAGGATGCCTGTCGACAACCAACCACCGCAATACTTAATTTATCCTGCTCTTTAAATTCTCCTTTTATATAAAGAACCGGTGCGGGATCAGGAATCTGTTTAAGCAAAAAGGGGTATTCATCATCCTGGAAAGTAATCACCTTTAAATTATATTTTTTAATTAAAGAAATTTCTGCATCGATTTTTTTTAAATCAAAGGATTTGATTTTAAAGGCGAGTTCTCTTTTTATACCGGTCCTTTTGGTAATCTCTTCTTCAGAAAGGTTAAATATCTCTTTTGGTTTTGATAAACTCTGCCAGATTCTTTTTAAAGTCAAAGGCTTAAGTTCCGGAATCATATTTAAGCCAATTAAAACCTCAAGATTTTCCATATCTTTAAGGGATTAATTTAAGGATCTGTTCTACTACTTCTTCTACAGTTAAATTAGAGGTATCTATCTTTTTTTCTATCCGCGCATAAAAGGGAGCGCGTTTTTGAAGTAATTCCTCAATCCTTTCTTTAGGATTGGCTGTATTGAGTAAAGGACGGTAACTAAAACCTTCTGTGCGTTTAAGGATAACCTCTGAAGTTGCCACCAAACAAATAGGGATACCCGTTTCATACATTATCTTTACATTCTCTTCATCTAAAACGATTCCTCCACCGCAGGCAACTACAAAATTTTTCTCTTTTGCTACTTCTTTTAAAATCTCTTTTTCTCTACGCCGAAAATAGGGTTCCCCTTTCTGCGCAAAAATTTCAACAATAGTCATCCTTTCCCTTAACTCAATCAAATCATCTAAATCTACGAAGGACCAATTTTTCCTCTTGGCTAATTCTTTTCCTACGGTGGTCTTACCGGTACCCATAAATCCCACTAAGTAAATATTGCTCATATTTACCTTAAAATTATTTAACTATAATTTTGTTTAACTTTCTCTAAAAGCCTTCAGTATCTTTTCTGTAAGTATATTATTTGCCTCTTTTGTTTGAGGATAAAATCTCCGATACCAACGACCATCCTTTGCCCTTTCTGAGGGCATACCCAAAAACAAACCATTTTTCCCTTCTAAAATCCTTAAACCCCTCACTACAAAATCTCCAATCGCAATATCCACAAATGCCTTAAGTTTACTTTCCGCTTTATTCATATTCCTTATCTTTATTATCCTTATATCCTCTTTTGTCAACATAAAAATCACCCCCTTTCTCTTATACAAAAGACGAAAAAGGGGGAGAAATCTCACTTAAATTTTTTTATTTAATCCTCTTTAAATAATACTTAAAACTATTTTTTATATCCTCTAAATTATCCGCAGAAAATTTTTCCAAAAAAGCATCGGTTAAAACAAAAGCAACTTTACTTTCGGCAATCACTCCCGCAGATTCTACCGCACATATATCAGAACGTTCGATCTGTGCTTTTGCTGGTTTTTTGGTGAGGATATTTACCGAATCTAAGGGATTAAGTAAGGTAGAGATGGGTTTCATACAAGCTCGGATTACTATATCTTGCCCATTAGAAACTCCTCCTTCAATTCCTCCTGCATTGTTAGTGCGACGAAAATAACCTCTTATTTTATTATAATATATCGCATCATGAACCTCTGAACCAAATTTCTTGGCATACCCAAAACCTAAACCGAACTCCACTGCTTTTACTCCCGGAATAGAAATTATTACCCCTGCTAAACGCGCATCTAACCGCCTATCCCAATGGACATAACTGCCTAATCCCACCGGAACGCCTCTTGCAGTTACTTCAAATATCCCGCCTAAGGTATCCCTTTTTTCTTTTGCCTCTTCTATTTTTTTGATAATGCGCTCTTTTTTATTTTCTCCACCTATTTCTAAAACTTTGCTCTCTATAAAAATATTAAATTCTTTTAAAAATAATTTACAGAGCGCTCCTATCGCTACTTGACAGGCGGTTTCTCTGGCAGAAGCGCGCTCTAAAACATCCCTTATATCTTTAAAACCGTATTTTAAAAGTCCCGCTAAATCCGCATGCCCAGGTCGGGGAAAAATTACTTTTGGCAGTTTATCAATACTAAAATCTTTATTCCCAATTAAAACTCCGATAGGACTGCCTATAGTTATCCCGTTTTTTATTCCGGAAATAATTTTTACTTTATCTTCCTCTATCTGCATCCGCTTTCCCCTTCCTAAACCTTTTTGTCTGCGGGATAACTCTTGATCAATAAAATCCTTCTCAATCTTTAATCCTGAAGGCATACCTTCTAATATTGCCAAAAGTGCTTCTCCATGGGATTCTCCCGCAGTTAAAAATCTAAGCATTTATTAACCTCCTTCTTTTAATAAGACCGTTTCTCAACTCAATCGGAGACCGTTTCTCCAACTATACAGAGACCGTTTCTTATAATATTGGTTAATATCGTTAATTTCGTTGAGTTCGTTAATTTCGTTATACTGATTAAAAATTCACTTTAATTACCATTTACCAATTACTAATTACCGATTACTAATTTTATCCCTAACTCCTACCTACTATCTACTACCTACTCTTTTTGACTCCTTTTATTTTATATTTTCTTTTAAAAATTCTACCCAAAGTTTCCTATCCTCTTCTGCCATAAATTCAAAACAACCCGCAACCTCATAACCAGATGACTCTGTCTGAGAAGGGGTCTCTAACTCTATGGGTTTAATCGCATGGACTCTTAAAATATTAATTACCGCATCTAAAGGTGCCTGGTCTTCTTTAACAAACAATCTTATAGCTAAATTTGTATCAATAGGTAAATAAACAGGAGAGATAAAGGCAATCCCACCATAACTTACATTTTGAGTATATGTAAAGAAAGTCTTGCCATGAAAATAAAAGGAGAGTTTTATCTTTAAATTAATCCGGATGTACTGCCTGCGTTCAGGTCCTTTATAGGCACGCGTCTGGATGAATTCATCAGTAGTCTTTAATTTATAGATATCCCGCGGATCTAAATAAGCCTCCTTTAATTCTTTAAGTTTATCTTTAAAATAAAAATCTATAGCCTCATTAATCTCGGTGTAGGTACTGATAAAAACCTGAATATGGCAATGGGTAATCTGCTCAAGCATCTGAATTACCCCTTCATTTAAAGGATCCGCCATCACCACGCTTAAGATATTATCTATCTTATCGATGGGTAAAAGTGTATAAATCCTAATCCATTTTAAAGGGATAATCTCTAAAATCTCTTTAGGTATATGGTAATTTTTTAAGGGTAAATAGGCGAAATTATATTGATTAGAAAGGCATAAAGCGATATCCTGTTCAGTAGCAAATCCTAAAGCAATTAGATGTTGACTTAAATAGCCTCCCTTTTTCTTCTGCTCTTCCAAAGCAATCTCCAACTGTTGAGGAGTAATGATCTTGCGTTCGATTAATAATTCTCCTAATTTTTTCCTCACAGTTCTTAAAGGGATCATTTTTTTCTTATTTTTTTCAGCAGATTAAATTCATTTATACCTCCTAAAGACCAAACAGGCATTGTTTGAACCAAAACCAAAGGAATTAGATAAGGCAATATCTACTTTTTTCTTTCTTGCCTCGTTAGGAACATAATCTAAATCACATTCCGGATCCGGATATTTATAGTTTATAGTAGGAGGAATGATATTATTTTCGATCACTAAACAACAGACAATCGCTTCAATTGCCCCAGAGGCACCGATGGTATGTCCAATCATAGATTTAGTGGAAGAGATGGGAATCTTATAGGCATAATCTCCAAATACCTCTTTTATGGCTTTGGTCTCTGCTTTATCGTTAGCGGGTGTGGAAGTCCCATGAGCGTTGATGTAGTCTACTTCTTCAATAGATACCTTAGCTTCTCTTAATGCTTCTTGCATAGTTTTAGCTGCATCTTTTCCATCTTCAACCGGAATAATCATATGAAAAGCACCCGAGGTTAGACTATAACCGATAATTTCTGCATAGATATGGGCTTTTCTTTTTAAAGCATGATTGAGTTCTTCTAAAATTAAAATCCCTGAGCCTTCACCCATAACAAAACCATCCCTTTCTCTATCAAATGGTCTGGATGCCTCTTTTGGGGAAGCGTTTCTTTTAGACATCACCCTTAAAGCATCAAAACCGGCAAAAGTATAAGGAACCAAAGGTGCCTCTGTTCCGCCGGCAAACATAATCTCTGCTTTATTGTGCAAAATCAACTCATAAGCTTGACCGATAGCATGGCTACCCGAAGCACAAGCAGTAGAAACGGTCAAATTTGGACCTTTTAAATTTAATTCAATGGAGATCTGACCGGAGGGAGCATTGGGCATAATTCTGGGAACAGAAGTTGGATGCACTCTTTGGGGACCTTCCTTTTGCATCTTTAAAATTTGCTTCTCATAGAAAAACATCCCTCCCAAACCTGAACCAATACAAACTCCTACCCTATTTAAGTCTTCTTTACTTAAATCCAATTTACTATCCTCTAAAGCTAATTTTGCTCCTGCAACCGCAAACTGAACAAACCTCTCTGATTTATTTGCGGTTAACTCGGACATAAATTTTGAAGGGTTAAATCCTTTAACCGGTGCGCATATTTTTGTATAATAACCTGAAGTATCAAATTCCGTAATTAAATCTGCACCGGATATACCTTTTAAATTTGCCTCCCAGAATTCATCTTTACCTATACCATTAGGAGCAACTACACCCAATCCAGTTATAACCACTCTTCTTTTAGTGATCTGCTGTTTGACTTTCTCCAAGAATCCTTCTAAATCAAAGGGTTTTAAAATAACCTCTCCTAAGTTTTCTGCCTTAGCATTAGAAGCCAAATCCGCATATCCGGTAATAAATAGAACAGGGACATCTGGCTTACATCTATTCTTGAGTATCTCTTTTATCCTCTTGGTTATCTTGATGCCATCTAATTCCGGCATCCGGATATCGATGATCACTAAATCAAAATCTTGTTTTTCAATTTTCTCCAACGCAGACTTACCACTCAAAGCAGAAGAAACCAAATACCCCTCTTTTATAAAGAGTTTTTTTAAACTGTTTAATACTTGCGGATCATCATCAACGATTAAAATATTCCTTTTCATTCTAAGACCGTTTCTCAATTCAATCGGAGACCGTTTCTCCAACTATATAGAGACCGTTTCTTATAATAATTGGTTAATTTCATTAATTTCGTTTTTACTTCCTAACTTACCTAACTCCCTAACTTACCTAACTCCCTAAACTCTCTCACCCTAACTACTCAATACTCACTACTTACTACTCACTACTTCTTATTAACTTCCTAAACTCATTCTTCTGCCCATAATCCTTTCTTAAGTTCTCTTGCCTTTCTAAAAAGGCTTAAAAAATAATCCGCATATTTTACATTAGGAGCGACCGTCATTACCTGCGCATAGCCTTCTTCTAAAATCTTAGCATTTACAAAAGTATTATCCTCTTTTAAAAATACATAAGCAAGAAGCCTTCCATAACGGTCATACTTTTCTACATCAAATTCTAACCTTACTTTTTTATTCTCAACAAGTTCTTTTAAAAATCTATATGAACGTCTTCCCATTTCTTTAATCGTTTTTATATCCTTTCTTGTCCTTTGGGCATCTCTAAAAAGTTTTTCTGACTCATGCATCTCCGGAGCATCGATACCGATAAGCCGAACCCTTTGACCATTCTCTAACTCCAGAGTATCTCCATCGACTACCCTGCTTACCTTTATATCTTGATAATTATAACTCCTTCCAAAAGGAAAAGAGATCTTTAAACCTTCTGAAGAAAAACCGATATGAACTTTCTTTTCATCCGCCCAACTGTTAAAAGCAAAAAAGATAAGTGTGATAGTAAAAACTAACCTTTTCATTTTTTAGGAATGATTTTAAAACTTAAGACTATTACTAATATAACATAAATTAAGGTAAGAATAAAGATTATTTTATGGGTGATTAAAAAATAGATGAGTTCTTCCGGCTTTCTAAATATAGCCATTCCTAAAGAAGCAAGGATATACTGTAACCAGTATATCCTTATAGGAGAGCCTAAAAGTACAACTAAAAGATACCTTTTAAAAGAAATGGGAGTTAATCCCATAAACATATCTAAAAATCTAAAAGGAACCAAAGGAACCGCCCTTAAAATAAAAAGACTTAAAAAACCTCTCCTCTTTTCTAAAATCTTCTGATAATAAGAAAATTTTTCTGCTGATATCTTTTTCTCTACAAATTCCTTTCCCAAAAAACGGCTAAAATGAAAGAGAATAAAAGCATTAATTACCTCTGAAATCCAAACCAAAATCGTACTTAAATTTGCGCCGAATAGAAAAGCAGAAGTTATCCTGAAGACATCCTTCGATAACCAAATAAAAAAGGTAACTACTACATAAAGAATAACAAAGATTATCCCGGAAATTATTAAAGGATACTTGCTTAAATGAAATCTTAGACTATTGGGATCAAATTTAAAATATCTACCCAGGATACTTAAAAAAAGGATAATCAAAATTAAAAGTAAAAATTTTTCTCTTGCCTTCATCTTTCCTCCTACTTTAACTGCTCCATTACTTTTAAAGCAACTTTTTTACCTAAAATCTCTATCAAGGTATCTAAAGAGGTTTTTTTAAGATAAGCGATATTTTTTATCCCCCGCTCAAATAATCTGCGCGCACGGACCCTGCCGATGTGGCTTAAACTCACCAATTCTAAAAGTTCATCTTTGACTCCATAATTAAGTCTTATCCTTAACTTTTGAAGATAACCAACAATACTTTTAAGTCTAAGGATCTTGGAGATCTCTATCAAAGCATAAATTAACCAATCCGCAATCTCTAATTTATTATGGAGTTCTCCAGGGGTGATCTGGAATTTTTCTAAAAGGACCGCCTCAGTTTCCTCCTCTATCCAATCTAAAAAACAGAGAGCGGTTTTAAGACTTCCTAAAAAATCTTCGTAATTCTCATTCCAAACCAGAGGAACATCCATTAAAAATTTTTCTTTATTAAGATTAATTACTTCAGTTAAAATCGCCAGATCCTTATTTCTTAAAATCAAATGTGGCTTCATCTCATCGCTATAACTGATGATCTGCAATATCCCCAATTCCGAGATTCCCAAATCTTCTGTTTGCTTTAATGCCTGGATAAAAAGATAAGCACTTAAGGGATCAAGATAAAGATGACTTATGCGTTTACCCAAAGAGGTAGCAAAAAACTTATTCTCTTTTTTCTCAATAAACCCCCAATCTTCTAAATCCTCTAAAATTTTTTTCAATTTATTTTCTAAAAGAACTGCCTTGCCATATTGAAAGCTAAAAAAAGTTTCCGCAAAGAAATCTAAAAGTTCTTCCAAAGTAGAGACTATATTAGAAGCAATTAAAGAAAGGCTATGGATACGCAATGCTTTCTCCTGAGCAAGTTTTGATTCAATTTTTTCTGGCTTTCCTAATATATATCTCTGGGTAAGTTCCTCTACTGAAGATAAAGATTTAGCCAAAATTATCGCCTCGCCAAACTTATCATACTGAGGCCTGCCTGCTCTTCCCGCAAATTGTTTATATTCTAAAACCGGAATCTCTATTGAGCCTAAACCCGGATAGTATCGCTTTATATCCCGAATCAAAACCCTAAATGCAGGCAAATTTACTCCCAAAGCCAAAGTAGGGGTACAGCAGACGACCTTTATTAAACCTTTACGGAAGTTCTCTTCAATTAAAGCGCGCTGTTGGGAGACTAATCCCGCATGATGAAAAGCGATCCCTTTTTCTATAACCTTAGCCAATCTTTTGCATTGCTTAGTAGGAGGGGAAATTATACCCAATAATTTCTGCGCTAATCCCTTTAATTCTGATACCTCTTCTTTCTTAAGGAACTTCTCTACATCGCAAGATAATCTTTCAGAAAGTGACTCAGAATTACGTCGACTGGAAACAAAAATGAGGAGTTGCTTTTTCCTTTTAAAGACTGTGTCTTTGGCTATCGCTTCTTCAGAAATTAATTCCTCCAAAATTAATGGTTTTTTATTCACAAATCTTATTATATTATTAAAACATACCCCCTCGTATAACTTTACTGGTCTAAAATCACTTTTGATTATTTCGGTATTTAACCAATTGGCTAACTGTTCCACATTAGTTATCGTAGCGGATAGACCTAAAAACTGGGCAGAAACTAAGTTTTTCTTTAAAATAGTAATAAGAATTTCTAAAGTTGGTCCTCTACTTACATCATTGATAAGATGGATCTCATCAATTATCACCAAGCCTACACTACTTAACCAATCTATACCATGTCTTATTAAAGAATCGAGTTTTTCTGAAGTAATAATAATCAAATCATAATCCCTTAACCAAGGATCATAGGAATCTAAATCTCCGAAAGAAAGCGCTACTTTAAATTTATCCCCCAAGAATTCCTTATAGTAATTGTATTTCTCCAAAGCTAAAGCCACTAAAGGAACGATATAAATAATCTTTTTATTTTTTAAAAGGGTCTTTATAATGGAAAAGGTAGCGATTAAGGTTTTTCCTGAAGCAGTGGGGGTAGAAATTAAAAAACTCTTTCCTTCAAAAAGGCCCTTTTCCACCGCTTCCTTTTGATGGGGGTATAGTTTTTTAATTTTTTGTTCTTTTAATTTTTCTATAAGATCTTCTGGAATATACTTTTTTAAAGAATCTATTTTCATAATAATTTATTATAACAAAAAATTATATCAAATTATAAAAAAATATCTTATAATAGAAGTTATGGAATACGACCGATTTCAAAAGGAGGCAATCAATTATATAAAAGAAGGTTTCAGCGTAATCGTTTCTGCTCCTACCGGTGCAGGTAAAACCGCAATTGCGGAATATATAATTGAGACTGCTTTAAAGAAAAACCAAAGGGTAATCTATACCGCTCCTATAAAGGCATTATCCAATCAAAAATTCCGCGATTTTAATCAACAATTTAAAGAGAAAATCGGTATCCTTACCGGTGATGTATCCATAAATCCTAATGCAGATGTATTAATTATGACTACAGAGATCTTCCGTAATAAAATCATCAATAATCCTAAAGAACTGGAAAGTTATTTTTGGGTTATCTTTGATGAAGTCCATTATATAGATAATGAAGAACGGGGAACGGTCTGGGAAGAGGCGTTGATGTTTCTACCTCAGCATATGAAGATACTCTGCCTTTCTGCTACTATCCCCAATATCGAAGAGTTCAGTTCTTGGATAAACTCTATCCATAAAAAACCTACAAAAGTAGTAATCGAGAATAAAAGGCCCGTACCTTTAAAATTCTGCTTTCAGTGTCACAATGAGATTTTGGATAATCTAACTGAATTAAAGAGAATCGGTTATAGTGGTATTAAAGAATATAAACCCAATAGATTATTTCACCTTATAAATTATCTGCGCGATAAAAACTATCTTCCCTGTATCTATTTTGTATTTGCTCGAAAGAAAACCGAAGATTTAGCCTTTGAGCTCTACCGTTTTGATTTTCTAAATAAAGAGGAGAAAAAACAGGTCATCTCTCTTTACAACCAACTCTGCGAACGCTTTGGATTAACCCAAGAAGAAAGCGCTCAAAAACTCTACCATCTTATCTTAAAAGGGATCGCCTACCATCATGCAGGCATGCTTCCTACTTTAAAAGAAGTGATAGAACAACTTTTTACCCAACGTCTTATTAAAGTCATCTTTACTACCGAAACTTTTGCTTTAGGAATAAATATGCCGGCAAAAAGTGTTATCTTTGATGACCTTAAAAAATTTTACGGAAGATATACAAGGATTTTAAAAGTGCGTGATTTCTACCAGATGGCAGGTAGAGCAGGAAGAAGAGGATTAGATAAAGAAGGTTTTGTCTTTTTGCGTATCCATCCCCAGAGGATAAATTTTGAAGAGGTAAAAAGACTTATTTTGGGAAGACCTGAGGAGATAAAAAGTCAATTTAATCTCTCTTATGCCTCCATATTAAATCTCTTTGAAACTTATAAAGAAAAAGTTATAGAGATATATCCTCTATCTTTACATTATTTCCAATCCAATAGATTTAAACAGAAAGAGGCGCTTAGACTTATGCAGGCGAAATTAAATTTACTTAAAGAGATGTCTTATATAAAAGAAAACCAGTTAACCCTCAAAGGAAAATTTGCCTCTTCTCTTTATGGGTATGAGTTAATCTTGGCTGAACTTTATGAAAGAAAGATTTTAGAAGAATTGGATGAGATCGATCTGGCAATTCTCATCAGTGCGGTAGTATTTGAACCCCGCAAAAACCAACATCTTATAAAGATATCGCGCCGGACACAGAGGATAAAAGAAATCACTGATGAAATTATGAAAATGATCCATCAAAAAGAAACAAGATACCGGATTTATCCCTTAAGTAAACAACCTTATTTTCATCTTGCCTTTTCTTTAGAATCTTGGATCAGAGGAAGCCCCTTTAAGGATATCTTAAAATTTACCGATACCGATGAAGGGGAGATTATCCGTTATTTTCGGATGAGTATACAGATCTTAAGAGAGATTAGAGAAAGTAAATTTGCCTCTTTTTCCTTAAAAGAAAAATCAAGCAACCTTATCTTTATTATCAACCGCGATATCGTGGATGCGGAAAAACAACTCCGTCTATAATTAACCTAATAACTTATCAAATTCCTCTACGGTAATCGCTGGGGATGTGTTAAAAGAGATACCGGTTAATTTTGTAATCTCAACCGATGCAGAAATTGCCTCTTTTACTGAAGGAAAATCGACTATAAATGCTAAATCATAACCTCCCAAAAGCGCAAACATAGACTCAACCTTGCCATTTTTCTCCTCAATAAGAGAGATAACCTTTTTGGTACGCTCCTTCTTTATCCCCTTGATTGCCTCTAAACTATATCTTCCTAACATTAAAAATTTCATCTCTCCTCACCTCCTTCAATTTAAGCTTTAAGGACAATTAAAACTCCAAAGGTAATAAAAATCACCGCCATCAAGACTCTAATTAAGATTATATTTTTTCTCATAAATTCCGAGAATAAACTGGAACTCACCCCTAAGAGGGCAAAAAGAAAGACCGCCATCAGAGGTATTATAAACATAATATTATATAAGATTAAATAAATAAATGCCCTCATCCTTAAAAGGGGCTCCTTTAACATAAAAACAATGGTGGGAAGATAAAGTTGACCTGTACAGACTGCCTCTAAAAGTGAAACCAAAAAACCTACAATCCATGCACTTAAAATTAATTTTAATAATTGAGAGTTATAGTCTAAATTTTTATCTAAGGGGCTTCTCCTGTAGTAATTACCAATTATAGAATGGATGCGATTTTTAATTATCTGGGGTAGTTGTAAAGTTAAATCTTTAAACTCACGCTTTTTTTTAAATACCCATATATCATAAAAACAGAATACCGCCAAAACAAAACATAAAATCCCAATTAGGTAATAAAGAATTTTAGAGAAAAGATAAAAATATCTAAATACGTAAAGAAAACGGAAGATACCCACACCGATCAATATATAAGTTAAAAATACTGCAAATATAAAAGAAAAACCCACCGCCATCAGTACCTCTCTTTTATATTTCTGTAAAGATAAAAAAGAAACAAAAAATACAATTACTGTAAAGGCGCAAGGATTTATCCCATCGATTAAACCCGCAGTAATAATAGGCAAAATACCGAAGGAAAGAAAGTATTGCGATAAATCTATAGAGGGCTCTTTAGGTAACTGGACCTGGGAAGATCTTTTAAGAACTTCAAGGATTAAATTTCTTAAGTTTTGTTTGATTTCTAAAAAACCTACAATTATCTTCCCTTCTAAAAAAACTGTGGGAACTCCGCTTTCCTTACATCCATACTTCTCTTTTAATTCTAACATCAATTTATAATTATTAACATCTTTAATATCTAAATACTCTATAGAAATCTTACCTAAAAATTCTTTTTCAATCTCGGGCATTACTTCCTGAATTACTTTATGGCAGGCATGGCAGGTATCTGAATAAAAAAGAAGAAGTTTTGGTCGGTTATTATTTATATCCGCATAAAGTAAAAAACAACTTAGTAAAAAAAATAGCACTGCAAAAGTGATTCTCTTTAGCATATTATATATTTTAAATAGAAAATAGTTTAAGTAAAGAAAAAAATTAGATTTTATTGTATAATAGAAATTATGAAAAACACACTTATCTACAATGAGGAGTTAGCCAATTTTAGTTTTGGAAAAGGGCATCCCCTAACCAACGAAAGATTTAAAATCTTCTTTGATTTCTTTAAAGAAAAAGGTTTTCCTTTTATAGAAAATTTAGAGATCACTCTAGCTAAACCTGTAGATGATGAAACCTTAGAATTAGTTCATACCAAAGAATATATAAATACTTTAAAACTTGCCTCAAAAGGAATAATCCTAAATAATATTATGGATTTTGTGAGTGCGGATAATCTAAACCCTTTAACCGGTTATATCCCTGAAGGTATAGAAGAGGCATCAAGGATTATCGTGGGAAGTTCTTTATTGGCAGGAAAATTAGTAGTAGAAAATAAGACTAAAAAAGCCATCTCTATTGGCGGAGGGATGCATCATGCAAAGAAAAATTTTGGAGAAGGGTTCTGTTTTTATAATGATGTGGCGATATTGGTCAGCTACCTTAAGGAAAAATACAACTTAAAAAGAATTTTAGTTATCGATACGGATGCCCATGCGGGAAACGGAACCTCAGAAATTTTCTATAATGATGCTGAGGTACTATTTGTGGACATCCATCAAGATCCTTTAACTCTTTATCCTGGCTGTGGATTTATAAATGAAATCGGTGAGGGTAAAGCAAAAGGCTTTAATATAAATCTGGTTTTAAAACCCTATACCTCTGATAAGGCATACGAATACCTATTTGATGAGGTAATCTTTCCTTTAGCAGAAGAATTTAAACCCGAATTTATTATCCGTTACGGTGGCTCAGACCCCCATTATCAGGACCACCTTGCACAACTGGGTTTAAGTTTAGAAGGGTTTTATCTCATTGGTGAAAAAGTAAACCAACTGAGCAATCTTTTTACCGAAGGAAAATCTGTAGATTTAATCCTTTCCGGATATAACTTAGAGATCCTTCCTTATGCCTGGTCGAATTTGCTCTCTGGACTTTTGGGTTTAAAGATAAAATTTAGCGATTTTTCTAAAGAGGATAAACCTCATCCGGATTCAGGTTTAAAGGAAACTAAAGAAATGCTAAGAGCTTTAAAGAAATATCTTAAGTTTTATTGGAAATGTATGCAGGAATGATTCTTAGAAGTTCAGTAATCTTTCTTATTATCTTAAAAGGTTTCTCTTTAAAAACTTCTTTATAAGTATTTGAACCGGTAGTAACGATAATCGTTTTTATCTGAGCATTTTTGCCCGCCTGTGCATCGATCGCCATATCACCTACATATAAAGCTTGATAAGGTAAAACCTTAAAATGGCTTATAATTTTATTAAGTAAATAGGGATTGGGTTTTATCTGCTTGATTTTATCCGCACATAAAACATAATCTAAATACTTATCCAAGCCTAAATGCCGGATAAGGATTAAAGAAAACTTGGTAGGGCGGTTACTGGCAACCGCAACTTTAATATTGTTTCTCTTTAAAAAATCTAAAACCTTAAATACACCTGAAAAAACCTTAGATTTTCTTATCAGACTTTTTTCATGATGCTTACGGTATATAGAAAGAGCTTGGGTTAAGTCTTCTTCTTTAACAAATGGCTTTAAAAGATTCTCATCTCCCCAGCCCACAGCTTTACGGATAACTGAGCCTTTTCTTTTGGGATAACCTAATTTTTGCATAGTAAAATTAAAACTCTCAATAATTGCAGGATAGGCATCTACGAGGGTTCCATCTAAATCAAAGATAACCAATTTAATTTTTTGAAGTGATTTCATTTATATACGGTTGGTTTTTATATTTATCTCTTTAATTTCGGAATTTATCTTTAAATTTAACATCTCATCTAAAGACAGAGGCATCACATAACTCCAGTTATCTTTAGATAAAGTTCCCGGAAAATTTATCCTGCGCAGCCAACAATCATCAAAAAAAATACCCGAAAAAGAAAGCCAATCAAATAAAAGATTAATACAAAATATAGAAGAACTTTCGCTGATATATTCTAATACTCTCTTTAAAAATAAATTATCTGCTTTTTCTTTCAAATCTTCTTTTAACCCTAATGCTTGCCACAATTTTTCTTTTTCTAAATAACTGCCTTTGTATAAGTCGATTATATGGGGGGCTTGTTTTTCCTCTAATTTTAATACCTCAAGGAGTTTAGAAGGACTATTTATTTCTTTTCTCCAGCGCAGTCTCTTATGGAAGGATAAATTTAAATCAAATAACCTTTCTTTAATCGCCGAAAAATCGATATTTTTTTCCTGCATCCATCTTTTAAAGAGAGCCTCATCAACGGTTCCTGCCTCAAAATTCCACCAAGCCTCGATATTTGAAGAATCATGGGTAGAAAGACAGGCAACCGCCAAGGTCCTGTACTCTTGAGGTTTTTTAAAATCGTAAGTCTTCTGCCAATCCTTATTCCAACGCAAGACCTCCATCCCCGGAATACCCAATTCTTTTAAGACCTTATAGGAGCATTTTGGGACAGTGCCTAAATCTTCTGCGCAGGCAAGCATAGAGGTATTTTGAAGCATTATTGAAAGAATTCTTCTGCCATGCTCTTCCCAGATATTCTCATCAGAGGGATCAAAAAAACCATTTAAACCTGCATTTTCTAAGGGTTCTTTTATGGGTATTGACCAGATGCGAAAAAACCCTACCACATGGTCTATCCGAAAAAGATGGTAGAAATTTTCCGCATATCTTAATTTCTCAATCATATAATCGTAATTATTCTTTGCGATATTTTCCCAGTTATAAGTGGGCATACCCCAACGCTGACCTTTGAAATAATACATATCTGCGGGTGCACCAGAAGACAAATCTAATTTAAAATAATCCCTTTTTGCCCAAACATCAGAAGAATCTCTGCTCACTAAAAGTGGTAAATCTCCCATCAAAAATATACCATTTTTTTCTGCATATGACTTTACTTCCCCCAACTGCGCATAAGCCTGCCACTGAAGCCAAGCATAAAATTCTACCCTTTCTTTATTTTCTCTTTCAAAATCAGCTAAATTTAATCTCTCTCTTAAAAGGAAAGACCAATCTTCCCAGGATTTCTGCTGGTATCTTTCTTTTATTACTTTAAATAAACAGTAATCTTTAAGCCAGAAACTATTCTTAATTTTGTAATCCTCAAACTCTAAAGGTAAATTATCTTTTGTTTCTTTAAAAATCTGCCATAGAATTTCTAACTTTTCTTTTTTTACTTCATAGTTTATCCTTCTTGAAATAGTAAATCTCTCCTTTAATGATTTTATTGGGTCTAAAAATTTAAGATTATCCACTCCTTTAAGCTCATTAAGGTTAATGTATAGAGGCTCTAATGCAAAGCCACTTTCGCAATCGTAAGGACGGAAATTAAAACCGGTATCATTTAAGGGCAAAAGTTGTATAATGCTCATCCCGCATTGTCTTACCCAATCGCAGACTAATTTTAAATCTAAAAAATCCGCACTGCCAATACTCCTATTAGAATATATAGAAAATAGCGGTACAACCACTCCTGCTCTTCTTACCAACCCTATTCTCTGCCATTTCTCCTTAGAAAAAGTGGTTAGAAATTCAGTATAGGGGTTATCTCTCATTGAGTGTGCCTTTTTTAAGATTTATAAGCCGGGATGACTATTTAAAAATAGTGGTGGCAATAATAAAAGAGGCAAAGACGATAGAAACCATAGACATAAGTTTAATTAAAATGTTAAGCGAAGGACCTGCGGTATCCTTAAAAGGATCCCCTACTGTATCACCGACGATACTTGCCTTATGAGCGGATGAGCCTTTGCCTCCGAGATTTCCTTTCTCAATATATTTTTTAGCATTGTCCCAAGCGCAACCAGAATTTGCCATCATTACCGCCAAAACAAAACCCGAAACCAAAGCACCGGAAAGTAAACCCACTTCTGCTTCTAGCCCCATAAAAATTCCTACCAGTATGGGAGAAATCAAAGCCAGGATACTGGGAAGAATCATCTCTTTTTGTGCGCCTTGCGTAACAATTTTTACACAGCGAGCATAATCAGGTTTTGCTTTTCCTTCCATCAAACCGGAAATTTCTCTAAACTGCCTTCTTACCTCTTCAACAATTCTTCCCGCAGCTCTACCTACTGCAGCCATCGTCAAAGAAGAAAATAAAAAAGGAAGCATCCCACCGATAAAAAGTCCAGCGATAAGGCGCGGATTCATAAAATTTAAATCTAAGGATTTACCCAAGGAAATAATCTTATCATTATATGCTGCAATTAGAGCCAAAGCAGTTAATGCTGCGGAACCAATGGCAAAACCCTTTCCCGTAGCAGCGGTAGTATTTCCTAAAGCATCTAAGGCATCCGTACGTGCTCTTACTTCAGAACCTAAATCAGACATCTGGGCATTTCCTCCCGCATTGTCCGCAATTGGACCATAGGCATCGGTGGCTAAGGTTATTCCTAAAGTAGAAAGCATCCCTACTGCCGAGATACCTATCCCATAAAGTCCTAAATTAAAATTCTGCGCTCCACCGGCAAAATAAAAACTAACCAAAATCGCCACCGCTACTAAAATTACCGGTATAGCAGTAGAAACCATACCGATAGATAAACCTCCAATAATTACCGTCGCTGGTCCGGTTAAAGAAGTATTGGCTACAAACCGCGTAGGAGGATATTTATCAGAAGTAAAAAATTCGGTAGAAAGTCCCAAAAGTAAACCTGCCAAAAGTCCAGAAAGAATTGCCCAATATACACCGATATAACTATTACCTAAAACTAATCTCACAATAAAATAAGAAAAAATAGCAATTAAAACTGCGCTTGCGTAAATCCCTTTACGCAGAGCCTTAAGTAAGGTTGCCTGCTCTGCTTTTTCTTCTGCCTTTACAAAAAATGTTCCCAAAATAGAAGCCATTACACCTACGGATGCCATAACCATAGGTATAGTTACTCCTTTTATCCCTAAACCCGCAGATACTGCCAAAGCCATAGTGGCAACGATTGAACCTACATAGGATTCGTAAAGATCCGCTCCCATCCCTGCTACATCACCCACATTATCTCCCACATTATCCGCAATTACTGCGGGGTTTCGAGGATCATCCTCAGGTATTCCTGCTTCTACTTTTCCGACTAAATCTGCACCTACATCTGCTGCCTTAGTAAAGATCCCACCGCCGACTCTAGCAAAAAGTGCCTGCGAAGAAGCCCCCATCCCAAAGCAAAGCATGGTAGAGGTAATCGCTCCTATTTTATCCATACCTTCGGGTAATGGATGAGTAGAATAATACCAATTAAGCAGATAATACCAAATACTTAAATCCAAAAGTCCCAGACCCACGACTACCAAACCCATCACCGCACCGCCGGAAAAACTTATTCTTAAAGCACTGTTTAAACTACTACGTGCTGCCTGGGCAGTGCGATCAGAAGATGAGGTAGCCATCGACATCCCGATATAACCAGCAAGTCCAGAAAAAAATCCACCGGTTAAAAAGGCAAAAGGAACAAAGATAACTAAATAGCCCTTAAGACTTAAGAAAAGTAAAATCAAAAACATTATCACAAAAAATAAAGAAACTATTGAATACTGTTGCTTAAGGTAAGCCTTTGCTCCTTCTTTAACCGCATCCGCAATTTGACGCATCCTTTCAGTTCCGCGGTCTTTTTTTAAGATACTTAAAGCCAGATACGCAGAGAAACCCAAAGCCAGAATTGAACCCAAAGGCGCCAGCCACAAAAGATTAATCTCTTTCATCTTTACTTACCTCCTTTTAAGACCGTTTCTCCATCCATTCGAAGACCGTTTCTCCATCCATTCGAAGACCGTTTCTTGAACTAAACATAGAAGTGATATCTTTATATAATCATAGAATCTTACCTCAAATGTAAAGCCAAGTCAATTAAAGTTTTTATCAAAAATGATTTTAAAAATATAATCAAAAGAAAAGCAATGATTGGAGAAATATCTATACCAAATCTAAAATCTAAAGGCAATAATTTTCTTATGGGATAAAGGATAGGCTCGGTAGTTTTATATAAAAATTGTACCAGCGGATTAAAAGGGTCAGGATTGACCCAACTAATTAATGCGCGGATCAGAATAAGCCACCATAATATATTCAAACCCACATCTAAAACATGCGCCAAACCGATTAAAAAATTAGATAAAATAAACATATTCCTCTATTGAATTTTTCTTGCCCAAATTTCTGCTAAAACCGAAGCGGTAATTATACACCAAACTGCAAAGAAAGCATTAGGTAAAGCACTCTGATAAGAAAAATGTTTAATTGCCAAAACCGCCCCTAACCCCGCATTCTGCATCCCTACCTCAATAGAAAGCGTACGTCGACGGATAACATCAAATCGATAAAGGATACCTGCGCCATAACCAAGTATAAGTCCCAATAGATTATGTAAAAATACCGCCCAAAAAATCAAAAAACTAACTTTGACTAAATATCCTTTATTTAAAGCCACAACCAGCCCACAGATAAAAGCAATAAAAAGACTGGATATGGCGGGAAAAACTTTATTTATTTTCTCAATCTTTTCTTTAAAGAGATACTTTATCCCTAAACCAAAAAGTAAAGGTAGAATTACCATTTTAATAATACTGAAGAACATCTGCCAGAATTTAATTTCGATAAAGGTGCGGGCAAAAATATAGGTAAACAGAGGTGTAAGCAAAGGAGATAAGAATGTAGAAGTACTGGTAAGGGCAATAGAATAAGCCACATCTGCCTTCGCCAGATAAGAGATAACATTAGAAGCCATCGCTCCGGGAACCGCTCCCACTAAAATTACTCCTAATGCCAAATCTGAAGGAAGTCTTAGAGATTTAGCAATAATAAATCCTAAAATAGGCATAATCCCAAATTGGGCTAAGGTTCCTAAAAGAAGAACCTGCGGTCTTTTAAATATGGGAATAAAGTCAGAAAAATTAAGCACCGCTCCGATCCCAAACATCGTAAAGGCAAAAAGCCATTCGGTATAATTTTTAAAAAATAGAAGTATATTTGGCAAAAAATAACCTACCAAAACCGCCAAAATCACCCAAAGCACCAAGAGTTTGCTAAAGTAATCAAGGATTTTGTTTAACATAGGATTTGAATAATTTTATTTTTAGAACTCTCTCCTTTAATTATACTTATATTACTTTTAGGAACACCAAAATATTCACTCAATAGCCTTATTACCGCCTGATTTGCTTTACCCTCTTTTGCTGGTTCTTTTACTGATAGGATAAACTCATTATCCGTTAATCTCTTTACCTCTTCTTTTTTAGAATTCGGCTTAACTTTTACAGAGATTTTCATAGGAATTAATTATATCATCCATAATAAATCAGACAACAATTCTTTTATTATTTCGTTATTTTCGTTTAGTTCGTTATTTTCATTAATCTTTTAGAAATTTAACAACAAAAAAGCCGACAGATTTCGTCGGCTTTAATCTTACTCCCCTTCTGGAACAAAGAGTCAGAAGATACCTTCCACTTGACCTAATTCTATATCTTCCGCCTGCAAATATCAAGCTAAATCCTCAGTATTACCCTCCGCCAACCACAATAGGCGAAAGAATAAGGCATTACAGGCTTAAAAATGGCCTTTCTCAGCAGGAAGTAGCCGAAGAGGTAGGTATTGCCCGTTCCTGGCTGGGAAGACTTGAAAATAACGCAATTGCCTTTATCGAGCCTCGGTTAGTCCAGAAAATAGCCAAGATATTTGGTATAAACCCTTCAGAATTCCTACCGCATGTTGAGGATAACGAAATAGGTAAGGATTTTATCGATTATTTGATACCGGTTGACTCATTAGGTTCACGGATAAAAAATCTACGCTATAAGGCAGGCCTGGCCCAGAAAGACCTGGCCAAAAGACTTAAGGTAAGCAAGGCCTGTGTCTGCAGGTATGAGAAAAACATTAGCATGCCCAATGAAAAAATACTTAAAAGAATAGCAAAAGTGCTAAGGGTAAGTGTAAAGAAATTAAAAGGAGGCTGGTGAAAGATGGAGATGAAGAAATTGTGGCTATTTGTTGGGGTTTCCTTTATTGCTGGGTTTATCTGGGGAGGGGTGATTAAGGATATTTTGCCTCATCAGTACTCAGACCCAGAGATACCCAAAGGTAGATACGAGCGGATGGTATCAGTAGATGTGATTCAAAACAAGAATGATATCTGGGTTGTGGAACATAAGACAGGACATCTGATATTTGAGTATAACCGCTTTAAGGATGCAGATAAAGAGGCGTTTGGGGAGTATGAGGATTTGTTGGTAGAGATATTAAGTAGAAAATAAATTCTGAACTACTCCTCTTCTACTTCAAAACCGCATCCGCAGATGTTACATTCATAGACTGACATCTCATAATGTGGCTCTACAAAGTGGGTATCATTACTACCACACTTAGGGCATTGAACGGGTGGATGCCATTCAGTCATAGTTATTCATCCCAGCAACTATTAATTGGTTTTTATTCATTATTGTTAAATAACTCATTGTAGATATCTTCTGCTTCTTTAGCCCACTTGTTGTGAAGTTCGTACCAGAAGACATCGCGAGAGTTATCATGTTTAATGGCTAAAGGTATATGTTTTGAATCAAGATAAAGAACATCTCTCATAATTTGAAGTAAAGTTCCATACTTTTTAAAATCTTCGTCAGAGATA
>Ga0272448_1002261_pt1 | contig 24487 bp, 24 predicted proteins | sample YNPCB0191_FD_202220 | JGI IMG/M metagenome (GOLD analysis project Ga0272448, IMG submission 202220) | Hot spring sediment microbial communities from Yellowstone National Park, WY, United States - YNP-CB-019-1 | ecosystem: Environmental > Aquatic > Thermal springs > Hot (42-90C) > Sediment... | reverse complement strand
TACGTATTGTGAAGGATATCCTTATCTCCTTCATAGGCTCACCTCCTATGCTTTTATTGGTTGAAAATGGTATAGGGTGAGCCTTAATTATTTTCTATCACGGAGTTAGGGATGCTTCCAATAAAAAATTATATTTTGACATTCCTAAATGGATCATGTTAATATACACTCAAATTTGAGTTCAATATGAGTGCACAAGAAAGAGTAACAATTAAGATACCAAAGACATTATATAAAAATATAAAGGAAATCATAAAAGATACTGGCTTTAGCTCTGTTACAGATTTTATTGTATATGTTTTGAGGGATGTAATATCAATGAAGGCTGGAACAAATGTAGAGCCATATTTGAAAAAAGAAGAAATAGAAGCTATAAAGAAGAGACTTAAATCTCTGGGTTATCTTTAAACAGGAGTTATAATGAAGATTAAAGGTTCATATTTAAAAGATAACACTTTAATAATAGTTGTATTAATATTTATCTATCTTTTATCGGGTATTTTTGGTTGTGGGAAAGATGAAAAAAAAGAGATAAATAATATAACAAAAGAAACCATCAGGATTTCAGGGGCTTGGGCGCTTTACCCCATGATGGTTAAGTGGGGAGAAGAATTTAATAAAAAATATCCACATATTAGACTTGATATATCAGCTGGAGGTGCTGGAAAAGGTGTAGCTGATGCCCTCTCCAATCTTGTAGATATAGGCATGGTATCAAGAGATTTAAAACCAGAGGAAATAAAACAGGGCGCTTTTTTCATCCCTGTAGTAAAGGATGCTGTATTTCCAACAATAAATAGTAATAACCCAGATCTATATAAGATACTTGAAAAGGGTGTAAAAAAAGAATTCTTTTTAGACCTGTGGATAAATGGCAAAACATTAACATGGGGTGATATATCAGGTTCAAATTCAAAAGAAAAAATACAGGTTTATACAAGGTCAGATTCATGTGGTGCTGCTGAAACATGGGCAAATTATTTAGGCAAAAAGAATCAAGAAGATTTAAAAGGCATTGCTGTTTATGGTGATCCTGGACTAGCAGATGCAGTAAAAAAAGACAAATATGGTATAGGTTTCAATAATCTCAATTATGCATTTGATGCCAAAACAGGAAAACCAGTGCAGGGATTAAATATAATACCCATTGATATTAATGGGGATGGAAAGGTTGACCCAAAAGAGGATATCAACACAAAACAGAAAGCTATAAATGCTGTAGCATCAGGAATCTATCCTTCACCTCCTGCAAGGGAACTCTATTTAGTTACAAAGAAAGGATACAAGGGTAGTGTTAAGGTCTTTTTGGAATGGATTCTCACTGAAGGACAAATGTTTGTTGAAGAGGCAGGTTATATAAAATTATCTGATAGACAGATTAAAAAGGCAATAGAAATAGTCAACAAATAAACCGCAATGTTATCAAGAAAACTTAAAGATTTATCATCAGAAATTATAATAAGGTTCACCCTTATTTCTATAAATCTTATTACTTTTTTTATTGCCATAGTCCTTTTTTTGAAATCATGGCCGATTTTGAAGTATCACAAAATAGGGGAGCTTTTATTAAGCACTCAATGGCATCCTATAAAAAATGAATTTGGTTTTTTTTCTTTTATAATAGGAACAGTTTTGGTAACTGCTATTGCAATGATTTTATCTGTCCCTATATGTATATTATGTGCAATATATCTTTCTGAATACGCAAAAAAAAGAATAAGAGATATAATCCACCTGACTATTGATATATTAGCCGGAATACCTTCAGTAATATACGGACTATTTGGAGTTATTGCTGTAGTCCCTTCTGTAAAGGCCTTCGGCAATCTTATTGGTATAAAAACAACAGGATATAGTCTAATCTCAGGAGGCATAATATTGGCCATTATGGTCTGCCCTGTTATTATCTCTGTTACATTGGAGGTCCTCAAGGTTATACCACAACATGCAAGGGAGTCATCCCTCGCTTTGGGGACAACAAAATGGGAGACCATTAGGTATGTGCTACTAAAAAGTGCCCGTAGGGGTATCATTGCAGCAATTATTCTTGGCTTTGCAAGGGCTTTTGGCGAAACCATTGCTGTAATGATGGTAGTTGGCAATGTCCCTAAAATACCAAAATCAATTTTTGACCCTGCATATCCCTTACCTGCCCTTATAGCAAATAATTACGGTGAAATGATGTCTCTGCCTTTGTATGATTCTGCATTACTTTTTGCAGCGTTTATATTAATGTTGGTTGTAGGCACATTTAGCCTTATCGCAAATATAACCCTTCTGAGGATAGAGAGACGAGGTGTTTAATTGATAACAAGAAAAAATGAAGAGATGTTTTTTAAAGGTTTAATGTTTCTTTCCCTCTGTATTGTGTTGACTATCCTTGTAGGCATTATTGCAGTAGTTATTATAAGGGGTATCCCTGCACTTAACATATCTATGATATTAGAAACACCAAAAGGTGGGTATTATCTTGGAAAAGAAGGTGGTATTGCAAATGCTATCGTAGGGTCAATATATCTTGCCTTTTGTGCATCTTTTATATCCATATTAATAAGTCTCCCTGTAGCATTGTCGTTGCAAAAAGAATATGCTAACAGGCATTTTGCTAATTTTAGTAGGCTCATGTTAGATATACTTTGGGGGACACCTTCAATAGTCTACGGTGCTTTTGGTTTTATAATAATGGTTTATCTCGGTTTAAGGGCTTCCTTACTCGGTGGAATAATTGTCCTGACTCTCCTTATGATACCCATAATGGTCCGTTCTATGGAAGAGGTCATAAGTATGGTACCACATGAGTTAAAAGAGGTGTCATATGCTCTGGGGACAACAAAACTCGAGACCACTTTTGCCGTTGTCCTTAAGCAGGCACTTCCAGGCATCATAACAGCCATACTCCTTGCCTTTGGAAGAGGTATAGGTGATGCAGCATCTATCCTTTTTACAGCAGGTTACACAGACTATATTCCAAAATCTATATTCGACCCTGTAGCTTCACTACCCCTTGCAGTATTTTTTCAGATTAGTACTCCAATCCCAGAGGTTCAGTCAAGGGCCTATGCCTCTGCATTGATACTACTTCTTATTGTTATACTGGTAAGTGTTCTATCAAGACTTCTAGGCCGACGCTTTTCCAGGCATATACTGAGGTGAATAAAGTATGTCCCATATAAGCCTACAGAACTTTACTGTAAATTATGGAACACAGAGGGTCCTCCACAATATAACAGTAGAAGTCCCCGACAGCCAGATTACTGCTATAATCGGTCCATCTGGATGCGGCAAGACTACGTTCTTAAAAAGCCTTAACCGCCTCCTTGAACTAAACGAAGATGTAAATGTTACAGGAGATGTCCTAATAGATGGCGAAAACATATATAATCCAAAAACTGACCTGCTTGCCTTAAGAAAAAAAGTGGGATTTCTATCCCAGAGACCATATCCCCTGCCTATGTCAATATATGATAATATCGCCTTTGGTCCGAAGATTCACAGATTGACAGATGAGCAGATAATTAATCAGATAAATGGGCTTTCTGCCAGCAATGTCCTTAATATAGATAATATAAACAACAGCAATGCCATAGATATGCTTGTAGAGTGTTACTTAAGTCTTGCAGGATTATGGGATGAAGTAAAAGATAGGCTCCATGAACCTGCCTCCCGTCTATCTATAGGTCAGCAGCAAAGGCTTGCCCTTGCAAGGGCCCTTGCCATAGAGCCTGAAGTTATCCTTGCTGATGAACCCACCTCTGCCCTTGACCCTATATCAGCTCAATTAATAGAGAGGCAGTTTAAACTTCTAAAAAAAAGATACACCATAGTTGTTGTGACACATATATTAAGACAGGCAAAAAGGGTTTCTGATTATGTAATATTTTTATACATGGGTGAACTTGTGGAACACGGAGAGGCAAAAGAGTTTTTTCAATCTCCAAAAGATGCAAGGACGAAAGCATACATATCAGGAGAGATAAGTTAAAAAAATATATTATTTTTAGATTTAAGACCAATGATGAAAGGATATAAGTAAACAAAAAAGATGAAGAAAGCACTTGTTATCGGTATTGACGGAGTTCCCTATGAGCTATTAAACAGGCTTATAGAAAGAGGCTGCATGGAGGGACTAAAGGCCATACTAAATGTGGGCTACAGACTCCATAAAATGAAGGCGTCTCTGCCTGATATATCAAGTGTCTCGTGGACATCTTTTATGACTGGAGTAAATCCTGGAGAACACGGTATCTTTGGTTTTACAGAGCTTAAATACAATACATATGAACTCTCCTTCCCTGATTCAAGGAGTATAAAAGCACCCCTTTTCTGGCAGACCCTTAAACATAAAAACAGAATCCAGAGCTCTATTATACTCAATATACCCAATACATATCCTGCCTTTCCTATTGATGGCCTACTTGTCTCAGGCTTTGTAGCCATAGATTTTGACAGGGCAGTATACCCCCCAGATTATGCCCATGTCCTACAAGAGAAAGGATATATCATAGATGTAGATTTAATGAAGGCAAGAGAGGACAGGGAAGGATTTTACATAGACCTCATAGATAGTATAAGGGTAAGAAAAGAGGTCGCTTCTTGGCTTCTCAACGAAAAAGACTGGGATATATCGGTGTTGTGCGTTACAGAGACAGACAGGTTACACCATTTTTTCTTTGACCAGCAAGAGACTGTACTGTTTGATGATTTTTATAAAGAAATAGACGATTTTATTACCTATCTATACAAAACAACACAAAAAAAATACGGTGAGGATATATTATTTCTCATCCTCTCTGACCACGGTTTTGTTGAACTGGAAACAGAGGTAAATATCAACGCCTATTTTAAGGAGGCCGGAATATTAAAGATAAACACGACAAGGGATTTCTATGAAAGGATAGATAAAGGCACTTTTGCCTTTGCTATGGACCCTGGGAGGATATACATAAACTATGAGAACAAATTCCCAAGAGGTTCAGTAAAATTAGAGGAAACAGATGCAGTGAAAAAGCTGATTAAGGACACGCTCTTTAGTCTGAAAGACAAAAAAAGCCAAAAGATAATAAGACATATTTTTGATAAGCAAGAGATTTACAGAGGAAGATACACAGAGCATGCCCCTGACCTCATATGTATACCAAATAATGGGTATGACCTTAAGGGGAATCTTAGAAAAGATGAGATATTCACAAAGGGTATTTTCCGAGGGATGCATACATGGGATAATGCTCTCCTTATCGCCCCGAAAAGGATAAAGATAGATGAAGAGATAAATATTGAATACCCGTCCAAGATTATAATGGACTATTTTTCATAAACCCAAAGGAGTGATGTTTTATGGACCATTACGACATGCTGGAGAGTAAAAGCATATACATAATAAGAGAGGCATACTACAGGTTTAAAAATACAGCTATGCTCTGGTCAGTGGGCAAGGATTCTACAACACTGCTATGGCTTATAAGAAAGGCCTTTTTCGGTAAGATACCGTTCCCTATAATCCATATTGATACAAGCTACAAATTTCCGGAGATGTACCAATTCAGGGATAAACTCTCAAAAGAATGGGATTTTGAACTTATTGTAGGCAGGAACGAAGAAAAACTCACAGAGGGTATGGGACCAGGCAAGGGCATGAAGCTCGAATGCTGTACAGAACTCAAGACAAATGCATTGAAACAGGTTATAAAAAAATACGGCTTCAAGGCAATATTTCTCGGCATAAGAAGGGATGAGCATGGTATAAGAGCAAAGGAAAGGTATTTCTCTCCAAGAGATGAGCAGTTTCAATGGAACTATGAAAACCAGCCTGCTGAGATATGGGATCAATACAAGTCATTTCTTTATGAAGAGGAACACTACAGGGTACACCCCATATTACATTTTACTGAACTCGATATATGGCAGTATGTAAAAAGAGAAGGGTTACCCATTGTTGACCTCTATCTAAGTAAAGATGGAAAGAGATACAGAAGCATAGGCTGTGTCCCTTGCTGTTCGCCCATAGAATCAAATGCAGCAACCATCGATGACATTATAGAAGAAATACGGACATCAAAACAATCAGAGAGAGCAGGAAGAGCTCAAGATAAAGAAAATATTTACACAATGCAGAAGTTAAGAGCACTTGGATATATGTAAAAAAGAAAGGCAAAAAGAATGGAACAGATAGCACTACCAATAGTAATAACAGGTCACATAGACCATGGAAAAAGTACATTAATTGGCAGGCTCCTTTATGATACAGGGGTATTAAAGGAAGATAGATATAATGAAATAACACAGACATCATCAATGCTTGGAAGGCATACAGAGTTTGCTTTTGTCCTTGATGCCTTAGAAGAAGAAAGAGAAAAAGGGATTACCATAGACACAACACAGATATACTTCCAGACCCAGAAGAGAAAATATGTCATCATAGATGCCCCGGGCCATAAGGAGTTCTTGAGGAATATGATTACAGGGGCATCATATGCAGAAGCAGCGATACTAATCATAGATGCCAATGAAGGCATAAAGGAACAAACAAAAAGACATGCCTATCTTTTGAGTATAGTAGGAATTAAGGACATCTGCGTCCTTGTAAACAAGATGGATCTTGTTGACTATTCTAAAGAGGTGTTTGATAGGGTCGTCTATGAAATAGATGAATTTTTTTCTGTTGTATCTATAAAACCAAAATTTTTCATACCCATATCGGCACTCTCTGGTATCAATGTAGCAAAAAGGAGTAACATTATTGACTGGTATAATGGCCCTTGCCTTTTTGAAGCGCTGGATTGCCTCACTTTTAAAGCATTTGAAAAAAGACCATTTCGGTTCCCTGTCCAGGATGTATACAAAATAGGAAGGGAGACAATATATGTAGGCAGGATAGAGTCTGGCGTGGTAGAACCGGGCATGGTGGCTTATGTATACCCGGGTAAAAAGTCATGTAAAATACAGAAGATTAAAAAATTCCTGAAAGAAGCTATAAAAAATGCATCGTACGGAGAATCAATAGGGCTTATTATAAAAGGGGGTAAACCCATAAAAAGGGGACATATGATAGCAGGGACACAGGATATCCAGGTAAAAAGACAGCTCGATGCAAATCTGTTTTGGTTCTACGGTGAATATAAAAAAGGTGATACAATTACGATAAAATGCACAACACAGGAAAGTCCATGTTCAATGGAAATAAAAGAGAAATTTGACCCTGCCACAATGAATAAGAAGGAAAAGTGTGACACTCTTGAAATAGGTGAGATAGCAAAGGTAAAGATAAAAACCAAAAAACCCGTTGCCGTTGATATCTTTTCATATATACCTGAAATGGGTAGGTTTATAATAGAAAAGGATGGTATTCCAGTTGGTGGTGGGATTATTGTATAGTGTTATCAAAAAAGACCTTAAACCACATCTCCAGATTAAATACCTTCCATAATATCTGAGTGGCATCAAGCCTGCTTTGTCTGTGTCCTAAAAATACTTCTTTAAGCCTATCCATATTACAATATCCCCTTTTTTTAAAGGCATCAGAAAAGATTGTATCCTCCATGAGTTTGCCGAACCTTTTATCCCTTATCCATTTATCAAGTGGTGTAGGAAATCCTAATTTTAACGTCCTGTTATATATATTTTCGGGTAAAACCTCTCTCATAGACTCCCTTAAAAGGTGTTTTGATATACCTTTGTGGAGTTTAAAATCTGATGGTAGTGAAAAAAGGAACTCTACAATCCTATAATCGAGAAAAGGGAGTCTTGCCTCTATAGAAAAACTCATGGAGTTTTTGTCCTCCTCCCTTAAAAGTTGAGGTAAAGAAAACTTCATCCTGTTATATAGGGCTTTATTTAAATTAGTTATTCTGTACATAAGTGATGGATAGATAGAATTTTTTTCATATCTTTTTATAAACCTCTTGTCTATAATTGAATGAAAGTACCTTGACATTGCCTTTGCTTTCAAAAAATCAGGAAGCATAAGAAGTATAATCATCAGAAAAGCATCTTGCTCCCTGAAATTTCTTCTGTATCCCTTTATTTCACTAAATAGCCTTGTAACCTCCTTTTTTTTAAGCTTTTCAAGAAAAAGATAGGCAAAGAAAAATGGATATCCACCAAGGAGTTCATCACCTCCTTGACCATCAAGAAGGACTTTAACATTATATTTATGGGCCAGCTTCATTACACACCACTGTGCAAATATACTGGTTCCACCAAAAGGTTCTTCTTGCTGGGTAATAAGTTTTACAACATCATTGATTAGGTCATCCACTGTTGGTGTTATAAAATAACCATCAAAATTCCCACAACGGATAACCTCATGTATGTATGGTGATTCGTCAATAGATGGGTCGTCAAATACAACGCTAAATGACTTAAATCTTTCTGTGAATTTCGAACCAAATTCCTTTAGGTTACACACAATAGAGGATGAGTCAAGCCCACCGCTTAAACATGTCCCTATTTCAACATCACTTCTTAACCTCAATCTGATGGAATCTCTGAAGAGTCCTTTAAAATGGTCTGAGGCATCATCGAAACTGCTTGTCCAAACCCTATCAAGGGGTATATCATACCATCTATTAGTACGAAGGTGCTTATTCTGTAGGTCAAAGACTATATAATGACCAGGTAGAAGAGATATGATACTCTCAAAAAATGTATTCTCACTGTAATTATAAAAATTATATAAAAGGTAATCGAAGATTGCTGTCTCGTTGGGTTCGGGTGTTCTTTCAGATAAAAAAAGAATAGGTTTTATCTCTGATGAAAATATAAACCTGCCATTTAAAAACTGATAATATAAAGGCTTTACACCAAATCTATCCCTTGCAAGAAAAAGTATCTTTCCAAAACTGTCATATATACAGAACGCAAACATACCATTGAATCTGCTCAAGCTCTCTACACCCCACTGTTTGTAAGCATATAAAATAACCTCGCTGTCTGTATCAGTTGAAAACCTATATCCATGTTTTTTGAGTTCTTCTCTTAATTCTATATAGTTATATATCTCACCGTTATAGATGATGTAGAATCTCTTCTCATCATCTACAATAGGTTGTCTACCCGCTGGGGTAAGATCAATTATTGATAATCTTTTGTGACCCAGAGAAATATAATCATCCACATAGTAGCCCTCATCATCAGGGCCTCTGTGGGATAACATTGCCATTGTTTTTTGCAATGTTGTTTTATCCTTCCAGTTGAAGCCTATAATCCCGCACATAATCTCTTAGAAATTTTAATAAATTATATCGCTCTTGAGAGAAAGATGGCTCAAGCTGACCTGTTTTTAAAAGCTCCATAACCTTAAGTATTGTCCCTTTTAATTCCTCAATATTATAAACAACAAAGATGCCCTTCATGTTCTTAAGTCTATCAGCAAGCTCAAGCTGATGGTCATCCATATCATGTTCTTTAAATTCCATCCTTCTCGGGACAACAATAACGGGTCTTTTGAATTTTAAGGCATTAAGTACAGTTCCTGTTCCGCAGTGGCCTATCACAAAAGACGCATCTCTGAAATACTCGAGTATCTCCTGAAAATTCTTGTATCTGAACCACACTACGTTTTTAGGTGGCTTCTTGATAGAACCAATCTGGGCGATTATCTCTTCATCAATTTCCTTTGCAATCTCATCAATCTTATTCATTAGCCTGTCAAATTCCATACCCTCTTCTGCGGCACCTACTGTTACAAATATCATACAAGTCTGCCTCTGTATATTGCCTTGTTATATTTTTCAGTAAGTTCTTTCCATTGGACAAGAAATACGTCCGTCAACCCATACAAAAGTTTGCCGCTCATTGAGAGATTATTAACTCTTGTTAATGACTCCATATATATAGTTTTCGCTCTGAAGATTAATTTTCCTATCAGAAAAGCAGGAATCGCTATTTCTGAACCTGTTGAAAATATGAGATGGGGCTTTTTTTTAAAAAATATTTTAAATATGGTCCATAAACTTACAAGGAGTGTAAAGGGTACACCGAGTTTCATGGAATATCCAAACCACAACCGTATCCTATATATCTGTTTTATATCTGTCAAAGAAAGGTCTCTTATATTTGGAAAATCAAGAGTTAACAGATGAATGTCAGTCCCTTCAAATGCATCTGTAACACTTAATGCCTGTGTCATGTGTCCACCTGGTGATGCTACAATATAAACATTCATAATCAATCCATATAACCTAATGCTCTGAGCTTTTTTGCCACTTCGTTCCTATCTGCTTCATCTATCTCCTTCGTTTTTATTGACTTACTATATCCATCCACAAAGGTTATATCATTTTCTTTTTTGTATTCCTCGGTGAATATTTCCTTTAAAACCCTACCATCCATATCACTGTCTATAGGACATCCATACATATAAAGTAGCGTTGGTGTTACATCGAGAATATCAAACGAACCTTCTATACCTCCTTTTTTTATATATGGTCCACAAGCAAGAAAGATACCCTCTCTTTTATGTGTTCCTGTATCTTCAAATTCAGGTTCACCTATAATCTCTTTTTGTTCAAAACCAAACTTAACAGATGAGTCGTAGGCATAATCTTTAAAACTACATATCACATCCGGTGCATCATTAAGATATTCTCCTATATATAGTTCTTGCTTCTTAAATATCTTATCTACTATTTTTTGTCCTTGTTTGTCTTCTATAGTTTTAAGTCCTTCTATAATCTTGTTTACTAAATCATCATACTCGTTTGCGTCAACAATTCCCTGTTTATATTTACCTTTTAAATTAATATATATCTGGCCAAACTCTCCCATGGCAAATGCCTTTGTCGCTGCCCAGTTGATATCTCTAAATGAGATAAAAGATGTCGCAAACATTTCTTGAGCCTCTTTTGAAAGGAATCTTTTTATCCAGCCCAGCCCCAGCCTTGATATTACCCTGTATGCCCTGCCTATTATATCCCATTTACTAAGAAGATATTTCATTCTCAAAATCGGTGAATCATGTACATTGAGTAACCCGGCCTCCATAAGCCACCTGTTTAGGTATACTACCCCTTCAAGACTCCCGCCACCATGGTCAGATATAACCAATATATTATCATCGGGTCTTCTTTTAATTATATCCCCCACTATCTCATCGGCAGCAGCATAAACTTCTACAGCAACCCCTGACTCCTGTTCTACAAGTCTCCACAGCTTGTGATGGAGATGGTCAAGTTCCATAACAACAAAAATAGAAAAGTCGCAGTCGTATCTGTCGAGCAGGTAATTTATTGCCTCTCTTTTTGCCTTCAGGTGTCTTTTTAATGTCTCTGCATAATTTTTCTCTTCACCTCTGGTATACCCCACCTCTGCAAAAAGCTCATATCCTGTTATATTGGTTAATATCTCGTTTTTTAACTCTAATGGACTTGCAAAATTAGACCTAATATCAGGGGTATCAAAACCTGAAACAAAAAAACCATGGACATTATCAGGAGGGTATGTAATGGGGATATTAAAAACACCTGTAGAAAATCCGTAATCATTAAGGATATTCCAGACCCTATGTGCCCTGCAATGCACAGATGAGACAATATCAAATTCATATCCATTGCCCCGCCTCACTGACCAGTCATAGATTCCATGTTTACCTGAGTTTTTACCTGTTGTAATACCTGTCCATGCAATAGGGGTAATAGGGATAAAAGAAGAGTTTAGAATAGAAAAGACACCTTGTTGTGCTATTTTTTTTAGATTTGGCAGGTAACCCTTTTCTATCCAATCTTTTATCAAATAAAAACCTGCTCCATCTAAACCAATAACTGTTGTTTTATGTTTTATTGACATAATAGAATATTACTTTATCAAGAAGCCGAGGGAGCCATCAATAAAAAAAGGGGTTCTTAATACTTTTTTTGCAAAATCTGTAAAAGCATTATTCCAGTTTACATCATGGGCAAGCAATATACCTCCAGGTCTTAAATAGGGCCAGGCAGTTTCAAATTCAAATAACATAGCTTTATATGTATGCTCACTATCATGGAAAAAAATATCTATCTCACCGACTGTTTTAAAAAGTTGCGGTAGTATATCCTGTGACCTGCCTATAAAAAGCTTACATCGCTCCCGTAAAGCATCAGGTACAAGCCAGCCTGATTGTCTCCCTTTTGGTATTACTGCTCCACCTTTTTCTTTATAGAAATCATCAGGGGGATACTCTTTACCCTCAACCTCTGGATAGTCTATAGTATAAAGAATTCCTCTATCGTTTTTCTCCAAAGCTTTTAGAATAAATGATGTGGAATAACCATTTGCAGTGCCTGTTTCTATTGTTCTGTCAGGTTTAACTGTTCGTATCATGGCATAGAGGTTATGACCGTGGCGTTTGGATATAGCACCGGAAGAATACTCATAGCCCCTCACGGTTTTTCCTCTTATATGAGAAAAAATTTTAAGCTCATTTTCAAGATAGTCATTTATTTCATCCTCTTTTATCTCTTCAATATATCCTTGATATTCTGTCTTTGTTGTACCAATAGAACCATAAAAATTCACTGAATAGAATAACTTGACTTTAAGTGCTCTCATGAAGATAGGATAATTTAAGATAAGGTTCTTTAAACCTTTTGGGGTAATGAGGGCTTTAATTATTTCCTTCATAATAAATATCTCATTAATTAATACACGTCGCCAAATATCGTTTACAGGAAACAAACAAGCATTAAAAGTGCAAGGGCATAACAATAACTCCATATCAGGTTAAGTGAAAAGTATCTACTTAAAAAATAGCTTTTTAAGAAATTAACTATTAAGCTTAAAAGTATCATTAGATAACAAAAATATATAAGACCACCTTTAACAATTGAAAGAGGTCCTATAACGATTAATCCAATTAGTCTCGCAAGTTCAAGACAGAGAAGTATATTGGCATATTTTGTACCCTTTAAGATTGGGTCAAAAAGAACTCTGAAACAATCAAAAAACAATGAAATCGAAAGAAGGTACAATATGTTTTGGTGTGCTGCGTACAAATTGCCATAGAGAAACGAGATCATTTTTTCACCAAAAAAATATACAGCAATCACCCATAAGAATGAATACGTGATGACAATAAAAAGTACAATGTTTATTTTCTTTTGTGCACTTATAAACATACCCTTGTTAGTCGAGATAGAAGAAATAAAAGGATACAGCGTATCCATTATTGGTAGCAAAAATACCCACATGATATTATTAAGTATATAACATGCTGTGAATACAGCAATATCTTGTGGGCTTAAAAATCGTCCGATAATGAGGAAAAGAATGTTCGGCTGTATCCAAAAAATTAGAAATGCCATATAGAGGTATGAAAAGTATTTTATTTTTACTCTGTTGAGTAGTACACTTCTCTCAATCCCTATCTCAATATGAATATCCTTTTTTGCAGTAAAATTTCTGTATATTATATAAGAACATAGAAGGGTTATGTACGAAGCAACAATAAAAACTATAACTGTTTTTTGAAGATCAATACTAAATACAAATATCACAAACACGAGACAGAGAAGTTTAATAGGTTCTCTAACAAGCGAAAATAAGAGTGCATACTTCATGCTTTGAAAACCATCCGTAATTGCATTCCAATAGCGAACAAGGGGATAAGGAATAATACTTAAGGCAAAAAGAACAGCATAGTTAATAGGTAAAATATCATAAAAGTTTCTCCACAAAGGTATGCTTAAATAGAATAAAATGAGAAACAATAAGCTTATAATAAGTGTTGCACTAAAAAAACTTTTTATATGTGATTTTATATATTCGATATTACCAAGAGCGTTGTATTCTGAAATATACTTGATGGTTCCTTGGGATATGCCTAACTCGGAAAAGACAATGTACATATATATTAAGCTTACCATAAGCGTAAATATCCCAAAGTCTGTCTTTGATAGCCGATTTATTAAAATAATATTTACAAGAAACAAAGAGAGATTTGTCACACATGATGCAGCAAGAAGATAGAGTGCATTTTTTTCTAACCTTACCTGCACCATGATATTATTTGTTTTACAGTGCTATTGGAATATACTTTGTATAATAAGTCGAATATCTTTGATTTCCATGGCATTGTAATATCTTTTTTGAATTTATTGAAAACAAATGTCCTTGATCCCCATTTTTCTTTAAACCAGAGGAGACTTTTGTCATTGATATCAGTAAGCATAAAATCAAATGATTTATATCCTTCCATTAAGGCCTTTTCAATAGCATTGTAAATTAAAAAATCGTTTGGTCGCTTATTTAAATATTGTTCATTTGATGCCCCAATAAAATAATGTAATACATCTTTCGATTTTATAAGCATAATGCCGGCAGTTGGTTCATTATGGTACAGAGCATATAAAACAGAATAGTGTTCTGGTAATTTTTCTGGCACAATATCAAAAAAAGATTTATTCCAGTATTGGAATCCCTTTTTCCTTTTTATTGTGCTGCTATACATTGTATAATATTTTTTTAAATCTGCATTTCCAGATACTTCTTGTACTACAAGACCTTCTTTTATGGCTTTTTTTACCTGTCTTCTATTATTGTGTTTATATGTAAGATGATAGTTTTTAATACCATCATTATCAAAAAAAAGTATTGTTTGATATGCAATTTCATTTTTATAATCTTGGAGTTCAGGAAATGGGCAAAAATAATTTTTCGTCACATATATCCTGTTAATTCCATAGTTGCGTAATTGTTCTTCAAAGATTGGGACAATTTTTTCAAAAAAACTTAGATCACCGTAAAAACCTCCGTATGGCACGTTAGAATAAAATATTTTAAACCAACCTAAATTGATGATACTTCCAGAAATGAAAATCTTTCTTTCCTTTTCTTTAAAAATAAGATGGAGTGTTTTATAACCAAAAGATTCTTGAAGAACCTCCAGCCATTTCTTACTGTTGAAAATAATAGTATCATCGCTATCTGAAGGATACTCCAATATATTTTCGTATATTTCAATATTCATTTAAGATCAATCAATATATCAACTCTAAATCTATATGTCTCGGTTCCATATTGTAAAGAAATAGGTTGCTTCAGAGGTATTCCGCGAAATCCTAATTCCTCCATAAAAGCAATCACCTTCGAAATATCAAACCAAAACCAAGAAGGTCCTTCTCTAATATATTTCATCTTGCTCCTTAATGATAAAGGATGTCTCAAAGAACTTACTGCTTTAACCATTGAATATAAATAATATTTCCACTTCTTATTTCTGTCTGGTAAATCACCTATAAAAATTTTTCCTTCTCTCTTTGTAACTCTTATCAGTTCTTTTATTGTATCGCTCCATAAATCTACATAATGAAGAACGCTATAGCATAAAACTTTATCAAAAACTTCTTTTTTGAATGGCAATATACCTACATCACCACGTACAGACTTAAGAAAAGGAAATTTCTTTTTCATAATTTCAAGATGTTTGAATGAAAAATCTACCCCAATAATCTTCGCACCCACTATTTTATTTATTAAAAAAGAAAATACGCCACTTCCACAGCCTGCATCAAGAATAACATCATCCTTTTTTATATCCAATTTTTCAATAATATAATAAACAATCTTTTCCAGTTCCTTTATATTGTTCTTTCGATGAACACTCGTAAATTCATCTTCATATTTGGCTGCCCATTCCTGCCATGCCATTCTACTCTCTATATTAGGAACTTGCATAGAAACTCCTTATTTTGTTGACAATAAAATGAATATCTTTTTCTTCTAGGTCCGGATAAAGAGGTAATGTAAGAATTTTCTTCCATATATTATCACTTACTGGGGTGTCTCCTTTATAATTTTCATAAATTTTATAATGATTATTAGGGAAATAATGGACGCTTGTAGATATACCTTTTCCTGCAAGATAAATATTAAGCTCATCTCTTCTTTCTGCTTTTACAACATAATTATGATATGCGCTTTTTCTCCCTGCTTTTAAAATAGGTGTTTTAACCTCTGAAATACCATCCAACAGACTGTTATATAAATTCGTTAACTCTTCTCTTTTTCTATTTAACCTATCGAGCTTAGAAAGTTGGACAATCCCTATGGCTGCTGCAATGTCATTCATGTGGCACTTGTAGCCAACCTCTACCACATCATAATACCAGGAATATTGTGAGTATTTATCTCTCTCCCATGTATCCTTTGTTATGCCAAGCCACCTTAACCTTATAAGTCTCTCGTAGAATCTTTCATTGTTTGTGGTAATCATGCCACCATCACCTGTTGCAAGGTTTTTAACAGCATGGAAACTGAAACAGCCTAGATCCCCAATAGACCCTACCTTTCTGCCTTTGTATTCAGCACCACAGGCATGAGCACAGTCTTCTATAACAAAAAGATTATATCTATGAGCTATATCTCCTATCTCATCCATATCACAAGGATAGCCGCCAAAATGGACAAGCAATATTGCCTTTGTTTTATCTGTAATAAGCTTTTTTATTGAATCAGGGGATATATTAAGTGTATCTGCCTCTATATCTGCAAAAACAGGGATGCCTCTATTATAAAGAATTGCATGATTTGTAGATACAAAGGTCATGGGCGTTGTTATAACCTCATATCCCTCTATCTCTATAACTTTTAATGCAAGGTGAAGTGCTGCAGTAGCAGAGTTTACAGCCACTGCATATTTAACCCCGATATATTGGGCAAATCTCTCCTCAAACTCCTTGGTTTTTGGGCCAAGTCCTGCCCAACCACTTTTTAATACAGCTTGAACAGCAATTGCCTCTTCTTCATCATAACACGGCCTAAACACCGGTATCATTTTAACTCCTCAATGCTATATCTTTAGTTTTTATACCATAAATGTTTAATAGTTTAAACATATAGCCTGTTGAAATTAGTCTTTTTTTCTGTATCTCTCTTCTTTTTTTCAACATTTTTGGTAACCCTAAGATTGCTGAATAATAGACTTTTAACAAAACCTTTATAAGCTCTATCTTAGAGTGCTCTTGTGAAAACTCTCCTGATGCACCCCTACCAAAAAGTGCACCATAAGCTTGGTAAAAATACCTTGTCAGTGTAAAGAACTGACCATATATTAAAAGTGCAAGCGGGAAACATTTCATCTGAAGCCATATCCTATTTCTCTCAACAAGAAACGCCTTAAGAGGTGAATAAACCCCTGCCGAGGCTGAGTGCATATGATAGACCTTTGCATTGGGTGTAAATATACACCTCCAACCTCTAATCTGTGCCCTCCAGCCTACATCTGTCTCATCTGCATAGGCAAAAAAGTCATAGTCATAGTATTCGTCAAAACCATCAAGCCTGATATCTTCGAGCATCTCTCTTCTATACATACAGCAACAATCACTGGCACAGAAGACCTCCTCCTCTCTATCATAAAGATAGCCCCTCTCAAGCCTGCCTCTCCCAATAGATAATCCATCAGGATATATAGCAATCCCTGCTGCATCAAGAGTATCCTCTTCAAATTTGAGATATATCTTCGATGCACATGAACCGTATCTCTTATCCTTTTCTATTGCCTTCTTCATCTCAGATATACAGGTCTTATCAAGCTCTGTATCATTATTTAACATAACAATATAGCTGCCATGGGCATTCTTTATACCCACATTATTACCTCCGCCAAAACCGAGATTTTCTTTGTTTCTGATAAGTATAACATCTCTGTATTCCCTTTCTATCATCTCTGGTGAACCATCGATAGATGAATTATCTACAACAATAATTTCAAGATTCTCATAGTCCTGTGCTATAACGCTATCGAGACAGTTTCGTATGAAATTTATACCGTTCCAGTTTAGTATGACTATTGATACACAATCATTCATTTTTGTTTATTCTATAAATATTGACAAATTCTCTTTGTTCTGTAAATTCTTTTACAAGGGTAAAATTTAACAGACAGTTCCCTCGCAATAATTCGTTTTCCCTATACATCTTTTCATCAACAATAAAATATTCAATATTATTTTTTTTAAATGACAGAGATAATTCTTCGCAATTTTTAATCTTACTTATTTCTCTATAAATATTGACCCATTCTCCCTTCGAATAAAACGAAACAAAAGGAAGTCGAGATGCAATCTTTTTACCAGGATCAATGCTCAATAAAAAAAGACCTGCCTTTTTATTCAATAACCTACCTTTATTGGCAGGTACATAACTTTGAATAAAGCTAATAAAAAATATTAACATAATAAATATCCAAAACAATTTTCTATTTACTGAATACTTTGCAATAAAATTTCTTATTACATAAATACCTTCTACTATAAAAAAACTCATTAACGGTACAAATTCTATTGAAAATCTTCTTGAAGAAGAAGTTACCAATGAAATGCTCATGATATGTGTTACAATTAATATACCTGATAATAACTTATAAGAATGCTGTACATTTTTAAATCCTGCAATACCTATTATCAGAAAAGGTAAAAAAAGCGCATCAAAAAAATAATAAATAACAGATGGTATATTCTTAAGAAAAAATGACAGCGAATTGGTAGCAATTAAATAAAAACGATAGTTAGAGAGATCATGTGTTACCTCCTTCATGAGCAATGCTTTTTTGCTTATAATCCATATACCTGTTTCAATTCTCATATAATATATATAGGGAAAAGCAAAAGCCAAAAAAAAGATAAAAAATATCATTGCACTTAGAAACCTTTTTTTCACTAAAAGAAAAAATGAAAGTGGGATAAAATATATTATAAATTCTGGCCTTGTAAGATAAGTACAACTAATCAATATTGCGGAAAGTGTTATATGTTTAATGTTGTTTCTAATCCAACCGTTGTAGAAAAAAAGAATCCCAACAGTAAAAAAAAATGTTGCCACGGATTCAGATAATACCTGGCCTGAAAATCTAATAAGATAAGGATGAATTGCTATAAAACAAGAACCGTACACTGCTTTTTCCTCGTCATATAAAATTTTAGTAAAATAAAATATAGCCCATATAAGTAATAATCCAAAGACGAGGGAAACAAACCTTCCAGCAAGTTCCAAATCATCAATAAAAATATGAAAACAACCTATCAAAAAAGGATAAAGTGGTGGAAAAACACCTTTCAAAACTTCTCTGAAAGAGCCTTTTGCAACTTTTTCACCTAGTGATGCGTAAACAGTTCCATCTATTTCTATTGTTGATGAATTTAATATACTTACTATTCTCAGGCCAAGTCCTAATAAAAGAATTAATAAAAACAAAACTCGAGTGTTAATAATTTTGCTGTTTTTCATAGTCATTTTCCACTAATTTTCATGCCTTCAATGTATAATGAAGGCGAACCAAATATTCCATAAAAATGTACATTTGATCTTATTTCCTTTACATTGTTGAATAAATCAAAAATATTTCCGGAAAATATTACACCCTTACAAGGCTTTTTTAGACCCTTTTTGTACAGGTGGCCTATGGCACCGAGAGAGAAATCGCCTGTTACAGGGTTGGCTGTATGCGTTCCAATGAGTTCTTCTATCACAATGCCTTCATCAATTTCGTCGGCAATGTCTTTTTCTCCTTCCTGAATGAATAAGCCTCTTGGTCCGGATTGTGGAGGCTCCCTGAGACTTCTTCTTATGGCATTTCCTGTTGAAGGATGTTCAAGCTTTCTTCCGTAGTACCAATCATAAAGAAATGATTGAAAGCTTCCTGACTTTACAACAATATTTTCCTTCGAACTTACTCCTTCACCATCAAAAGGAAATGCTCCCATACCCATAAGCCCGGAATCAATTATGGTTATGTTCTCCGAAAAACACTGGGTTCCAATTTTATCTCTTAGTTTTGTCTTATCTTTATAGAGGTTCTCAGCAAGGAATGAATGGGAAAGGATAGAAAGCATGTCACACGATGCCTGGGGTCTAAGTATTCCATCATAGACTCCTGTAGGAATCTGCTCACTTGAAAGAAATGATATCGTTTTCCGAGCGATGTCAATACCAAACTTGTTTCCATCAATTTCATTTAAATAATGCGACCACATCCAGTCATACCACGAAACTTCATCTTTATCATGTGCCACACAGAGTGCAGTGAGAACATATAGTGTCCTCTTCCCTTCTGCATAAAAACCATTGGAATTTATTATTCTTACTTGCGTTGCTATTTCTCGAAGTTCACAATTCCTTGTGGCAATAATTCTTCTGTCATAATCAAGAATTGATTTTCCCATAGTCACAAGAAACTGTATTTTTTGTTCATCGTCTGATTGCATACCGTTTTTGTCATATAAGGCAAGTGCTGGATAAGCCTCGTACGTATCAGGGAAACACACCCCTTCATCATCTTCCATAAAATTGACTATAGTCTCTGCATTTTCTACCAACGATTTTATTCCATCATTACCGGTGTCATAGGTGTAGGAAAAAACCAATTTGTGATTTTTTATGGCACGGAGCGCTATTCCTTCTTCCTCTTTAAGTTCAACACCATATAATTCTTTTTCCCTGCTCTCAAATTTTTTTACTCTTTCTTCCAGGAAAAAAAGTTCATAACTATCAAAACTCTTTTTTACTATATTTTCTACTTTATCAATATTCATGATAGTGTTATAAATTCCTATCCCCTATACCCTCTTCCCTATCAACTCTTTTTATATTCTGACCTTCATGATCATGGCGATTTCATCGCAGGCAGGAAATTTCGGACACTTTATGCAATCAGTCCATATCTTATGAGGTAATGTCTTTTTATCTACAGTGATAAAATCCATCTTTTTGAAAAATTCGTCCTGATAGGTAAGGAGAAAAATATTGCCAATCTTATATGTCTTTGCTTCGTCAATACATGCTTCCACAAGTTTTCTGCCAATACCTCTTCTCCTGAACTCTTCAATAACACATAGCGAACGTATTTCTGCAAGATCCTCCCAGCAAATGTGAAGTGCACAGGTACCAACAATATCCTGGCCATCCTGAAAAATAAAGTAGTCTCTCAAATTATCATAGAGCTCGCCTAACGATCTCGGCAGCATTTCATTACGTGATGCACTATTGTTAATAATAGTGTGGATCTTTTTTATATCTTCAATGGATGCTTTTCTTAGCATAGGTAAGCATCTCCTCTGCTCTCAAAAAGGTTTTTTTAGTAATTATTTCCCCACCCAGCATGCGTGCAATTTCAGCCACCCTCTGCTCCTTTGTCAGTTTCTTCACATTAGTGTGTGTCGAATGTTTCTCGAAATACTTTTCAACCAAGAAGTGGTGGTCACCATATACTGCAATCTGTGGAAGATGCGTTATACAGATAACCTGGTTATGTGCGGCAAGATCCTTCAGCCTTTTTCCTACCATATCCGCAATCCTTCCACCGATACCAGCATCCACTTCATCAAAGATAAGGGTCTTTTCTTCCTCTCCACCGATAACCTTTTTTATAGCAAGCATAATACGGGAGAGCTCTCCACCTGATGCGATCTTCCTCAAAGGCTTCATGGGCTCACCTGGATTTGTGCTTATCATCATATCAATATCGTCTCTGCCATTCTCATCAATAGAACCCTTATGAGTAATCATGATAGAAAATTTCAATCCCTTCATTGCAAGAAAACTCAGTTCGTTAATAATAGCCTTTTCTATCTTCCCTGCGCCTTTCTTTCTCAGGTCTGAGAGCTTATCGGCAAGATCATTGACTTCACCTTCGAGCACTGAATATTGTTCTTTGAGCACTTCTATATCTGTTGAAAGTCCTTTCAGGTAATCGAGCCTCTTTTTCCCATTCTCCTGAAATCTTGTTATTTCTTCACAGGAATTTCCGTATTTGCTTTTTAATTCATAGATTCTTGAAAGGCGTCCCTCTACCCTCTCAAGTTCATCTCCATCATACATAAGCCCTTTCTCAATGTCTCGTATTATGGTCTGTATTTCCTCTACATCATAGATGAGTAACTCTAATTTTTTCCTTAGATTCTCAAGGGCTTCAATACGGGAAAAGGGTTTTAACAAATTCATCGACCGTTTGAGATGGAGATGTATTGAGTTTTCACCTTCATATATTCCTTCAGTAATCGTCATGAGAGTGGTCTTAATCTTTTCAGCATCCTTGAGCATTCTCAATCGTTCTTTTAATGCTTCTTCTTCGCCGTCTTTCAGGTTCGCCCTTTCAATCTCATCTATTTGAAATTCGAGAAGGGCAATTTCCTTTTCTCTTTCTTCAAGCTCCTTGCTCTTTCCTTCAAGTAACGCCCCAATTTTTTTTAATTGCACAACTTTTTCTGAAAGTAATGCCCTTTTTTCATTGAGTCCAAGGAGATTATCGATGATTTCCACATAACTTTCCTTGCTGAGAAGATACTGAAATTCGTTCTGTCCATAAATATTTACAAGCATACCCCCAAGTTCATCGAGCCGTGCAAGTGGGATAGGTTCATTATTGAGAAATGCCCGTGATCGCCCTGTTGAACTTATTATCCTCTTAAGAATATATTCTTTACCCTTATACAAAAAATGCCCCATAATCTCTGCCTGTTGGGCGTTACTCCGCACAACCTCAGGTGATGCTTTCACATTCATTAATGTTGAGAGGGCATTCATGAGAATTGATTTACCTGCACCTGTTTCTCCTGTAATTACATTGAATCCGTCACCAAACTCCATCTCAATCTCGTCTATAATGGCAAATCCTTTCACCTTAAGAAAGGCAAGCATTTACCGTTCACCCCATTTTAATTTAGTTCTGAGAATTTCAAAATACCCTTTTGATGACGATTTAATAAGATGTACAGTACGGGGAGATTTTTTTACAACCACTTCATCGCCATATTCGAGAGGGAATCCAATCTGTCCATCAAGTGTTAATATGACCTTTTCATCCATAGACATGAGTCTCGCCTTGATCGTTGCCTCTTCTGGCAGGATAATCGGTCTGTTTGTAAGCATATGAGGGCATATGGGAGTTACAATGATATTCTTCATAGATGGATACAGGAGGGGACCACCTGCTGCAAGCGAATAACCGGTAGACCCTGTTGGTGTGGAAACGATGAGGCCATCTCCTTTAAATGTGGTGAGATATTCATCATTCACATAGGTTTCTATATCAATGATTCGTGCAAGAGCATCCTTAGTGATGACTGCATCGTTGAGTATGCTGAATTCGAAAACATTCTCTTTGTCCCTTACCACCCTCACATCGAACATGATGCGCTTTGAAATATCATAGTTCCCCTGTAACAGTTGTTCTATCATGGAAGGTAGTTCTTCCACAGAGATCTCTGTCAGAAAACCGAGACCACCAAGGTTGACTCCAAGAATGGGTACATCCCTTCCCTTAAGGTTTCTTGAAACACTCAAAAGCGTTCCATCACCACCAAGAACAATTATAAAATCTGCATTATCACCTATGTGTTCAAGTTCAAAACTTTTTTCATAGTTCACTATTCTGGCTGATACCTCATCAAGATAAATGCTGTGGTTCATTCCATACTCTTTAATAATACGCTGAGCTATGGCGATTGCATCCTCTTTTTTCTTTTTACATATAATATGTATTCGTGCCATCAAAACACCTCTGAATAACTTTTATATCAATTTTTCAGATATTTTTCTTTTAAAAATTCTGCAAGTTGTTTCAGGAGTCTCAAAGAATTCTCAACAGTTAGCGTTTTATCTACATTCACAAGATTACATGTAGCAGGAGCAAGAAGGCTATTGTGTACAATCATTTCTCTGTCAATACCCTTCGTCTCCAGTACATGCCACATCCCTTCAAGTTTTTTAGCTAAGGCTTCAACATCCTCTTTACCAAATTCTTCGTTTGTTGTAGGCACTATGCCCCAGCTAATAATATTATTCTTTTCTATAAAATTTTTTACCTTTTCATAGGTTACGAAAAGGTCGCCAAATGCATAAGCATTAAAAGAAAGAAGATGTATATCAAGGGAAAGAAGAAAATCCCAATCAGGCCTTCCGCAGAGATGTAATCCATGTAACCCGTTAATACCGTTGTAAAAATCTATAAGCTCATTCCAAGCCTTTTTAGTATCGTATCCACACAGGGCATTGAAAATAAACTCAAGACCTGGGTCATCTATCCATACAAAAGCATTCTCATTCTTCTCTTTCAATTCACTATACTGCACATTGAGTTTTTTCTGAATAAAAGAGAATGCGAGAGTACGCATGTCATCATTATAAACTATTGGCATCCCGTTCTCATCTACAATTTTCAATGACAGACTTATAGGACTTATTATCTGACCCCGTATGGCTTTATACCCTGAAAGATCCATTGACACAAAGTGTCTGTACACATGGGAATATTTGTCCGATATGCGGAAGTATTCACTGCTGTTTTCTTTTTCAAAGTAGTCAGGTAAATCATCAAAGAATTTTTTTTCATCTACATAAATTCTTGAATGTTGTTCGTCTATCACTATTCCGGGAAAATGCTCCATGGCCTGTACATGAGCTTTCCCCCATTGTCAAGACAAAAATGAGGCATTTCTAAGTTTGGTCTCCTCCCTTTCAGCTGGCATATTTATTTTTGATGTTACGTCCCTCTTCTTAAGATATACCTCCTCAGGTGTTT
>Ga0272448_1002260_pt1 | contig 24487 bp, 18 predicted proteins | sample YNPCB0191_FD_202220 | JGI IMG/M metagenome (GOLD analysis project Ga0272448, IMG submission 202220) | Hot spring sediment microbial communities from Yellowstone National Park, WY, United States - YNP-CB-019-1 | ecosystem: Environmental > Aquatic > Thermal springs > Hot (42-90C) > Sediment... | reverse complement strand
TAATTTTTACAATTTTCAAGTATTTTTTCGCTCTTTTTTTTCAAATAAAAGTTGATTGACTACGGTTACATTTTTATATGATTCAACCACTTGCATTTCGGTTACCTGGTTATATGATTTAACACGGCCTTTCTTTATTCTTTGTTTATGCCATAGCTTACTCCTGAGAAGAAATAATGATAGAATTTACCACAGAGTAATTCTTTTTCCTTTCCTGGAGGACTCATAGATTGCAAGGGCAACTGCGAGGGTATCCCTTGCCTCTTCAAGTGTAACCTCTGATTCCCTGCCTGAAATTATGCAGTCAATGTAATAGTCAACCGCGCATTTAAGGGAATAGGGATGCGGGTGAATATCCTTTGGCTGGCCTGTTTCAATAACCTGCGATCTATTCTCTTTCACCAATATAAGGGGTTCCAAAGGCTCATCCTTTATATGTAAAGAACCCTCTGTTCCGTAAATGTGTCTCATCTCCATCCAGGCTTCGGAAAAAATGGTATAGGATATAGCTATTGTTCCAAGAATTTTGTTGTCAAATTCCAAAATGGCAACAGTATTGTCATCCGCCTTGTTTTCCGGTTGCACCAGCAATCTCTTTGCTACTCCTGTAACTGCCTTCGGCTTTCCCAGAAAGTGAAGCATCATATATATTGCGTGATAGCCCGTGTCAATCATCGCTCCACCACCTGCCTTTTCCCAGCTTCCCTTCCAGTGATTTGGGTTATTCATAGTGTCAAACGTATTTCCCATAATATTGAAAACTGCAAGGAATGGCCTGCCGATTGCTCCATTTTCAATCAATTTTTTGGCTTCTATATGGTACGGCATAAACCTCTGATTCATTTCAACAAAAAGCCGCCTTCCCAGTTTTCTTGCAGTATTAATCATATGGTCCGCTTCTTTCAATGTCATTGCGATTGGCTTTTCCACAAGTACATCCTTCCCCGCCTTCAGGGAATCCAAAACTATCTGATGGTGTAGGTAGTGCGGGGTGCAGACATCAGCCATTCTTATGGATTCATCTTTAAGCATTTCCCTGTAATCCACAAAAACCTTTTTTACCTTCGGAAAATTCTTCTGTGCGTTTTGGCGAGCAATATCACTTGTATCGGCAATATAAATTTCGTCCACATCCCTGTTTGCCTGAAGTGTGTTCAGGTGCCCCTGCGCAATACTTCCAGCTCCAATTAACCCTACCTTAATTCCCATCTCTCCTCCTTATTTCTCACCTATTATATCCTTCCAGGAATATTTTGGCCTGTAGCCTAAAATTTTCTTTGCCCTGTCAGTGCAGATTAAAGACGCCCTTCCCTTTAATTTTGACTTATCTACTTTTTTAACAGATGGATAATACTTCTTAATAAGTTCAAGGGAATCCACGCGCGTGCCATTGTCATCAGCAGAAATAAAAAACCGTTCATGCTTCAGACCCGGAACTTCTGCACCGAGCCTGAATGCCTGTGCTGCATCCCTTGCGTCCTGATAAACCCATAAAGACTGCCACCAGGCATCCGGATTGTCAACAAGCCCCTTGTATCCCTGCGGTGTTCCAACATCATTTCCATATCTATACTCATTCGGAAACCACACATAGCATATCCTGAGGCACACTGTCTCAAGTCCTGTTCTCCGGGTGTACATCCAGCATAACTGTTCATCCACAACCTTACTCAAGCCATACGGGTCCTCTGCCTTAAGTGGATGGTTTTCATCAATTGGCAGGTATTCCGGCATTAAAGGCGGAGTTACACGGAAAAGAAAACCAAGTGTAGAATCAGAACTTGCAATTACAACCCTCCTTATTTTATTCCTGTATGCTGATTCAAGCACATTGAAAGTTCCCATTACATTCACATTAAATACCACATTATGTGTAGCCCTGTCTGGAGCTGGAATTGCAGCCAGATGCACAATGACCTCAAAATCTTTTGATGCATCCTTCAGAGTCTGCAGATTGAGAATATCTCCTTTTATTAACTTCACGCTCCTGTCAAACGGCTCTTTCATATCAAATACCGTGACATCGTGCTTTCCCTTCATCTCCTCCACAACATATCTTCCCAGATTCCCGCTTCCACCCGTGATAAGAACTTTCATTCAACCTCCGCTCATTCCCAAGTTATCTTTTTAATAAATTGTCAAAGAATTTTAAATTGTCCCTGGCGATGTCCTCGGGCTTACCTTCGTAGCCATGCCCCATTTCAAGGGAAAGCACATAATTGTTAACCGATTTCCTTAAGCGCTGAAATTATTGCCTTCCAGTCCAGCACTCCCTTGCCAGGAGCTGCGAATTTAAACTGCTCTCCGTTTCCCATACTGAAGGCGTCGCCTTTTTCAATTTCTGCAGGATTCTCCTTCTGGACCAGGCCGTCCTTTACATGGCAGTGCACAATCCTTTTGCCAAAATCCCTTATGAATGGAATCACATCCTCCCTCTGATATGGAAAATGACTCGGGTCCAGGTTTATATAAAGATTTTCTTTTCCCAGGTCTTCAAACAATTTTTTGGTGGTTTCGTAATTGCAGACCATATACACGAATACAGGTTCAATAGCCAGTTTTATACCGGTAGATTTTGCATATTCACACAATTCCCTGTATACCTGAACAATATTTGCCCACGCAGGGGTTTTTGCAATCTCTTCAGTCCCCTTCAGCCACTGCCTGTGCACATCTACTGAAGGCAGTGGTCCGCTTACTGTATGCACTATATCCACTCCTGTATACTGCGCTATATCCATCATTTTCTTTGTATGCTCCATGTTCTTTTTCCAGTCCGGCCCAGAATAACCTGTGTGGCACTGAAATGAACTGATTTCAAGACCGATATTCCTTGCCCATGTAAAAATCTTTCTCGCACTTTCAGGCTCATACTGATTTCCCTTCCCATTTGTATCATAAGCAGGAATCTCAACGCAGGTATAACCAATTTTCTTTGCCAGGCCGATTGCATCTTTCAGCGACATTGTCTTCGTGAACTCACCCACTAAAATTCCCAGTTTCATAAAACCTCCTTACTGGAGGGATTAAAACTCACCTTATATTACTCCAGCAGTGAGTTTCTTAATCTGATCTATTGAAAGTTGAGCTGCAGCAACAGGATCATTTTTTAAAACCCTGCTGTAATAAGCAAAAGATTCAAACTCAACAGAGCAAAACCCATTGTATCCAATTCCTTTGAGTGCCTTGAAAAATGCAGACCAATCCACAAGACCTTCTCCCAGAAGTGGGAAGATAAAGTTTCCCGGAACGCCAATACAATCTTTCAGATGGATATGTTTGATTTTCTTTCCCCACTCTTCTACTATCCAGCCAACATCTAAATTCCCAACAAGAATTCCATGGGACGGGTCAAGGTTCACGCCGAGGTATTCAGAATTAAAGCGGTCAATGAGCAGTTTTGTAGTATAGAAATCATGGCACAGCATTCCCCATACTCCCTCAACTGCAAGGTGAACTTTATTTTTCTCTGCAACCGGGATTATCTCAGCATAAGCGTCCAGCACGAGTTTCCATGCATCTCCTTCCTTTATATTCCTTCCTACAACAGGAGCATTGGGGTCCCAGGGAACAGGACCTGTATAGACATTTGCTGTGCTAATGCCAAATTTCGCACAGGACTCTATGCATTCCTTTGTAAAATTAATTGCATCCCTGTTTTTTTCTTTTTCAAGCCACACATAACTCTGCTGGACAACGAGCTCGCTTATTTCAAGCCCGGCATCCCCTGTCTTCCTGACCACATCTGCAAGCTCTTTCTCACTTTTCTCCCTCGGGTTAAAATGGGCAAGTGTCCATTCAACACCGTCATAGCCGAGTTGTTTTAAAGATTTCACAACATCTTCCACCTTCCATCTTGAAAAATCCAGACCTGCAAGAAAACTAAATTTCATAACTCCCCCATAACCACGCCCCTCTTGAAACACCCACGGTTTCGCGGGTCAGGCACCCGCTCTTCATCATCCAGAAAAAATGTGCGATAAATCGCAGCACTACTTTATTCTTTTCTCAAATGCCTTCCTGAGCTCATCATCCTGAATTGAATCCACATCTATGAGTTCTAAAACGCCAGGATATGTCAAAACTGGCTGGAGCAGTGAATTGTCAATAGTAGAAATAATCTCAGCAAAACTTTTATGTGTAATTTTTGAAATATTTTTAAGGGCTTCTCTGCTTTGCTCCTGTGATTCTCTGCGGTGCCGGGGATAACCCTCTCCAAATTTCTTCAGGGAAAAAAGTGTATCAAAAATCAATTTAAGGTTTATCTCTCCTGCCCATCCATATCCGTAATTCAGGGCAAGGGAAATACAATTGCCAGCATTAATCTGTGCAAACAGCCAGGCGTCTAACGGATTCTGGATAAGTCCGCAGCAAATATCGGGATACTGCATAACTGAATTCAAAAAGCCCTGACCTGTTCCGCACCCTCCAATAACAATATCAACCCTTTTAAGATTTATTAGAATTGCAGCAAGAAGTCCTGTGTGGATGTATGTGAGCTCTGGCTTTTCCCCGCTCTTTCTCATTCCCGCGTTTATAATGGTATGCCCCCTGCCTTCAAGTGCGGCAAGGATATCCCTGTTTTTATCAGCAGCGCTTGTCTCATTTATTACTGCAATTTTCATTCTTAACCTCCAATTTATCTGCAATCTTCGGCTTAAAGAACTCACCAGAAACCTCCTGTGATCTCGGAAAATTCAGGTTCTGGCAAGTTTCGTTCCCTGCATTTATCAACAATCTTAAGCGTTCCCCTTCCCCAAACTTCAATAAAACCGGCCTTAAAAAAGACATCTTTTATGGTAAGAATATCCTGAAATCGTGTGCCGTATATGCCCCTTTTCTTTTTTAAAGAACTTCGCCTTTTTTCTCCTGCTCGTATTTTTGCCTTTTCTTTTTCATATAAGCTGGTACGGGAACATCCCACCAGCCAACAGCAGGGCTTCCAGAATATGGAAATTCCCTGTAAACTATCACTTCTATAACTGCAGGCCTGCCGGATGCAAAAGCCCTCTTTATAGCGGGCTGCACCTCTTCAGGTTTTGAGATTTTTTCAGCATAACATCCAAAACCCTTTGCAATGGAGAAGAAATCAGGAGAATAGAGTGTTTTTTCTCCATCTCTGTAAAACCTTGTTGCTATTGCACTTTCCTTTCCATAAACAGCAATCTGCAGGTCGGTTATTGCCTGCCAGGCAAAATTGTTCAGGATAGCATAAACAACCGGTATATTGTACTGCACAGCTGTCGCGAGTTCCTGCATCGTCATAGTGAAATCTCCGTCTCCTACCACCCCGATTACCTTCTTTTGCGGCTTTGCAAGTTTGACCCCCAGTGCAGCAGGAACAACAAAGCCCATCGTAGAAAAACCACCTGTTGTAATCAATGTGCCCGGTTCATAGAATGGAAATTCCTGCATAATCTGCGCCTGTGCATTTCCGGAAGATACTACAACATACGCGTCCCTTGGCAGACAATCCCTCAATTCTTTTAAAAAGCGTGAGATTGTAACAGGAACTTTATCTGATTCCCTCAGGGATTTTATACTCTCAAACCATTCCTCTTTCAGGCGTCTTATTTCTTTTACATATGTCTTCTTTTCCCTTATCTTTTTACCTCTCAATTCTGAAAGTATCTGCCTCAGAACCTCTCCAGCATCTCCAACAATTCCTGCTTCTACAGGATAATTCTTTCCGATTTCAACAGGGTCTATGTCAACCTGTATGAGTTTGGTTGGTGGAATAGAAAAACTTACACCTTTTCTGTATGAAGATGTGGTTTCATCTGCAAATCTACATCCAAGTGCCAGAATCACATCAGCAGAAGAACACAGTTTGTTTCCGCAGGTAGTTCCTTTTGAACCTGCATGCCAGCCATAAAGATAGTGATCCTCTGGAAAACAGGATTTGCCTGCCATAGTTGTGATAACTGCTGCATTAAGTGTTTCTGCCAGGGTTTTTAATTCTGAGAAGGAGCGGCTTGCATTAACCCCACCACCTGCAAGTATTACCGGTCTTCTGGCATTTGCCAGAAGATTTGCCGCTTTTTTAACAAGTGCGGGGTCACCAATAAACCTTCCTGATGGCCTGTGTTTCAGGGGCTCGGGCAGTTTTACATCACAGGAGCCTGCCTGAACATCCATTGGCAAATCCACCAGCACCGGCCCCCTTCTTCCACTCATCATATAGTTAAATGCCCTCTGCATAATGGTGGGTAATTGAGCAGGGCTTACCGGTTGCCACCACCTCTTAACAATTGGCTCAAATACCCTGGCGGAATTTGCGTCATGAGTTCTTTCTATTTCCTGAAGCACTCCCTTCCCGAACATATGCGTATGGGTCTGTCCTGTAAAGACCAAAACGGGGATGGAATCCACAAAACAGGTGGCTATACCGATTGCTGTATTCATCGCCCCGGGACCTATGGATGTAAATACTGCAAGCGGCTTTCCAGATGCACGGTAATAGCCATCAGCCAGATGCACTGCGGCCTGCTCATGCCTTACCTGGATTATTTTTATCTTTTTTTCTTTTCCTCTGAACGCGTCCACAAGTGCAAGGCATCCATGTCCCGGAATCCCTGCTACATATGGAACTCCTTCTTTTATCAGATAATTTACAATTATCTCTCCGCCTGTCAATCTCATTTTTCTTCCTTTCTAAACCGAATTTTTAGCTTTCAATATTCTGTTACCCGGACTCGTGGCACCAGGATGGAAAACAAACTCGTAAAAATTAGAACTTCTTTTCCGGAAAAATGAACCCGTCCCATTTTTTAAAACCAGCGCTCAACTACAACCACTGCGTCAGTGAAAAATTCAAAGGCATCCCTGCCTTGAGCGTGTAAATCACCGAAGAAGGAATTCTTTGAGCCGCCGAAATGAAAGAATGCCATAGGTGCGGCAACACCTATGTTTATACCTAAGTTTCCACACCTCGCGCGGTATTTGAATTCCCTTGCAGCAGCACCACTAGTAGTATAAATCGTTGCCGCGTTTCCGTACTGGTTAGAATTTATTATGTCAAGCCCCTCGTTTAAGTCCTTGATTTTCAAAATGCATAGCACAGGCCCGAATATCTCTTCATTTACTACCTCCATATCCCGCCTGCATTCACCCAGTATTGTGGGTCCAACCCAGAATCCCCCGGGATAACCTTCTACTTTAATTCCCCTTCCGTCTAAGAGCAGTTTTGCCCCCTCTTTAACTCCCTTTTCTATCCATTGTTCAATATTTTTCTTTGCCTGGGCAGAGATAACAGGTCCCATATCAGTATCCTTATCAAGCCCGTATCCAACTTTTATTTTCTTTGCTGCTTCAACAATTGCTTCTGTCGTCCTTCTATACATATCTTCACCCACTACAAGCATACAAGCAAGAGCCAGACATCTCTGGCCAGAGCAGTCAAATGCAGAAGCAACTATATTCGGCACTACTCTCTCAAGCACTGCGTCCGGCATCAATATACCAAAATTCTTTGCGCCTGCCTGAACCTGGACACGCTTTCCATACTCACTGGATTTTTTATATACATATTTTCCTACAGGAGTTGAACCCACAAAAGAAATTCCTTTCACATAAGGATTTTCCATCAGTGCATCTCCTACTTCTGCAGAACCATTTACAAGGTTAATTACGCCTTTTGGAAAACCCACTTTATCAATTATACCAAAAACCCTTTCAAGGGTCATTGGAACCTGGGAGGAAGATTTCACAACCACTGTATTCCCTGTTGCTACAGCATAAGGCAGGGACCAGAACGGAATCATTACTGGAAAATTGAACGGATTTAAACTTGCAAAAACTCCAAGGGGCTGACGAACCGCATACTCGTCTATGCCCCTCGCAACATCCTCAAGAAGATGTCCCATCATTAAAGAGCATACGCCAGAAGCCACCTCTATGTTTTCAATAGCCCTTTCAATCTCAAGCCAGGCTTCCCTGAAGGTCTTGCCATGCTCCATTGTAAGAACCTTTGCAACATCATCCTGTTCCTTTTCCAACATATCCCTGAGTTTTAACATTAACCTTGCACGTTCAAGCGGAGGAGTGGTTCTCCACTCCCAGAATGCATTCTGTGCTACCTCTACAATTTTATTTACTTCTTCTCTTGTGCTCATAGGAACCTTTGCAAGCACCTCTCCTGTTGCAGGGTTTATAACATCCCTGGTCTCTTTGCTTTCAGACTCTTTCCATTCTCCATTTACATAATTGCATATTCTTCTTATCTCCACACTCCCTCCTCAGATTCTCTTCTTCCCTTTCTGTGATTTAAAAAGATTCCGCGATTACCTATTCAGGATTTTGAGCGCTGTATCAACTATTGTGCCGGCATTCATACCAAATTTGTTGAATAGCTCCTCATCCTCACCTGATTCCACAAAGGTATCAGGAATACCAAGCCGCTTCAAATATGTCGGACAGGTCTCACCCAGAACCTCTGCAACTGCACTTCCCAGGCCACCTATGATTGAATGGTTTTCTATCGTGATAATGCCTTTTGTTTCTTCTGCACTTTTCCTGAGTATTTCTTTATCTATAGGTTTTATTGTTGCCATATGAATTACCCGTGCGGAAACACCTTTCTGTTTCAAAATTTCTCCTGCCTCTTTTGCACGGGCAGTCATCATACCTGTGCCAATTATGGTAATGTCCCTGCCATCCTGCAAAACCAACCCTTTTCCAAACACAAATTCATGCTCAGCAGAAAAAATTGTCGGTACCTCGCAGCGCACAGTGGATATGTAAAAAGGCCCTTCAATTTCTACAACTTTCTCCAGCACCTTTTCCACTTCTATAGCATCTGCTGGTATGACAACCCGCATATTGGGCAGTGCGCGCATAATTGCAATGTCCTCAACTGCAGAGTGTGTTGCTCCAGCCTTACCCGTTGGAATGCCACCATAAGAACCAATTATTTTCACATTCAGACGTGGATATGCAATTGACACACGGACCTGGTCAGCAACCCTGCTGGACGCAAAAACTGCAAAAGTAACAGGAAACGGGATAAATCCAAGTGTTGCAAGCCCTGCTGACATACCCATCATATTCGCCTCTGCAATGCCAACCTCAAGAAACCTTGACCGTAATTTATCCCTGACAAAGCAGGTTTTTGTAGAAGTGCAGACGTCCGCATCCAGCACTATCACCATGGGATTCTTTTCAGCTATTTTCAAAAGTGCACTACCCACTGCATCCCGCATTGCAATCTTTTCATTTAAATTCTGCATCTCATTATTTCTCCCCCTCGTAGAGACGGTTCTGACCCCGATAACCATTAAAGCACTTGAGGTTGGTTTTAAGTTTGGGAATATTATTCTCTTGGCTTTTGTCTAATTCTTTCGGTAAAAATTGATATTTGCCAAGTATTTATCTCACAGTAAGGAATCTGCGTCTCCAAAGTTAGGTCCGCACACCCAGGAGCCATTTCCATAGAGGAATATAGATAATTTCTTTATCTTTTATTTTTTCTTTCCCTTCATACTCCTCAGTTATAATTAAACCTTCTTTAAGTTTAAACTCATCCATTGCTTTGATTAATACCTTGACCTGTCTATTTTTTGTTTCCAATCTATTCAATTCCCAGCAAACTTGAATAAGAGAATCTATCTTTAAGCCCTCTTTTACTACAAAATCTACCTCATGGTGATGCACATCTTTCCAGTAATAAAGTTCTAGATAGGGATTTGTGGCTTGTTTTCTCTTTAATGCTAAAAATACAATGTTTTCAGCAACTTTTCCTATATTCTCACTAAACCTGAATCCCACAGTATTGGCTAAACCTGTGTCTATTGCATAAACCTTTCTAGGACTTTTTTCTTGCTCTTTAACCTTAAAGGAAAATTTCTTAAGAAAAAATACAAGATAAGAAGTTTCAAGATATGAGGAAAATTTTTCTATCGTGTCAGCAGAAGTTTCTAAGAATTTTTCCATAGAACTAAAAGTTATTGGAGAAGAGATGTTGGCAAGATAAAATTTTGCCAGGCTTTTGAGTTTCTCGGCTTTTCTAATTCTGAATCTTCTTATTATATCTTTATTTAATATATCCTCAAAATAATTTAAAAGAATTTGATTTTTCCCCTCTGTCAATACTACTTCGGGAAATGAACCAAACTCAAGATATTTTTTTATAAGACCTTTTATCTCTATATGCCGATTAATAATGTCTATCTGGTCCTTTATTGAGATATTATTAAAGATAATATATTCTTCAAAAGAAAGAGGGAAAATTGTCAAATCAAGGTGCCTACCAGTAAGAAGTGTAGCTAATTCCCCGCTTAAAAGTTTTGCATTTGAACCAGAAATAACAATCTTTGCTTTTCTTAATTCATGGACTGTTCTTACCCATTTTTCCCATTCTTTAACTTCCTGCACTTCGTCTAGAAATATATAGGGTTGTCCAGAGGGATTCAAAAATTCCAAGTATGTCTCATAAATATTCTGCAAGGTTTTTGCATTTAACTCTGTAAAACGGGGGTCTTCAAAATTGACCATTAATATGTTATTACTTTCCACGCCTTCCATGGTCAATTCCTTTGCTAACTGCCTCATAATAAAAGATTTTCCACTTCTTCTTGCACCAGTAATTATCAGAATTTGATTAGTTTGCAGTAATTTTGTTAGCTTGTCAATATAAAATGGTCTTTTAATTCCTGAGTCAAGTCCTCTTCTCCAGAAATTCCAATCTTCTAATATCTTGATTATTTCATTTTTGTCCATTTTGTTTACTATATTAGGCAAAATTTATAAATTTTCCCTAATATCCTATGTCTATTGTACATTTTTGCACTATTTGTAAAGATTTTTTAAAAAATCTTACGCACTCCCGGTAGTTGCCCCACCTGCACAATGCATTCCCTGGAAGTGCAACCTGAGCTCTGAAACTGCTGTTCGTTCAGGATTTGTTCCATATTTTTCCTTGTGACCACTATGAATTTCTCAGTATTAACAAGTTGTGTTCGTAAATAGTCTGAAAGTGTGGATGCTATGCCGGAGGAAACTCCTTCTTTGGCTTCTAGGTCCCAAACAGAAGCAGTTGGCTTTTGCTCCTGGGCGTACAGGGAAAAAGTAGCTGCAAAAAAGAACAGAATATTACACAGTATGATAAACCTTCTATTGACTCTCATATATACCTTGCTGACCTCCCCACAACCGTAAGTTTTAGCCCCCGGGAGGGGTGAGGGCTCATTCCTTCAGCTCCTCAAGTGCCTTGTTTATTTCATCTCCTTTAGGAACGCGCACATGCCATTCCACTTTATCCTCAGCAAAGGAAATACCCTTCCCTTTTATAGTATGAGCAATAATTACAGTTGGCCTGCCCTTATGGTTGCGCACCCTTTCAAAAACCTGAATGAGTTCGCTGAACTTATGTCCATCAACCTCCTCAACATTCCAGTTGAAGGCTTCAAATTTTTGCCTGAGGGGTTCAATATCCAGGCTTTCTTTAATCCGGCCGGCAAGCTGGAGTTTATTGTAATCTATGATTGCAACAAGATTGTCAAGTTTGTGATAGCCTGCGTACATTGCTGCTTCCCAGACCTGGCCTTCCTGAACTTCTCCATCCCCCAGTATTACAAAAACCCTGAAGTCTTTTTTCAGGAGTCTGGCTCCAACAGCCATCCCAACTCCCACTGAAAGCCCCTGCCCTAAAGAACCTGTAGACATATCCACTCCAGGTGTCTTGTGCATATCAGGATGTCCCTGAAGGCATCCGCCTGTCCTGTCAAATGTATTCAGTAATTCAGAGGAGAAAAATCCCCTCTGGGCAAGTGTGCAGTACAGAGCGCAGGAGGCATGCCCCTTGGAAAGTATCAGTCTGTCCCTCTCTTCCCAGCGCGGGTTTTCAGGGTCTATCCTGAGCTCATGGAAATAAAGCACAGTGAGAATATCAACCACCGAGAGAGAACCACCGGTATGTCCTGCACCTGCAGAACTCAGTGTCTGCACTATTGACCTGCGAATTCTTCTTGCTATATCTTCCAGTTTCTTAATATCTGGATTAGCCATAGATTTCCTCACCATAAAAATAGAACCATCCCCTTTAAACTACACCCACCTGGCTGGAATCTCCGAGCATAAACCTGTATGCGTGTGGCTTATGGGGATATCTGTAAACAATTACGTTTTTCCCAAGCAGGCTATCTTCAATCCTTGAAATATTCTCTATCCGTGAATCTTCCAGAACTATGCTGTGTTCAATCTCGCTGTTTTCAATAATTGCACCGGAACTGATGGAGGTAAAAGGACCAATATATGAATTGGAAATCTTTGATTTTTTCCCGATGATTGCGGGTCCCCTGATAACGCTATGTATAATTGATGCACCCTGTTCCACAACCACTTTTCCATATAAGGTTGAGTTTTTATCAACCTTTCCTTTTACACCCGGCTCGAGTGTATCAAGTATTATGCGATTTGCCTCAAGCAAATCTTCGAGTTTTCCTGTATCCTTCCACCAGCCGGAGATGATATGGGATTTAACATTATATTTGTTTTTGATTAAATAAGATATTGCATCGGTAATTTCCAGCTCATTGCGCCAGGAAGGCTTTATATGTTCTATTGCCTTAAAGATATTGCTGTCAAAGAGATAAACACCCACCAGTGCAAGGTCAGTTTTTGGCTTCCTGGGTTTTTCTTCTAAGTTTATCACTTTCCCATCTTTTAATTCTGCAACACCGAATTCCCTGGGATTTTTTACATGGGCAAGCAGAATAAGGGCATTGGGTCTTGATCTCTTAAATTCTTCCACAAACGAAACTATTCCTTCTTTAACAAGATTATCTCCCAGATACATTACAAAAGGTTCTTTTTTCAGGAAACTCTGCGAAACTTTTACAGCATGCGCAAGTCCCAGTGGTGCTTCCTGTTCAATATATGTAATTTTCACCCCCCACTTACTTCCATCTCCTAATGCCTTTTTAATTTCCTCCTTTGTCTCTCCTACTACCACTCCTATATCCTTTATTCCTGCATCCCTTATTGCCTCCAGCCCGTAGAAAAGAATAGGCTTGTTAGCTATGGGAATTAATTGTTTTGCTGAAGTATGAGTGATAGGACGTAGCCTTGTTCCCCTTCCCCCGCTCAGGATTAAAGCTTTCATCCATCCTCCCGGATATGTTTTTATTAATTTAAACGAATGCCAAAAGTAGCCTGTCCTTTTAAAATATGGTGGGATGAAATTGTATGCCTGCCTCTGGAAATGCCTTTATTTCAGCTCGCAGCCACACCTCAGGTTTTATAGCCCTGTAAAAAAGAGAAATATTCCAGCAGTGCAGGTCCCTTGTTAAAATGAAATCTGCATTGTCAAATTTATTGTTCATAAGGTCAAAACTGGCTGAAGCTACAAATCTGTATTTACCAAGGAATGTATCAATCCGGGGAAAGTCAATTTCACCGGTCAGGCTGAGCTCTGTTTGAGAATCCCTGAAATACTGAGTCCCGAATTTCACACCAATGTACTTTCCCACCCAGTTAATGTATGAGAGGCTGTAAGAAGTTTTCTCATATAAGTGATATTTTGTGCTATTGAAAAACCTTATCTTTCCTGCAGGATTTATAAGCAAATCCAGGCGAACTCTTTTGAATCTATCCCATATATATTTCTCAGAGATTAGCTCGTAATCGCCGGTCAGGCTGAATTCTACCATTCTATCTGTATAAGAAATCAGACTGGAAATATACTGAGATTGCACAGGAGCATTTTCTGCAAAGGTATCTTCTGGCATGAAAGAATCAATGTTATAACAAAACTCACTTAAAAAATAGCCATTCCATCTGAAACGAGGACCTATCTTAGCTCTATATCCATAAAAAAACCTGTCTCTATCATAGTTATAATAGGCGCCCTGGATTCCCAGGCTGGAAGTGATACCAAATATCTTTGTAAACATTAAGCCTGGTATGATATTGAACCAGTTGTTTAAAAACACATATCTGTTTTCATTGATATAGTAATTTCCAGCTGTGGCAGACCAGTTTATATAAAGGGGTATCTTACACGGTCGTATAGAGGAAGAATATAATGATGCTCTGGGGAGTGAAGAAAAAGTTCCCTCTTTACTTTCTTCCCTTTTTATGTCCATCTGGAAATTTAAAGATTTACCTAAAGGGGTAGAGTAGCAAATATAGGAAGAGAATTTGCGTCTCACCCAGTTTGAAGGCGGACCAAAATATTGCCCGAATTCTCTGTCAAAATCTGCATCACTCACCAGGTAAAGGTAAACAAAAGAATTGCTTCCCTCAGCCCCTGTCTTAAATTCAACCTTGTAGCGGTCAGTATCTCTTCTCACATCTTTCACATAATAAAGAGAGGTTGTCCCTTCCATCCTGCCTGTTGAGTGTTCAAGTTCAGAACCTATACCAAGGCCTTTCTTCTCCATATACTGGACAAATAAGTTTCCATATATCCAGTTCCTGTAAGAATAATTGTACCCTGCCTGAATATACCACCCCTTATCCAGACTGTATCCAACTGAGGGGACAAGCCAGGATGTCCTGCCCTTTCTTAAGGGAAAAGTGAGAACAGGAAGGTAAAACACAGGAATGGAGCCTATATAGAGCCCTACATTTAAAGCTACAATTCTTTCCTGTGGATAAATATTCAAACGGCTTGCTTGAAGACGGTAATGTGGCTTTTTAAGGTCACAGGTGGTACAGATACCATTCTCTATGTTAAATTCCTGTTCGCTTATCTTTTTTATCTTCTTTCCCCGGTAATACAGTGGGAGAATATAGGTAGAGGCATTTTCAGCAATCCCGCTTTTACTCTTCATATTATATACAATTGAATCTCCCTCTATCTTCCCGGTACGGGAGAAAAAAGAAATATTTCCCCGGGCCTGCAGTTCTTCAGAACCAATATTCACGTGGATGTAATCTGCACAGATCCTGGCGTCAGCGTATTCAATCTCCACATTCCCCCATCCCTCTATCACCCCTTTTCCCTTATCATATTCTAAGTGATCAGCCTCACAGTATATTGGCATTGATTCTTCTGAATGAACAATCCCTGCTGAAAACAATGCCCCCAGAATAAAAAAAAATAAAAATACATAAAAGCCAGAAAGGAATCGCTCTGTCATAAATTTCAATTAAAGTGCCTCTTCCATTGTAATACCCATTGCTTCTTCAACAGTGGTAACGCCTTTCAAAACCTTAATCAGGGCAGATTCTCTCAGTGTGCGCATTCCCTCTTCCTTCTTTGCCACATCCTGCAAAACCATGGTATTTGCCCTTTTCACAATAAGTTCTCTGAGATGTTTGTTGAGAGTGAGTATTTCATAAATTGCAATCCTTCCTCTGTAGCCTGTGTTCTTGCAGCTTTCACATCCTGTGCCACGATAAAACAGAATCTGTTCTCCTGGCTTTGGTTTTATTTTAAGGCTTTCGAGCACTTTGGGAGAAGGAGTGTAGGATTCCTTGCAGTGAGGACAGATGCGGCGCACTAATCTCTGTGCTGCAATAAGTGAGACTGCACTGGATACAAGAAAGGGTTCAATACCTATGTCAATAAGTCTGGAAATTGCTCCAACTGAATCATTGGTATGAAGAGTAGAAAGCACCAGATGTCCTGTAAGTGCTGCCTTTATTGCTATCTCTGCTGTTTCCTGGTCTCTTATCTCTCCCACCATTACAACATTGGGGTCCTGTCTCAGGATTGCACGCAATCCCATGGCAAATGTGAGCCCTATATCAGGATTAACCTGCACCTGGTTTATCCCTCTTATCTGATATTCTACAGGTTCCTCAATTGTAACAATGTTATCCCTGGTAGTGTTGAGCCGTGAAAGCACTGAATAAAGAGTGGTACTTTTTCCGCTTCCAGTAGGACCTGTAACAAGAATCATTCCATAAGGCTGCGCAATTACCCTTTCAAATTTCTCCAGCTCTTCCTTTTCAAAACCCAGCTGCGCGAGATCTAACTGAAGGCTTGATTTATCCAGAAGCCTCATAACCACCTTCTCACCAAAAACAGTGGGGAAAGTAGAAACACGCAGGTCCACTACCTTGGTCTTGGTTGTCACCCTGATTCTTCCATCCTGCGGAATCCTTGTCTCAGCAATATCCATATCTGACAGAACCTTGATGCGCGCTATGATAGCATCCTGCAGTTCCTTCGGAGGAGGTGGATTGATTTCATAAAGAACTCCGTCAATCCTGTAGCGCAGGCGCAGGTCCTTTTCATATGGCTCTATGTGAATATCGCTTGCCCTGTCTTCAATTGCCTGTGCAATTATGAAATTGACAAGGTTCTTCACAGGCGCTTCCTCCGCAGATACCTGCAGAGTAGAAAGGTCTACGCCCTTTACTTCCTCTTTGTGAATTTCTATCCCGCTTTCCTCTTCCTTGGTTATTTCCTTTAGCGTTTCTTCTATGCTCAGTTTCTTTCCATAATACTTTTCAATGGCATTGTTAATTTCCTGCTCGCTGGTAAGCAGGGGAGTGATATTACATCCTGTTATAATCCTGAGCTCATCAAAAATGAATACATTCGTCAGGTCAGAAGTTGCTATGGTAAGGTTAGAACCCATTTTATCCAGAGGGATTACCCTGTACTTTCTGATTATATGTTCCGGAACAGTGGCTAAAACCGCAGGGTCTATCTCATACTGGCTGATATCCACAAACGGAACTCCGTAGTACTCACTTAAGTGTTTCTTCATTTCTTCTTCAGACACAAAGCCAAGCCTCACAAGTGCCCACCCCAGGGTCCCGCCTTCCTTTTTCTGGTTCTCCAGCCCCTGTTTCAGCTGCTCTTCTGTTATAACCTTTTTCTCAATCAATGTTTCACCAAATCTTTTTTTCTGCATATCAGTCCTCAGCAATGAGCAGGCTCATAGCCTCTTCCAGAGTCGTAATGCCCCTCTTGGCCTTTGAAATGGCTATTTCTGAAAGTGTCCTGAAACCCAATTCCTTTTTTGCTGCCTCTTCAAGCACAGGAGGGGTGGCACCTTCTAATATAAGTTCTTTTAAATGCCGGGTAAGTGTAAGCACTTCATAAACAGCAACCCTTCCCCTGTAGCCCACATTGTGGCAGTAATCACAACCAGTGCCCTTAAAGAAAGTAATATTTTTTGCTTCTGTACTTTTTATGCCTGCTCTCTCCAGAACTTCCTCCGAAGGTTTATATGGTTCTTTGCACTGCGGGCAGACCTGCCTGATAAGTCTCTGGGATACAACCATCACCAGGGATGCAGTTATAAGGAATGGCTCAGCACCCATATTAATCAGGCGGCTGATTGTAGCACAGGCAGTATTCGTATGTATTGTAGACAGCACAAGGTGGCCTGTGAGTGCTGATTTTATAGCCATCTCAATTGATTCCAGGTCCCTTATTTCTCCGATCATTATAATATCAGGATCCTGACGAAGGATAGCCCTCAGCCCTATTTCCCAGGTAAGTCCGATATCAGGCCTGATCTGCATCTGATTTATTCCTCTTATCTGATACTCAACAGGGTCCTCTACAGTTATAAGGTTCTCCCTTGAAGAATTTAATTGATTTAACATAGTGTATAGAGTGGTGGTCTTTCCAGAGCTTGTAGGACCTGAAATAAGAATCATGCCATATGGAACATCCATTGACGCTTCAAATCTTTCCATTTCCTCTGGCTCAACCCCGAGCTGACGGAAATCATATCCAAGAATACTTTTGTCCAGAATCCTCATCACAACCTTTTCCCCAAAGATTGTCGGTAGTGTAGACACACGCAGGTCAATTACCTTACCATCCTTTGTTTTAACCCTCATCCTGCCATCCTGAGCAAGTCTGCTCTCAGCTATGTCAAGACCTGACATTATTTTTATGCGTGAAACTATTGCCCTGTGCATTTTCTTGGGAGGCTGGGGATTCATCTCATAGAGAATTCCGTCAATCCTGGTTCGGATACGCAATTCTTCCTCATAGGGCTCTATATGAATATCGCTTGCCCTGTCTTCAATTGCACGGGCAATGATGAAATCTACCAGCTTCACTGCTGGGGCATCTTCAGCAGCAGCCTGGAGTTCTGTTGTTTTCAATTCCTCCCTTTCTTCTCTTTTGTACACTTCCAGCAGGTGATCTTCTGAAGAAATATCCTTCAGGGTCTCTTCCAGGGATACCTTCTTATAATATTTCTCTATTGCGGCACTGATATCAGAAGCGCTGGCAGCCATAGGTATAACCTGACAGCCTGTGACAGCCCGCAATTCATCCAGAAGCACAACATTGTTAAAATCAGAAACTGCAATGGTCAGGGTCTTGCCAATCTTGTCAAGGGGAAGAATCTGATATTTTTTAACAATGTCCTCAGGAATTGCTGCAAGTATATTGGGGTCTATTTCATAATCCTGCAATTTAAGGTAAGGAATTCCGTAATACTCGCTCAGCTCCCTGTTCATCACTTCTTCTTTTACAAATCCAAGTTTCACAAGGTTCTGTCCCAATGTTCCCCCTTCCTTCTTTCCCAATTCCAGGGCAGCCTTTAACTGGTCAGGGGTAATAATTTTCTTCTCAATAAGGGTTTCTCCAAACATTTTTCTTGGCATAACCTTACCCTATATGAAATACCTTTGGCTCACCGCCCTTTTCTTCCTTTTCAGGTTTTTTCTCTTCCTTAGAAGGAGGTGCCTTTACTTCTTCAGCAGTTTTTGAACCTTCAGGCCTGACAAAGAAAGAATCAGGGGCAGGCGGTTCCTCACTCAACATCAATTCCCCGCTTACCCTTTCTATAATCTCAGGACCTATAAATTGGGCCTTCTGCAGGAATCCCTCCAGCAAGGCATTGTCACAAATTGTATTTACAAGACGGGGGACACCACGCGAATAAGTGTGAATTAATTTGATACTTTCGTCGCTGAAAATTTTCTTATCTGAACCTGCTTTGCTCAGTCTATAATTAATATAATCCCGCAGGGCTTCAGGCGAAAGGGGTCTCAGGGCTATCCTGAGTGCAATACGCTGACGCAGGGGTTCATCAAGCTTCAAATATTGGTCCAGCTCAGGCATTCCGAAGAATATGAAGGTTATCAACTTCTTGCCAGGAACTTCCAGGTTTAATAGCCCCCTGAATTCTTCCATTATCTCTCGCGTCTGAAGCATATTTGCCTCATCTACAAGTATAACCGCCTTCCTCCCCTCTTCATGAATCTCCATCAGACGATTGAATAACTGCGAGATAATCTGGGTTTTTTCATCTGCAGGGTCAGGAACCTCCAGTTGCGATGCAATCTTCTTCAGAAGCCAGCTTGCAGTTATTGCTGTATGAACAATTACCATCAGACCTGCCTCATATTCTGTGCTCGCAGCGCTGAGCCGGTCCAGGAGATGACGGGAAAGGATGCTTTTACCCATTCCCATCGGACCTATCACAACAGCAAGTCCTCCCATCTGGTTCACCACGTGAATCAATCTTTCTTCTATATAGCCGTACTGGTATCCATCGTAGTAAAAACGCAGGTCCGGTGCATTGGCAAACGGAATTTCCTTAAAACCGTAAAATTCTAAGTAGCTCATTTTTTGTTCCAGAATCCCTTCAGTTGATTTTTATCTAATAATCATAATCTTTCCAATTTTCTTTTCTTTTGTGTCGTCTGTCAGGAAATAGATATACACTCCACTTGCAACTGGCTCATCCTGATTATTCTTTGCATTCCACTGATACGCACCTGCTGTTATGCCTGTCTTTTCAAATATAAGTTCACCTGCTATGCTATAGATTCTCAATATCACATTCTGAGGGCTGTATAACTTGAAGTTAATCACAGTGTGACCTGCAGAGGGCTTGAACGGAACTGGATATGCATAAGCGTCCTTTATGGTTTTTGCTTGTTTTGGCAATGAAAGGATCCTTCTTGAAAATGTGTCATCCACAGTGGGAGCTCCTATCTTCACTATCCTGTCATTTTCTTCATCTGTAAGCCAGAGGTTACCCTGATTGTCCAAACAGATACCAGCAGGGTTTTTAAGTGTGATTGTATCTGTGCCTGTAAACTGCGTTAGAAGCTCTCCGTATTTGTTATACTTCTTTGCTGCGTTATTTCTGCTATCTGAAACATAGATATAGGCTCTTGAATCAGCACATACTGCTTTTGGACGATTCAAGCCTTCAATAATAAGGGCCTGGGTTAAAGATGATGAGTATACATAAACCGCATTTTCTTTTGTATTTGCCACAAATATATTTCCTTTGCTATCCACAAACACCCCTTCAGGCTTATTGAGCTCCTCTATCTCTGAAAGGAAATTGCCCTGGATATCAAATATTGCTATGCGGTCATTGTTCCTGTCTGCAATAAATACTGCCTTTGTTGTGGTGCAACCTGTATCAGAGAAGGTGTAGTATAGACCAGTGGATATTCCCAAGGGGTGGCGCAATCTCTGTTCACGCCTATGCCATCCCTTCTTCATATGGCACCATTCTTCTACAAAATCACATTCTTTATCCCAGTCAAATTCTCTATCTTGCCATATCCCGCCAAAGGAATAGAGGAACCTGCCCTGCAAGTCAAAGGCTTGAATCTTGTTTGTGACCATATCTGCAACATATACAGTATAAGATTCATTGTCTATGGCTATACCTGCAGGACAGATAAACTTACCATCCTTTATGCCAAGCCCTCCAAATGAAAGAAGGAAATTGCCATTCAGGTCAAACTTCTGGACCCTGTGATTGAAAACATCAGTTACAAATATGCATCCAGAATTATCATTGCCAGTTTGTGCTGGAGAAAAGGCAATGCCACAGGGCTTCCTGAATTCTCCGTTGTCTTTCCCTTTGGTTCCAAATATTAATTTTACCTCAGGATTGCCAAGGTAGACTGAAACAGTATCTATGGAGGTATTGTTGACTTTGTCAGATGAGACAACCCTGATATAATACCACCTGTTTTTGTTGAACTGTAGAGTGTTCCAGACTCCCAGTACCTGTGTTTCCTTCTGTGATTCGGATTCGTTTATGGTTGTCCAGTCTGAAGGAGTATCTCCTTCCCTCATTGCCTTCAGTTCTATCCTGTAAGATGAGAAATGTGCATCAAAGGTGGTCCCTATAATTGAGACCGTGTTGCTGTTTATTACCTTGCAGATGCCGATATCTTCCTTTGAGGGATAGAGAAGTGTGGCAACAGGAGAAGTGTTATCAAGAATAACTGTAATTGACCTTGAATCCTCAATATTTCCAACATTGTCCACACTGCGATAGTAGATTGTATGCATTCCATTTGAATATGTCTGGGAAATGAAGAATGTGAATATCTTAGCCCCTGTAAACGTATCTTCTCCTGTCTGTGTAGCAATAAGCCAGGCTGTATCATTGTCAAGGGTGCATTCAGTATGGCTTATGCCAGATGGGATTGTACCACTGTCAAGGGCTGTGAGTATAAATGGAGTGTGTGAAGTCACAACAAGCGGCGTTCCATCTCCATAGTCATACTTTGGCTCTCCAATTGAATGAATAGAAGTTGAGGGAGGGGTTGTATCTCCCACAATATCCTTTTCAACCCAGCTTTCAATAAAATTCCCTGTAGTCTTGTCAAAGACCTGGATGTTTCCTGCTTCAATGAAACTACTTGCAAAAACATATTCTCCTACCACTATTATTTCCTTAGGATTTACAAGATACCCTTTTTTAGACTCAGTAATAATTTCTCTTCTGGAAGCAAGCATAAAAGAAGTATCGTCATAATATTCAGCAAACTGCGGGCCAAATGTATCCTGACCCAGGTAAAGATGATAATAGTGCTCACCCAAAATGAGAATTCCACAAGAGTAAGGACTTTTATAATTGAAAGGATATGGCTCTCCAATCTGAAATAGGAATTCTCCGTCTTTATTATATTTTAGAATCCTGTGGTTGCCTGTATCTACAACATAAATATTTCCTTCTTCATCGCTGTAAATAGAGGAAGGGTGGTTCCATTCTTCGTTGTGGATAAGAATCCGGGCTGTATCCTCGCCCTTTGCTATCTTAAAGAGATTGTTCTCTATAAGCACATAAAAATTACCTTTGGAATCCAGGCAAGCAGATTTTAATTCTCTACGGACATCATTTGAAAGAACCTTCCAAAGCATAAGTGAAATGGTCTCCGCTGATTGCTCCTTTTCCTGTAATCCACTTCTATAAATTCCCTTTAAATAATGCAAATCTGTATAGCTATATCCTTGAAAATAAAAGCAGAAAAGGAAAGCCAAGATTAATAACAAGAAAAAGTTAATATATTTTTTCATTCTTGTCTTACTCCTAATTAATAAGACTCAATCTTCCACCATGCCTGTCTGGTAAACCACACGCTCTCTTCTCTTGCAGGATATCCATCACTTGAATCAGGAAGACTCAAATAAAGATAGCCATTAATAGTAAGAAACCCTTTAAACCACGCGTGTCCCGTTGGCATAGCCTTTACTGTTCCTTCTGCACTCCAATCTCCTAAGTTGAAAAATCCACTACCCACATTTTCAAGTGTGCCTGTATCAAGAATACGGGGAGGTTCTGGATAGGGAATAGTCTCAAACCACCCGTATTCTAATTTCTTCTCCCAATTTGCCATAATTCTCCATAAAGAGTTGATTGTTAGACTTGCACTTCCTCCTGTAAGAACAAAGTTAGGTGAGGAGTAAGAAGGCTTCTTTGTAACCACAGGAGGACTGACTGCCGGGGAAATTGAACAGGGAGCAATTTCAAATGCCCAGCTTTTGCTATTCGTAAGATTGAACTTTCCATCCCTTGCATATGCAATAGCTACATACTCTTTGCTGTCCATCTGGGAAGTATTCAAATCCTCAAAGGTTAGTTCATACACAGGAACCAATTCCCCTTTATAATCAGGGACAGTGGTTGTTTCTCCTCTATATGAAAATTTGGTCAAAGTCAACAATTGTCCACCCACGGTCATAGAAACCTCAATGTTTTCCTTTGGACAATCGCTTATAACTCCAATACAAAATTTGTTGGGAATGGAATAACCCTGTCCGCTCCCATCCACAAATTTGGGAAAAACTCCATGTGGCCAGGTCTTAAATATTACTGGCTTCCCTGGCTCCAAAGTAAATTCCCAGTTGAGATAACCTTCCTTTCCTGTAACAGTTTTTGCTTCTACATGGACTACATACGGCTCATAATAATCCAGATGAGAGGTTGGAATATGCCAGATACGAAAACTGTCTGCCTGCTCAATGTCAGGATCATAATTGAGATCTACGGGAGTACCAAGTGGATCCGGGTCAGATTTCTTCTTGAGATACATCTTTATGGAACTCTTTACAATATTTTCATATAATCCCGTTGTTGGATTTTTATCTATGCTTGTGAGTGTAGCAGAAATTTTTGGTCTGCCAGGAGAATATACTGTGCCTACAGGCGAAACATTAGTGACTACTACTCCTAAATTTTCTTTTGCTGTTTCCATAATAGCCTGGGTGAGTGCTTATGCGATCTTTTCAGTGAAAGAAGGAGAATTATATAGACTCCAATCGTCTTGATTATCTAAAAAGCAAATTTCTGTAAGAATAGCCTTGGCTCTCACGTCCTTCAGCCATACATCCCAACTAAGAATCATCAAATTACGTCCCTGGGTTCCCATTCCCGTGCTTGGAGGAATCCCGATTCCCCTTAATCTTTTATCCACATTTAAAGCAAATTCTTTTCCATACTTATCGTGATTGAGCCTCCAAAATGTCTCAGTTCCCTTTGCCTTATGGGTAACTGAAGCATTGTGATGATAAGAAATAAAAAGCTTTTTCTCGCTATTAGAAGTGCTGAATAATTCTTTAATTTTTTTCCATCTCTTTGGGTCTATTGGCATATATGTATCGGTATCTCTTGTCAAATAAACCTTTATACCTTGTATTCCGAGAGAACTCTTCAACTCCCGGGCCCTTTGCAGGTTCAGTGTTTTTTCCCATGTAGCTCCGTCTGCAGCAGGTCCACCGCCTGGATCTCCTCCTCCATGTCCTGGGTCAATAACTACGCATACGTCTCGAGCAGGCTTTTTAGAATGACAATCCATTGGAAAAATAACAATAAATACACTGCATAGGAGATAAATTAAACCCAAGATTCTAAATACTTTCGTTCCTTTCATTCTTTTAGAATCCCAATTTTATTAAGTAAATACTTTGCGTCTTATCTTCCCAGCATAGAATGGAATCTCCTTTTGGAGACCACTTCGGTCCTTGTTCCCAAAGGTTCTTTGTTCCAGGGGTTATTATTTGCTTGCCTGTGCCATCAGTATTCATAATCCCTATTTCTGCATTTAACTCTTCTTCATCTACTAAATTATAGAGGTAACCTGTTTCATAATATGTATATGCAAATCTCTCTCCATCTGGTGACCAATCTCCAAATACCTCACCCTTTTTTAATATTCCTTCCATTCTATTACTTCCATCTTCATTCATCCAGACTTGTTCATTACCTGAAATGCATACTTTGTTTGGTATGCCGGGGTATTTAGAAAAATACCAGATAGCATCCACAATATCATTGTCTGCTGATAGCCTTTGTTCAATCCCAGT
>Ga0272448_1002259_pt1 | contig 24487 bp, 18 predicted proteins | sample YNPCB0191_FD_202220 | JGI IMG/M metagenome (GOLD analysis project Ga0272448, IMG submission 202220) | Hot spring sediment microbial communities from Yellowstone National Park, WY, United States - YNP-CB-019-1 | ecosystem: Environmental > Aquatic > Thermal springs > Hot (42-90C) > Sediment... | reverse complement strand
GCTAGCCCTGAGTGCGAAGCGTATCGAAGGGCGGTCAAGGCCCCACCGCGCTTCGATACGACCTTCGTTGGCGGTCTACTCAGCGCTGGCGGAGTTCTGTCCCGCAAGACTGAACAGACACCGAAGGAGTCGGGAATTTGACACGGAGGCGGAAATGCAGTAATCATGGCGGGGAGGTGGGCTGGTTGCCGCAGATTCCCGCTACGGTTATCGATGCTGCTGATATTAGGGCACACGAGTGCCTGCTGCCAAGTTCCGAAGCGGTTTCCGAGATCGCCGCGCGTCTGGCGGAACTGATGCACCTTCCGTCGCTCGGGCCGGATGGTCGCCCCATGAACTACGGCCTGGTAATCAAGGGCGGTGCGCTTCTGGATGGAGATGCGACGCTTGCGGAGCTCGATCTGCCGTCGCCGCTTGTTATGAGGCTCGTTCCGGAAATTTCCGCGGGCGCGGATGAGGTGGAATCGGCTGAGGAGATAGACTCGGATGATGAATCGGAATGCTTCGGCCCAACCGATGTCAGAGAGATTGTTATAAGCGAGCCCGTCGCGCTCGTTCACGACACCGACCTCGAGCTGCGGCCGGATGTTCGGATCGACGCCGAAGTCCACAAGCGGATCGAGGCGTTCGCGCTTGCCAATCGCAACAAGGAATGCGCCGGGCTGCTGCTGGGATCGGTGGACTCGGAGGGCAAGGGGCGGATCATACATATCAAGGCCGCGATCCCTGCTGAGAGCGCGGTCGGCACCAGGGCCAGCGTGCGAATTCCGCTCGACGCGTGGGAAGAAATGCTGTGTGTGAGGGACCGGGATTACGGCGACCTGCGGATTCTGGGCTGGTTCCATAGCCACGCGGGGTGGGGGGTGTTTATGTCCGACGCGGACGTATTCATCCATCGCCACTTTTTTCCGCACCCGAATATGGTTGCCTACGTGCTCGATCCGACTACGGGCCGCGATGGTTTTTTCTATTGGCACGACGGTAAGATCGGCGTGTGCCCGAGCTACGGGCTGGTCGGCACGCCGCGCGACCTTAAGCCGCATCACCGGCCGCGGGAGAAACCGAGGAAAGTCGAGCCTGTCCCTCGCGCTGAGGAAGAGGGCGAGCTTACGGTCAAACCGCGCAGGTTCGATGTGCGTAATGTCGTGATCGCCGCCTTGGCGCTTGTGACGTTGTATCTGGCGTTCGCGGGGTCGCCGTTTCAAAGGAATGCGGCTCGCGAGCCGGTAGTGTCTGCGCCGCCCACTGGCAACGTGGTCGAGACAAGGGAGGTGCCGCCTGCCGGGGACACAATTTACGCCATCAAGCACAACGACAACCCCTGGCGGATATGCAACCGGGTTTACGGCGACGGCGAACTGGGGCCGTATCTGATGCGGTACAACGGCCTGAAGCCGAACCCGTGCCTGCAGGTCGGCCAGCGGATCAAGCTGCCTCCCAAAGCAACCCTCAAGAAGCTGGCCGAACGGTAAGTAGCCGACAGCCGGCCTCGCATATTGCGATTGCTCGCGCGATTTCGCCGAACCACTCGTTCGAAATCCACGGCGGCGTCGAGCCACCGCACCCGATATCGGGCTACAGCGCCTCGCCGCCCTTTGCGACGTTGTCCTTGGTGAAGATGCGCGTGCCGAGGCTGATGTTCTTGTCGACTTTCTCGCCCTTGAGTATCTTGAGGGCGGTTTCGATGGCTTCCGCGCCGCCGGTAGGGTACTGGAACGTAGCGGTTAGGATGCCGGCCTTGACATACGCGACTCCCTCGTGCGGAAGCGCGTCGATTCCGATGAACTTGATCTTCTTCTCTCGGCCCTTGCCCTCCAGTTTGGCGGCGGTATAGGCGCCGTGCGCGCTGGGATCGTTGTGCGCATAGACAGCGTCGATGTCGTTGGGTCGTGGGAAACGGCTGAGAGCGGCGGACATCTCGCGGCGTGCGTCGGGTTCGAGCCAGTGGCAGTCGGCTGCATAGATGATTTTGATCTGCGAGCCTTTAATGCCCTTCATGAAGCCCTCATGCCGCTCGACGGCGGGCGTGCTGGTCATCAAACCCTTCAGCTCGACGATGTTGCCCTTTCCTCCGAGCAGCTTGACCATATACTTGCCCGCTTCTTCGCCGATCTTGACGTTGTCTCCGCCGATGAAACACGTGTATTTGTCGCCCTGTACCTTGCGATCGAGCACGATCACGGGAATCCCGGCGTCGATCGCGTCGGCGACAGGCTTAGTCAGCGGCAGCGCCTCTTTTGGGCTGATTATGATCAGATCGACCTTCTGGTCAACCAGCTCCTGCACCTGCGATTGCTGCGTGGTAGTGTTGTTCTGGGCATCCTTGAAGATCATTGTGATCTCGGGATGCTTTGCGGCGGCGGCCTTGATGTCGGCGTTCATCTGCACGCGCCACGGTTCGCCGAGGTTGCACTGAGACATGCCGATCACGTAGCGCTTTGTTCCGTCGGGCGCATTGGCCGCCTCCTTCTTTCCGCAGCCGGAGAGAGCGATGGCAACGATGATGATTGCAGACAGTAAGAGTCTTCTCATTTGATCCTCCGTTTTTCGACGCGCTCCAGCGTCTGCTGAATTAGCACCGCGATGATGATAAGAGCGCCCCTTATCACCAACTTTTGCGGCTCCTCGAAGTTGTTCAGGCTCAGAATCTTGTTGATATACGCGATAATCATGGCGCCAAGGAATGTAAAGAACATGCCTCCCTTGCCACCCATCAGGCTCGTTCCGCCGATGACCACCGCCGCGATTGCGTCCAATTCATACGTGAAACCGGCCTCCGGGTCGCCAAGGCCGTTGAGGCTGGCATTGCATAGGCCGGCGAGGCCGGCGGTCATCGCGCATAGAGCGTATGCACCGATCTTGACCGAAAAAACGTTTACACCGGACAGACGTGCGGCCTCCTCGTTGCCGCCGATGGCATAGATATGACGGCCAAACCGAGTGTATTTCACTACGATCCAGAGCACAATTATCGTCACGAAGAAGAGCAAAACGACCGGCTGGGCGCCTATCGGGCCGAGAGGATTGGTCATCGAATCGAATATCGGCGGCTTGCCGGACTGCATCGCGTACCACGGTTGCGCCCCCGGCTGCACCTTCTGCCCGCCGGATATCCACTTCGCCGCGCCGCGTGCGACCAGCATCATCCCAAGCGTCGCGACGAACGGCTGCATCCGGAATCGTGCGATAACAAACCCACTGACCGCGCCCATCACCGCAGCCGCGAGCACCGTTACGACAATCGCCGGCGCGGCTGGCCAGCCGTAGCCCATCAGCAGAAGTGAAAAGAGCGTCGCCGAGAATCCCAGCACGGCGCCCACGGATAAATCGATCCCGGCCGCCAGTATGACCAAAGTCATGCCCGCCGCCAGGATGCCGTATTCGGCGTAGTAGAGAAGCGTGGCGCGTTGGGTGTCCCAGGTCAGAAATGCCGTAACGTTCGTGCCGGAAACCTTCGGCGTGAAGATCGCACCGAGCATGAACACGAGGACGAACGCGAGCACGCCTCTGTAGCGGCCTGCAAGGTCCAGTATTCGGGCAAGATCGGACTTGGGCGATGCCATCACCTACTCAATTAAGCCCAGGTGCCCGATTCACCTTCCTGTGAATCGACGCCGCGGAGGGGTAACATATCAGTGTGACGTTCCTTGGTGGAGCGTCGTGGAGGTCGGGAAGATGACAAACAACGAAGCCCACAGAGACGACATTACGATAGAGGAAGAGGCCACGGCGCAATTCGTCAGGCCGGGACTCGCGGTCGGTCGCATTATCCCGGATTTCCAGCTTGAATCGGCGGACGGCGGGGTCATATCGGCGACGGACTACAGGGGCAAGACAAACCTGGTGATTGTCTTCTTCGATGCGCACAGCAGCAGTGATCTTGCGATGATGGCCGAGATCGGCCGACGATACCCTGAGTTTATTGACAACAACGCCGAGGTGCTTGGGATAGCGTCTGCACCGATAAAGACATTCAGCCAATGCGTGAAGGCCCTCCAGTCGCCGTTTCCGCTGCTGGCGGACGTGCGCGACGAGGCCAAGTCCGCATACCGCGTTACCGGACCGATGTTGTTCGTGGCGGACAGATACGGCGAGTTGAAAATGCAGAGCTCGCTGACCGATGACACCCTGGATGAGGTGGTCGACAAGGCAATTTCCACGCTGGAGCTGGTCGAGCTAGAATGCCCGGAGTGCGGAGTCTCTACGTGGTCGCTTGAATAGAGAGCGCGCCGTCTTCCGGTGGGTATATATGCGCCGGGAGGGAACGTGAGACACTTTACGCTCGTGTTAGTCGCGCTTTGCACGGTACACCTGCCGAGTCCGTGCACAGCCCAGTGGGCAGCCCCCGATCCGAGCTTGGGTTTCCTGGATCGGCCGCCCGTGTTCATACCCAACGAGCCCGACTTCCCGCTGACAGGTTTGGGCGTGATCATGCCTGCTCCGGGCAAAATCGAGCCGGACGTGGATGTTTCGGGCCTGTCGGCGAACCACTGGTTCGAGAGCGGTCGCAATGCTCAACCCAGCCTCCGGCTTACGCTTAGCTGGATCCGCGTAGGAGCGCTTCGAGGGTTCAGCAACGGATGGGCTGCAGGCGTGTCGGTGCCGTACTACAGAAACCAGGTGTTTGGTTCCATAGGCGGATTTCCTGCGCCGGCAATAGCCGAAGGCTGGGGTAATATCGCGCTCGGCGTCAAAAAGGTCATCTGGGAGGACCACTGCCGCACCCAAAGAATGACAGCGGCTGGAGCGGTCGAGCTGCCCACGGGCAAGGATGATGCGGTTTTCGGCACAACGAATGCCGCCACCACCGGCTATTTCGGCTCGTCTCAGCGTATTCCAATCGGCTGGCAGCCTTCCACCGGCACGTGGAACGGCCTTGTCGCGCTCGCCTACGCCCGCTGCAAAGGTCGTCTTAGCTGGGAGTTTCTGCTTGCAGGCAAGATCAACGGCAAAGGGTATCAGGACGCTCACGTGGGCAATCTGTTGATCTCCGCGATGACCGGCACTTACGGCGTGTCAAGGAACCTTGCCGCAACGGTCGGGCTTACGTTGCGCGCTCAGCAAGATGACCAGTATCCGAACTCGCCGATCCCGGTGAACCGGTTTCCGCTGACCGCGACCGCGACGCACAGCACGCTGCTGTATCTCGACGTCGGGATACGCTGCGTCGTCATGGACAAGGCGGTAGTCGGCATTGCGGTGCGAACGCCCGTCAATCAGCCTTCGGAGGGAATGCAGCCTACAACGCAGTTCTCTTACATCTTCTATCCGAACCTGTAGGATCAGAAGATCACTTGAATCTGTTCGGGCCGAACCTCAAGCTCGGGCGGAATGGACGCCGCGTTCCAGATTCCCACGACCGTCACAAACCGTCCGGTAGTCAGGCCGTGGCCCGGGCACTGCACCGTAACGGGACACCGAGAACCGTCGCTGATAGTGAAGCAGTTCGAATCCTGAACGGTCACCGATCCCCACGCCTTGAACAGCGACTGGGTCGAAGCCGCGTCCGTTGCTCCGCCGCTGAGAAGTGACGCATTGGTGATCCCGAATATCGGTGCGGTGATGTATGTGCCGTCAATGCTCGCGGCCTGGTTGCCGACGGCATCCCTGGCGACGACGGTGACGGCGTGCCGCCCCAAGGTGGGATCGGTCGGAACACTGCCCGAGAATGTGTCGGGGCCGGTTCGGGTTAGTGCGATCCCGCATGCGGTCACGCTCATCACGTCGTAGTTGTCCGTCGCCGATACGTTGACCGTGATCGGCATCCCGCCCGAGACCAGCGGCGGAGCGACGCTTACCGAGTTGATGGTGGGTGGGGTGGCGTCGAGCGGTCCCACGTAAAGAAAGCGGACCGCGTCCGCGCATACGATGGTAGAGGCCGATTCGCCCGTGCCGTTGGCAAGCTGAATGTAGCCGGAAGCGCCTGCCGCAAACGGCAGCACTGCGAGCCGATTCCACTGACCGCCGTTGATCGTCTGGTTCACCCGCACGGTGGTCGAGCCGCCGTCGTAGTAGATTGTGTAAGGCGCCTTTACCGAGCGATTCGTGTCGGAAGGATACCAGACCGAGACTTCATACATACCCGGAACCTCGATCTCCGGCACCCACCTTGCAATGCGACCTGTGCTTGGGGAACACGCGCCATAGCGGTAGTCGTCGCCGTATTTGGTGGTGGTATCGGTTGCCGTCGACCAGGTGCCCACATACATTGCCGAGGTGTTGTCTATGATGATATCCAGCGCATGACCCTCGGATGTGAGCGCGAAGTCCCTGGTGGTAACCGCACCCCCGGTTATGGTGACTTGTGCGCTTGCCGGCGCGTAGCCGTTGGCCTGGCAGGTTACCGTATAGGTTCCGGGGTTCAGCCTCATGATCGCGTAGAACCCGGTGGCGTCGGTCAGGTCGGTCTTGCCGCTAATGGTGATCTGCGCATTGTAGATTGCGCGGCCGTCCGGGCCGGTCACGGTACCTTTGACGATGCCCTCGGTGGTCTTCCACGGCATAGCGGGTACGGCGACAGGCGTCGAGTAAGCGGTGGGGTCGGACGCGAGCCGTGCGCAGAAGTCTGCAACTGACAATCCCTCGTTGTTGCTGGTCCTCCAGGAGAAGATGAACTCCCCCGCGCACCCTCGGCTTCGGGCGTAGTTCATCTGATAGATCGTGTTGCTGACGGGGTTATCGCCTCCTCCCTGCCCGATGACCATTGCCCTGCCGTTGGCGACGTCGACATCGTTGTTGACGCACGTGCGGTAATAGCTGTTACCGTCCGGCCCCTCGTAGATCATGGGCACCGCCATATCGATGTAGCCCTTTTGCAGCCACGTGACCCAGTCTTGAAGCACGGTGTGACCGGACGACGGGCGGCCCCATACGGCGGCGGATATGATGACATTGGGCTTGATCGCCGCCGCGTTGGCATAGACCTTCTTCACGAAGTCCGTCACCTGACGTTCCCGCCACGTAACGAACGCCGCGTCGTCGGGATCGGGCGGTTGGGTGCGGTTGAACTCCTGCATGAAGCGCGCGACGGCTATGTCGTTGTAGCCGTAGGTGCGAGTGTCGGGGTAGGGGTAGCGGACGTAGTCGAAGTGCAGGCCGTCTACGTCGTGGTTGGCCACGATGTCCATCGCCACGTTGTAGTTCCAGGTCATGGCATCCGGCACGCCCGGGTCGAGCCAGTATAGGGATACGGTGCCCGTGTTGGTCTTTGTAAGCCACTCCGGATGCTTGTTTTGCACGTGGTTCTGGTTGGAGTACTTGGTAGCGGCGATGTAATTGACCCAGAACCAAGCGTGGACCTGAAGCCCCCGCGCGTGAGCCTTGGCGATCATGTCGTCGAGCGCGTCGTAGGTAATGTACTGCGGCTCGGTATCGGGGTACGTTGGCGGAAAGAATAGAAAGCCATAGTAGCGGGCATACATGCAAACGATGTTGAAGTTGCCGCTTGCCAACGTGTTGACGGTATTGATGGTTTGAGTGGAATTGCTGTAACCTTCCTGCTGGACCCACATGCCCCTGAATTCAGGATCGCCCTGGTTATAGGCCGTGCACGCAGGCGACAACACCACGAGCGCGGCGGCAGCAATCAATACCAATGCTCTGCAATTCACGACTCGAAACCTCCTTGGGTTTCGATGAGCATGCTCGGAGGCGCGCAATGCTCTGTTCGGAATATACCACCGGCCCGCCGGCAAGTCAACGATCACCTCGTGCTCCTCAGTCCTGTGCTTGGTCGGTTTGCGGGATCTGAACGCGTTCCAGGAGGAATATGCCATAGTCCGCGAGCAGATTGGGCAGTATTCCTACACGTCTGCATTTGTGTTCGCCTATGACGAGGTCGGTCTCGCTGAGTATCCTAAGGCCGTGCTCACGGCAGAAGCGGCGGAAATCCTTGATCGTGGTGAGGTGGATGTTGGGCGTGTCGTACCACTCGTAGGGCAGCCGGGCGGTCCTGGGCATCACGCCTTTAAACATCAACTGAAACCGCACGCGCCAGTATCCGAAATTCGGCACGGAAATGATGCACTTCTTGCCCACGCGGGCTGCTTCGAGTATGAGCAGATCGGGGCGATGCAAAACCTGAATGGTGCTGGTAAGTATGACGTAGTCCACGCTGCCGTCGTTGAAGTCGGCAAGGCCCTCGTCGAGGTCGCCGTGATAAACAAAGAGGCCCTTCTCAACACACGCCTGGATCGCCGTATCTGACAGATCGATTCCCTGGACGCGTGCGCGCTTGCGAGTCTGAAGAGCCTTCATGAGGTGTCCCTCGCCGCAGCCGAGATCGAGCACCGAAGCGCCCGGCTCCACTAGATCGATCACATAGTCGAACTCCGGGCGCAGCTCGTCGTTAGCCGTGGTGCGCTTAGTCATCGCCGCTCCCTTCGACAAGCTCCGAGCGCGCGGGGGCCGCGTATTCGAGGAAGTTCGTGATGAGGCGGCTGAGGGTGTCGACTTCGAGCAGGAATGCGTCGTGGCCGTAGTCGGATTGGATTTCCGCGTAACTGACGTCCACGTTATTGCGGCGCAGCGCCGAGACTATCTCCTTGGAGGCATAGGATGGGAACAGCCAGTCGGAACTGAACGAGATCACCAGGAACGCGGCCTTCACCACAGCCAGTTCTCGCTTCAAATCGCCGCTGGGCTGCGAAAGGTCGAAATAGTCCATCGCCTTGGTTATGTAGAGATAGGAGTTCGCGTCGAAGCGTTTTACGAACTCGTCGCCCTGGTGGTTGAGATAGCTTTCGACCTGAAACTCGGTCACGAAGTCGTAGTCCGGTGCGCTCTTGTCCTGCAAATCGCGCCCGAACTTGGCGTGCATGGAGGCGTCACTGAGGTAGGTGATATGGCCTATCATGCGCGCGATGCCAAGTCCTCGGCTGGGTATCGGGCCGCCATAGTAGTTTCCGCCGTTCCAATTGGGATCGGCCATGATGGCGTGTCTGCCGACGGCGTCGAACGCTATGGCCTGCGCGGAGAGCCTGGCAGCGGTCGCAATAGGGATCGCCAGCCGCACTCTGTCCGGATACGCCACCGCCCATTGCAGCACCTGCATCCCGCCCATGCTGCCGCCCACTACGCATAGTAGCTGTCGGATTCCTAGGTGATCGATGAGTTTCGCCTGAGCTCGCACCATATCGCCGATGGTGACTATCGGAAAGTCGAGCGCGTAGGGCTTGCCGGTTGCCGGGTTGATCGAGCTTGGGCCCGTGCTGCCCTTGCACCCGCCGATGACGTTCGAGCAAATGACGAAGTAGCGCTCGGTGTCGAACGCTTTGCCCGGACCGACCATGTTGTCCCACCAGCCGGGCTTGCGGTCGTGGGGCGAATGACGGCCCGCGACGTGAGCGTCACCCGAAAGCGCGTGCACTATCAGGATCGCATTGGACTTGTCGTCGTTGAGTCTGCCGTAGGCCTCGTAGGCGAGCGTAATCGGGCCGAGCTTTCTGCCGCATTCAAGCACAAGCTCGTCTGGCGGCTCGGCAAAGGTGAAATACTGCGTCTCGACGATCCCGACGGATCCCGGTTCGGATGAAACAACCATGGCACGGGTCTGCTTGCGATAATCCAGCACGAGAATACCACAATGACGCTCAACGGTCAACGGTCACGCGTGCCGGTGTCTGTTCAGTCTTGCGGGACAGAACTCCGCTAGCGCTGAGTAGGCCTGACAAACGAAGGTCGCATCGAACCGTGGTGGAGCCTTGACCGCCCTTCGATACGCTTCGCACTCAGGGCTGGCGGGGTGGACATTGTCAGAAGACTGAACAGTCTCGCTTGCCGGTGTGTGTACAAGCTGCACCCTGGTCGCTGTAAACAACACGCGCCCACGCTTCGCAGACTGATACCGCGTGTAGCGCGAAAGCGTTCACTGCAGGGATATTGCGTAGAGGGCGACGATGAGCGCGTTGATAGCGTGTGCGGTTAGGCAGAATGCGCACGGTACGTGCAATCGCAATATAAGCTCCTGGGTTAGGTACGCGCTAAATGCCAGACCTGCTACCAGGAACCCCAGCATTTCCCACGGTGCGTACCACCTGCCGATTAGCAGCCGTATCATGGCGGCGCCCGCCACCACTGCGAAATAGCTCGCGCCCAGCAGGGCGTGGGGGACGCCTAGAAACGTCGACTGGGCCGACTCGATCACGTTTGCGCAAGAACCAGCAGCCAGATTGCAGGCTGCTGAAGTCTCCATTGTCGCGGGGCTGATCACGCCGTAGTGAACCAGAGCCAGGTAGCTGGAGTCCGCCAGTCCAAGAAGCGCCAATAGTACGATGATTGCCGCCACCACCTGCTTCATTGCATCACTCCGCAGCGCTTCATGGTTGAAATACCCGTTCACAAAGAGGCGCAAATCGCGGAAGAACCCAATGTAAACTACACCAGCCGGGTAAGTGCTGCCAAGCTCCCGCTTAACGTCCACGGAGGGGTTCATGTTCAGTCGTTCTTCCGGCAAGATCGATCTGCCGAGCGTGCCGGCCACACTTGCACGCATCATCGAGATCACCAACTCGCCGGACGCGTCGGCCGACAGCGTTGCAAGCGTCGTAATGCTCGATCAATCCTTGGCCACCAAGGTTCTGCGGATCGCTAACTCCGCGTTTTATGGACGCAGGGTCAAGGCGGAAACGATTTCGGAGGCCGTGGTCACCCTGGGATTCACGTCGATACGCAATCTCGCCGCCTCCGCGTCCGTAGTTGATGCGCTGTTTCCCGAGCAGATGTTCCCCGGGTTTAGCTGGCAGGATATGTGGACGCATTCCGTCAACTGCGCCGTCGCCTCCGAGGTCATCCACGCGCGAATGACGCGGTCCAACGGCACCGAGGCAGCGTTCGTGGCCGGACTGCTGCACGACGTGGGCAAGCTGATTTTAGCCCGCGCGCTGCCGGAGCGGTTCAGGCAGATCGTGGAGACCTGCCGTGAGCATAACTTCACAATGGCCCAGGCCGAGAGAAATATCCTCAGCACGGATCACGCCAGAATCGGCGGCGAACTTGCCGAGGGATGGCAATTCCCGCACAGGCTCCGTGTCGCGATAGAGTATCATCACTGTCCGTCCGAAGCCTACGACAACGAGGACATCGCCAGAGCGGTCAGCGCGGCCAATTTGTTGGCCAAGCGAATGTCCAAAGGCTACATTCTCGGCGTCAGCGCCGAGATCAGCCTGAAGGACGTGGCCGACGAAGCCGGACTGCCGGTGGATGATATGGACTTTGTCGTCGACACCGTACGCGAGAAGATGCACGAGTGTGCGCAGATCCTCTCATGGAGCGGTTCGATGCCTGGAGCCAAGGCAGCGGCGTAGGCAGAGGGCGGGAGCGCTGAGCCTGTCCGGCGTGGGGCGGCTCGACGCCGGCTTGTCCATTTTCCGTGCGCGGTGCGACGATTGTCCTGCGGGCGCCTCGGCCTTGTCGAAGGGCGGTCCGGAATGCGCCGCGCCCGAACGGGACGCTCTTTTTTGCGTCTGCTCGGCGCCGGCGGCGCCCTGTCTGGCAATGGTGGACACATGCCATAGCCGTCCACCGTTTGCGCGTCATCTCCACGAGTGCTATAGTATACCTCGACAGTCATTCAGTGGAGGTAGAGGCAGTTGACGCCAAGACAGAGGGCCGTGGCCGCGTTCGAGCTTCGGCAGCCCGATGACATAGTTCCGACGTTCGAGTTGCAGTTCCAGTTGTCCGAGGAACTGCTGGGCAAGAGGCACGTGGCGGACAAGGAACTCGACGAGGCCCCGTCCGCCGACGCGCGCGAGACCCTGCTGAAACAAAACGCGGAGCTGTATGTCGAGGAAGCCGAAACCCTCGACTACTCGATCATAGCGCTCAACATGGGGCCGGGTCGGCGCGATTACATGGTCGCGACCCTCAAGGAGTTGCGCAGGATCGGAGGCGACAGGTTCCTCTACGCGATCATGGCCGACGGGACGATGAGTATCCCCAACGGTCAAAACATGATGCAGGTGGTCGAGGACCTTACGGAGCGCCCCGATGAAGTACATGCGAATCTACTGGCCAGCGTCCGTGACACGATCGAACACGCCAAACCTCTCGTCGACGCGGGAGCCGACGTAGCTCTTATGTGCGCGGATTACTGCTTCAACACCGGCCCTTTTCTGTCGCCGCGCATGTTCCGTGAGTTCGTAACCCCGTATTTGACCATGGCTGTCGCCGGTTTGCGCGAACTTGGCATGTATACGATAAAACACACCGACGGCAACATCATGCCCATCCTGGATCAGCTCGTCGAGGCAAATCCGCACGCCATTCACTCGATTGACCCGCAGGCCAACGTGAGCCTTGCCGAAGTCAAGGCGCTCGTTGGCGACAAAGTCGCGCTATGCGGCAACGTTCACTGCGGAATGCTGCACAACGGGACCGTGGAGCAGGTAGTCGAGGACTCCAAACGGGCTCTGCGCGAGGGGATGCCGGGCGGCGGTTATATTTTCTGCACCAGCAACACTCCTTTCAAGGGCATGCCGCTGGTCAACTATCTGGCCATGCTCGACGTGCGGAAGCAGTTCGGCAGGTATGACTGGTAGTCCCGCGGACGCCTCATTCCGAGCTCAGGCCCTTGTATCTTCGGCCTGCTGCTCGGGCACAAGCGGGCGCACTTGCTGCGTTGGCGCGTATCCGCCTTTGGCGTTTCGATGAGACTGTTCAGTCTTCTGGGAATGTCTCCACCCCGATAGCCCTGAGTGCGAAGCGTATCGAAGGGGGTCAAGGCTCCACCGCGCTACGATACGACCTTCGTTGGCGGTCTGCCGAGCGCTAGCGGAGTTCCGTCCCGCAAGACTGAACAGATGCGTTTCGATGCCGGCGATTGACAAACGCCTCATGCCCGCATACACTGGTTCCGATAGCATCTCATCGGAGTGACCGACCCGGAGGCGGAGGCCATACCGTGGCAGGCCGAATCACAAACGGCGAACCTCCATCTCAGACAGCCAAGCCGACCAAGGAACCAGGCGCAGCACGCGATGTCAAACTGCGCGTCTTTATATGTCTGGCGCTCGCCGGGGTTACGTTGGCTGCGTTCTGGCCCGTTCTGAGAGCGGGGTTTACGGAGGTCCTGGACGATTCGTTTTACGTCAAACTCAACCCGTTTATCACAAACGGCTTAACCACGCGCGGCATAGTTCACGCGTTCACTTCGTTCGACTGTGCCAACTGGCATCCCCTCACCTGGATGAGCCACATGCTGGACTGTCAGCTATATGGCCTCAATCCTGCCGGACACCACGCAACCAGCCTGCTCTTTCACGTCGCCAACGCGCTCCTTTGCTTTGTTGTGCTGAGCCGGATGACCGGATCGGTTTGGAGAAGCGGATTCGTGGCGGCACTCTTTGCGGTGCACCCGCTGCACGTCGAGTCGGTGGCGTGGATATCCGAGCGCAAGGACGTGCTGTCTGCGTTCTTGTGGATGCTGACAATGTACGCCTATGTACTGTATGTCAGACGTCCTGATGCGGCCGCCTACGGTTTTGTGTTGGTGTTCTATGCGCTTGGGCTTATGTCGAAACCGATGTTGGTGTCTCTGCCGCTCGTGCTGCTGCTGCTTGACTTCTGGCCTCTTAGGCGGTTGGAACCGGGTCGGCGGCTGTTCTTGGAGAAGGCGCCGCTGTTTGCCATGAGCGCGGCCTCGTGTGTTGTCACGCTGTTCGCACAGCGAGCCGGCGGAGCGTACGCGTCCCTGGAGTTGATTCCAATAGTCGACAGGTTCGGCAATGCGGCGATCTCATACTGGGCATATTTGGCCAAGACGATCTGGCCTGCACGACTCGCCCCGTTCTATCCCCTGATCGGCCCGCATCTGCCCGTGTGGAAGGCTGCTGGCGCTGGGATCGCGCTTGCGGTCGCGACAGTGCTTGTAGTTCGGTCTCGAGCGCGATACCCATATCTTATGGTCGGCTGGTTGTGGTACCTGGTCACGCTCGTACCCGTGATCGGGCTGGTGCAGGTGGGCGGACAGAGCATGGCGGATAGATATACGTATGTTCCCCTTGTCGGCATATTCGTGGCGGTTGCGTGGCTCGTGCCGGGGCTTGTGGCTGCGCGATGTGGCGCGTGGGCCAAGCTGGCGTCCGTGTGCGGCGCCGCGTTGATACCCGCGCTCGCTGTGTGCACATACGTGCAGGCCGGCTTCTGGCATGATTCCCGCACCCTGTTCGAGCATGCTCTCAGGGTGACTCGGCCCAGCGCGTTTGCCTACGACTGCCTGGGTCAGGCTCTGGCCAACCAAAACGACCTTCCGGGCGCCATAGCCCAATTCAGAAAAGCAACCAAAGCCCTTCCCCCCTATCCGCAGGCCTACCTCGACCTTGGCCACGCGCTGGACATGGCCGGCAACACGCGCGATGCGGTGATTCAGTGGCGCAAAGCAATTCGCTTCGGTCTGGACAAGCCGGAACTTCACTACAACATCGCCGAAGCGCTTTTCAGGCTGGCCGACGCAGACCAGGCCGAGCGAGAGTGCCGGATCGCACTGAGGCAGGATCGCTCGTTCGGTATGGCACACAACCTCTTGGGTGTCATATTGGTCTCTCGAGGTAGGCTCGACGACGCCATTCGCGAGTGGCGAACGGCTGTCGACTGTGATCCGGACAATCAGGAGCCTCACGGCAACCTGGCCAGAGCCTATTTCGAGAAGGGCGACTATCGGGCTGCCTGGGACGAAGTGCAGACTCAGATGCGGTTGGGGGGCCGCCCGGACCCCCGGTTCGTGCGCGAGATCGCAAACCGGCTGGCTGCTTTGCGTCGGTAGGCAGCGATGCGGAGGAATGGGCACGCTCGCCGCACAACCTGTAATGTACCATGAGTGTCCGCAGCAGCAAAACCAGGTCGGCTAAGGCCCACTCGGCCCCAAAACCGACGGCGAAGTCCGCGGCTTCGGATGGTAGGTTAAAGGCGGCTATCTGCGCCGCGTTAGCCGTCATTACGGTCGCGGCTTATTGGCGCGTGCTCGGCGCCATGTGCGTGGTTCTTGACGACGGGGCCTATCTGTTCCAGAACCCGATGGTGCTTGATGGGCTAAAGTTGCACCGCATCGCCCAGGCGTTCACGATATTCCACTCCGGCAACTGGCATCCGTTGACCTGGATGAGCCACATGACGGACTGCCAACTCTATGGGCCCAACGCAATGGGTCATCATCTCACCAGCCTGCTGTTTCACGCAGCGAACGCAATATTGCTGTTTCTCGTGTTGGCGAAGATCACCGGATCGACCTGGCGGAGCGCGTTCGTGGCGGCGCTGTTTGCGATCCACCCGCTGCACGTAGAGTCCGTTGCGTGGATATCGGAGCGAAAGGACGTGCTGTCTACGTTCTTCTGGATGCTGACGATGTGGGCGTACGTGTCATACGTGCGGCGTCCCGGCGCGGCACGATATGCTCTGATGGTCGTGTTCTATGCTTTGGGCCTGATGTCCAAGCCCATGCTCGTATCCCTGCCGCTTGTGCTGCTTCTGCTGGACGTCTGGCCGCTCGGTCGCGCCGATTTGCGGTGGCGGTTGGTGTGGGAAAAGTCGCCGCTGTTTGCGATGAGTGCGGCTTCGTGTGTGGTCACTATGTTGGCGCAGCGGTCCGGCGGGGCGGTTGTCACTCTTGATGCCCTGCCGCTCTCGATCAGGATCGCCAACGCCGCGATCGCGTATACGGGCTACATTCAGAAGATGCTGTGGCCGAGTGGTCTGTCCGTGCTCTACCCGCACCCGCTGGAAAAGCTGCCTGTGTGGTGGGCGGCAGTGTCGGGCGTTATGATTGCGGCGGCTACTTATCTCTCGATTCGAGCGGCGAGGCGGCGGCCGTACGTGACGGTTGGCTGGCTGTGGTACGTAATCACGCTGGTGCCGGTGATAGGCATTGTTCAGGTCGGTTCTCAGAGCATGGCGGATCGGTATACGTATGTGCCGCTGACCGGCCTGTTTATTATTATTGCCTGGGGCGTGCCGGACTTGCTTGCCCGGCGCGCTGGAGCATTGCTTAAGCCGACCTTTGCGGCGGCGGTGATTGCCGTGGCGGTACTCGCGGGTTGCACGTGGGTGCAGGCGGGCTTCTGGCGCGACACCGATTCGCTTCTCGGACACGCCGTCAAGGTGATGCCCGACCACACACTTGCGTACTTGTGCTGGGGCGAGGGGTTGAACCACCAGCGCAGATATGATGAGGCCAGGAAGTGCTTCGAGAAGGCCGTCCGGATAGACCCGCGCGATCCGACGGCGCACCTGGACCTCGGCATAGCGCTTTCCCATTTGGGCAAGTATCGCCAGGCCATAGCGGAATACGAGCTGGCCCTGCGCCTGGGCAGGAACGACAGCGACGTTCATTTCAACCTGGCCAACGATTATTTCAATCTTGGAATGGTCGATATGGCCCTCCGACACTGTCGAATCGCGCTGCACCTGGATCCGAAACACGCCCCGTCGCATAACCTGGTGGGCGCCATCCTAAATTCGCAGGGAAAGCTCGACGAGGCCATATCCCGCTGGCAGATCGCCGTCAAGTTCGCTCCCGCGTTCTGCGACGCGCACATCAACCTCGCCTGTGCCTACTATATCAAGGGTGACTACAAGGCCGCGTGGCGGGAGGCACATCTTTTTGAGAGATGCGGGGGCCAACTCGATCCCGGCTTCGTTCAACAGCTCTGGAGCAAGATGCCGGATCCGGGCGAATAGGCGGCGACGCAGGCCGATCCGAACAGCCTGTCGGTGTTGCCTTGCAAAGCCCCAAAACACGTACTTTTACCAGGTTGACTTATCTTGACAAAGCGTGCATACTTCTAATAGCTCGACAGTGAAAGGTGACTCGGCCCGGCCTTATGGTCGGCGTCCGCAGTTGCTTCTCTGCCGACCGGAGGGGCAACCGCGCGGGAGAGCCGGGAGCATGCTGTCGGGCAGGTACGCGTTGCACGCTGTGCGGGTGAGCGCGTCATCGTAGTACTCGAAGTACGCCACGTAGTAGCGGTTCTCTACGTAGTTGTACTCCAACGTAGTACTCCAAAAAACTGGAGGGAAGCAACATGGGGGGTAAGCGATCTCAAGTGTCACGCCGCACCATCCGTTCGCCTGGTTTCCGGGCCGTAAGGATGGCGCCCGTTTTTCTCCTGGTGCTGGTTGCGCTGACGGTTCAGCCGGCTTTGGCGGCAACGTGGGGGCCGTACAATGCGAGCACGCTGCGGTGCATTTATGCGGCCGATACCGCCGGCACCAGCTCCGGCGGCATTACGGGCACGCTGCGGCTTGGCGCGTACAGCACATCGTCCGTATACGCTCGCGTGCTTGCAGCGTTTCCAACAACCGGAATGCCGGGTCCCGCCCTGATAACCGGAGGCACGTTTACAGCCGTCCACAGTGCATACGCCAACTACTCCTCCACGGTCACTATTACTGTTAGCATATTTTCGATAACAAGGTCGTGGACGAGTTCGGCGACGTGGACGACGTACGATGGTACTAACGCGTGGACAACGCCCGGCGGACAGAAGGGCAGCGCCCTTAACGGCACACAGACTTTCGTCGGCAATCCGACGGACTACCCGGTCAAGACCTGGACATGGACGGCCACGGGCGTGGATTACCGATACGGCATCGAGATGCAGAGCCAGCAGGAGGGCTCTATAAGCTATCGCAAGGGAGTCGGAAATGGGGGCTCCGAAGGCGGGGCACCTACGCTTACGCTTACGTATAACCCGTTGGCCGCGCCCGGCTCGGCCGCCGTTGGTACGGTAACGACGTCCTCAATACAGTGGAAATGGAACGACATTTCCGACGAGGACGGTTTCCGGGTATACGACGCTTCCAGCGGAGGCACGAACAAATCGGGCAACCTGGCGGCGAATACGGTCTCGTGGACTGAATCCGGCCTGAGTCCCAACACCTCGTATACGCGTTATCCGTGCGGCTACAGCTTCAACTACGAGGGGCCGAGGACGGCGCTGCCGACGACCGTTACGCTGTCGGTGCCGCCTTCGACCTCCACAGTAACCTGTGACAAGCCCACCAATACCTGGAGCAAAGGGCCCTTCACATTCACGGCTGTGGGGGGATTCGGGGCCGGAAAGGTGCAGTACTACCGCTACGCATGGGATAAGTCACCGACTCACACGTGGAGCGGTTCGGAGTCGCAGTGGAGTTCCGGCACGCTGCAATGCAACGCCACGTCGACCGGAAGTTGGTATCTGCACGTGAAAGGCTACAACAGCGCCAACGTCGAGAACGGGACGCTGGATCTAGGCCCGTACTACTACGAAGGCACCGCTCCGACGGTTGATAATGTAACCACGACTCCGGAGAACGTGGGATCGACCGGCAACTACCTGAAGGGCAAGATGTGGGTTGGTGCCGAGGTGGCCGACGAGGGCGGCTCCGGGCTGGCATCGGTTCAGATCAAGCTGGACAACGGCGATTATCAGACGATGCCCGCGAAAGAAGGCGGCGATCCCGGAGAGTATGAGAAGGAATACACCATCGATGCCTCGTGGGCCAATGGCACTCACTCGGTCACCATTAGGGCTACCGACGGCGCAGGCAACACGACGACGTCCGAACCGGTGGAATTCGAGGTCAACAAGAACGAGGTAAGCGGCACGATCGGGCTGCAGGGCTTCACATCCGCGCTTACCTACAGAGATGTCGTGTTGGTTCTCAACGGCACCACGGCGAAGGTTGTCAACCTCGGGTTCGTCAACGGCGTTTCAGCCTACTCAATAGTTGACGTTCCTGATTTGACATCCATCAGCGCGAAGACGGCGTGGAGTCTGCGTAAAAAGATGAGCGTGAGCGCCGAGGATGGGCAGTATGTAGCTAACTTCATTGGCAGCAACGTGGTTCGAGGCGGCGACCTCAACGGCGACAATGTTGTCAACGCTCTTGACTACTCGGTTCTGAGAGGCGCCTGGGGATCTGGCAGCGCCGGAGACATCAATGGTGACGGCTACACGGACAACGCTGACTATCTGATTCTGAAGGCCAACTGGTACGGCAAAGGCGACGCTCAGTAAGACAAGACTGGGATCGGCAGGGGCGAGTGCAATCGCCCCCGCCGACTGGCGCACTGAAAGGAGATGTTAGATGGTGAAGGTTTTGATCAAATCAGCCGCGCTGGCCGTGATTCTGACGATTGTGTTGTTTGCTGCCGTCGCGGCCCAGAGCAGCAACGACATATGGAACGACGAGTGGTGGGGCGACAGAGGGCCCAATGTCACTTACTATTGGGATGATTGGGCTTCTCTTATCGGCGACAACCCCTACGACGTGGAGCCGGACTTGGTCTTGCCGCCTGGCGGCGGCGCGGGATTGGCTGTAGTCACGGTTGAGGACCCTGGTGCCGCTCTGATCGAGGGGCCGCTGCCTGGTTTCGGCAGCAAAACCAATTTCTGGGATCTGGGTCCCGGCGGGGCGATGCACATCAACGTCGACGTCAATCACAACGGCATGGTGTTCTGGGTCCAGGTGACGTATCATCAGGGGATTGCTGTCGAGCCGGTGGTAGATGTGCCTGGTGCTTCTCGGATGCTGCTGCTGCCCGGCAAGTATGAGCTGCGTCAGGTGATCGAGGACACAAGTCTGCCTGGTGATTCGGAGCCGCAGCGGTGGGTTACATATATGAGCCTGTGGCGCCTTGATCCCGGTGTGACTTTCGGCGGCATCAACATCACGGCCGACGGGGACATGGGCGCGATCATTGACGGCGTCATTATCGACGCGCGCATCCTGCCGGAGCCGACCGCGGTTGTGCTCGGCGTTCTTGGGAATTGCGCCCTGATCGGATGGCTCAGGCGACGCAGGCACTAGCTTAGGCGTCATCCCAAGGTGAATCTGAATCGCACCCGGCCGGACGGATTGTAGGGGGGCGCCCGGCCTTACCATCGACCTACGGGGCGGGACCTACGGTCCCGCCCCCTCAACACATCAGTCAACCGATCCCCGTCAACTTTGTCCTACTCCGTCTTCTGACGTTCAGCAACAACCACGTCGTGGGTATACAAGCTTCGATCAATTTCGGGGGCGCGGAACGTGACTTTATCCACACAGGACAAGATAGATCTGCTTCGCGAGATGATGCTGATGCGCCGGTTCGAGGAAAAGGCGCAGGAGATGTATGAGGCTCGCAAAATCGGCGGGTTTCTGCACCTCTACATCGGTCAGGAAGCCGTCGCAAGTGGATTCACGTGGCCCATCGAAACGCGCGACTACGTTATCGGGGCCTATCGTGAGCACGGCCAAGCGTTAGCGCGCTGTGCCGAGCCTCGCGCGATCATGGCCGAGCTCTTCGGCAAGCGTGACGGCTTATGCGGCGGGAAAGGCGGGTCAATGCACCTGTTCAACCGGGAACGTCGGTTTCTCGGCGGGACGGCGATCGTGGGCGGCGGACTGCCGATAGCGGTGGGGGTGGGTTTTGCCATAAGGTATCGCGACGAAGACGCAATCTGTCTGTGCTTTTTTGGCGACGGTGCGGTCAACGAAGGATCGTTCCATGAGTCGATGAACCTGGCCTCACTGTGGAGTCTTCCGGTCTTGTTCGTTTGCGAAAACAATCGCTACGGCATGGGCACGCCGGTGGAACGCGCGTCCGCTGTGCCGAACCTGTTTCGCCGAGCGGAGTGCTACGGCATGGAGGTGCAGACGGTCGACGGGATGGACATCCTCGACGTTATCGACATGGCAGAGCGGTGCGTAAGGTGCGTGCGCACGGAGCGCCGGCCGATCTTTGTCGAAGCGGTCACTTACCGCTATCGTGGGCACTCCATGTCCGACCCGGGCCGCTATCGCAGCCGGCAGGAAGTGGAGAAATGGCGGCGTCGTGACCCGATTATGCTTTTCAGCAATGTGCTCGTGAGCGAGGGGACGTTGTCGAAGGCCGACGTCGAGGCCATCTCAGTGGAATGCGGGAAAATTGTCGACGAGGCGGTGGCGTTTGCGGAGGCATCGGAACTGCCGCCCTCGGAGTCGCTGTACGAGCACGTATACGCTTGATACGATTGTCTGTCGCGATTTCGTGTATCTGCCGGTGTGGCCCGAGGGCGCCGATTACCAAAACGCCGGCGCAGCCCGATTTACAGCCGGAATCCCGAAACGGCGCAAATCGGATTCGTGATTTGAAGACAGCTCCAACGACAGGGGAGTATTGGTATGCCGGAGATGATGTATCGACAAGCTCTCAACCAAGCTCTTCGCGAGGAAATGCAGCGCGACGACAGCGTGTTCGTCATCGGGGAGGACGTGGGCGAATACGAAGGCGCATATCGTGTCACCGAGAAGCTGCTGGCGGAGTTTGGCGAGAAGCGGATCCTGGACACGCCTATTTCGGAGGAGGTCATCGTGGGGGTCGGTATCGGCGCGGCGATGCTTGGGCTGAGACCGGTAGTCGAGCTGATGACGATCAACTTCTCGCTGCTCGCGATGGACCAGATCATCAACCACGCCGCGAAGATACACTACATGTCCAACGGGCAGTTCTCGGTTCCTATGGTCATCCGCGCGCCGGAAGGTTCGGGAATGCAGCTCGGCGCTCAGCATTCGCAGCATTTCGAGTCCTACTTCGTCCACGTTCCGGGACTCAAGGTCGTCGCGCCGGGCACGCCATACGACGCAAAAGGTCTGCTCAAGAGCGCCATTCGCGACGACAACCCGGTTATCTTCATCGAGGGCCAGTTGCTTTATTCAAGGCGCGGCGAGGTGCCCGACGCTGATTACACCGTGCCCATCGGTGTAGCCGACGTCAAGCGACAGGGCACTGACGTCACGATTTGCTGCTGGCTTCACACGGTGGGCATGTCGCTGGCCGCGGCGGAGTCGGTGGCGCGCGACGGAATCAGCGCCGAGGTCGTCGATCTCCGGACGCTGCGGCCGATGGATGCGGATGCGCTGACGGCATCGGTCAAGAAGACGCATCGGGCGGTAATTGTCGAGGAGGCATGGCCGCAGTCCGGCGTTGGCGCGCAAATAGCGGATGATCTGCAGCGGCTGGCGTTCGATTACCTCGACGGTCCCATATTGCGCGTGACGCAAGAGGATGTCCCGATGCCGTATTCGCGCGAGCTGGAGCTTTCGGCCCTGCCGAATCAGGAGAAGATCGTCACGGCCGTGAAACAGGTGCTTGGCGAAACAATTCCGCAGTCGGTCGTTGCCGCGTCGATCTAACGCCTGGCGGCTCCGCTGTCGCCGTCCGGAGACGCCTCCTACCGCAACGGCAGAAATATGCTGAATGTGCTGCCCTTGCCGGGTTCGCTTTCCACCTCTACGCTTCCCCCGTGCGCCTGCACTATATGCTTGACGATGGCAAGTCCCAGCCCCGTTCCGCCAAGGTTGCGGCTGCGTGCCTTGTCGACGCGGTAGAAACGTTCGAATATCCTGGCAAGATGCACGTCCTCGATACCGCAACCCGTGTCGGCCACGCGAATTACGGCCTCTTTGTCCGCCCGATCAACGCTGATGCTCACTTTGCCGCCCGGGCTGTATTTGATTGCGTTGTCGAGCAGGTTGACTACGGCCTGTTCGAGCAGCCGGCCGTTGCCGGACAATTCGATATCGTCCTCGCAGGTCAGCGTGAGTTCGACGTTGTTGTCATCTGCCTTCGTCCGACACATCGCCACGGCGCATCGAACGACGTCGGACAGAGACGTGGGCTGGATCGGAATCTCCACCTGCTCGATCTCCGAGAGCATCAGCAGGTCATCAATGATGGACTGCAATCTGGCGGCCTGCTTTTCAATGATGCCCAGGAACTCGTCGGCCTTTCGTGGATCGTCGATGCCGCTGCGGAGGGTCTCGACGAACCCTCGGATCGAAGTTATGGGGGTCTTTAGCTCGTGGGATACATTGGCTACGAAGTCGCGGCGGACGTTTTCGAGCTGGCGTATCCGCGTGACGTCGTTTAACACGACCAGCGCGCCGATCCGGTTGCCCTCGGAATCGAGCAGTCCCGCGCCGATTGCCTGCATAATGCGGTCCTGAGCGCCGTGGAATACCATTTCACTCTCGACCGCCGGTCCATCCGCACAGGACTGACCCACGAACCTCTGCAAAGACGGATTGCGTACGGCCTCCTGGATGGTCTTACCCTTGACCTGATCAAGTGTCACACCAAGCAGGCGCTCGGCGGCGGAATTCAGGAGCATGATGCGATCGTCGTTGTCCAGCGCGATCACGCATTCGCTCATGCTCGCTAGAATTGCGCGTTGCTCGCCGGCCTGCTGTGTGATCGTGCGAAATTGGCTTGCGAGGCGGGCGGCCATGGTGTTGAGCGTATCGGCGAGGCTGCCGATTTCCTCTATATCGGGCGGGCGGACACGCGTGTCCAGATCGCCGGCGGCGAGTTTGGCTGCGGCATTCCTGATGGCTTTGACCGGTTGGCTGATGCGGCGGGCGACGATGAGGCTCACGACGCCGGCCAGTAACGCCACCAGCAGTGTGCTCAGCAGGATGTGTTGGTAGAGGGCGGCAGGGCGGGCGTCGATCCGCGTTGCCGCCAGCGATGTCCTGAGTGCCGCGACTACTCGCCCGTGTTCTCGCAGCGGGATAGCGACGTAGATCATAGGTATGCCGAGCGTGGAGCTCACTCGACGCGACCTGCCCACCTCGCCCGCGCACGCCTTGCGTATCTCGGGCCTGCCGCGATGGTTCTCCATTGTGGCAGGGTCGTGTTGAGAGTCGGCGATGACTTCGCCCGAGGGACGGACTACGGTTATTCGCATGCCAGAGGACTTGCCGAGCAGCTTGACTTCACGCTGTAATGCGGCGCCCGAGAGGCTGCCGGCGCCAATCGAGCGTCCGACGAGTCGCGCGCGCGTTTCGAGGTCGGACTCGACCTGGGAGTAGTAGAACTCGCGCTGCGCCTGGAGAGCGTAGAGGCTTACCACGACAACCGAGGCGAGCGTTATCAAGAAGTAGATCGGAAACAGTTTCCAGACCAGCGCTTTGCGGCGCATGCCGACCCTCCGTTTCGGTCATGGCTATTGTAGACGGTGAGGCGTCGTGGGTCAACGCGGTGCGACGAAACGTGTCTGTTCAGTCTTGCGGGACAGATTTCTGCTAGCGCTGAGTAGACCTGTGCAGCGAGGGTCGTATCGAAGCGCGGTGGAGCCTTGACCGCCCTTCGATACGCTTCGCACTCAGGGCTAGCGGGGTGGACATTCCCAGAACACTGGGCAGGTGCGACGAAACAAGAGAGTTCGCCGGTATGAATTGCTTGGCGGGAGCCTCGTCAAGCCGGATTCATTTCGGCACCCGCCCGGAGGCGCGACGTATCTTCAGTAAGGTCCAAAACGACGTGCGTCCGGGCTATCCGCTCCTACAGAACCGAACACACGGAAGGAACCGTTGATTTGTAGCCGGAAGTCTGAAATAAGACGAGTCTATTTACAACGAAGGGATGGGATGTGTTGTGAGCGAGTTCAGCAGACGGGACTTTCTTAGGACTTCGATGATGGCGGGAGTGGTTGCGGGGGTATCGAGTGTCTTTCCGAGCCTTGTGCGGGCGGCGGATGAGGGCAAA
>Ga0272448_1002258_pt1 | contig 24497 bp, 12 predicted proteins | sample YNPCB0191_FD_202220 | JGI IMG/M metagenome (GOLD analysis project Ga0272448, IMG submission 202220) | Hot spring sediment microbial communities from Yellowstone National Park, WY, United States - YNP-CB-019-1 | ecosystem: Environmental > Aquatic > Thermal springs > Hot (42-90C) > Sediment... | reverse complement strand
TTATATCTTCATTGGTTAATCATCAAATGTTATCTTTATTGATTATCTATCAAGGTCTAACCTTCTATTGTTAAATATTTAATCTCTACTCTTCCCTTGATAAATAATCAAACACTAATTTTCTCTTAATAAGTAATTAAGATCTAATCTTGTCTTGTTTATGTATCAAAGTCTAATCTTCTCTTGATAAATAATTAATTTCTAATCTTTTCTTGATAAATAATTAATCTCTAATCTTTTCTTGATAAATAATTAATTTCTAATCTTTTCTTGATAAATAATTAATCTCTAATCTTCTCTTGTTTATTTATCAAGTTTTAATCCCTTCTTGTTTATTTATCAAACTCTAATCTTCCCTTGATAAATAATTAAGATCTAATTTTCTCTTGTTTGTTTATCAAGTTTTAATCCCTTCTTGTTTATCTATCAAGATCTACTTTCCTTGTTTATTTATTAAGATTTGATCTTGTCTTGTTTATTTATCAATAAAAAATTAAACCTTAATTATTTGTCAATAAAAAATTAAACTTTAATTATTTATCAAGAAAAGATTAAACCTTGATTGTTTATCAAGAAAAAATTAAACCTTGATTATTTATCAAGAAAAGATTAGATATTAATTATTTATCAAAAAAAGATTAGATCTTGATTATGTATCAAGAGAAGATTAAAACTTAATAAATAAACAAGACTAGATCAAAACTCGATAAATAAACAAGAAAAGATTAGATTTTGATAAATAATCAAGGGAAGATTAGACCTCGATCATTTATCAAGAGAAAATTAGATCTCGATTATTTATCAAGAGAAGATTAAATTTTGATAAATAATCAAGACTAGATTAGATCTTAATTATTTATCAAGAAAAGATTAGATTTTGATAAATAAACAAGATAAGATTAAAGCTTGATAAATAAACAAGGTAAAAGTAGATCTTGATAAATAAACAAGGTAAAAGTAGATCTTGATAAATAAACAAGGTACGAGTAGATCTTGATAAATAAACAAGGTAAAAGTAGATCTTGATAAATAAACAAGGTACGAGTAGATCTTGATAAATAAACGAGGTATGAGTAGATCTTGATAGATAAACAAGAGAAGATTAAACCTTGATAAATAAACAAGGAAAGTAGATCTTGATAGATAAACAAGAGAAGATTAAACCTTGATAAATAAACAAGGAAAGTAGATCTTGATAGATAAACAAGAGAAGATTAAACCTTGATAAATAAACAAGGTAAAAGTAGATCTTGATAAATAAACAAGAGAAGATTACATTTTGATAAATAATAAACAAGAGAAGATTAGATTTTGATAAATAAACAAGAAAGTATTAGATTTCGATAAATAAACATGTAAAGATTAGACCTCGATAAACAAATATGAATAATTAGATCTTGATAAATAAACAAGATAAGATTTTATCTTGATCATTTATCAAGGTCTAATCTTACTTTTTTATTAAAAGAAAATTAGAGTTTAATTATTTATCGAGATCTAATTATTCATATTTGTTTATCAGTTATTAACATGGGTTTATCATTTGTTTATCAAAATCTGATCTGCCATTGTTTATTATTTATCAAAATCTAATCTTCTCTTGTTTGTTATTTATCAAGATCTAATCTTCTCTTGTTTGTTATTTATCAAAATCTAATCTTCTCTTGTTTATTATTTATCAAGATCTAATCTTCTCTTGTTTATTATTTATCAAGATCTACTCTTTCCTTGTTTATTTATCAGAGTTTAATCTTCTCTTGTATATTTATTAACATCTAATACTTGTAATATGTCAAAATATAATATTTCTTAAGAAATATTTCCTTGATAATTTATTATTTTTGATTATCCCCTTAATAATGTTAACTTCAATATTTAATATTATCTTAATAAGCTGAGACTAACATAAATAATGAAATCAAATCAATTATTTTTATATTACCATTCACATTCATACAATAAACGTTTAGTAAGAATATTATAGATTATTTGGATCTATAATATTAAGATTTGAAGCGGTTACTAATATCAAAGATTATGTTCACTACAGTGTCATTATTTAATAATAGCTCTTTATTAAATAATAATTCTATTGCTCGTCTATTAATTATTGAATATAAATACTTATAAAATTTGTTTGAAATCATATTAATTATTCTTTTATAATATCTAATTAATACATAATAATATGAATCTTATTATTGATTAATGTGTAAATAAAATATATATTTTAATAGTAGTACTATTAATTATATAAACTTAATTATGAATAATACAACTAATGGAAATTAAAATATACATCTTAAATTATATTAACTTGAATTTTTATAAACTTAAATTTGACATTTTCAGATAATTTAGAATGTATACCTTTTAACTAACAAAACTCTATGTTATAACATTATAATATTTAAATTATAATATCTTCTTTGGTGTAATAATATATTCCTATTATATAGGTAATTTAATGTTCATTAATAACTGTCAAACGATATAGAAAATATTTATATTGTCTTAGATATCGATCGACACTTAATGAAAATTATTATCTTGATATATTGTTAATGTAAAAATGATTAGTAAATTATTATCTACTTATCCATTTAAAATGGATATAATACCTAATGATATTATATGGTATTTAAGTAAATATCACTTGACTACCGCTGACGTTTTTTTTAATTTTGTTGTTACGTGTAAAAGGATTAAAGCTATTAATTGTCAATTGGTTAATGAAAAGCACGATCAATTAGATTATATTGTTTTATTCATTGGTAATTATAAATGTCATCATTCTATTAGATTTGACAGTGAAATATGGCCTTTTCTAACAAAAGAAATTGATAATATTACTAAATTTAGAATCAAAACTGTTAAAATTATGATACCCGCCTTTCCAAGCCAAATTAATGTTAAATTACATAATTTTCATCTTAATTTAAATAAATATATATTTTGGTCCCCAGCATTAATAATTTTTAAAAGAACTGATAATGATCTATTAAACGGTAAAATCTTTAATGGTGATATAGTAGATGGTGTACCAATCTATCACGGAAAAGACAGTTATTTCGAAAAATTAATTCCGTCAGCTATAAAATGGATTTATAATCAAATTACTATATTAAACAACTAAATTAGTAAATATGGTTGTCTATCAATTTCTGGTATTAGTTTATCTCTTAGTTCTTTCATATAAACTAACTCTTTTAATTGATCAGCTTCATCATAAATATAAAGATATTTACACTGATCGTTTGATTGTCGATAGTTAATTATTTTAATTATCGATTGATCTATTAATTCTTCTATTCTTAATGTTTCACGTACTACTTCATCATATTCTTCTCTAGTTAACCGTTTCGATTTACTTCTGTTATTATTTTTTACTAAGTTACTCATTTTACGTTTACTTATATTTTTAAATATACTTATTATTATTTTTCAATTCTTTGTTTAAATTCTATACTAATTTATCTTGTTGGTCTTCCCTTTCTATTTTATCTACTAGAATTCCTCTTTAACACTAGCTTAAAATAGATAATTTTTATTTATCCATTTATGGTTACTTTTAATGTCTACATAGTCTACATCTTAATAAGTAAGACTTATTTTATTATCCGCTATTAAATTATCAACTTATACTCATTTAAATATTAATGTCGTATACTTTATTTCACTATTTAAGTTACTTCAATACTTATTATTAATAATAAGTATTTCTTATGTTTTTCTATACAACAAATATTTTAATCTCCATTCTTAATATTTATTAAAAATAATTTTACTACATATTCAACAACAATTTACTTTATTATTTATTCTTAAGAAATATTCATTAATAATACATTACTCTGAGATTCTTTCTTAATAACATATTATTTTAATAATTATTCTTAAGAATAAAAGGTAGTTATAATTATTCTTAAGAATAAAAGGTAGTTATAATCATTCTTAAGAATTAAAGGTGTTGATAATCATTCTTAAGAATACAAGGCATTGATAATTATTCTTAAGAATTAAAGGCATTGATAATTATTCTTAAGAATACAAGATGTTGAAAATCATTCTTAAGAATAAAAGGTGTTGACAATCATTCTTAAGAATATGTAATGTTAATAAGCATTATAAATAATATGTGATTGTAATAAGCATTATAAATAATAATCATTAACACCTTTTATTCTTAAGAATGCTTCTTAATATCTGTTATTTTTGAGATGATTATAAACAACACTTTATTTTTAAGATGATTATTAACATCTTGTATTCTTAAGATGATTATTAACACCCTTGTTCTTAAGAATGATTATAAACTACCTTTAATTCTTAAGAATGTTTATCAACAACATTTATTCTTAAGAATGTTTATCAACAACATTTATTCTTAAGAATGATTTTTAACACTATTCTCACGAATAATTATTAACATCTTTAATTCTTAAGAATGATTATCAACATCTTTAATTCTTAAGAATGATTATCAACATCTTTAATTCTTAAGAATGATTATCAACATCTTTAATTCTTAAGAATGATTATCAACATCTTTAATTCTTAAGAATGATTATTAATACTATTCTCAAGAATAATTATCAACATCTTTAATTCTTAAGAATAATTATTAACATCATCTATTCTTAAGAATAATTCTAAACGTCTCTTATTCTTAAGAATGATTATTAACACCTTTAATTCTTAAGAATGATTATTAATACCTTTTATTCTTAAGAATAATTCTAAAAGTCTCCTATTCTTAAGAATGATTATTAACACCTTTAATTCTTAAGAATGATTATTAACACCTTTAATTCTTAAGAATGATTATTAATACCTTTAATTCTTAAGAATGATTCTCAACACCTTTTATTCTTAAGAATGATTCTCAACACCTTTAATTCTTAAGAATAAATATTAACATCTTTTATTCTTAAGAATGATCATTAACATCACATATTATTAAGAATGATTCTTAATAATAATTATCAACACCTTTAATTCTTAAGAATAAATATTAACATCTTTTATTCTTAAGAATGATCATTAACATCACTTATTATTAAGAATGATTCTTAATAATAATTATCAACACCTTTAATTCTTAAGATGATTATTAACTTCGCCTATTCTTAAGATGTTTCTCAACACCTTTATTCTTAAGAATTATTATTAACCTCTTTTATTCTTAAGAATGATTAACCCTTTTTGTCTAAAAAATGATTATTAACTCACCATATCCTTTAGATGATTATTAACATCACATATTATTAACAATGATTTTCAACACCTTTTATTCTTAAGAATAATTATTAACTTTGTCTGTTCTTAAGAATGATTATTAAAAATAAAAGGTGTGGAGGGTTATCTTAAGAATTAAAGGTGTTAAGGACCATTCTTAAGCATAAAGGGTGTAAATGTTTATTAAAATCACATATTATTAAGAATAAAAGGTGTAAATGATTATTAACATCACATATTCTTAAGAATTAAAGGTGTTGAGAATTATTTTTAAGAAATAAAAGGGTTAATAATCATTCTTAAGAATAAAAGGGTTAAAAGGTGTTAATATTCATTCTTGGCGATAAAAGGTGTTAATAAGCATTTTTGATAACAGGCGAAGTTAATAATCATTCTTAAGAACAGACAAAGTTGATAATCATTCTTAAGAATTAAAGGTGTTAATAATCATCTTAAGAATAAAAGGTGTTGATAATCATTCTTAAGAATAAATCGCGTTAAGAATCATCTTAATAATAAATAGTGTCGATAATCATTGTTAAGAATCATCTTAATAATAAAAGGTGTTGAGAATCATTCTTAAGAATAAAAAAGTTAATAATCATTCTTAAGAATATGTGATGTTGAGAATTATTCTTAAGAATTAAAGGTGTTGGGAATTATTTTTAAGAAAAAAAGGTTAATAAGCATTCTTAAGAATAGATGATGTTAATAAGCATTCTTAAGAATACATGATGTTAATGATCATTCTTAAGAATAGGTGATGTTAATAATCATCCTTAAGAATTGAAGGCGTTGAGAATCATCTTAAGAATATGTGATGTTCATAATCATTCTTAAGAATTAAAGGTGTTAATAATCATCCTTAAGAATTGAAGGCGTTGAGAATCATCTTAAGAATATGCGATGTTCATAATCATTCTTAAGAATTAAAGGTGTTAATAATCATTCTTAAGAATTAAAGGTGTTAATAATCATTCTTAAGAATTAAAGGTGTTAATAATCATCCTAATAATAAAGGTGTTGAGAATCATTAGTAAGAATAAAAGGTGTTAAGAATTATTATTAAGAACAAAAGATGTTAATAATCATTCTTAAAAATAAAAATGTTAATAATCGTTCTTAAGAATAAAAGAGGTTAATAATCATCTTAAGAATAAAAGGTGTTAATAATAATTTTTAAGAACAGGCAAAGTTAAAAATCATTCTTAAGAATATGTGATGTTAAAAATCATTATTAAGAATTAAAGGTATTAATAATAATTCTTTAAAATATGTGACTTTAACATTTATTCTTAAGAACAAGTAGTGTTAAGTATAATTATTTAAAACAATTATACTTAAGAATAGAGAGTGTAAATATTTATCCTTAAGAATAGATAACGTTAATAATCAATCTTTAAACAAATTACTCTAAATTCTTTCTTAATAACATACTACTTTAACCTTCATCCTTAAGAACAAATTGCTATGGTATTTCAAGTATAGTTCAAACTATTATCGTTTATTAATAATAATATTTATGTTATCTACCCTTAACAATAAGTTATATTAATATACATAATCGATTTTTTCTAAGAGTCATATATAATGTTATCTATGCTTAATAATAAGTTGATCTAAAATTTATCTTTAATTTTTATTTTAATGTAAGTTGTGCTTAAGAAGAATATAGTCTTATGGAGTATATGAATATTAATTACTACAATATTAATTAAGGTGATAATAAGTACAAGTTATTCAAATATTAAAATTTAATAACAAATTAACCCTCTTGAAAATAGACGAACATATAGGCAAATTTACTTTAATTATACTTCTATAATTGTCAATAATACGTTATTTTAAAGTTGATTCTTAATAACTAGTTAATATGATCTTTATCCTTAATAATAAGTTTAAAATAAACTTATTATATTATTTTTCTTAAGAACACATTATCCTTAATATCCAATAACAAATTATTTCTTGATAATAATTTATTTAAATGTTTAGCCTTAATATTATTTCTCGGTAGGAACTTATTTTAATAATAGATACTTATTTTGATGAAAAGGTAAGTAATAATTAGATACTTGTTGAAATTAAAATGTTTATAGTTATTATTAATAGACATCTTGAATAAAAGTTAACATAATATTAGGTATGAATATAACTTTAAATAAGAAGATAACTGATAGTCATTTATCTGCTATGATATTTAATCGATATAATATTTATCATTATAAGCTGATTCTACTATATCGAATTTATTAAGTAATAATAATGATAAATTTTCTATTTCTTTTAATTTATCTTGGTCAGTACAAGATATTCTGATATCTTCTAATCTATCATGTTCTTGTTGATACCAGTCCGTATATTTAATTAAATCATCTTTAGTGATATTATTGAGATCAATAACAGGTTCATTGATTAATGAGTGTAAATTATTAATGGTTAATTTGAATTGACTATTATTATTTTTGAAATCGTCAACTAGTTTTTGACAATGAGTTATAGTTTCATCCCAATTAACACTATTATCTAGGTTTAATTTATAACCTATTAATCCATTACGGCGTCTATTTAAAAATTGTTCATAACTAATATTTAATTTTTCTCTCAATAGTTGATCATTTGAATATTTAATTTGATTTCGAGTTTTTAATTTTTCTACATTATTCTGGTAATATTTTTGATTGGTTAGACTTTTATTTTTTCTAGTTTGATCATGGTTTAATGGTTTCTTCCTTTTTTCGGTTGATACGTATTCAGATAGTAAGGTTAAACCTTGAAAATGATAACCATTACTATATCTTTTGTGAATATATTGTGGATAATTCTTTTTGAAGGCTATTGTAAAACTCATGTTAGTCAATAAATTCCATTGATTAATATTTTTGATTCGTAAATAATCTTTAAAGGTCTCATATAACTTACTAGATAATATTTTATGTTCCGGTGATACAACACATTTCTCTTCAATAAACTTATCTAAGTATTCCATTTAATATTTAAACATCAACTCATTAAAAACGTCAATTTTAAATAATTATCCATTAATCAATTTTTATATTTCTGCTAACTAACTAATATTATTAAATAATAATTTTCAACTACTTTAGAGATATACTTATAATATTCTTAACAATAATAGTTGTAATTATTATCAGCAATTGTATAGTTATGATTAGATAACGTTGAAATTTATTAATTAACTTCTATTTATAGTATTATGTTATCCAATGATTTTTATTTACTTTTTGTTTGGTTAGCAAGATAATCTTTCTGCTATTAGTATATATTCTTAACTGATGGAAGTATTAATTAATGTTAAGAGATAATGGAATATTTCAAGATTATAGCATTGTAAGACAATGCTATAAAATAAATGAAAAGGTATATATTGATCTAAAACTTTATGTTAGTTATTAATTGTTAAAAGAATATGTTATTATAAAACTATTAAATTAAATTTAATACTCATATTCTAACCATAACGTGTTATTAAATTTTTATTTTATCTTAAGGTATACATGGTAGCGTACATGCGCGACTATACATCTGAATAACTGAAGAATTTGAGTCTATTAGAATTTTAAGGACCTTTATTTTTCAAGAGAGTTCAATTTCTTCAGTTATTCAGATGTATAGTCGCGCATGTACGCTACCATGTATACCTTAAGATAAAATAAAAATTTAATAACATGTGTTGTTAAATTTCTTATTAAAATATATTAATACTCTAATAGTTGAATAATTGTTTAAATTATTTTAATAACCTGAATATTAAAATAATTTAAACAATTACTATTACATTGATGGATATATTAGGTAACCTTTACCATACTAGTCAAAAATTTAATTATTATTAAATTAAGAGTGAAATTATAATAAATTTTATTAAATAAAAATATTAAAAGAGAATATTTTAAGGTAATATTAAAACAGTCTAAAGTAAAAATCGATAAATAAAAAATGGTATATACAGGTATAGTTCAGAGGATAGGTGAAGCAGTCGTGGACGAAAAAAATATCTTACATCTTCGAGTTAAAGATAGGGAATATTGGAAATTATGTAATATAGGTGATTCAATAGCTGTCAATGGAGTATGTTTAACATTATTATCAATATCACCTGATAATATAGTAGAATTTTTTGTAATGGAAGAAACTAGAAATTTAACAAATTTAGTATATATACCACGTGTTTCCTCTGATAATATAACTTTTGATAAAGCGGTTAAAGTTAATGTGGAACACTCTTTAAGAGTAGGTGATTCAATAGGAGGTCATAGAGTTGCGGGACATGTAAATGGTATGGGTGTAATAAGTTCAATAGATCGACGAGGGGATGGATCAAAATGGATATGGATAGATCTACAAAAAATTGATAAATATCAAGATAAAATAAAATATAAAGGATCAATAGCTATAGATGGTGTAACTTTAACAATATGCGAAATTAATGGTAGTAAATTGAGAGTAAGTATAATACCACACACTCAATACAATACAATAATGCAATATTATCAGGTAAATGATTTAGTTAATATTGAATTTGATCAAGATCTAAAAGAAGGATTTATTAATATTGATGATGAAATGATGAAATTAGCCATTATTAATGGTGAAATAGGTAAATATACAGCAGCACCTAATCCCTGGGTTGGATGTGTAATTGTCAAAGATAATGAAATAATAGGACAAGGACATCATCATAAAGCAGGATGTCCACATGCCGAAGTTAATGCCATCAACGATGCTATTAGTCACGGTTATGAAAGTAAACTTGAAGGTTCAACCTTATATGTTACTTTAGAACCTTGTTGTCATACTGGTAGAACAGGTCCCTGTGATCAATTAATTATTAAAAAGAAGATAGCTAGAGTAGTAGTAGCTTTAAAAGATGTAGATAAACGTGTAGCTGGTAAAGGTATTGATAATTTAATAAAAGCTGGTATTAAAGTAGATATCGGTATTTGTTCAAAAGAAGCCGTCCAATCATTAAAAACATATCTACACCATCGTGAAACTGGTAGACCTTATGTAGTGTTGAAAATCTCACAAAGTTTAGATGGTAAAGTAGCTTGTTTTGATTATACATCACAATGGATTACAAACGAAGAAGCGAGAAGAGATGCACATTCAAGATTCAGAGCAACTTCACAAGCGATAATTGTTGGAATTAATACTGTATTACATGATAATCCAATGTTAACAGTTAGACATGAATTAACTCAAGATCCTGATTTTAAACAACCATTACGAGTAATATTAGATAGACAAGGTAGATTAACAAGTGATTATAAAATAACTGATACTAATATCGCTCCAACTTTAGTTTTTACTGACAATAAGTCGTTAAATTTAGGTGAAAAAGTAGAAATTTGTTATGATGGTACTGAATTAGAAACTGTATTAAATAAACTAGGACAGAGAGGTATTTTACAAGTATTAGTAGAAGGTGGATCTAAAGTTGCCACTGCCTTTTTATTAAATGATAAAGTAGATGAATTAGCTATTTATACAGGACCTATATTAATTGGTAGTAAAGGGCTAAGTTGTATATCAGATAGTATCACTAATACTATCACAGAAAAGAAAGAATGGAAATTATCATCAGTTGAAAGAATAAATGATAATATTTTAACCATTTATCATAAGTAATTTAAGATTATGCGTTAACTTTAACACATATTCTCTTATACGACCTTTTATTTATTTGTTAAATAGTAATAATTAATTAGTAAGTATTTTGATAAATTTAGAATATTCTCTCAATAATACCAGATATTAATTTATCAGCTCCACTCTGAAAATCGAACAGACTAACACCATAATTTTCTTCATCTGATTACCTTTATATTTTTACTGATATTTCTATCAGTAAAAATATAATAAATCAACTTAATATTATTAATTAAATATTTTATAGATTGTTAATTTAATGTTATATTTGAACATTTCAATTCATATGTATACCTCCAAAATAATAAAAAGTATTAAACTACTAGTGATCTTACATAATTATATGTAATAATAGATATTAGTAATTGAGTATATTAATTAATTACTAATTTAAGTAATTAATATAACGTCTGATAATTATACTTATTAGTTTACTAGTTCTATATTTGTTACCTCTTAATTATTATTATAAATTCCATATCATCTTAATAATAATAATATCAATCATTTATTGATAACCATCTCTCGGGGAAGTATTGATATGATAATTTCAAGTATTATATAAATAATTAGTAATAGATACTAATTATTTATTACAGAGGGAAAGTCAATATTAAATAACCGATGTGAATTATCAAATCTTATAACATTACTGATTACATTATAGCTAATGTTCATTATTAATATTGTAATTGGTGAGCGGATTAACTTTAATGACACTTTCAAGAGTAGAGACTTTAGATAACAACATATCAGGTAATTCAATTGTAATATAAGTATAATCAGGATATATAAAAATACGTCTTATAGAAGCACCAATACTAATTAATTCATTAGAAATATCGTATTTAGCTACTACTGTAATTTTAATAATATGGTTAGATTGTTGATTTATTTCCATTGACTTGAAATGTTAATTAAAAATTTTAAATCATTTTTGATAATATGTGTTCCAGTCTACTTTAATTTTATAAGATAATATGTTATTTTTAAATTAAGTATAATTCTGATATCATCAATACTGTCATATTATTGAGTAAACTATCAAAATTACAACATCTTAGACATTGGGTTAGCAATACCATAATTACTTTATTTCCGAGAACATGGAAAATATGAAAATTATGAAATTAATACTACAAAAAACAAATATATTCATAAATTATATTTGTGTATAAAATCTAATTTCAAACGTAACAACTATTTAAAGTTAGAATATTACAACTTTTGGTACTGTGATCAGTTACTTATTAGTATTTTGATTATCTGATCAGTAAAATATAAATATTAAGTTATGAAGATTAGTAAATTTAGATGCACATTACAATTATCATCACGTTAAAATTTATAATTAATATTTATAGATACATTATTGTAATACTTTAACATCAATTATGTTGTTATTGTAAGAAGCATCCAATAATAATAATTTTAAATTTTTAGTACCCTTATTAGTAATTCCACTGTTACCTCTAACAGATAAAACAGATAAATTCATATGTTCTATACCCTTATCAGTTATCTTAGGATTATCTGAAGCCTTCAATATAAACATATTCATATGTTCTATGCCCTTATCGGTTATTTCAGGATTACCAGTTGCGTCAAGAGTATGTAATCTCATATGTTTGATCCCTTTATCTGTTATTTTGGTATTGTAAGCAGCAGCTAATACTTTCAACTGTAAATGTCTCAATCCCTCGTCAGTAATACTACATTTACTAGAAGCCTGTAAAGCAGATAAATTCATTTTACTAATTCCATCATCTGTTATTTTATAATTATCTGAGGCATTCAATGTGCGTAAATTCATATGTTTGATTCCTTTATCGGTTATTTTATGATTACCAGCAGCATTAAGAGAGTGTAGGTTAAGATGTTTAATGCCATCATCAGTAATGCTACTTTTATTGGAAGCATCTAGATATTTAATACCATGATATTTCTTTAGGAGAGAGTTATTTAATCTACGTTTAGCATAAATGGTAAGATGATAAAAATCGGTTATTTTTAAGTGTTGATGAAATAATTTACAAATGCGAGTTAAAGTAATTTGTTCAGATAATTTAGATAACTCTAATATTAATTGCCAAACCTCTATAGGTAGAAGAATCATTGTTTATTTAAAATTACTTAATCTATTATAAAATCACTTTTAACTATCTAATTTTATCATCGATTTCTGATATTATTTAATAATTATCACCTATGAATGATGTTACTGGTATCTACTAATATCATTTTAGCATTTACAAATTATATAATATTCATCTTAATCAGTAATTATTATATCAATTATATTGAGTTATTATCATATTAATTATTTTGAGTAATTATCACCTAATTAATTATCTTGAGTAATTATCACTTAATTAATTATTGTGTGTAATTAATATCTGATTAATTATCTTGAGTAATTAATATCTGATTAATTATCTTGAGTAATTAATATCTGATTAATTATCTTGGGTAATTAATATCTGATTAATTATCTTGAGTAATTAATATCTGATTAATTATCTTGAGTAATTAATATCTAATTAATTATCTTGAGTAATTAATATTTAATTAATTACTTAATAATTAATTTATAAAACTATTGATTAATATTGATCAATAGTTCTATTTTGAATAAATTGATTACTACCCATCTTATTAACTATCACTATTATTAATGATACTCTGAACATTGTAATATTAACAACTTCAATAATCATCCTAATCAGCTTGATTATTTATTTCAAATATTTCAATTCTCTTAATTATTCAGGTAAATATTACTTATACTATTAAGTAATATGATTATATATTATGTGGTAATTAATCATCTTGAATAATAGGTAATCACATTAATTAATGCATTGATCAATGTTAATTTGATAGGTTTCAATTAAAATATCAAAATAAAATGATTATTAACTATTTATTTAGTCAAGTTTACAGTGTTTAATTAAAATACTGTCCAGTCATTTCAATTATAATAATAATCACTATTCAATATATTTAAGTCTGATATTAATTATTAATAAGATGTAAAAGTATAGTACAAATTACAGATTATTATATTTTTAATAAAATATTTAGTGATATAGTTATCGATTGAAGTGATTATTTAACGGGATTAATAACTTTAGTCATTAAAAAGATCTACTCTTAATTATAAATAAAATATACTTTGACTGTAAAGAAGGTCTAATCTTAACCATTAAGGAAGTCTTCTTTTGATCCCAAAAGAAGTATACTATTAATCATGAAGATAAAATATTTTGATTATAAACGATGTGATCTAAAGATCATAAAGGAGGTATCATTTTGATCATAAAGGAGGTACCATTTTGATCATAAAGGAGGTATCATTTTGATCATAAAGGAGGTACCATTTTGATCATAAAGGAGGTACCATTTTGATCATAAAGGAGGTACCATTTTGATCATAAAGGAGGTATTATTTTGATCATAAAGGAGGTACCATTTTGATCATAAAGGAAGTATTATTTTGATCATAAAGGAGGTATCATTTTGATCATAAAGGAAGTATTATTTTGATCATAAAGGAGGTACCATTTTGATCATAAAGGAAGTATTATTTTGATCAAAAAGGAATGATCTTTGTGATCATAAAGAATGTAATCTTTTTATTATAAAGAAAGTATACTTTCAATTATAAAGAAATAATACTTTCAATTATAAAGGAGGTGATCTCTTGATTATAAAGAAAATATACTTTCAATTGTAAAAGAGGTGATCTCTCGATTATAAAGGAGGTGATCTCTCGATTATAAAGGAGGTGATTTCTCGATTATAAAGGAAACTTTCTTTTGATCATAAAGGAGGTGACTTCTCGATTATAAAGGGGGTGATCTCTTGATTATAAAGAAAGTCTAATTTTGATAGTAAAGGAAGTTTACTCAGATAATAAAGGAAGTCCACTTTAATCATAAAGAAAATATACTTTCGAGTACAAAGGAAAGCTTCTATTAATCATTAAAGACTGTGAGAGATATTTTTCATGAAAAAAAGATAAAGGAGTGAGTAGCATACTAACCATTTAATATGTTAAATATTAGATAAGTAATATTTAACAGGTGAGTTTAATTATTTTTTTGTAGAAGAGGAGACCAACCTTTATGAACTAAAGCCATATGAATAGTGGATAAGGGTAGAGATCTGACTTCTAAACTATCATCAGCTACACGTTTGATAGCTTGTTGAAGTTCATAGCAACTAAGAACACCATCAATAATAGGTACACCTAAAGTTAATTGATCTTTCATGATACCATGAGTGGTAAAATGAGAAACTAAGTCAAAGTGTTTAGTTTCACCTTGAAACAGGAGACCAACACATAAAATAGCATCATAAGATTTAGAAGAATTAGTGATTAAATTTTTGACAAAGAAAGGTAATTCAAAAGAACCAGGGACTTGGTAAATGTCAATATTATTAACATTATAGTCAGAGAAGACATCAGTTAAATTGGTGACAAATTCAGAAACTAATTCGTCATTCCAAGCAGTACGAACAAGAGCAATATTTAAGGATTCACGTAAAGTTAAAGTATCAGTTTCCATCCATTTGAGTGATACTGGAGGTGTTTTATAATTAGAATACATAATATGCTTCTTTTTGACTTGTAAATATCTTTCATTATAAATATTAGGTTTAATATGAAGTGGTGTTGTAGTTACAACTAAGTCAGCAAAAGCGGTAATTTTATCAGGATTATTAGTAATTAAATTAAGTTGAGTAATACCAAGAGAGTGTAAAATATCTAGAGCTGATTTATAATCACGTAAATCATCAGGGAAACCTAATTCACGATTAGCTTGATAAGTATCGAGACCTTTTTCTTGTTGTAATTTATAAGCCTTAATTTTATTGATAAACCCGATACCGCGACCTTCTTGACCTTTAAGGTAAAGAATAAGGCCAGAACCACGTTTCTTAATTAATTTAGCAGAAGCATCTAATTGTTCACCACAATCACAACGAAGACTATGAATGACATCACCAGTAAAACATTCGGAATGAACACGAATTAGAACGGGTTTGGAAGTATCAATAGTACCATATTTCAAAAGTACATGATTTTCACCAGTTGATTTATCAAGATAGGCATCGAGAACCCAATTTTCAGATAATTTACCACCTAATGACAATTGAATTGGAGTAGAGGCTGCTAATTCGACACCTGATCCGTTAGTATTATCAATCCAATATTGTTTAGAAATATCTGATTCAATTAATTCATCAGGATGACTTTGATAATATTTAGTCATAGTTTTAGCTAATTCATCAACAGTAATCAAAGGCATATTAAATTTCTTAGATAACTCAATACATTCTGGTAATAACATCATTACTCCGTCTTCCCTTTGTAATTCCGAAATTACCGCAATACGTTTAACTCCAGCTAATCTACATAAATCAATAGATGCTTCAGTATGACCTCTACGTACTGTAGTTCCACCATGTCTAGATACTAATGGGAAAATGTGACCAGGTTTAACTAAATCAGTAGGTTTACCATTATCATTAGTTAAGGATAAAATTGTTTTACAACGATTTTCGGAAGAAACACCAGTACCAGCATCAACAGAATCGATAGTTAAGGTAAAAGCAGTTCGTAATTTATCAGTATTATGTTTAACCATCTGACGCAAACCAAATTGAGTGGCACGTTCAGCTTCCATAGTAGCACAAATAATACCTGTAGTATAATTTAAGAAGAACTGCATTTTCTCATCAGTTAAAAATTCGGCGGCCATGATTAAATCACATTCGTTTTCCCTTGATTCATCATCTGACACCATTACAATACCACCATTACGGAAATGATCAACAGCTTGTTCTATACTAGAAAATGGATTAATTTTAGTTTCTGACATGTTTTAATTCCTGAGAAAAAAATAAATAAGAATTTTTCATCTCTTTTCTTTTCTTTATTTCTATAAACAAAATATCCTAAAGAAATATTTTGAATAAATAATTGATAATAGATTATCAATTATTTCTGTATTCACTTATGATGTTTTTAATTTTATTTTAAATTAAAAGCTTTAGAGAGGTTGTTCATGTTTTTTCACTATAAAAATAAACCCAGTAGCTAACAACAATGTAGCTATTTGTAAACTATCTGATACCCAAAAGGTATCCAAATATAAAGCCAATGATAATAAGGGAGTTTGTGTAAAGGTAAATGGTCCTGACGCTAAATAAGAAAGACATAATAAACGTCCAAAAAGAGTATACCCAAATTTATCAGCTATATAATTAGCTGATACTGAATAATAAAAAGGTCTAGCAATTGAATAAAATACAAATGATAATATAGTAGTTATTATACCACCTGGTATTATTAACATTATGGTCCATATCCACAACAAAGTATAAATTAAAATCCAGGATTTAAGATATCCAAATTTTCTAATTGTTGGACCCACCACAAAACTTAATCCAAATCCAATAAATGCCATTATAATTGAAAAAATACTAGTAATATCAGAATTACTTCTTGATTGTACTGTACCAAGATAAGCACTAATCCAATAGAATATTATTACATGATTAATAATAAATAATAAATATAAGGGTGAAGTTAATGGTTCCTTAAGTTGTAATAAATACTTCGACGCTGCAATATAAGGTTTCTCTTCTTGTGGCCACCAAATTACTAAAAGAAAAACGATAGCGGTACCAACACACCAAAATTCAAAGAAATATTGTGGTTTCATATTTAGTAATCTCACACCAGTAAATACTAGAGTTCCTAAATCAAAAAATCCATTACATAAGGAAACAAAAATTGTCGCGTGTTCTTTTAATAAGTGCTTAGCTGATGATATAATTGATACATGGATACCATTACTTGCTATACCATATAATAAATATCCACTTATCCATAATCCTAATTGAGTATTAGCCCATGCTACTAAACAACAGCCAATAAATGCTAATACTAATGAACTATACATTAGTATGGCTGGTCCATATCTATCATTAATAAGACCTTGAATAGGTACTGCAAATAATCGACCCACCATAGCAGTAGTAAAAATCCAATTTAAGATAGTATCTGATGAATTAGCAACTCCTTGATCTTTTAACATTTTGGCTAATGAAGGCCATCCAAAAAAGGGTCCCGCTAAAATAAGTTCTAAAATTAATGCAAATACTATATAAAAATAGTTTTTTTTATGCATACTTTTATCCCTCTATTCTTGATTAAAGTATAAAGCATCAATTTTATTACTAAAAAATATATAAACATTTTTTTATCCTTATAAAACTTAATGCTGTGGTTACTTACAACTTCTTTAATTTTATTAACTACTTACACTGTTAATTTGTGTTTAAAAGGTAAATTACCTAAATATTATAAAGGATATAAAGTACCTGATGGTCCATCCTGTAAACCAATATTTGGTCATTTAAATAAATTATTGGAACCTGATTATCATCTTCAAGTTGAGCAACTCAAAAATCAATATGGACCTATAGTTAAAATACAAATAGGTAAATATCCTGGATTTATTGTCTGTGATGCTAAATTGATTAAAGAAGTTTTCCAAGATAATGATAAATTATCAAATGATCGTCCCTCTTATAGTGCTACTAAATTGGCTTTTGGTAATCAAGAAGAATTATTTATTAGTAATGGTGACAAATGGAAAACTAATCGTAAAATATTTCATTCAGCTTTAACCAAATTATTCAATGAAGGTGTTATTGCCAACATTATTGAAGATGAAGCTGACTATTTACTCTCACAAATTGCTGATGGTAAATCATTTAATGGTCCTACCTTATTTTTAGAAACTACTTTCAATGTTATTAATCGTGTCACTGTAGGAAGACGTGCTACAGTTGAACAACGAGTTTTATTTAAGACTTTACAAGATGAATTTCCATCTCCGAGTTTGGCTGAAATAATTCCTTGGATTCCTGGATTAAGCATTCTATTACCTAATCAAGATCAACGTGTTACCAATTTAATGAATAAAATTAATCCTATTTTATTAGATTATCTTCATCATCCTGAATCTCCTCAAACTATGTCCTGTTATCTTCGTAAATTAGGCGGTGATGATATTCCCGATCACTCTTATACTCGTATGTTAATGGATATGTATGTAGCTGGTTATGATAGTGTTCAATTTCATCTAAGTTGGTTTGTATTATTAATGGTTAATTATCCTCAAATTCAAAAGAAATTACAAGAGGATTTAGATAAAGGTAGTAAAGAATACTTTGATTTATGTCTAAAAGAAGTTATGCGTTATCGTCCTATTTTATTATCAGGAACTTGGCGTCAAGCTAATGCTGATATCTTTTTATCTAATGGTTATGTTTTACCTAAAAATTCATTATTAATGTATAGTACTTGGTCTGTCCATTTCTCCTCTTTTTGGTCCAATCCTCATCAATTTGATCCTGAACGTTTTAGATCTCTCACTGCTGAACATGAAAATTTACATACCTTAGGATTCTTCCGTGGCCCTCGTGTCTATCCTGGTGAGAAATTAGCTAAACAAGAAATTTATCTTATTGTCAAAAAATTATTCTCTAAATTCACTTTAGTTTCGGCTAATGATCTTCCTCTCAATGAAGAGACTTATCTTTCATATATCATGCGTCTACATCCCTTTAATATTAAGGCTATTCCTCGTTCGTCTTAATTTGATAATTAATATTATTATAATATTAATTGCTAATACTCAATTATAATATAGTTGATATTCTTATTAGATATATATCTGCGATTTGTGTTAATATTAAATCATAGTATAACTTATTATCTATTATCAATTAATAGTTAATTATCTTTATATCCTTAATAATATTGTTATGTTATTAAATAAATTTTAAGGTATACATAGTATACATCTGAATAACTGAAGAAAATAAGTCTATTAGAATTTTAAAGACCTTTATTTTTCAACAAGCTTAATATTCTTCAGTTATTCAGATGTATAGTATGTATACCTTAAAGAATATTAGGAAATAACCATATTATGTTATACGAATTAAATTAGTTAAAATATCATATGAAGAAGGAAATAATACTTTAGGTTTAGAATTAAGGTGGTGTAATTTTATCTTCGAAACAGATAATAGTGATTCTTCGATCTCATTGACTTCTAATATTAATCGTTTAAATAGAAATATTTCTTATCCCAAATTAAATGATCTTACTGTTAACTTTCTTCTTAATTATATAGTTATCATCAGCTATATAATTATTACTTATATGGATATAATAATTAATGAGGTTGAATCTTTTAATATTAATTATTTGCATCATCCATTAATACTTCTACTTTAATATTCATATAATTGTTAATAAAAACTATATGAGTTTGATGTAATCTATTATTATTAATCACCAACATGAAGGTGATGATAATATGTTATTTGCTGTAGAAAATAAATATGATATGGAACAAAGTTAAATTATATCGTGTGATATTGGATCTAACTTCTCTTTGGTAGTATATATTGATAAATTTTTATAATTCTCCTCTTGTTGATTGATCAAGATTAATTATCCATATTAGCTTTTAATTAATTAATCAACAAAAGAATAATTAAGTAACAAGATGATATTTTAATCATCAAAAGAATATTAATTATCAAAAGTATACTAAATCATTAAGAGAATATTAATTATCAATGGGTTGGGTAAACATAAAGATTAATTGATTATCCAAATTAATGAAGACTAATCGACTTCTTGGTTACTTATCAAAAGTACGATTAATCATCCTTTTGTAGATTAATTAATTTAGATTAAATATCATTCTGTTGATTAATTAACATTTTAATGATTGGTCTGATTTAATTATCTTTTTGGTAATTAATCTAGATTAATCATACTTTTGGTTAATATTAGAGATTATTAATCTTGATAAAGTAATATTTTAATTTATATTCTCTTAATGTTTAGTGTTCTCTTGATGATTAAACTACCTTCTTGATAATTATTTTGATTACCCTGATCAATTAACCTTTTGATGATTAATTAACTTCTTAATGATTATTTTACCTTTTGTTGATTAATCGTATTCTTGATAGTTAATTTAGATTAATTAACTTTTTATCACTTCGAAATGCGCTACACAGTGCACTTTAATTAACCTCTTGCTGGTTAATATCAATCATTTTTTTGATAATTAATTATTCTTTTGATGATTAATCTTAATTAATTATTGACTAGATGATTAATCTCTTGATAATTATTGACTAGATGATTAATCTCTTGATAATTATTGACTAGATGATTAATCTCTTGATAATTATTGACTAGATGATTAATCATCAAAAGTTGATTAATCATCAAAAGGTTGATTGACTATAAAAATGTTGATTGATTATCAAAAAAGCCGATTTATTATCAAAAGAATTAATTAATTATCAAGATAATAATTAATGTTGATAATTTGTCAAGAAGAGGTTTAATTATCTTGATAATAATTAATCTTGATTAATTGTTAATAGATTGGTTACGTATCAAAAGGATACTTAATATTGGTTAATTATTAAGAGGTTGATTAATTATCAAGAGTATAATTAACTAGCAATAGGTTAATTAAAGTGCACTGTACAGCGCACTTCGAAGTGACAAAAAGATATATTGGTAATCAAGAAGTTAATTAATCATCAAGAAGGTGATTAATTATTGTAGGTTAATTTATTAAGATTAATTATTAATAGGTTAATTTATCAAATTAATTAATCTTCTTCATCAAGATGAAGATACTTGTGTCATAATGATTAATTATTCTCTTGATGATTAACTAATTAGATTAATTATCAAATAGAAACTGTTAAGTAAGATTACTTAATAAGAGAAAACGGTTTGTACACTAATTATTGTTCAAGGTTAATTATCAAAAAGAAACAATTAATGATCAATAATAATCAATTAATCTTAATTACTAATCATTAAAGACGCAATTAATCTTGGTGAATAATTAATCAATTATTCAAAATTAATTATTGAAAAGATTACTTACTCAGATTAAATATCAAAAATAAGTAATTAGGGATAATTATCAAGATATAAGTAATTAACCTTGATTAAGTATCAAAAAAGAAATAATTACTTATTAAGAGGTAGGTTAATCATCAAGACTTTATTATTAGTTAACATCTTAATAATTAATTTAAATTCTAATTTTCTTAGTTAATTATTGGTGTTTATGATCTCTTGATGATAAATACCAAGAGATCATCTATCTAATAAATTAGTCATAGAAAAGTTTATACATTTTAATTAATAATTAATTAAGACAAATGATCATATATGCATAACCAAGATAAAATAACAGAGAATTGTAACCTCACTGAGTAAAATGTATATTATTAATCATTAATAGAAAGAATTCAGAAATTTTAATTAAATATCAAAATTCCTAGTAAACATTAATAATTAACCTTATTAACTATTAATATTATTTTCGATTGAGGTAATGGTCAATGGATTTTTAAAATAAATCTTAGTTGGATAGATAAAGTTCACCGACAATTCTAAGATATTAAAAGGTAATTAATCATTAAGCGATTAATTGATTTTATAACAATCATAATATTGTTATCGTTGATAACTACAATTACTTTTAATTATATTAATTTAGTCACATAATACATATCAATTTATTTTTTATTTAAGGTATACATCTGAATAACTGAAGAAAATAAGTCTGTTAGAATTTTAAGGATCTTTATTTTTCTTTAGTTATTAAGATGTATAGTCGCGCATGCACACTACCATGTATACCTTATAAAAATATATTGATATTAGAAGATAATATCAATATAAAATTACTATTAAAATAAACACTATTTTAATAATAGATAATGTTATCATTTAAAAATATATTATGATTCCAGAAACTTATTATATTAGACATCAATATGTAAATTAATATTTACTTTAATTATACTAAATTATAATTTTAATTACTAGTTATCAAAAAAACGTGTAACATTATAATGTTACATAATCATGTTCATTATGGTACTTAAGTATAAAAAAGTCAAGATAATATTGGACAATTAGAACAATAATTAATAATTACTTTAATTGATTAAATAAGTATATAGTTAGTCGAGTTTTATCAATGTTGAGTAAATAATATCCTTTTCAGATAAATTCATGGCATTTAATATTGTAGGCACGGCGTCTTTATTTTCGGCCATTAACACCATTAACTCTGGATAAACATCTGGTACACCCAATGCAAAAATAATATTGTTATATTTGGCCGGATATATAGTAGATTCACCCATAGGGGATAGAGACAATTTAATATGATCAAGTTTAAAAGTGGGTTTGTTAATAAATTCGGCGAGGATTTTAAGATGTCCGGAACGACGTTTAGTAAGTATCATTTCTGGTGTCATAGGATATGACTTAATGTTAAATAGATTAGAAACACTGAATGATCTAATGAAATTCATTTTAATTAATAGATATTAAATGTATTAATTAAATCAATTTATTAATCAGAAATTCTAGGCGTAGTTGGATCACAAGTATTATTAAATCCTAATTTAGATAGATAATAACATTCTTCACGCGCCATATGATCAGCCATAAGAGGTAAAAGGGTACCTAAAATGGATTTATTGAGTTGATTAACTTCGAGTTCGTGTAACATATTAATAAATAGAGTGATAGAGATATCAACATTATTATTTAAATTAATAAATGCTGGAAAATTCGTGTTACCAGTTCTCATATAACCTGTATATTCAATAGCCTTTAAATAAAAAACTTCAAATTCTTTTTTTAATTTCTTAAATTGTTTTCGTGTTAATTTTTCAGTGTTATCTAAGGTTGTAATTACAGCATCAGCATGTCCAGCAGCATCAGGTAACCATAATAAATGATAATCATTCTGATGTTTAGATATAATTTGACCGGTATTTTGATAATAATTCAATAATTCAATATATTCATCGATTTCATTAATGGTATGATTAATAAAAGTAGGAGGTAAATTTATTTTAATGTTACTAGTTAGCTGTCTATTAAGTATATTTAACTTTAATTGTCTAACAGTAAGAGCTAATTTTAAAGCCTGAGTGGAAACATCTTGATTTTGTCTAGATAATTCTAATAACTGATCGGCAAATTGTTGATTTTGGACAACTGTTTCTATTGTGTCCCTTTCATCAATAGCTAAAGTTGATTTAAAAAATCTTAGATGATCTCCCACTATTTGCAACCAAAAATTATTTTCAAAGATGATAGGGGTCATTTATAAATAAAAGGATTATTTTATTTTTCTATTATCTTCTTCTTCTTTAATAATATGTTAAATTAAAAGGTGGCTACATATTTAGGTGGATTAGTTGTTATAAGTTTATATAATTTATCTAGAACAAATAGATAATCAGGATGGTGTAATAAATAAGATCTAAATAAATTAAGTAAACGATTTAAATTATAGAGGTCATCCCAGTAAAGTTTTATTTCATTAGATTGATGGAATAATGTATATTTACCAGGAGAACTAGTAATTAAACTATCGATAGCCAAATCATGAACAGTTAAACAAATATATTTGTTAAACCTACCA
>Ga0272448_1002257_pt1 | contig 24501 bp, 15 predicted proteins | sample YNPCB0191_FD_202220 | JGI IMG/M metagenome (GOLD analysis project Ga0272448, IMG submission 202220) | Hot spring sediment microbial communities from Yellowstone National Park, WY, United States - YNP-CB-019-1 | ecosystem: Environmental > Aquatic > Thermal springs > Hot (42-90C) > Sediment... | reverse complement strand
ATAGTTTACGGTGTTATCAAAAAGGAGAATTTAAAAAAATACTGGAATGGTAATATAGATGAATTTTTGAAAAATATTTTAGAAAATTTGAATTCAGAAGAGACAGATTTTGTTCTTATAAATTACTCGTGGGACTTAATTCATTACAACTCTAAAATAATTAAATTTGATTTTGAAAAATCAAATAAAAAAGGAATTCTGGGTAAATTTTCAGAAAAGGCAGAAATTTATGGTTTTGAAAAAGATGTTTATGTTGCAAAAAGTGCTGAAATTTATCCTTTTGTTGTTCTTGATACTTCTGATGGGCCTGTATATATAGATGAAGGAGTTAAAGTATTCCCATTTTCAGTTATTATAGGTCCAAGTTATATAGGAGAAAAAACACAGATTATGCCAGGAGCGAAAATAAGAGAAGGTAATAGCATAGGGCCTGTTTGCAGAGTTGGTGGAGAGGTTGAAGAAAGCATATTTCATTCATATTCTAATAAATACCATGATGGGTTTATAGGACATAGTTATGTTGGAGAATTTGTAAATCTTGGTGCTTTAACGACTAATAGTGATTTAAAAAATGATTATTCAAATGTAAGTGTATATCTGAATGGGAAATTAACAGAAACTGGTGAATTAAAAGTTGGTTCTTTTATTGGTGACCATACAAAGACAAGTATTGGAACTTTATTTAATACAGGAACAATGGTTGGTATTATGTGTAATATTACAGCAAATAATATTTTACCAAAGTATTTTCCTTCTTTTGTCTGGTTTGTTAATGGGAAATTTATGAAAGGTCATGGAATTGATTATTCATTACAGACAGCAAGAATATCAATGGAAAGGAGAAATAGAGTCCTTTTGAAAGAGGAAGAAGAAGCAATAAGAAAAGTTTATGAGATGACTGAAAGCGAAAGAAAATCTTATATTGAAAAAAGTAGAAAAATAACAAAATAGGAGGAAGAAATGGAAGACATTGAAATTATTGAAAGAGTTAAAAAAGTTGTTTCTGAAGTTCTTGGAGTTGATAAAGATAAAATAAAACTTGAGGATAGATTTGTTGAAGATTTAGGAGCAGAAAGTGTTCAAAGTTTGGAACTTGTTGCTGCTTTTGAAGAAGAATTTGATATTGAAATGGATGAGGAAAAGGCCCTTGAAGTAAAAACTGTCGGGAAAGCAGTTGAATTTATAAAAGAATATCTTTCTAAAAAATGAAAATTCTTGTTATAAACTGTGGGAGTTCCTCAATAAAATTTAAATTTTTTGAAATGCCAGAAGAAAAGGTTGTATCTTATGGAATTGTTGAAAAAATTGGAGAGGAAATTTCTATTTTAAAATATAGTGGCAAAGTAAATATTGAAAATAAATTAAAAGTAAAAAATCATCAGGAAGGGTTAAAACTCATAGCAAGCACACTTCTTGAAAATGAGATAAAAGATATAGAAGAAATAAGAGGTATAGGACACAGGGTTGTTCATGGAGGCGAAGGTTTTGTGTCCAGTGTAAGAATAGATGATGAAGTTATTAAAAAAATTGAAGAACATTTATATCTTGCACCTCTTCACAATCCACATAATCTTGCAGGAATAAAAGGTTGTATGGAAATTTTCCCAAAAAGTATTCAAGTCGCTTCCTTTGATACTGCCTTTCATACAACAATGCCTGAATTGTCTTTTCTATATGCAATTCCTTATGATTTTTATCAAAAATACAAAATAAGAAGATATGGATTTCACGGGACATCACACAGATATGTTGCAAGAAGAACAGCAGAGATTATGGGTAAGGGGAAATATGAAATAAATGTTATTACTTGCCATCTTGGAAATGGTTGCAGTATTACCGCAGTTAAAAATGGGAAGTCATATGATACAAGTATGGGTTTAACTCCTCTTGAAGGACTTATTATGGGAACAAGGTCTGGTGATATTGACCCTGGAGTTATTCTTTATCTTATTGAAGGACTTAATTTAAAACCATCAGAGGTAAGTGATATATTGAATAAAAAAAGTGGGCTTTTTGGCATTTCAGGGGTTTCAAATGATTTCAGAAATTTACTTCCCCTTTATAATAAAGATGAAAGGGTAACACTTTCAATTGATATGTTCTGTTATAGATTGAAAAAATATATAGGAAGTTATATGGCAGTTTTGGGAAATGTTGATGCTATAACTTTTACAGGTGGTATAGGGGAAAATGTTCCACTTGTTAGAGAAAAATCTCTGAGCAATATGGAAATGTTTGGGATTAAAATAGATATAGAAAAAAATAAGGAGATTACCGGTAAAGAAGGAGAAATAAGTTCAGAGAATTCAAAAGTGAAAGTGTTTGTAATTCCTACGAATGAGGAATTAAGAATTGCTTTTGATACATATCAGATAGTATTAAATTTCACCTCTTAACATAAAGACAAGAGTGATTGCATAATTTTCTGAAATTGAATAGGAAAGTAAAAATTTATAATTTTCTATTTCATTTAATAAAAATGGTTTTTCTTTTTTCCATCCAATTTTTATATCCTTGAAAAAAGTTTTTTTTTGTATTTCTTCCGGAAGAGTTTTCCAGATTGCCTCTTTAAGTGAAAAAGAAATTGCCATTTTTAAAATATCATTTTTTAAATATTTCCTTTCAGAAGGTGTGAAAATTTTATTAACAAATCTTTTATTATACTTTTTGCATATCTTTTCAAATCTCTCAACTTCTATTATATCAATTCCTGCATTAATTTCCATTTTTAAGAAATTTTAAAATTTTCTTTTTATAAAATGGCAAAAAATATTTCAAAGTTAAATGAGTTCCTGGATACCACAAAACCTTTACATTTTTAATTTTCTTTTTTATTTCTATAACAGACCAGAAAGGAATAATAAAATCAAACAATCCATTTATCATTAAAATTTTCCTGTTTTTAAGATTTTCAGTATATGTTAGAGGGTCGTAAAGGAAGCATTTTCTCGGCAGATTCTGGATTTCACTATAAAATTTAGTTTTTAAAAAATGATTGTAAATTTTATGCATCCTCCTGCATACATTTCTTTTGCAGTCCTTTTTCAAATAAAATCTTAAAATACTTCTCCATGTTATCAATTCAAAATTTGCGTCAGTAACAAGAAAAACAAACTTTTTAATTTTCTTCTCTTTTGCACCAACTATAAATCCAATAATTCCACCCAAACTTATTCCTATAATATTTATATTTTCTGGCTTAAAATTTGAATCAATGAACTTGATAATTCCTCTGACTTCACCAACTATTTTTCTAAAAAATTCAAAAAATTCTTCATCCTTTTTATTTAAATTGCTTTCATTCATCTCAAATATACAAAGACCAATTTTTTCTTTTAACATATAATTTAAATTTTTAAGAATAATTCTTTTGGTTTTTTCATTGTATCCTGCACCGGGAAGAATAATTGATATTGAATCAAAATTTAATGGTAGATAAATTTCGGCTATACGACCATTTTCATTATATAATTTAATTTTCTCAAATCTCTTTCCGCTTTCTTTCTCATAATTCAGAACTTCATAAAATTTATCATAAATTTCTAATAGATTTTCCATAACTGAAAAATTTTACAATTTTTTTTATGAATTTAAAATATTTGGTTTTTTGCATTCTTTCTTTGTTTTTCTAAAATACTTTTATTCTATTATTTCCTCTCCCTTTGATGGGAGAGGATGAAAGGTGAGGGTGAAAAGGGGAAAGAAAACTCATGGTAAAGAAACACCTCTTGACATTGAGGGTTATTTATGGTATCATTTTTAAATGTTCCGGTGTAGCTCAACGGTAGAGCAGGCGGCTGTTAACCGCAAGGTTGTAGGTTCGAATCCTACCACCGGAGCCAAAAATTTATATAAACAAATCCCTCTTTAATCCCACCTACGAGGTGGGCTGGGGAGATGAAGGAAGGACAAGGGATTGAGAAGATACCTAAAGAAGCAAAAAATCTTTAAGAAATTTTGAAATATAGGACTGGTCATTTGTGTAATCAGAAACAATTTTGACAATTTTTTTAACACTTTCTTTAGCATTTTTAGGAGCAACAGAAATTCCTGCAAAAAGAAGCATTTCTATATCATTTTCTCCATCTCCAAAGGCAATTATTTGATTTCTTTTTATTCCATAATATTTCGCAATTGCATATAGCCCTTTCCCTTTATTTACTGACCTTTTCATAAATTCAAGATATTCTGGATTTGTTTTTACAATATTCAATGAGTCAGCAAAAATTTTTTTGAAATATTCATACTGATAATCCCTTGTTCTCTCAATATTTTCACTTTTTGCATCAGTTATAAGTATTAGTTTTGTTGGTTTTTTATCTCTCATAATTCTTAAATCATTAATGAAATTATATTTTGCACCTGTCTGATTAGAATAGATTTCTGCATATCTTTTTAATAGTGGATCATCTTGAGCATAAAGAACATCGTTGTAATAAAAGTTAAGAAAGAATCTGTTTTTGAGGCAATAATCAATTATAAATCTTGAATACTTTAATGGTACAGGATTATGATAAATTATTTTCCTGTTTTCCTTTTTCCCCAATCTAACCATAGCACCATTATAAACAATTAAAGGAGTATCTATTTCAAGAATATCTGAGTAAATAGAGACACAATCAGTCATTCTTCCAGATGCAAGAACAACAATTCCTCCTTTTTCAGAAAATTTTTTTAAAGCAATTCTATCCTCTTTACTTATTTTCCCTTCACTATTTAATAAAGTTCCATCAAGGTCAATTGTTAGAAGTTTGATTTTTTTCTCCATTTCATTTATTATAATATTTTAAGTGCCTATTGAAAAATTTATTCCTTATCCCACCTACGAGGTTGGCTGGGGAGATGAAGGAAGGACAAGGGATTGGGAAGATGGGGAGCGAAGTTTTTTATCATGTTTTTACAAAGAGTATAGCAGGATATAAAATTTTCGTCAGGGAGCAAGATTACAGAAGAATGCAAAAAGTTATATGGTATTATAGATATGAGAGATTAAAGAAGTTTTCTAAGGTTGAAGAATTTGATGAAGAAAAAAGAGGGGAAAAACTTGTAAAAATTGTCAGTTATTGTATTATGCCAACACATTTACATTTTATTTTAGGTGAAGAAAAGGAAGGTGGTATTTCAAAATTTATGGCGAATATATTAAACAGTTATACAAAATATTTCAATTTGAAATACAGAAGGAAAGGGCCTCTCTGGGAAAGTAGATTTAAATATGTCTTGATTGAAACAGATGAACAATTATTACATTTAACAAGATACATTCATCTAAATCCTGGAACTGCGGGATTGATTTCAAAACCAGAAGATTGGGAGTTTTCTTCTTACAGAGAATTTTTAAATTTGGAAGGAGTTTTTAAAATTTGTGAATTTGAAAATTTAATTGAGATGGTGTCTTTCAAATATAAAAAATTTGTTGAAGATAATATTGATTATCAGAAGGAATTGCAGAAAATTAAAAAACTTATCAGGCTTGAAGAAAATTGAATCACAAGGGTTTCCCAGGCCCACCTACGAGGTGGGATTGGGGGGATTGACAAAGTTTAGAGAAAGAGGTAATATTTAAAAAATTAAAAGGTGAATTAAAATGAATAATGAGAAAAGAGAAATGTAAAATTTCTAATTCCTTGAGGGAAGAAGCCATTAAATATATAAAAAATGCAGAAGATATTTTAAGTAAGTCATCCCTAGAAGATAACAGATAAAAGATTTTATAAAGAGATATCGGGGAAAGTGGATTTGGGAATGTAGGAAAATCAAGGGTTCCCAGAGCCCACCTACGAGGTGGAAGGAAAAAAGAGGGATAAGAAATGGAAAGAAAAGGAAGTTTTAAAGGCGAAAAGAAGGGAAAATTGATTAAAGTAAATGAAGAAAAATTATTAAAAGAAATAGATAAAGTTGAAAGTAGGTTAACAAAAAAGATAGAAGCAAATACAAATGAGATTAGGTCAATAGAGAAAAGATTAAATGGTGAAATTAAGAAATTGGATAGAAAAATAGAGAGTGAGGTTAAGAAATTAGATGAAAAGATAGAGAGCGAGGTAAAAAGATTGGATGAAAAAATAAATAATATAGGAGCAGAGGTAATTAAGCATTCATTGATGTTTGAAGAGATAAAGAAAAATATGGTTACAAAGGAGATTTATAATGTTCTTGATGAAATGGTTGTTATTTTAAGGAGATTGGACCAGGAGAGAGTTTTTACAGTTGAATGGATAAGAAGGATTGAAAGAGATGTAGAAAAGAATAAAATAGATATTGAAAAAAATAAAGAGGATATAAAAAAGATAAAAGAAAAAATTGGAATGACAGAAGAAAGTTAAGGAGAAATTGAAATGGTATGTAGGACAAAGGTTTCCAGAGCCCACCTACGAGGTGGGAAAAGGGAAAATAAAAAACAAAGGAGAAAAAATGAGGCATTTTAAATTTTTTATTTTCTTTCTTTTCTTATTTTCTTTTCTTGTAGAGGCGCAACCTAATATAACAAATCCATATACAGGAGTTTTCGTTAGAGGAACAATAAGTATTATATGGACCGGTGGTACTTCTCCATATACATTAAGAATTTTTCAGCCACCCGGTGGCGCACAAGTATTTACGGCATCTCCCGTTACTTCCCCTTATAATTTTAATACTCAAATATTAAATAATGGAGAAACAGAAATTCGAATAGAAGATAATCGCGGGGATGCTAGTAATGTAATAGTCACTATAGATAATACGCCACCGAATTCAGATATACAGATTTCAGGAGTTGTGAAAAAAGGTTCAACAATAAATTATGGAGGGACCTGGAGTGATATTTCTGGAATAAGCGGAATTAGTAAAACTTATCTTTATGGAGGGACAACAACTGATACAACTTTAGCAGTCCCAATAAATGTTCCTATTACCGCTCCGACAGTTAGTGCCGATGGGAGTTTCAGTGGTTCTTTTACAATAAGTGATCAGATATGGAGTGAAATAAAAATTTATAGTTTTATTTTTGTTAGAATTACGATTGAGGATAATGCTATTGACCAGAATAATAATCATAATGAAACAATTGACTGGTCTAATGCTCTTCCAGTTAATTTAAGTCCAGATGCATATCCATACATCACTCCTTCAGCACCAAATGGTTCAATTTCTCCTAAAATTGCTTATCCTTCTGCACAAACTGACCCTGAACCAGCCCCGGATTATGTGGGGATTCCAAGAGATTCAATACCTACTGGATGGTATGTTACATATCCTACTCTGACAATTACTCCACCGAATTTTCCTGATAAATATTCAATTGTTACTACTTATTATACAATTTACCTTTCTCAAGGAGATACTGGTCTTACACCTATTTATAGTAGTTATGTATCTGGTGGCAATTTGACAATAGATTTTCATCAATTTGGTGACGGAAGATATAAGGTTAGGTGGTATTATTATGTAAAAAATGAAAATACAAGTCCTCCTACATATTATTACACAGATTATTACTGGTATCCAAATGAAACATTAGGTGGATTTAATGAATTTGGCTCAAGTCCTAATTATATTTGCATTGATACAACCCCTCCTTCTTCTTTTTCTATATTCGTTAATAAACCACCTGATGGGAAATGGGCTATTTTGAAAGATAAAGGGACAATGGTTCACTGGTATGATACAGACCCTGAGAAAAGACCTATAGTTTATTTCTTACCTTCAGAATCGTTTGAACCTTCTGATACATCTTCTGGTATTTATACCGGACTTCACAGACATTCTCTTGAGGGAGATGATACAGATCCCCTTTTAAATTATGATTTTTCAACTGATTGTCTTGAAGAAGTAATGCAAACTCACAATCAAGATGTAAGAGATTTTCTACCAGAAACATTATCTCAACAAACAAAAGACATTATAAAAGATGCTGGGTGGTATTTTCCTGTTTATAATGCAAGGGGTAAAAAATTGGTTGTTGGGATATATGATAGGGCTGGAAATATTGGTTATGTAAAAATGCATCCATTATACTGGACAGGGAGTGAAGCAATAGAAGTTCCTTTATATGTTGATACAATTCCACCAAGGACAAGAGTTCAGATTACAACTGATGATCCAAATTATCTTTCTTTATGGCCAACAACTCCACAAAAAGATGTGGGTATTCCTGTTGACCAGACTAACCATGATGATGAAAGAAATAGAAGATGGTATAAGGGAATAAATAATATTGGTTTTCCAAGACCTGAAGATGCTACCCCTCCAAGTGGTTATCCATCACCTTTTATTGAACATTTATTTTTTGCTTCCTCTGAGAACTCTTCAAGATCTCCAACAAAATTCAGATTGATAGCAACTGATACACCAAGATATATTTTAACTCCATTTGAATGGTCTGTATGGCCTGGTTGGTCTGACCCTAAATATCCAAAACATTATAAATATAGACCACAATATGACCAGAGATTTTCTGATTTTTCACCAACAAATTATGGTTCTGGAGTAAGTGATGATTTCCATGCACCAAGATACAGAAGAAGTTTTAATTTAAGTGATGATATAAGAGTTGATACATATGGAAATGGTCCTGGTGCTGGTGAATGGGAAACTGCCTGGCAGAGGTCAAATAAGGAATATTTAAATCAGAGTGTTATTTATGAAGATGTTTCTCCAGGTTCAAAGAATGACTGGGTTACTATAACTGATTGGTTTATGCTACCTTCAAATGTAACATCTCTTGAATATTTTGCTATTGATAATGCAGGAAATGAGGAAGTTTATCCTTACTGGGTAGATACTGATGGCGATGGAACTGTTGACGACCCTCCTAAATTGACACACCACTTAATAGTTGATGAAGGAGGAGGTCTTGTTAAAGGAAGAAAGATAGGGGATATAGGTAAAAGTAATATGAGGGCAGATGATAGTGTTCCAGACCCTGATATCATCTTAAGTCCTTCTTCTTATGATGGAGAAAATGGCTGGTATATATCTCCTGTAACTATTGAATTGACTTATACGGAGACACGTTTATGGCAAGACCCATTAACAACAGGAGAGCCAGGAAGTGGAATTAAGAAATTTCAGTATGCATTCAAGAATGACGGAAGTCCACCAAATGAAAGTGATTTTATTGATTATACTTATGGCAAGAAATTTACTTTAACAGAGGGAATAACATATATTTATTATAGGGCAATAGATAATCTCGGAAATAAAAGTGGAAAAATTGCAAGACCATATATACCATATGAGAAAAATCCAGTAAGGGTTGATACTGTTCCTCCTTTAACTACAATAAATCTTTCTGGAGAAAATGTAACACTGACAAGTTCAGATGTTGGTTCAGGAGTTGCAAGTATTTCATATAGAACAAGAGCAGATTTAAATGATGATACAGCATGGGAGACAGTTCCTTATAGTAGCGTAAGTTTTGTTTTGCCAGAGGGTAAAAAAATAGTTGAATATTATGCAAAGGATTTGGCAGGTAATTATGAGCCAAAAAGAATAAGCAATTTTGGAGAACAGGATACAACACCACCAACAACATATTTGACTTATACAGGACCTTATTATAATGATGGAACAAATACATATATTACATCTGAATTAAATACAAATCCAACAAGATTTTCACTTACTGCAACAGATGGTTCAGGAACAGGTATAAGGACAGGTTATCCAAAATATAAAAAATCGCTGGAGGATGAAGCTACTGTATATTCATGGACAGGAACACCATTTTCTTTACCAAAAACATCAACAGGTATAGAATACTGGTCAAAGGATGTGGTTGGTAATGAAGAATTGCCTCATAAAGTATTTCCATCTTCCGGTCAATTATATATAGATGATGAGCCACCTACAATTAGTTTTACAATAAAAGACAACAAACAACCTTCTTCTACTGGATGGTATAATTCTTCAACTGGCGCACCTACTATAACCATTACAGCAACTGACCCTATTCTTGATTCTTTACTTTATGATACTTCAGGCGGAACACCAAATACTCCTGCAACAATTCCCTCATTTGATTTAACATTGAGCAGTGATGGAGTATATAATATTTTTGCAAAAGCATCTGATAAACTCGGAAACACAACTCAAAATATAAATTGTCCTTATAATCCTGTAAAAGTAGATTTAACAGCACCTATTTCAAATTTAACTTTGAATAACGGGATATTTACTTTAACTTCAAGTGATGCAACAAGTGGTGTAAAAACAATTTACTGGAAAATTATTTATTCAGATGATAATGAATCACAGACATATTCATATAATGGTTCTTCAAAGACATTTACAGTTCAACCAGACCCTAACCATGGAGGAATTAAATCAATTAAATACTGGTCAGAGGATAATGCAGGAAATGTAGGAACAGAAAGGATATGGGATTCTTCAAGTGTAGATTCTACTTCACCTGTAACAACAATTACTCCTTCACCAAGTTATAAAGACCCAAAAACAAATATTTTATATATAACTTCTTCTGAAAATACAAGTTCATTACTTGGTAAAACTCAATTTACAATAACTTCAAATGACCCGCTTATTAATAATTTTTCTTCAGGAATTGATAGAGATTATCCAAAATATAGTTTAAATGGAGACCCTGGGGCTGGTGGATGGGAAATATATACAGCACCTTTTTCAGTTTCTTCAGGCGATTCTTCTATATATGCTTATGCTGTAGATGCTGCTGGAAATGAGGAAACACCACACAAATATCTTGAATTTACAGTTGATGATGAGCCACCTGCTGGAACTACAATTACAGTTACAGGAGAAAATGGTTCTGGTCCAGCAGTTACTGGTTGGTTTAATTCTACTACAGGTAGAGCAAAGATTAAATTTACAGGAACAACAGATACAAAAAGTGGAGTTAAAGGAGTTAGATATACAATAGATGGGAGTGAACCTGGGCTAAATTCAAATTTAATTTCTGTTGATACTGAATTTTATCTTGATGATGTTAAAATAGATGCAGGTAATTTCAAATATGCAGGAGTTGATAATCTTGAAAATAGAGAAGATATAAAAAGTTATGACCAGCAAATATGGGTGGATACAAAAGCACCAACAACAACTATAAATGTTGATTATAATAAAAAGACATTTACATTAAGTGCAACCGACAATGGACTTTCAGGAGTATCAGAGACATATTATTCATTTGATGGAACAAATTGGTATCGATATAACACAGGTGAAAATGTTTCTATTCCTTCAGGGACAACAAAAATTTATGCAAAAAGTATAGACAATGCAGGAAATATTGAAGACCCGCCGGTTTCTGTGCCAATACCATATGTTAAAATTTGTGGATATATCAAGGATTATAAAGGGAATCCAGTAAATGGTATTAAGATTATGATTGGAGGAGAGATTAATAAGACATACACCACAGGCACAAATGGATATTTTGAATTTACAAATCTAAATGCACTTGGTAATTACTATATTATTCCTCTTGTTCTAAACTCAATGCCACTTTTAAGAGAATATGTTGGAATAGGTTCTTCTGATTTGACAGAGCAGAACTTTATAATTATGAATGGATGGATGAGTAAAAATTATGACAGAGGAAATTCAAATGATTATTATTACAGAGCAAATAGGACACTTCCATCAGATTCAAAACTTATAAAAGAATGGACAATAGGAAAGGGCGGAGATATATTAACTGGTGATATTGAAGGGGATGGAAAACTTGATTTGGTTGTGAAGGATGTAAATTTAAATTCTATAAATGTTTACAATTATAATTCAGCAACAAAACAATATGACTTAAAATCTTTAAAATCAACAAATTATAATCTTTCATTGATTGATTCTATTGATAAGGATACAAATCTTGAAATATTACTTACAGGGACTGGCAAAAATCTATTTGAAATTTACGATAATCAATTAAATAAATTGAGGACAAAAACATTACCAAATCCACCTGATGATACTAAATGGGCTATAAAATTTGCTGAAGAGAGAATTCTTTTAGCAGGTGATGGAACAAATTATGAAACAAACAAATTATGAAACAGTTATATTGTATGATTACTTAACCGATGGTATTTCCTGGGAAACAGAAATTTCTCAAAAGATAATTCCTGAAAATTTAAATATATTTTTTAGAAGTGATGGTAAAGTTATGAATGTATTTGCAGGTGAAAATGATGATAATGATATAGTTCTTTATGCAATAGATGTATTTACTGGAAATTCAGTATGGACAAAGAAATTAACTGGAATAAGAGGGAAATTGAAAGTTTATGTTTCTGATATTGATAATGATGGGAATGAAGATATTATAGGAGTAAGAACTTCAACAGAGAATAATCAATTTACCTTAACCTGTTATATGTTCAATCCATCTGATGGCTCAATTTTAAAACAGGTTCCAATAACCGGAAATAATACAGAAGATGTCAATGTTGTCATAAGTGATATTGATGCAGATGGAATAAAGGAGATTATTATTTCTGATAAAGAAGAGAATGTCTATGTTGTTAATATTATAAATGGATATATTGAAAACTCAAAGGCATCTTCTGGAAAAGTATGGGGATGTGTTGATTTTGATGGTAAAGCAGATAATAATAAGGAAATAATTGTTTCAAAGGGTTCATATGTTAAGGTTCTTGATTCTTCTCTGAATGAGTTAATGTCTTATAATTTAGGGGATACAATATTGAGAGTTATTGTTTCTGATATAAATAATGATGGTTTAATTGAGATTATTGCAACTTCACCTACAAAAACATATATTTTAAGACCATCAACAACTTCTGACTGGCCAAATTCTCCAACAAACTTAACTGGTTCTGCTGGTGCTGATGGAGTTTATCTATCATGGAATTATATATCAAATGGTGCTCCTTTATCCGGATTTAAGATTTATAGAAGTATAGATGGAATAAACTGGGAACTTGCTGGAAGTGTATCTGCTGATAAAACATTCTATAAGGATACTCCTTCTCCTGGTATGTGGTATTATAAAGTGAGTGCTTATAATGATTATGGAGAAGTTTATTGTTCAAATCCAGCAAGTATTCTTGTGAATTATTCTGGAGGAGTTCCATCCGGAGGTGGTGGAGGAGGATGTTTCATAGCAAGTGTATGTTTTGGAGAAAATAGCTGGCAGGTAAAGATATTAAAAGATTTCAGAGATAGAATTTTGTTGAGAAATGAAATTGGTAGGGGTTTTGTAAGATTTTATTATGCTCATTCTCGCAGAATCAGTGAATTTTTAAAAGATAAAATAATGATTAAATCTATTGTTAAAATTTCTCTTTATCCAGTTATAATTGTTGCTTATCTTGCTGTTAAAGGATTACTGCCATTTATTTTTGTGATTTTGATATTGCCTGTTTTCTTGAGAAAATTTTAAAAAGAGTAAATATGGGTAAGGCATTTAAGAAGATTTTATTTATATTTTTAATTCTTTTAATCACAATCTCTCATGCAAAGGAAAACATTGAATATAAAGAAGGAGAAATAATTGTAAAGTTTAAAAATTTTGGAAAGGAAAGGATAAATTCTCTCTTATCTCAAAAAGGTCTTTCAATTTTAAAGGAATTCAAAAATTTAAGGAATTTATTTGTTGTCCAAATCTGGAATAAAAATGTATATGAAGTTATAAAGGAATTGAAAAACCTGCCTGAAGTTGAATATGCAGAGCCAAATTATATTGTTAGGGCTTTTGTTATACCGAATGATACTTATTTTAATTTTCAATGGGGATTGCATAATACAGGCCAGTCAATACTGGGTAGTCCCGGGACATATGATGCTGATATAAATGCACCTGAAGGATGGGAAGAGACTCGTGGAGATACATCAATTGTTATTGCAGTTATAGATACAGGTGTTGATTATACCCATTCTGATTTAGTAGAAAATACGTGGAAAAATCCTTTTGAAATCCCCGGTAATGGAATTGATGATGACAATAATGGATATTTAGATGATATATATGGAATGAATGCAATAACAGGAACAGGAAATCCAATGGATGATAATGGTCATGGAACACATTGTGCAGGAATAATTGGAGCAAAAGGAAATAATAATAATGGGGTTTGTGGAGTAAACTGGAAAGTAAGTATAATGGCTTTAAAATTCATGTCTTCTGAGGGAGGAGGTTATCTTAGTGATGCACTTAAATGTATTGATTATGTTATAGATATGAAAAATAAAGGAGTAAATATTGTTGCAACAAGTAATTCCTGGGGTGGTTATGGTGGTAGTATGGCAATTTACCAGGCAATAGAAGAATTGATGAGAAAGGGGATTTTATTTATTGTTGCAGCAGGAAATGATGGTATTAATATTGATTATAATCCTGCCTTTCCTGCTGGGGCATATCTACCAAATGTTATAACTGTATCAGCAACTGATAAAAATGATGGCCTTGCCTTTTTTTCAAATTACGGGAAATATAAAGTAGATGTTGGAGCACCAGGACATCAAATTTATAGCACATATCCGTCAAATAATTATTCCTGGCTAAGTGGAACAAGTATGGCAACTCCTTTTGTTTCAGGTCTTTCAGGTTTAATAAAATCAAAATATACAAATTATGACTGGACAAAAATAAAAAATTTAATATTAACAGGTGGTAAAAATTTAAGTTCTCTTAATAATAAAACAATTACCGGAAAAATTATAAGAGCAGATGGTTCTTTAAATCCTTCAGGAGCAACTGTTTATGCAAGATTAAGACCAATTGGAAATAAGGTAAGTTGTTATAAAGATGATGGAGTGGAACTTTCTTGCTTAAATATAAAAGATGAAAGAGGGAATGGAAATGTAAATGTAAATATTATTGAAACAGGAGAAACAATAACCCTTCTTGATAATGGAACTGGTTTTGATATATATTCAGGGGATGGTATTTATTCAGGAATCTGGTATCAGCAGAATACAGGTAAATATACAATTGCTTTTCCCGGTAATGATAATGTCAGTGCCTATGTTTTAAATAATTATAATTTTCAGACCACTACATATAACTGGAGGGAAATAACAGGAACAAATTTAAATCTCTCAGATGAAAGTGTAAAAAAAATAACTCCTCCTTTTCCCATTAAATTTGGTGATTATAATCCTGGTTTTAATGAAATTTATGTGAGTTCAAATGGAGTTATAACATTTTTTGATGAGATTAATAATTATTATTTCACCTATTTTCCATTTCCAGTTCCAGAATCGTCTTTAAATATTCAAATTGCACCTTTTAGAGATGATTTAAATCCTTCTGGAAATAATAATGTTTATTATGCTACTATTGGTAATTCACCAAACAGAGAATTTGTAATTGAATGGAGAAATGTTCCTCATTATTGGGTAGGTGGAACAAATGGAATAACTTTTCAGGTTGTATTTTTTGAAAATAAATCAGATATTCTTTTTAATTATAAAGATGTAGAATTTGGAGATTCAAGTTATGATAAAGGTGCTAATGCTTCAATTGGAATTCAGATTAGTAATAAAAAAGGAATACAATATAGTTGGCTTTCTCCATCTTTAAATAATAATTTTTCAATTTTATGGAAAACAGAGTATGTCCCTCCTCCTACAGGTATTCCTGAAAAACCCCAGAATATTTATCCAGAAAATGGTGCACAGAATGTTTCTCTTACACCTACTTTGATTGCTTCCAGTTATTCTCACCCAGATAATATTTCTTTTGCTTCTTCTCAATGGCAGATAAGAAAGCAGAATTCAACATATCAAAATCCTGTTTATGAAATAGATGCAGGTCCTGTTAGTTCAATAAATGTTCCTTATGGTTATCTGGAATTTTCAACAACATATTTCTGGCATGTTAGATATAAGGATGCAAATGGAAACTGGTCAAACTGGTCTGATGAAACATGTTTTACAACCTCTCCAAATAGACCGCCTGAAACACCAGAAAATGAATATCCACCAAATGATTCTACAAATATACCATTAACGCCAACTTTAATCGCTTCAAAATTTTCTGACCCTGATGGAGATTTTTTGTATATTGCACAATGGAGAATTAGGGAAGATGGTAAAACAGAATATAAATGGCAGACACAGAATTCATCAAATTCATTAGAAATTCCTCCTGGTGTTCTTGAATATAATAAAAAATACTTCTGGCAGGTAAGATATTCTGACCCTTATGGAAACTGGTCTTATTGGTCATATGAGACAAATTTCATAACTCAGCAGAAAGTTTCAACTCCACCAAATAAACCATATAATATTTCACCTTACAATGGTCAGGAAAATGTTGAATTAAATGTTTTACTTATTGCTTCTGGATTTTTTGACCCTGATGGAGATACTATGGGAAGTTCCTATTGGCAGATAAGAGAAGAAAATGGAAGTTATTTATCACCTTATTGGGAAAATACAGATGCAGGAGCAATTACTTCCATTAATGTTGATAAAAAACTTGAACCAAATAAAAAATATTACTGGAGAGTTAAATATAAGGATATAAATGGTAACTGGTCTAGTTGGTCGGATGAAACATATTTCATTACAAAAAATATACAAGGTGAACAACCATCAAGTAGTGAAGGCGGTGGAGGAGGATGTTTCATAGCAAGTGTATGTTTTGGTAAAGAGTCCTGGCAGGTTAAAATTTTGAGAGAATTCAGAGATAAAATACTGGTAAATTCATTACTTGGAGAAAAATTTATAAAATACTATTATAAATACAGTCCTTCCATTGCAGAAATTTTAAAGAAGAACTTTATTTTGAAATTTGCTTTTAAAACTCTTTTATATCCAGTGATAATAATATCAAAAATTTTACTGGAGAGAAATTTTTTATTTTTTGTTTTTTCATTTCTTTTGTCTTTTTCCTTTTTGAAAAAATACTCAATTGACTTTAAAAATAGAAACAGGTAAAATTACATAAAAAAGAGGGGAAATTTAATATGGAACTCACAAAGGAATTATATGAAGCAATAATTACAATAGTGGATGATAGAATGAAGGAAATAAAGGTTACAAGAGAAGAATTTGACTTATTGAGGAAAATTATTTTAGAACTTATAGAGGCACAGAAAAAGACCGAAGAGAAAATTAACGAACTGGTAAATGCGCAGATAAAGACAGAAGAAAGGTTGACGAGGTTAGAGAAAGTAGTAGAGAAATTAGTTGAAGCCCAGATAAAGATAGAGGAAAGATTGACAAAGTTAGAGGGAGTAGTAGAGAAATTAGTTGAAGCGCAGTCAAAAGCAGAGGAGAGGTTAGCCAGATTAGAGGAAGCCCAGATAAGGACAGAGGAGAAATTAGTCAGGTTAGAGGAAGCCCAGATAAAGACAGAGGAGAGGTTAGCCAGATTAGAGGAAGCACAGATAAAAGCAGAGGAGAAATTAGCCAGATTAGAGGAAGCCCAGATAAGATTGGAAGGAAGGGTTTTTAATCTTGAAACAAGTATGAAAGAGTTGATTGAAGTTCAGAAAAAAACAGAAATAGAGATACAAAAACTTACAAAAGGTCTAAATGATTTGAGAAAAGAAGTTGGAGGTATAATAAAAACAATGGGATATGCTTTTGAAAATGAAGCATATAAAAACCTGCCTAAATTTTTGAAAGAGAAATATAATATTGAAATAGTTGAAAAATTTGTTAGAACTGAAATAGGGAAAAAAGAAATAAATATATTTGGGAAAGGCAGGATTGATGGTAAGGAAGTTTACATAGTTGGAGAAACAAAATTGAGAATAGATGAAAGAAGATTGAAAGATAAAATAAATATTTTTAAACAACTTGATGAGAAAGCAAAAGAAGTAAAAAAAGTATATGGTGATGTTGAAATTTTAAAGATTATAATTACACACTTTGCGACAGGTAAATTTATTGAAAAGGCAAAAGAAGAAAATATAATAGTTGTTCAGAGTCATGAATGGTAAAAGGGAGAAAAGATATGGTAAAAAAAATAATTTTTCTTTTAATTTTATTTAGTTATTTCATTTTTTCAGAAGCAATTCAAACACAATATATTAAAAATTCAGAAATTAGTCCATCCTATTCAAAAAGTTTTAATATTTCATTCTCAAAAATTGAATTCGGTAAGACAGGTGACTTTGATTCAGTTATTATAGATGATTGTGAATGGGATTATAGAGGTGGTTTTGCTATTCCATACAAAGCAATATCTTTTGAAATTGATGGTGAATATGATGTTTATTCTGCAGAAATTTTTGATTACAAAACAATTGATATTGATAAAAATATAAATCTTTTAAGGAATGAAGAAGCAAAAATTTCAAATTCTTTTTTCCCTGGTATTTTTCTTGAGTGTGGATATTCAAAAAATAGAGGAAAAACACTAATTTCTGTTATAGTTTTCCCATTTCAATATAATCCTGTTAAAAATAAAGGAATATTTTTAAAGGAAGGAATAATTGAAATAAAATATGGAAAAGATGAAGGAAAGGAAAGTAAAAAAATAAGTTTGGATTATAAAATTCAAAGAACAGCAACTCCAATCTCAGAAGAATGTATAATTATAACTCCTTCAAGATATGCTGATTTAGCACAACGACTTAAAATTTTGCATGAGAATCAATCGGGTATAGGAGTCCCAGTTACTACAAGAGTTTTTACAACAGAACAGATTGCTTCTTTGAGATATGGAGAAACTGATCAGCCACCACTTGCATCCTTTCCTGATTCATTATGTCCTGACGGTGGATTTGCAAGCAGAACTGGTTCAGGTTATCCAAACAGAGAAAATATACTTGCAAAAAGATATAATGATACTCTTGCAAGAAAAATTTTATCTTTCCTTCTTGACCTTGCAGATGCTCCCGGATATTCCAATAGTGAAGACCCTCCTTATGATGGTGATGGATATTATACAGGAAGAAATGTTCAGCATATTTTAATTCTTGGAAATGCAGTTGATGTTCCTCCAAGTTATTATATTCATGATTCTGCTGATAGTTATAATGGATGGGTTCCAACTGATTATTTTTATGCATGTGCTGGAAAAGATGGTCTAACAAGTTTAAATCCATATTATTCTGTTGGAAGGATTCCAGTTGTTGATATAGATAATATTCTTATTTCAGGTCTTGGAGTTGCAAGTGTTGATGCTACAAATAAAATTATAACAGCAAACTTAGGATTCGATCCGGGTGGCCTATCAGGGAAACAGGTAGTTATGAGGTCGGGTAATGCTTCTGGTAGATATCTTGACATTTCTTCATCAAGTTATGCAGGTGGTGTTTTAACTCTAAATTTTCAACCAACTGCAAAAATGGATGGTATTGCTGTAAATGATAACTTTGACATTGTTGATACTACAGAAAAATATGAGCAATTAGACCAGATAATTACAAAACTGGAAAACTGGGTAAATTCAATAAACCAAGATTATTCATATTTTAAAAATATATCATTTGCAGGAAATAATGGTGTTGAATATGTTGAAGCAAAATGGCTTGGTTCTCCAGGAATTACCAATACTGGTTTTGCTTCAACATTTTACTGGGATGAACTTTCTTCTCTTGAAGTTATAAATACAATTGATAAACTTGAAGAAGGTGGTGATGGGTATAGTTATGTTGCAGGACTTGGAGTTAAAAAATATTTTGAGAGTAATCTTGATGCAAATGGAAATAAAATACAAAATCAGGATTACGGATATTTAAAACAGGATATTGAAAATGCTTTAAATAATCAAACAAATCATGAAAACGGAATATTTTATTTTTCAGGAGATGGTGGAACTGATTATTTATTTCTCTCAGATGGAATAATTTCCTCAGATAATTTACTCAATTATTCTTCCTCTACACAAAATAATATCTTTATTTCACATGCACTTAATTCAGCAAAATTTGATAGAGAAATCTGGAATGCACCGGGTATAACCTATAGTTTTGGAATTGCTTCTTTACTTTCTCAATCCTGTTCAATTGCATATTTTGGTCCTGTAAGAGGCACTGTAAATCAATTAATATGGAATATATCTGAGAAAGGTATTTTAAATTACAGTCAGAAATATGCAAATGAATTGACAAAACTTTTTGTTAAATATTATCACAGGTCAAAAGGTGGAAAAGTAAAAATAAGTGATATAATAACAAATGCACAGAGGGAATACTGGACAAAAAATCAATCAAACTGGAATCTATCTCATTTTAGAACTCTTGTCCAGTTTTCTTTATTAGGAGACCCTGTTTTATATATACCATACCCTGATTATCCTGCAAGTGAATATGTAAATTTACCAGATGCAAGTTGTTTGAATTCTGATAGAGTTAATTCTGACAATTTTTCTGTTTATGAAGTATCTGATAATTCAACAAGGAATGTTAGTATTTCATTTAATTCTGAATCTACATCTTTAAGATGCACACTTGTTGACCCGAGATATTTTACAGCAGATAGTTGTAATATAGCAGGAGGGACTGGAAATATAAGTTTAACATTTGATGATAAGGATACAGGTAAAACAGATACAACAAATGGTCCTGGATTATATTTTTTAAAAGTTGAGCAGAAAGAAAAGAATAAGGATTATTATGCAAAAGAAATAAGAATATACTTTGAAATAGTTAATAAATTTATTCCAGAAGGAGATATACTTTTGATTGATGATGACCAGCCAAGAAGATATACAACCTATCCAGATGACCCTTGGTTCTCGTTTGAAGTTATGCCTGGTTTTCCACATTATCCAGATGTAGAAAGTTATTATGAAACTGCCTTGCAGGACAATGGCATAATGAGAGTTGGCCAGGATGGAGGAACAAAGAAATATAAGGTATGGCATGTTGAAAATAAAGATGGTTCAAATGGCCCAGGAGCAGGAAGACATGGAGAGGTGACTTATGATGTTTTAAGTAAATATATAGGGAGTGGAAAAGTTGTTATATGGTTTACAGGATGTGACTGGCTTACAACTTTAAAACAGAAAGAGAGAGATGCAATACAGCAATTTTTAAATAATGGAGGGAAACTTTTTATTACAGGTCAGGATATTGGTTATAATATTGGTTCAACTCCATTCTATCAGAATGTTTTAAGAGCAAGATATGTTCAGGATAATATTCGTCTTTATAACATAGATGGAATAAGTATAGATGATTTATCAGGTCAGTTTTCAGATATTGTTATAACAGGAGGGGATGGTGCATTTAATCAATACTGGCCAAGTGAAATAGACCCTCAGTCAGGTGCATCTGTAATATTTTTGTATGACCCAACGGGAGGAAGTGGAAAAAGGAATTCATCAGGAGCAGCAGGCATTAAATATTATGACCCTTCAACAGGTGGTGCATTTGTATATCTTTCATTTGGTTTTGAAGCAATAAATAATAGAGACGGATATTCAAATGGAAGAAAATGGGTTTTGAAGAAAATACTTGAATGGCTTGGTTCTCCTACTCCAACAGGTGTTTTTAGAGCAGTCCCTGGAGATGGTCAGGTATTTTTAAGTTGGGTATTTCCTGATGCTACAAATACAAATATTTTAATTTTATATAAAGTTGGGACTGGATATCCAACTGAAATACCTCAAAATGGTCAAACATATCAGCCAGGGCAGACAATAGGAGATGGAACTGTTTTATATGTCGGAACTGCAACAAGTTATACACATACAGGGCTTACAAATGGAATTACCTATTATTATACTGCCTATGTATATGATTCAGCAACAAAAACATATAAACTTCTTGGAAATGCAAGTGCTACACCACAGGCAGGAGGAGGGCAACCACCAGGACCAGGAGAATTACCTCCACCAACAAATTTAATGGCAACTGCAAGATGGACTGGAAGTATGTGGGTTGTTGATTTATCATGGCAGGATAATTCAACTGATGAAGAGGGATTTAAAATAGAAAGGAAGGTTTCTGGAGGTGATTATTCAGAAATAGCAACTGTTGGACCAAATGTAAGAAATTATACAGATGATAATAATGGAACTGGATTGACTGAAAATACAACTTATACTTATAGAGTTAGAGCATTCAGAGGTAGCACATATTCAAGTTATTCAAATGAGGCAAGCACGACAACAACTTTAATGCTTCCACCTACAAATTTACAGGCAATTGGAGGAGAAAGAAGTATGTTTTTAATGTGGCAATCAACAACATCAAATCAACTTGGTTTTGAAATAGAAAGGAAACATCCAACTCCATTAAATCCAAATGATAGTTATAATTTAATAGGAACAGTTGGTTCTGAACAGAGAACATATTCTGATTTATTTGTTTATCCTGATGGCAGACCTTATTATTACAGGGTAAGGGCATATAATCAAACAGACAAAACAGATTATTCAAATGAAGCATGGGGTATACCAACTGCATTTCCATTTAATGAAAATCCATCAAATTTACAGGCATTTGGAGGATGGAATTCAATTGTTGTCAGATGGGATGATAATACACAGAATGAAAGTTATTATTATGTTGAATTATGGTGGAAGAGGATACCAAGTGATACAACTTTACCTGATACTGTGGTCACTGTAGAGGGTTATCAGAGTTATCCATTTACAGGTCTTGTTGAAGCAACTATAACAGAATCAAGTATTTTCCAGAAGGGAGGTAGATGGTATATAAGGGTTAATGCCATACATAAAACTTCTGGTTATGGATTTTCATGGTATGCAAGACCAAGCGATGATTTTCCAAATAAACCAAGTATTCCATCGGGTTTAAGGGATGACCAGAAAACAAAATATTATTATGTATGGGTTGAATTACCTGAAATTCCATCAGGAGGAGGCGGTGGAGGAGGGTGTTTTATAGCAAGTGTATGTTTTGGAGAAAATAGCTGGCAGGTAAGAATATTTAAGGAATTCAGGGATAAAATTTTGATAAGGAATTTAATCGGGAAAAATTTTGTCAATTTCTATTATACTCATTCACCCAGATTTGCAAAATTCTTAAAGGAAAATAAATTTCTGATTTTACCTGTTAAATTTTCTCTCTATATTTTACTAATACCTGTTATTTTAATTCTGAATTTCAAATTTTTACTGCCACTACTTATTCTTGTTTTTCTCTTAAGGTATAATAAAAAGAGATGGCAGACCCAATAAGATATATAAATAATGCAAAAGAGTTGTTGAAAAGGTCAAAAGTTGAGGGAAGGTATTATACTGATTTAAAATATGTTAGAAGTGCTTTTGGTGTTTTATATCTTGGAATTTTGAAAGCAGTTGATGATTTCCTTTTAAAAAGAGGAGTGGAGGAAAAAAGTTTACCAAAAAGGATTGAGGAATATATGAAATGCCTTAAAAGATATGGTTCTCCTTATGATGGAAAATTAATAAAAGAATTTGAATCACTTTATAAAGAAGTTCATATTGCTGGTTATTATAGAGGTCTTTTAAGTTCAGTAAAAGTGATTAAGGATATATTTGAAGAGACTGAGAAATTATAAAAAAATTATTAAGATGAAGAGGAAGTTTTTAATTTTTTTGATAATTTTTTCAATGAATTGTTTTTCAAGAGAATCAATAATTTTAAAGAGAAATATTTTTACTGCTCCACCTCCTCCACCACCCAAAATTGAAACACCCAGTATTTTAAAATCACAACCTTTACCTTCTCTTGATTCACTTATAGAAATTCTTGGTATTGTTTATTTCCCAAAAGGAAATTCTTATGTAATTATAAAGGATAAAAAGACAAATACAGAAGAAATATATAAGGAACAGGAAATGGTGGGGCAGGCAAAAATAATCAAAATTGAAAAAGATAAGGTTTATTTTGAATACGATAATAAAACAATTTCTTTAAATCTTGAAAATAAACCAACTGAGACAGGTATTATTATTTCAAAAGATTCACTTTCTTTGGATAAAAAACAAAAAGTGAACATTATATCTCCAAAAATTCCAGAAAAAGTAATTTCAATGGATGTAGATTTTGAAAAAACTATTGGAGAACTCGTGAATGATAAAAATTTAATACAAAATGTGAATTTAACTCCAAATGTAAATGAAGGGAAAATAGAGGGATTTAAGGTTTCAAATTTACCGGAAAACAGTATCCCCTATCAGTATGGTTTAAGAAATGGAGATGTAGTGAAAAGAGTAAATGGGATTCTTATAGATAGTATGAGCACTGCTTTTAATGTTTATAATCAGATAAAAAATTCCAGAGCAGAAATTGTTACTGTTGAAGTTTTAAGAAATAATCAGCCAATTCTCTTTACTTTCCGCCTCAGATAAATTTTAAAAACAAATGAAGAAAATTCTTATAATCAGGGAGGGAGCACTCGGTGATTTAATTTTGACATTTCCTGTTTTTTTTAATTTTAAAGAAAACGGATATAAAGTTTTTGTTGCAGGTAAAGGTATTTATAAAAATTTTGTTGAAAAATATGGCTATGTTGAAAATTTTATTCCAGTTGATTCAAGTGAATATCTTTTTTTCTTTGAGAAGGAAAATAGCAAATTGAGAGAGTTTCTTAAGGATTTTGATATTATTGTTTCATATACAGATGAGAATGAAATAATAGGAGAAAATTTAAAAAAGAATTTCAAAAAGAAAATATTTTTCCATCCTG
>Ga0272448_1002254_pt1 | contig 24528 bp, 19 predicted proteins | sample YNPCB0191_FD_202220 | JGI IMG/M metagenome (GOLD analysis project Ga0272448, IMG submission 202220) | Hot spring sediment microbial communities from Yellowstone National Park, WY, United States - YNP-CB-019-1 | ecosystem: Environmental > Aquatic > Thermal springs > Hot (42-90C) > Sediment... | reverse complement strand
AAAATGTGTTTTCTTAAATCAAAATTTGATCCTTCAACTTTTGATTGAGCAGATTCAATAGCCCTTGTTACCATTTTTGATTCGATTGGCTGATCATCAGAAATTTTTAACGCGTCCATTAAATGCTTTATTTTTTCTCCTCCAAAAATTCTTATTAAATCATCTTCCAAAGAAACAAAAAATTGCGTTGATCCCGGATCCCCCTGCCTACCTGCCCTTCCCCTTAATTGATTATCAATTCTTCTTGCTTCATGACGTTCTGTACCAATAACATACAATCCCCCCAATTGTTTTACTTTCTCCGCTTCTTCCAAATTACAAGGATTTCCGCCCAAAATAATATCAACGCCTCTGCCTGCCATATTTGTCGCAATTGTTACTGCTTTAAATCTACCGGCTTGAGCGATAATTTCTCCTTCTTTTTCATGATTTTTAGCGTTTAAAACATTATGAGGAATTCCTTCTCTTTCTAACATTTTTGATAAATATTCGTTTTTTTCTATAGAAACCGTACCAACTAAAACAGGCTGCCCTTTCTTATATCTTTCTCTAATCTCGTTAACAACCGCTTTAAATTTCGCTTCAGATGTTTTATAGATCTTATCCGGTAAATCCACTCTTATCATTGGTTTATGAGTAGGAATAACAATAGTATCTAATTTATAAACCTTATCAAACTCTTCAGCCGATGTAATAGCCGTGCCTGTCATTCCGGCTAATTTTTTATACATTCTAAAATAATTTTGAAAAGTAATCGAAGCCAAAGTTCTTGATTCAGGCATTACATCAACCGCTTTCCCCCTAATATGCTCTTTTGCCTCATTTGCTTGGTGAAGCCCTCCAGACCATCTTCTTCCCGGCATTAATCTACCGGTGAATTCATCGACAATTATTATTTCTCCATTTTTTATTACATAATCTCTGTCTAAAAGAAAAAATTCCTTCGCTTTTATGGCATTTTCTATTTTTCTTAAAAAATTTTTTGGCCTTATTTCCGAATATAAATTTTTTTCCGATCCTTCCTCTTTCCATGGATCCTCTCCCAAAAGTTCTACGAATCTATCTTGACCATTTTTAGTCCACTCAAAGCTTTTTTGTTTTTCGTCAATAATATAATCAATATCTTTTTGCAATTGTTCCGCTATTCTGGCAATAAGATAATATCTTTCTTTTTCTTCTCTCCACTCTTTTTCAGACATTAAAGAAGTTTCAGGCATAGAAATAATTAATGGCGTTCTTGCTTCATCAATTAATATTGAATCAACCTCATCAACAATAGCGTAATTAAATTCCCTCTGCATTATTTGATCCAAATCGTAAGCCATATTGTCCTTTAAATAATCAAAACCGAATTCGTTATTTGTTCCATATGTTATATCGGCACTATAAGCCTCTTTTCGCGATACTGGTCTTAAATAATCTTCAATTACTTTAAAACCTCCTAATTCATCTCTTATTTTGTCCTTATTTATATCTTCATTTATATTTATTTTATAATTTGGATCGTAGATATAAGAATTATCATGAACAATACAACCAACAGAAATTCCAAGAGCATGATATATTTGCCCCATCCAAACGGTATCTCTTTTTGCTAAATAATCATTAACAGTAACTAAATGACACCCTTTACCTTCTAAGGCGTTTAAATATAATGGCAAGGTGGCTGTCAATGTTTTTCCTTCCCCTGTTTTCATTTCAGCAATTTTACCTTGCTGTAAAACAATCCCGCCGATTAATTGAACATCAAAATGACGTTGATTAAGAGTTCTTTTAGCCGCTTCTCTTACTAAAGCAAAAGCCTCGGGCAAAATTTCATCTAAAATTTCAGAGGAATTTTCTTTAACCACTATTTTTTTAAATTCCTCGGTTTTTTCCTTTAATCTATCATTTGAAAAACTTCCAAATTCTTTTTCAAAAGAATTTATCCTATCAACGATTGGTTGAATTTTTTTTAAATATCTCTTATTAGAATCTCCAAAAATTTTAGCAAGAATTGACATTTTATATTTTCATTAATTAAATAATTGTCGAAGCAAAATGAATTTTCGGCGAATAATATTTTGTCTTTATTTTCAATTTATTTAATTTTTCTTCTATCTCCTTAATAGATATTTTGTCGAAATTAATTCTTTTAGAAGCGAAGAAGAAAGAATGTTCGCCAAGAGGAAAACAATCTACAAAAGCTTTTTGTAATTTAGAGAAAGGGAAAATACTTCTTATTTTTTCTCTTGCTTTATATCCGAATTTTTCTTTTACAAGACCGGTTTGAACAGCAAAAATTCCTTCACTTTTTAAAGCGTTTGACACGTCTTTATAAAAAGATTTTTTCCAAAGTGAAAAGGGGGATCCTATATCATCTGTTATATCATCAATAATTATATCAAAATAATTTTTATATCTTTTAACAAAATCAAAGGCATCTTCATAAAAAATCTTTAATCTTTTATCTTTGAAAGAATTTAATGACACTGAGGGTAAATATTTTTGAGAGACCTCAATAACTTTTTTATCTATATCAACTAAATAAACTTCTTTTACCCTATATTTCAAAACCTCTCTTAAAACACCACCATCTCCTCCTCCGATGATTAAAATTATTTGAGGATTATTATGATAAATAAAAGCGGGGTGAACCAACATTTCATGATATATATATTCATATTTAGTTGATAACTGTACTAATCCATCTAACACCAAAACATCTCCGAATTCTTTTGTTTTAAAAATTTCAATTTTCTGAAATTTACTCTTTCCTGAATAAATTATTTTATCTATTAAAAATCCCCATGTTGAAGTTTTACGCTCGTTTGGCAAGAAATCTTCAAAAAACCAAATATTATTAAGGAATCTTTTTTTCATATCTTCTTTATATTATCTTCTATTTTTCCCCTTTTTATTTCTTTTATTATTATTCTTCTGGGAGTAAATTCTTCTTTTAAATATTTTAAAGCTTCATAAGGGAGACTCTTTTTGCCGCATGTAAAAATATCAATAGCCAAATAATCAATTTCTGGCCACGAATGAATAGCAATATGACTTTCTTTTAACAAAACAATTCCTGTAATACCTTGATAAGGAAATTTATAAATGACTACTTTTAATGGTTTATTTTTTCCGGCTTTTGCTGCATTAAGCAAAATCGCCTCAATTTTTTTTGAGTCCTCTATTATTTTCGCTCCCCAAAAATCCGCAATTAAATGAATCCCAACATATTTCTGATTCCTGTTTAGATACCATGAAAGATTTCTCTTTGTATTTTTCATATTTTCAATAATTAACCGCTTACCGAATATAAAAAAATTATATTCAAGCTTCTCCATTTTCTCAACGGAGAAAAACAAAGAGAAAAAAGCGGTTAATAATTAATTATTTTTATAATAAATCAAGGAACAAAAACGACAGCTGCGATTACTGAAGTCCACAGCCCGTCTTTATTTCCTTCTGCCGATTGAGTAATATTTATCGTTCTTATAATTTTACCACTCATTTTATAAATTTGCTCTCTTTCACTCCAAGCTGTGTCTGGATTAAATTCAATCCCTAGAGTTGAAGCAAGCATTGAAGCAGCCAAATCTTCTGCATATTCTCCGGTTTTATCCTGAGTCATTCCAAAAGTATGATGTTCGGATAGATAACCGTACATTTTATTATCAGCCGGTATAGCGCATCCTATAGAGGCGGAAATTAAACGATTTGGCTCGTTCGTCGAATTTCTCGCTAAAACTACAAAAACAATTTCTCCCGGTTTTAATATTTTCAATCCTTCTTCCTTTGATATTTTTTTACACGCTGGAGGTAATATACTTGAAACCGAAACCAAATTAAATTTTTCAATTCCTGCATCTCTTAAAGCCGCTTCAAAAGATGCTAAATTTTCTTTAGCAATGCCAACGCCTTTTGTCAAAAAAAATTTTTTAGGGATCATAATTTTATATATCTTCTTCGATAGTTCTATCTTTTGAATAGAATTTTTCTTCTGGAGATATTTTTAAATTTTTATTTAAAATTCTTAATCTTCTTTTATATTTATCAATTAATTTCATTTTATATTCTTCAAGCTCCCTCTTTAATTTTTCTTTTGCTTCCCCAACGGCTAATTTTAAATCATGGCTTTCAGATTTTGATATAAAACTTTTTTGAGGAAAATTCATTTGAATATTGGCGAAAAAAATTACACCTTTTTTATGATGCTTAGTAGTTTTTCCTATTTCTACAAATACCTCAACCGCATATTTTTCAGATGTTAAAGGACTATCAAAATATTTTTTATTATATAAGATTTTTGATAATTTTTCAAGAGATTTTATCTTTCTCTCAACAAATTTTTTAACGACTGGAGTTAATTCAAAATTTTTTGTTTTAATTATTATTTGCATATTTTAAAAAATTAAATATCAAAAAAAATCCCCATCACTTTATATAAATATTTGATCTTAAAATACAGAAGTGATGGGGACAAAAAGAAGAATTACTTCTTCTTTTTGCTGCTTTTTTTAGCTTTTTTCTTAGCCATTTTTTTTAGAAAGTTTTTCAATTAACTGCAATAGTCGACCGCTATTGCAAAATAATTTCTATTATTAATATTTTTTCATTTTTAAAAACTATGTCAAGTGTGAATAAATAATTTTTCAAAATTTTTCAATTCTTAAAAACCCAAATAACGAATTTCTTCTTCTAAAACAATGCCAAATTTATTCTTTACTCTTTTTTTAACAAAATTTATTAGATTTCTTACATCATCAGCTTTTGCATTTCCCAAATTAATAATAAAATTCGGATGTTTTTCCGAAACCTGAGCGCCGCCAATTCTAAATTTTTTTAATCCTGCTTTAGCAATAATAGCAGCGGCAGGAATAACGGGAAAAGGATCCGTTTTAATAACGTCTTTAAAAATTTCTTTTATCTTTAACGGAGCCTTTTTAAGATTGTAATTTTTAAAAATACTTCCAGCATTAGGATATTCCAATGGCCCTCTTTCTTTTCTTTGCCTAATATGCAATCTCGCTATATTTTGAATCGTTTTTTTATCTCCATTTTTTAACTTCATTAAAGCCGATAAAACAATCCAGCTATTTTTTTTAAAAATAGAAAAACGATAGCTAAAACGACATTCATCTTTTTTCAATTTTCTTATATTGAGATTTTTATCAATGGCTTCAACAAAAATGATATTATCTTTAATTTCTCCGCCGAACGCTCCGGCGTTTCCAAAAATCGCGCCCCCTAATGTCCCTGGCAAACCCCCAGCCCATTCAAGCCCTGAAAGACCTCTTTTGCCAGTTTCTTGAACTAAAGTTTTAACTAATACACCGCTTTCCACATAAAGAGATAAATTTTTAATAATAAATTTTGAATTCTTCATTTTAATTATTAATCCATCGAACCCCTTATCAGAAACCAATACATTACTTCCACTACCCAAAATAAAAAAAGGTACTTTATTTACCTTTGCCCATTTTATTGCTTCAATTAAATCTTCTTTTTTTCTCGAAATAAAAAAATATTTTGCTGGTCCGCCAATCTTAAAAGTGGTGTGATTTTTTAATAAAATATTTTTCTTAATATTTAACAGAAAATTTTTCTTTTTCATCTTTATAAAAGGTCGGGAGAGTTAACTCCAATACTAAGTCTTTAGTGAGTGCTACCTCCCGACCTAATCATATTATAACAATTTATAACACAAAAACCAAGCCCCTCATTATTTTTTATAAATTTTAAATTATTTATTATTTTTTTTATTATTTTTGTTATTTTATTATACCCCCCAAAACCAAAACTTCCTACTTAATTAGGCGATCGCCATATTAAAAAGTTAATTTAATTTAAAAAAGTTTTTTAATTTACTATCATCACCTATATTATCAGAAACAACTAATCTAATTTCATTCTCGGTTAATCCAAAAAAATCCCGCAATAATTCAATTTCCGCGCTACAATCAAAAGGATAAATCCAGACACTTTTTTGTAATGGAGTAAATCCCAAGTCTTTTAATTTTCCCCTAAAAGACTCTCTGTAAATCCTTTTTAATTCTGAAATATCAAAAATTATTAACCGCCATTTTCTATCCCATTCTTTAGGTTTATTTATTTTTAAATCGTTTATCTGAAAAATACCAGCTTTCTTTCTCCCTTTTTCTGTTAACGAAATGTAAATTTGATGCCCCTTATTTTCTATTCTTATACATCCTTGTTTTTGTAATAAATAAAAAGTGTTATAAATTTTTTTACTAGAATATTTTCTCCATTTGCGATAATTTTTTAACAAATTTCTTATAAAATAAGGAGAGCTAGCAGCGATATAAACCGTCCCCGCCGTTAACAACCAAATAAGAACATCTTTAACTATTTCCGATTTTGGTTTTCTAAAATAGTATTTATACTTTCTAATCCCCATAATTATATATTATTTTTATATTTTATAATATCTTATAACATCTATCAACGCTATATACCTATCTTAAAACCACCAACTTAATATGGCGATCGCATAGTTAATTAGTATTGTTTTGTTTATTCTTATGTTTTTCAAATTTTTGAAAAACTAGATAAAAAAACAGCAGGCCTCGCTCGAGTGAGGCCTGCTGTCGACTTAGCGGAGTTGCGATTTCTCGCGCACTCACTTATTTAATTTTATCAAATTAATATAGTTTTGTCAATAGCTGATTTATCTTTTCTCTTGTTCTTTCTCCTACATATCCCGTTGGTTTATTTAAGCCAAAAGGAAGAAGAATTTCTGAAGCATATTTTTCCTGAAATCTCATAACCGCATTTTTTGTTAATGAAAAAAAGTTGCCGGTAATTAATCCTTCAGGATAAAAACCCTCGTTTTTTAAAAATTCTTGCAAGCAATAAACTTCTTGATTATTTTCTAAACCAAAATAAAGGTTGTTTTTGATTATATTGCAAGAGATTTTTTTTAGCGATCTCATTTCAATTTCTTTTTTAAGTCTTTCAATTTCTTTTTTTAACGATTCAATTTTTAGAATAAGCTCTTTTATTAATTTATCGTTTTCGCCCGTATTATTATCTATTTTAGTTTGTGTTTTAATTTTTAACGAAAAAGAATAACTTAACTCATTAACCCCGGATATATAATCTTTATTCTGAACAGAAGGAATCAAGGTTAAAGAAGAATATTTTGAAGAGAAATCAGGAATAATAATACTGCCGTTTTTATCATTATCCAATTCAAAAAATTTTACTTCGCACTTGTTTTCAAAATCGCATAATATATAAGGTATTTTAAAATTGGCTTTAGATCCAGAAAATTCCAAAATTAAATCGCCATTTCCTCCAAAAAATTTATACCATTTTGCCGACCAATTTTTTATTCTATCATAGATTGTTATATTAGCTTCGTTTTTAGGTATAAAATTGCTTTCCGGAACAATTTTTAAATTTTTAAGATTTTGATTTTTATAACAATAATCTATATCTATAGAGCAATCGTTTAGAAAAACAGCGATGGTCCAATTTGTAAAAATTTTTTCAAAATCGTCTTTAAATCCGTTTTTCTTTAAGGCAAAATCTATAGAATCAATGCCGGTTTTTGATGAAAACATAGAATCTTTTAAAATTTCTATCCCATAATTATCAACAAGATATTGAATAAAAACATTAACTACGGCATAATCGGAACTTTTGTTTAACCATTCGGTTAAAGAATCATTTGGATTTGTCAGAAATGTTCTTACTCTTTTTTCAAGATTGCTACCTTTATATTCGCTATCATAACCAAGAAGGGTCGGAGCATATTCAGCTCTTGCCTCGTTAAGCCATATATCTTCTCTTATTTTTCTGATCAATTCCTTCTGATTGGTGGTAATTAAATGTATAAATTCATGAGCCAAAAATGTTTTTATATTAGGATTTTTAATATATGAAGCGTTTAAATAAATCATTTCTCTCTCATTTGAATCCGGATTTTGAAATTTTGAGTAAACATCAACGGAATTAGAATAACCGCCAAAAAGACCACTCATTTGGTGTATTAAAATAGTGATTTTTTCGTCTTTATCAATGCCCGGAATTGGTTCTGAACCAAAAACAGAAGTTAGGGTTGGATAAATCTTTGTTTCAAATTCGTTAGATAAATTATAAAGATTTTCGTCAATTTGTTCTTTCTCGGAAAAACTTAATTTATCCCATAATTTTTTATCAATATAAAAATACAATTTATTGGTTATTTTTACCAAAACAGCTGTTATTTCTTCTCTTCCGTATAAATCATAGGAAGAATCAACAGAAAAATTAACCTCTTCGTTTAATGAAAGAGCATTAACGAAAAACGGCAGGAAAAAAATAATAAACAATGCAATAAATAAAACCTTTCTTTCGTTCCTATAAAACATAATTAAAAAAATTAAATCGCTATTTAATAATAAATTTCAAGTTTTTAATATTATAACAAAAATTTAAAAAAACAAAAAGCCCCGGATTTTCATCCGGGGACTTTTTGCGTCCACAAGGATAGACAAAATGAATTATTACATATCATTCAAGAAAATAGAATCTGTTCTGAAGTTATTCAGATTAAAGGTGTAGTAATTATCGTTAGTGTCCTCGTTTTTCACCGAACCCCAGTTAATTGAGGCTAGATAAACCGCTACAAAACTGTCCTCATCAGGAGTTACACTTACAGTAAGGGTAAATCTTCTGGTAGTGCCTTCCTTAACTTTAAATGTATATGCATCATCTCCGCTATCGGTTGTATTAGAGCTTAAGTTACCAGTAATTGTCCAACCAGTTGTATCAGCAGCGCTAATAGCGAGATTAGCGACAACACCTTGACCAGCATCATCACTACCATCATCAGGTACCTCTGCTGATTTATCAATTCTAAAATCACCATCAAAAGCAGTTACGTCAAATGTAATCTTGTATTCGCCAGTATCAGATTCACCTGTTGCATCAGCAACAAACGATCTGTTGGCGCTCGCTGAAACAAATGTAACTTTGATACCAGCGTCATAAACTGCATGAGGCTCACCAACGGCTGTACCTGTAAGTTTGGAAGTTTCTAACTCGTCGCCGTTTGGATCTTCAGCAACAATGGCGTCAACTTCAGCAGAAGTCATAGAAGCTTTAATGGTGTCTCCGTTATCAAGAACGCCAGATGTCGGAGTAATATCAACAGCTACGCTAAATTTATAAGTTCTACCAGCCCTTAATGTAAGATCAAGGTCTTTAAAGGTAACAGTGTCTGAATCATCAGCAGTATCAGAAGTATCTAATGTTTTACTGGCAATCTCTTCACCATTCATTAAAAGATGAACACCAGTAATAACATCATCGGGATCGTCAAAGTTATTGTCTGCTGCCTCAGTGGTTTCAATTTTTACTGGCAAATTTTTAAGAAGAATGTCAGCAGTACCTTTTACTTTAATAGTGAAGGCAAGTATTTCTACGTTATTGGTATCATTATTGTCATCAATGTCAATTACATGAGACAAATTGACATCATCCTTACTTGAGTCTAAAGCAACCTGTAATTCTGTATTAGAAGCTGTAACTACAGACTCAAAAGAAAATGTTCTTTTATCTGTTGAAGGATCTTCAGATAATACTGCTCCGGTGCCATCAATATAGCGAACATTAGTAATATCAACTGTCCAAGTTTTACCTACTAAACCGCTATCAAGATTAGAAACACCAGAAACAGCTACATAAATGTTGGCAGTTTCACCTTTTTTGATTATAGCGCCGGGTTTAAGGGTAATTGTTTTAGTCCAGTTGTTATCACTAGTAAATTCGCTCGCATCAACTCTCGCGTATTCTTTATCGCCAACCCAGACAGAAACATCTTTAGCATATTTACTAAATCGAGTACTGGTGGCTGTGCCCCTGTCAAAAACAACACGAACAGCATTTATTGCTAAATCAGATTCTTTGCTTGCTTTGGCGGAAATACCAATAACTTTTACATCATCTTGGCCTTCCCCAACTTTTCGGTTATCAGATGGGGAGGAAAGAAGTTTCCACTCATCCACTGAACCTGCTCCTCCTTGAAGCGTTTCAGGACCGGGTGCTGGAGGTGTTGGAGGTGTTGGAGGTTCTGGAGGCATAGGAGGTGTTGGAGGCAAAGGTGGTGTTTGGACTAAAGATGAATATTTTGCGCGAGAAATAGCTCCAAAGTATCCAGCTGCCGGTGAAACTCCATTAGCTTGTTGCCAAGCTGATACTGCTGCTTTGGTTTGAGGACCAAAGAAACCGGTAGCGCCAGCGGGAATAGAATAACCTTGAGAAATAAGGTAATTCTGCAAGCACATTACATCGTCGCCTCTAACGCCTACAAAGAGGTTTCTAGTAAATGTGCAAGCATTTCCAGCTGAACTGCTTCCAGTTTGATTTTGTAATAATTGCGCCTGCAATTGTTGAATCTGTGCCAATAACTGTTGAATTTGAGCCTGAAGCTCTTCGACAGTTTGAGCGCTTGCGGGCGCGGCTACTGCTACAACGGTTAATACTGTAGCAATCGCAAGGATATTTTTGATTTTATTACTCATATGCTTTTATAATTTTTTGTTTTTATATTAATTAACTTATAATTTTAGTTATAATTTATGACTATCGTTGTCGACCGCCTTTTAAACCTTTTGGATATAAAGAATTCTTTTACTCTTTGCCCTTCTTTAAGGAAGAGAAGAGAAAATTGCGCGAGGCGCATATCCAAAAGATAGAAAGGCAACGACGTTCCATTGTCTAAAACAAATTATTTATTTTCCTGACTTCCATTCTCATCGACTCCAACCCCATTCTCTTCATTTTGCTGATTATTATTTATCAACAAAATTTTTTCAAGAGCAGTGGCAAGTTTATTATTATTAATATCAATTTTTATCTCTTCTAACAATTTCGCTTGTTCCGGAAGAAGCGTCCTTTTTTCTAAATCATCTACCTGCGCTTTAATTAATTTCAGCAAAGCAAGATCTAATTCATAATTATCGCTTACCTCTATACCTAAAGATTTAGCTTCAGAAACTTTGCTTTCTATATCCTTTAGTTGTTTGGCAATTTTTTTCATTTCTTCCGGATTATTTTTTAAATCTTCTTTATTAAGATTTTTAACAATTCCGTCTACGCTGGATTTATATTCACTAATCGCGGCTGCCAAATTTTTTGTTGAATTCTTCCTCGCAATTTTTATAAGATCATCCAATCTGTTATTTACTAATTTAATATTGAATTCTCTTTCATCGGCAAATGATTTTTCACTTTTTTCCATTACTTTTCTCACACTATAAAAAAGACTTCCCGGCACAGATTCCCGAGAAACAGTGAAAATACCAATTAAAACAAAAATGGCAAGTAAAGAGGTGATAATCGCTTTAGATTTTAAAACAAACTTTAAAAAATTTGAAATATCGCTGATAGAAATTTTTAATCCTTTTTCGTATCCATAATCAATATTATCGTTATCGGCAAAAATTTTTTGCTTAGTAAAAACAACCCAATTCTGATTTGGTTTTATCTGTTTTAATTCTTGAATTTTTAAAATAATGTCTTTCTCGGTCATATCTAAAATTTAAGACGAAAAATCGCAAAATATGTTACATAAATAAAAAGCTAGGAGATATTTCTTTCTATTTCTTCGTTCATTATGTTTTTAAGAGATTTTATTGCTCTATGAAGAGCCACTCTAACAGCTCCTTGGGATTTATTAAGCATTTTAGAGATTTCTTCAATAGATAAATCATCAATATAATGCCAAATGATTATATTCTGATAATCATCGTTTAGCTTAGAAAGAGAAGATTTAATTTTTTCTAAATCGGATTTTTTCTGAGCTATTTCTTCTACATTGTTATTGTCTGATAGTGGGACATAATCTAAAGAAATCAATTGTGTCCTACCTTTATCGCGGTAATAATCAATAACAAGATTGCGGGCTGTCTGATATAAAAAGGCTTGGATATTCTCAATTTTATTATCTTTATTTTTATATTTTTGCCAAGTTCTTAAAAAAGTCTCTGAAGTTAAATCTTCAGCTATTTCTGTTGAATTTACTTTAATAAAAACAAAACGATAAATTCTTTCTACATATGTATCATAAATTTTTTCAAAATCTTTTTTAGAACTACTCATCTTCTTATCAAAAATAAGTTAGGAATAAGATAGGACAGCCGTCAATTTATTTCTAATATATGTCCTATCTTATGTCCTAACTATTTTTAAGAATATAAAAAGTGTTATTTTTCTCTCCTATTCTTTGAATTATCCCCTGATTTAACATTTTCTGAAAATCTCTTCTAATAGTTCTTTTTGAAACATCAGGAAATAACTTGTTAATTTCTCCAACCTGAATTCTTTCGACTTTCTTTAAAATTTTTAATATTTTATCCCTTCTTGATTCAAAATCTTTTGAGGAATTATTAAATAAATTTTCTTCTGCTTTTATACTTTCTGTCTCTATACTTGAATTTCTGTTGTTAAAAAATATCGCTGGTTTAATGGTTAAATTATTTAATTCTATTTTCTTTATCTCTTCAAATAAATTAAATTTAATTTTATCATATTCTTCCTGAATTTCCAAGATATCAAAATAATTAATCCAATTTTGCCATTTGGCTATTTCAAAATAATTATTGATAACCTCCAAATTATTTTCCATTGAAAAAATTATTTCTTTTCTTTTTAATTCAAAATCATTAACATATTTGCCGGGATTGGGACTATTTAAACATTCCCATTTAACTACATCGGATAAAATATCAATTGCTGTTTTTCTAATCTTATATCTCAATGGTTCTTTTTTGGGAAACAGCAATGTCAAACGATAGAGTTTATTTGTAAGCTCAATAAGATGTCTTCTACCCATATTGTCTAAAATATTTTAAAATAGCACAAAATAGTAATAATGTCAAAATATTACAAAGAGACACTATTTTTTGATTTAGGAGTGCCGTTTATTTGATTGCCATTTGCATCTAATCCGTTAATAATAACTTTATTATTATTTGCCCAATTACTAATATCGTCTCCTGAGGTTTGAGAATTTATTCTCTCCATTGAAACATAATTCGGACTAGCGACACCGGCAGGCCAATTATTTCCAGAACAAACTGTTTTATCAATTATATTGTTATTTTTATCATAAAGAACCAGAATCTCGCATGGATTATTATTTAAAGGACCGGTATAAATTTGATCTGCTAAAATATCACTGACTGTGTTATCGGAACTTCTTTCTAAAAGATAAAAACCAAAAGGCGAAATAGTTTTATTTAAAATAATATTTGGCGAGTTATCAGTTAAAGAAACAAGCCTCCATCCTTTTAAATCAATTGTATTGTTTGTGTTATTGTACAATTCAATCCATTCGTCAGTTGAAGATGCGGATGTGCCCATCCAAGCAATTTCGTTAATAACAACGTCAAGCTCAGAAATGGAAACATCAATACTAAAAGTAATTATAAAATCGTCGCTATTTTTATTTCCGTTTATATCAGCGCATTTTATATAAAATGTATAACTATTGCCATCGCTTAAATCGCTTATTAACGTTGAATGAGATTTATTTCCTGTTGTTTCAAAAAGGGTCATTAAATCATAATCAATATTAGGGTCTTTTGAGTATTTACAAATTGCCTCCTCGTCTGTTTCTAATGATAAATTAACCTCTTTAATCCCCGAAACCAGAATTCCTGATGGCTGACCATTTGTTATTAAAGGAGGGATATTATCTGAATTTTGTTGGCTTTGAGAATCAGAATTATTTTGGGATTGAGAATTATCTGATTTTGCCTCTTTTATTTTAATTTCTCCTTCCCATTGAGCCTTAACGGTTTTGGTTTGACTCTCTCTTATTTTTGCAATAATTTTTGCTGTTCCTAAAAAACTTTGATCCTTTATTCTTAAATTAAAATCAGCTTTAGAAGAATTTTGGGAAAGAATTTTTTCTATATAATTATAGGAATTTTTCCATTCTGAAATATTTTTATCATAAATTTCTGAAATGGTAAGGGATTGTTCCGATCCGTCGGCTATCTTTAAAATTGAAACCTTGACGTCATAATCAATATCTTTTAAATTTGAAGCCGAAATTTCAACATTAATAATATCATTAACCGAAATTTCATTTGGGAAAGAAAGATTAATTGTAGGTTTATTTTGTGTATAAGAACTTCCTCCTGTACCAGTTATATATGAGGAATTAGCTTTTTCTTTGTAATTATTATCAACATAGGCGCAGCCTTGATTTTTAATTTCTTCTAATGTTTTTACTCCAATTCCTGAAACATTTAATAAATCATCAAGCGATAGAAAAGGTCTTTTTTCTATTATTCTTTGAGCGATTTCCGGCCCAACGTTTTTTAATTTTTCTAAATCTTTAGCCGAAGCGGTGTTTATATTGATAGAATTTGAAGAACAGGAATCGTTATTTTTATTTTCAGCGATGTTTTCTTTTTTATCATTCCCTTCTAACTGTTGAAGGTTTTCAATTGTCTCGTTTTTTATATTATTAGTATTTTTAGATAAATTATTTTTATCTAAAATATTATTAGAAACTGATAAAACGCCCTTTATCTCAATCATTCTTTGATTTAAAACATCAATCTGCTCGGTTAAATCATCTAATTTGTCTAATTGGTCATCTTTTTTCTTAATTTCGTTTTCCAAAAAAGCGATTTTTTCTTTCAAATTAAGAAATTCTTCTTCGGATAAAAAAATTTTCTTTTTGTTGTTATTGGATTCAAAAAAATTGCCTAAGGAAGCAAGAAGAGGATTATTTTTATTAAAATCGCTTTTAACTATAAAACCAACCCCTAATGAGGATAAAATTATAATAAACAAAGAAAGAATAATTTTCTTATTCATATTATTTAAAAGTGCTTTTTAATAAAAAAAAATAACCATTATAAAATGGTATCATATTTTTAAAAAACTCTTCAAGTGTTAGATTATTTTAAGTTTAATAAAATTATCTAAATCAATTTTTAATAGTTATAATCCGATAAAATTTTTAATTTTATCTACTGGTATTACAACAACCCGTCCGCCTTTATCAATAGAACCTAATCCTATAAAATTCCCTTCAATATCAAAAACAGGACTACCTTTAATATTATTATTTTCGTAAATATTAGTATCAATAATAATATCACTAATATATCTTATAACCCCATCATTAACTATTTTTTTAATAGTATTATTTTCTTTAACAAAACCCATTAGAAAAACCCTTTCCCCTAATTTTATTTTCTCAAAATCAGAAAAACCAACCGTTGAAAAACGATCTCCCTCTAATTTTATTAAAACCAAATTTTCTTTAACATCTCTTTTAAGAATCTGATATTTTGTTACTTTCCCATTTACCAGAAAAGAAAAATTATCATTCGAAGGCAAAATTTCCGACAAAGCAACAACCAGCCCGTCAGATGTAACAATTAAACCAGAACCTTTAATAATGTTGCCTGTTTTTGCTGTTGCTTCAATTCCAATAATTGCTTTTTCAACTTTTTCTATGGCGTTTTGCAAAGCCTCATTTTCTTTAATAACAATTTCTTTTCTTTCTGTTACATATACAGGCGATCTATCAAGATTATATTTATAAAAGAGAGGTCTTTCTACAAAATAAGGCCAGAAAATCTGGTTGGCAAATATTCCTCCAAACATTCCAAAAATAAAAATAACGATTATATAGAAAATCTTTTTTAACATTTAAAAATTGGCATTAAACGGAAATTTTTTCCGCTTTTTTTATTTTTCTTATCTTTGTTTTTTTGCCTAAAATTTTAAATAAAATCGCGCCATTTTCCGCATCTATATCAACATTATCTCCCTCTTCAACCTCTCCAGATATAATTTTTAAAGCCAATGGATCCAAAATTTCTTTCTGGATAACTCTTTTTAATGGCCTTGCGCCAAGGTTTATATCAAAACCACGTTCGGCGATGATTTGCTTCGCTTTTTCAGAAACTCTAATTGTGATTTTTTTATTCTTTAACCTTTCGGCAACTTTTTTCAACTCAAGTTCAACAATTTGTTTAATTTCTTCTTTCCCGAGATAATTAAAAATAACAATCTCGTCAATTCTGTTTATAAACTCCGGCCTAAAATTTTCTTTCAACGCTTCCAAAATTTTATCTTTTAAAAGACTTTTTTCCTTTTCCTCTTTATCACCTAAAAATCCCAAAGATCCCATTTTCGTGATATATTCAGAACCAATATTAGAAGTCATAATTAATATAGCATTCTTAAAAGAAGCAACTCTTCCTTTTGCGTCTGTTAATCTTCCATCTTCTAATATTTGAAGAAGAATATTAAAAACCTCCGGATCCGCTTTTTCAATTTCATCAAATAAAATAACGCTATATGGTCTTCTGCGAATTTTCTCTGTTAGCTGACCTCCTTCGTCATAACCGACATAACCGGGCGGAGAACCAATCATTTTTGAAACAGCATGTTTTTCCATATATTCAGACATATCCAAACGTATTAAAGCATTTTCATCGTTAAAAAGAAATTCAGCAAGCGCGCGCGCTGTTTCTGTTTTCCCAACACCTGTTGGGCCTAAAAACATAAAAGATCCCAACGGCCTATTTTCTTCCGAAATACCAGCCCGCGAACGTCTAATCGCGTTTGAAATAGCAACAATCGCCTCTCTTTGGCCTATTACTCTTTTAGAAATAATTTCCTCCATATTTTCCAGTTTTTTAGCCTCTTCTTCCATTAAACGAGTAACAGGTATACCTGTCCATTTAGAAACAACCTTTGCCACATCTTCGCTGGTTACTTCTTCCTTTAGAAGTGGACGATTTTTCTGAATTCTTACCAACGCTTTTTCCGCTTTGCTAACTTCTTTTAATAACTCTGGTATCTTTCCGTATTTTATCTCGGCAACCTTCTGTAAATCACCTTCTCTTTGAGCAATTTCCGCTTCAAAATTCAATTTATCTATTTCTTTCTTTAAATTCCGGATTTTTTGGATTAAATCTTTCTCGCTCTTCCACTGCATTTCAAAAGCTTTTACTTTCTCTTTTAAATCAGCCAATGTTATATTAATAGCTTTTAATTTTTTGCTTGAATTATTTTCTTTTTTAATTGCCTCTTTCTCTATCTCCAATTTCTGAATTTCTCTTTTTAACTCATCAAGTTCGCTTGGTTCGGATTCAATCTCCAATCGCAAAGCAGACATTGCTTCATCCATTAAATCAACCGCCTTATCAGGCAAAAATCTATCAGTAATATATCTTGACGCAAGCTCCGCGGCGGCAACCAAGGCTGAATCGTTTATTCTCAATCCATGATGAACTTCGTATTTTGCCTTTATTCCCCTTAAAATCGCAATCGTATCTTCAACCGATGGCTCTTTTACATAAATAGGCTGGAATCTTCTTTCTAAAGCCGGATCTTTCTCAATATATTTTTGATATTCTTTTAAAGTAGTTGCGCCAATTGCTCTTAATTCTCCTCGTGCTAAAGCTGGTTTTAGAAGATTAGAAGCATCAATTGCCCCCTCTGCAGCTCCGGCGCCAACCAATGTGTGTAATTCATCAATAAAAAGAATATACCTTTCAGAAGATCTATTTATCTCTTTTAAAAGCGCCTTTACCCTATCTTCAAATTCTCCTCTATATTTGGTACCAGCAATTAGCGCGCCTAAATCCAAGGCGATAATTTCTTTGTCTTTTAAACTTTCAGGGACATTTCCTTGATTAATTTTTTGTGCCAATCCCTCAACAATAGCTGTTTTACCAACCCCCGCCTCCCCAATTAAAACCGGATTATTTTTCGTTCTTCTTGAAAGAACTTGCATCAATCTTCTAATCTCATTTTCTCTGCCAATAACTGGATCAAGTTTTCCCTGCCGGGCAAAAACATTTAAATTACGAGTGTATTTTTCAATCACTTGATATTTAGATTCGGGCTCAGGATCAGTAATCCTTGTACCGCCTCTAATTTGGGCTAAAATTTTTAAAACGGTTTCATAATCTAATTTACCTAATTCTAAAGTTGCCGTATCGCCTTCTGAACGAATAAATCTTGCCTTATCTAAAATTTCTTTTGCTTTACTGTTTGTATCAAGCAAAGCGAGAAAAAGATGTTCAACAGAGATAAATTCGTCCCCCATTTTCATCGCTTCCTGTCTGGCTCTTTCTAAAACTTTTGCCAAATCCTGAGTAAGATAAAATTGACCAAACGATTTTTGAGGCGTAATAATAACTGGGATTTTGTCTATACCATCCTCAACTTTATTTTTTAAATTATCTATATCAATACCTAATTTTGACAGCAAAACTAAAACAACGCTTTCTTCCTGTAAAAGTAATGACAAAAGCAAATGTAAGGCATCAACTTGCTGCTGTCCTCTTTCCTGAGCAATTGATTGGGCGTTTAAAATCGCTTCTTGGGCTTTATGAGTAAAATTATTGCCATTCATTTTAATTTAAATTAATTATCTAATTACTTTTCTACCATAATTAAACAATAAAATCAATGAAAAAATAAACCAAAACGGTTTTAATATTTAAAAACAATATTAGACGGAAAAATATAAATTAACTTCTTTCCCCCAAAACAACTTCAATAATCTTTTCTTCTTTATTTTTTAGAACCTTTAAAATAACTTTATCTCCGGGGTTATATTTTGCAACAATCTTCGATAAAGAATTATCAACGGTAATTTTTTCATTGTTAATTTCAAGAACAATATCGTTTTCTTTTAATCCTACTTTTTCAGCTGGCGAACCGGGAACAACAGCCCACCCTGAACTGCTTTTTACAATTAAAGCGCCGTAATCAACAGGAAGATTTCTTTCTTTTTGAATTTTCTCGTCAATTAAAACATAATTAACACCTAAAAAAGGATAAATAATTTTACCTGTTTTTTTCACTTGTTCTATGCTTCTTTTTGCTTTATTAATAGGAATAGAAAATCCTATATTTTGCCCCCCTTCCGCCATCGCCACATTAATACCAATTATCTCTCCCTTCAAATTTAGAAGAGGGCCTCCGGAATTACCTCTATTAATAGCCGCGTCTGTTTGAATAACATCTTCTAAAACCTCAATTGCCGCTCCATCGGAAGCAGTAATTTTTCTTCCTAATCCGGAAATGACGCCTACAGATACAGTATTTCTTAATTCTCCTAAAGCATTACCTATGGCAATAACAGTTTGCCCTATCTCTAAATTATCGGAATTACCCAATTTAGCCGATTTAAATGGCTTCAATTTTTTCTCATCTTCTATTTGAATTATTGCTAAATCCTGAACAGGATCTTTGGCCAAAACTTTAGCAGGGAATTTTTTACCGTCATTGGTAAAAATCGTATAATCAGCGTTTTCATCAGAAACAACATGTTTATTAGTTAAAACAATCCCGTCCGGAGATATAATAACGCCAGTGCCTCCCCCTATTTCTTTTTTCTGCGTGCCTTTTTGTCTATATTGAGGTATCAAAAAGCCGGGACCAAAAAAATCTTCAAAATCTTTAAAAGGATTAAAAAAATATTGCTCTATCACAGGAACATCTTTTGAAATTATAATACTTACAACGGCAGGAGAAGTTTCTTTAACCGCATTAATAATTGCTTCTTCATAAGAAATAGAAGAATTGTAAGAAGAAGTATTTGAACTTTCTTCTTTTTTCGTATCTCTTCTTTCGATTTTTCCAATATTTAAAAATTGGTTTTCAATTGTAGGAAGAAAATTGTATGAAACAATTCCGCCCATTAAACCAAAAACAAAAGAACAAAGAATAACAACAATAAAAAAACGCATAATTGAATCATTCCGATGATTTTTAGGAATTAAAACGTTATTATTATCTATATTTATATCTTTATTTTCGATTTCTTTTTCTTTATTGTCTAAAATATTCATATATTTATTTATTATTAATAACTTCTATATATATTATTATTTATTATTTTAACTAAATATGTCAATAATTTCTTTATAAAATAGTTATAAACAATTAATTGGGTATTTTAAAATAACATCAATAATGATAAGATATAAGAAAAATAATAATATGAAAATAGGTTTTTTTACCGATGCCTATCTTCCATCAGGATTCGGGGTAGCTACATCAATTGAAAGTTTTAGAAAAAATTTGGAACAATTTGACAACACGGTTTATATATTTGCTCCATTTTTTAAAAACTATAAAGACAATAATCCAAGAGTATTTAGATTTAAATCATTAAAGGTTATAAAAAACCCGGAAGTAAGATTAGCATCTCCATTTTTCCCTTTCAGTTATTTTGAAAAAACAAACAAGATAGGATTTGACATCATTCATGCTCATACCCCTTTCGCCTTAGGTTTATTCGGCAAATATATAGCAAATAAGAATAAGATTCCCATCGTATATACTCATCATACCCAATATCCGGAGTACGCAAAATTCTACTTAAAAGAAGGCTTTATCTCTCCTTATATAGCCCAGATTATAACTGTTTGGTTTTCTAATATATCAGATGCTGTTATCGCTCCTTCTTTAAAAATAAAAAATATTCTTTTAGAAAACGGAGTAAAAAAAGATATTTATATTTTGCCAACCGGCATAAACACAAAAATTTTTAAAAAATCGAAAGAAGATAAAATAAAAATAAGAAAACTCTTAAAAATTCCTAAAGAGAAAAAAATTCTTCTTTTCGTCGGAAGGATAGGGAAAGAAAAAAATATCGATTTTCTAATAGAGGTATTTAAAGAATTATTAGATGTTGACAAGAATATCTATCTAATAATTATCGGAGACGGACCTTATTTAGAAAAGCTCAAAGAAACAATTCAAAGATTACAACTTAATTATTATGTAAAACTTTTAGGATCTATTCCTTATGAAAAAATACCTCAATATTACCAATTGGGAGATATATTTGTTTTTTCTTCTATAACAGATACTCAGGGAATAGTTATACTTGAAGCATTAGCAAGCGGTTTACCGGTAGTTGCTTTAAAAGACGACGCTTTTAGAAATATTATTTTAGATAATGAAAACGGTTTTCTAATAGATTATTCAAATAATATTAAAGCTAAAAATGTTTTTACTAAAAAAATTTTAGAATTATTTAATAACGCTTTTTTATATCAAAAATTATGCGAAAACGCCATAAAAACCGCTCAGCAATTTTCTGAAGAAAAACAAACAAAAAAACTTATAAAAATATATAGCAATTTAATAACAATAAAAAAGAATCAATCTTTTTAATAGTTATAATGATTAAATTTGTATTTTATAAAGTTCCCCCTAATAGGCCCTTTAAATACCAAATGAAGTTCGCAAAAAAGATATTTTAGAAAAGTTTTTATCCAGCCGTCCTTTCTAAAACGCCTGTCGGAAACTCTTATTTTCGTTGATTTTAAAATCCCATAACTTTTTTTATCAATTTTTTTTGCTCGTATTGCAAGATCATGGTCTTCAGCTATTATAATAGTCTCATCAAATCCATTTAATTGATTAAATAGATTTTTTTCTATCATAATGCCTACTGCCGCGTGGGGTAAAAATTTTTCCATAAAAACGATAGGGAAATTATAAAAAATATTATATAATAATGATAACAGCTTACTATCTACATATGGCTTAAGGCAAAAAGAGGCGATTTTAAGCTTTCTCTCCTTAAACTCTTTTAAGGCGTTATAAAGAAAATCTTCAGGAATAATAGTATCGGCATCTAAAAATAAAATCAATTCGTTTTTAGATATTTTAGCCCCACTATTTCTACCTTTTGCCGGTAATCCGCCTTTTGTTATTTTACAACCATATTGAGAAGCAATTTCAATTGTTTTATCCTGAGAACCAGCATCGGCAACAATAATTTCATAATCGGAAAAGGTCTGTTTTTTTATTGATTCCAAAAGAGAAGGAAGAAATTTTTCTTCGTTTAAGGTTGGGATAACAATAGAAATCATATTAATTTTATTAATTATAAAATTTAAAAAATAAAATTTCAAATTTATCTATTATAATCAATAATCCATAAATTTCAATTCGCTTTTTTTATTCAATCGCCACACCAATATAGTTAAAAATAAATAGCATATTATAAGCCATATCCAGTCTACATTTTCAAAAACCAAATAAGAGAAAACACTTTGAGAGAAAAAATCATTTACCCTAATCAAATAATTAAGAAGAAAATAAAGAGGGATAGTAAAAATTTTTCCTAAAAACCAATGGATTAAACCAAAAATAGATAATAAAAATCCTAAGATCATAATAAGAGGAAGAAACGGAATAATCAATATATTGGTAATTGGAGCAACAACAGAAAGATAGCCAAAATTGTAAATTAAAATCGGGGCGGTAAAAATATAAGCGGAAAAAGTAACAGAAAGCATAGATCTTAAAACATTATAAGGAATAAATTTAAAAATATTTTCAAAATGCTGATTAAAATAAATAATGCCCAATACCGCTAAAAAGGAAAGCTGAAATCCAATGTCCAATCTTAAAAGAAATGGATTTAAAGAAAGCATTAAAGCAGCTGCCATTATTAAAAATCTAGAAGAAACACCCTCTCTTCCAAGATATTGGCCAAAAAGAAATAAACCAGCCATAATACCGGCTCTAATCGCCGAAGACTGAAGTCCTGTCATTATAATAAAAAGAGAAATTAAAATTATAGAAAACCAAAAAGCCTGTTGACGCCAAAATCCAATGCCTATCAACATTGCCATAAGAAAGCTTGTTAAAATGGCGATATGAAGCCCCGAAACAGCTGTAATATGTCTAATTCCGGAAATATTTAATTTTAATTTTAAATCATCAGAAATCATTCTTTTATCGCCCAAAATCATTGCCGCCAAAATAGAACCTTCGTCTAAAGGTAAATTATCATAAATAACCTCTCTTACTTTATGTTTGAATTTAATAATATTAGCGTAAACAAACGAAAAAAAATTTTCATAGCTCCCTCTTTCTAATAATTCTATATCGGGAAATTTCATAATCCATAATATCTTTTCCTTTTTAAGATAGTTTTTATAATTAAATTCTTCAAGATTGAATGGTTCTTCTAAAACACCTTTAATTTTTAATTTATCTTTATACTGATATTCGGGATAATTATTAACAATAATCAAAATCTTGGTGTTTTCAAAATATTTATTATCCAAAACCCCAACTGTTAATTTTTGACTTTTTTCTCCTATTTCCGGCTCCTTTAAAACCTTAACGATTAAAACAGATTTATCTTCTAATCCAGCATATTCTTTTAAGAATTTATCTTTTGCCAATCTAAGCTCTTCAATCTGATATCTTAAAACGCCAAAAATAAAAAATAATATAAAAAAACCAAAGATAAAATAGTTTTTTTGAGGAAAAACGCAAAAAAGAAAAAAGATCAAAAATAAAGATAAAAATAAAAATCCCCAAATAAAATTTTTAGGGATAGCAATAAAAGAAGAAAAAAATATGCCAAAAATAAAAAAAAGACAAAAGTATAAAAAAATTTTTGATTTTGTCATTATATTTTTTAATATTTAAAATCCTGTCGCTATAACTGTCACTTTAATTTCTCCCTGTTTTAGCTTTTCGTCTTTAATAGCTCCAAAAATTATTTTTGCCTCAGGAGACACTTCATGAGTAATAATCTTGGCAACTTCGTCAATTTCAGACAAAGAAATATCTTTGCCTCCAGAAACGTTAAATAAAACTCCTTTGGCTCCCTTGCAAGATATATCAAGCAAAGGAGAATTAAGCGCTTTTCTTGCCGCTTCTTTAGCCCTTCCTTCTCCTTTAGCGACTCCAATACCGAAAAGAGCGGAACCGGAGTCTTTCATAATAGTTTTAACATCGGCAAAGCTAATGTTAATTATACCCGGCAAGACGATTAAATCGGAAATACCTTGAACCGCTTGTCTTAAAATCTCATCACAAGCAATAAAAGCGTTATTAACAGTAGTATTTGGCTCTAGCGTAGTTAAAAGTTTATCATTGGAAATGGCAATTAAAGTATCAACTTTTTCTTTCAATTTTTTAGCGCTTTTTTCAGCAATTTCCTTTCGCTGAAATCCTTCAAAAGAAAATGGCATCGTAACTATCGCTAAAGTCAAAATGCCTGCACCTTTGGCAATCTCAGCAATAACAGGAGAAGCGCCGCTTCCTGTTCCTCCTCCTAATCCACAAGTAATAAAAACCATATCTGCTCCCATAATAGATTTTTCAATCTCTTCTTTTTGTTCTTCTGCCGCCATTCTTCCAATTTCAGGATTCATACCAGACCCTAAACCACGAGTTAAATTTTTACCAATTCTTATTTTTTGATGAGCTTTAACTTTTTTTAAATCTTGAGCATCAGTATTTATAGCAATCAGCTCAACTCCCTTCATTTTATGCTTCATCATCCGAGAAACAGTATTAGAACCTGAACCGCCTACTCCTATAACTTTTATTTTTGTTTCCATATTTTAAGGGATAAAAATTTTAAATAATTTCTTAACTTTTTGACCAAGATTAAACCTTTCTTCTTTTTCCACATTCTCTGTTTCATATCCGTGTAATATTAAACCGCATAGGGCAGACAAAGAAGGATCTTCCGGCAGAGAGGCAAAACCCTTGGGAAATCCTAAA
>Ga0272448_1002250_pt1 | contig 24550 bp, 19 predicted proteins | sample YNPCB0191_FD_202220 | JGI IMG/M metagenome (GOLD analysis project Ga0272448, IMG submission 202220) | Hot spring sediment microbial communities from Yellowstone National Park, WY, United States - YNP-CB-019-1 | ecosystem: Environmental > Aquatic > Thermal springs > Hot (42-90C) > Sediment... | reverse complement strand
AGCGTAGTGTTATTCACCGCGCGGTTGGGCCGGGGAATACTGTTGTGTGGATAGTCGCTGAACTCGCCCATCACGGTCCAGATCATGCCCGTACCTTCAAGTTCAAGCTGGACATACTGTCCGCGGGCAACTGGGTGAACCTTGCCCTTGGCTTTCCCGTTGAGTTTTGCCTCGAGTGCTTGGGATTTCAGTTCTGCCTGCCTGGTGGTTAGCGGATCTGTCCGGTTGTCGATTTTGCCAGCCGGGTTGGGCTCATTCTGCCCGCCGCTTAGCCCCTGGGCGAAGGCAACGCCAGGGTCATCTCGCGCAATGGGCGCGAGCGCGAGTACGATGGCGCAGAGAACGACCACGTTCAACAGTACCAAAATCTTGCCTTTCATCTTTCCTCCCCCTTGAGTTTGTGTGATTCCTGACTGATAGATGAAATGATCCGATTTACTTAATCGCATCACCTCCTTCCCACTTCTCCATGGGGTCAAAGAAGAAACAAGAGCCGCGATCCTGCATGACCCATCGTGATCGCGGCTCTTGCCGACTCGCCCTCCGCGAGCGAGGCAAATCATTGACTGGTTGGGGTGGAACGAGAAAGTGGATTCTACTTGCTCGCCCCAATCGGGTGCTTTCTAATTTCGCTTGTCGTGCGGAACTGTCACCTTGGCGGACTTGACGGTGCTGTTGCCGAACTCGTCCGTTGCCTTGTAGGTAATCGTATAGACGCGCCCCGGTCCTGTCGCGGATCGTTCGGCGCGCAAGTTGAACGTATAGGCGTCCACCTTGACGATGTCGTTCGATTGATCGCCATCGCCCAAGCCGTTGTCCAGCTCGCTCGAGGTCACAGACACCAGGGTCACGGTTGGATGCGGATCCCGATTATCCTTGGCGGTTACAGTCGCCTTCACCGTCACGTACTTGTGATCGGCGGGCCACAATTCACTCGGCGTAACCGTCACATCGAGCGTGGGCGGCGTGCCATCCAAATCTAGCCCGAGAATGACCGGATCGTGATCGGACACGCGGTACTGATCGGGTGCGTACAGCACATTTTGCAGATTGGACGTCTTGAAATCGGTGTTGTAGTCCAGCACGCTGGGTTCATCGGCATTGATGTGATATTCGGTCACGCCGGTCACCTGCTTGGTCAGACTCGCGGAGCCGAGCGCGTTGTCCAGATAGCCCCACTGTCCATCGAAGACGTACGAGTACGCATTCTCACCGATGAACTTGTCGATCAGATTGGTATAACCGCCGTTCTTGAGCACTGTCACCGGATCTTCCATCGCGTACGAATTCAGATCGCCGATGATCAGGACATCCGGGTCGCCACTGTGGGTTGGATCGGTCGCCAGCCACGCCAGCAATTCCTTCGCGGCGTTCGTACGCACGGTATTGCAGTTACCCTGTCCGTCCCCCGCGTCGGGCGTATCACACGCGCTGCCCTTGCTCTTCAAGTGATTGGCATCGACCACAAAGCGCGCTCCGGTGGAAATCTGCTCGAATGCCTGGGCAAGCGAGGGGCGGCTGCGCGGCGCGCTGTCCCCGCCATTCACGAACGCGACTGTGTTCAAGACCGCAGTCCCCAGCGGAGTCACTTTAGCCGGCTTGTAGATCATCCCGACCTTGATCGCGTCGGTGCCGAGCGCGTTGACTTGACCCGTCCGCGCGTCCGCATCGATGAAAGCAAATGTGCCGGGCGCGGTCGCCTCGTTCAATTTGGTGACCAGGTCTTGAATCGCGCTCGCCTCACCATAGCCATCGTTCTCGATCTCGTTCACCGCCAAGACATCCGGATTCATCGCGACAATGGCGGCGACGGTCTTGGGCCATTGTCGATCGAACTCGGCTTGCGTGTCCGCGCCGCGGCAATCGGTTGCTGTGCCGCCAACGCCGTTGGTGCAGTTGTCCACCGTGTCGGGCAAGCCATCGAAGGTGTTAAAGTAGTTGAGCAGATTCATGCTCACGACCCTGAGCGTGCCGCCGACTGCAACTGGGGCGGTGGGGCGCGGGTTGGTGGGCGCGAAATTCGGCACGCCGCCGCCGAGCGCGTTGACCGGGCGCACGCGGTACGCATTGCCGCTGGCGCTGTTGCCAGCCCACGTGTAGGTCATTACACCGACGATGCCGGTCGCGGTATCGCCGCCGCGCAGCGTGTTGCTCGCGGTGAGGATATTGCCGCCGCGTCCAAACAGAATGGGATCGGGATTTTGATTGTTCAGTGCATCGTCAATGATAAGGCGATTGAGATCGTTCGCCGCTTGACGCGCCTGCGCCGGCGCGCCGGGCGCGACGACGTTCGTCGGTTGCATCAAGCGTCCGCCGGAAGACATCACGACCATATCAAAACGCCCGAGTTGATAGTGCTCCGTGACGTAGAGCGTCTGCGGCAAGCGAACCAGCATGCCTTCGTAGCGCTCCGGATAATCTGCCGACGGGAAAGGCAGCGTGACATCCGTAGGCGAAACACTGCCCGTGCCGCATTTGACGATGGACGAAGAGGTGATTTGCGTCTGACCCTGATTCTCGCCGGCGGTGCCCGTCACGCGCACGCGATCTCCCAGGGCAACGGTGTTGGCGTTGTTGCTTTCGAAGATAAAGATGCCATCAGAGGTCGCCTCATTGCCATCTCCCGATGGATCTTGGATGAAGAAACCGCGCAAAGCCGGCGAAGCGCCTTCGTAATCGCCAACGACGACGCCTTCCGTCGTCACATTGCCGGTGATCGCTGCGGTCATACCGCTGCCTTGAATTTGGTAGATGGGCGTAAACGCCGAGCCGCAAGCTGTTTGCGCCTGTACGGCAGAGGGGGAAGCACCAAGGAGCAAGCCCACGAGGACGAGGGCTGTCACTGAAACCACAGAGCGTACGCGCCGATTGCGTCCAATTGAGAAAAACACCATTGTTCCCTCCTGAGGATTTTTTCGTTCGGTACAAAAAGCAGAACAAACGGGATGATTAGAGTGGGGTCACCTCCTGAAATCAAAAACCGTGCTGCACGCAAAATGCAATCACGGTCGGTTACGCCGCTTGCTCCACCTGGCTGTGGCGTCCATCTCAAACACCAGGCTTCATCGCTTCCGTGAAAGATCAAGCCAAGTTCGATTTTTCGATTGACCCAGCCAAATGCGTGTGGAAAACAAAAACCGCAATCGCGCATGACCAGCGTGATCACGGTTTGCTCTCTCACTCGTCCGAGCGAGCGCCAGTGACGAGCCGCACTGCCCATCGCTTGATGCCATTATATTTCGCTTTGCCCTCACTGTCAATGGTCTTTTTTCCGCGCAGAGCCATCATTTCGAAACGATGGCTGCGGGCTGGTTACGCTGCGCGGTTTCGAGTTCCGCGGCGCGATTCTTCAATCCCAGCGTCATCACGGTCATCACCAGCATCACGATCCCTACCGCCAGGAACGCCGTCGCATAGCCGACGAGTCCGCCGCCAAACGACGCCGCCACCGCCCCGACCAGCGCGCCGCCGATCAGTTGCCCCATGCTCGTTTCCAGCGACATGATTCCCTGCGCCGCCGCGCGTTCGGACGCCGGCGATTCATTCAGCATCACATAGCGCAACGGTGCGCCGAGCAGAACACCCAAACCCAGCCCGACCAGCATCGCGGCGATATAGAAAAAGACGATATTCGCCGCGAGGAACGCGACGACGAACATTCCGGCGGTGGTCAGCCCCGCACCGGCAAACAGTACGACGCGCGAGCCGCGGCGATCCAGCAGGCGTCCGGCAGTGGGCGAGCCAACCGCCATCGCCAGCACCGCCGGCAGCAGCATAAAACTCGCCGCAGAACTCGTCACGCCGAACGCGGCGACGACGAGCGCGGGAACGAAGACGACCGACGCTTCGCCCAACCCGGCACCCACCGCGACGAGACTGACCAGTTTCACCTGGCGCGATCGGAACAGACTCATCCGCACCACCGGGTTCGCCGCGCGCGTCTCAATCCAGACAAAGACCGGCGTGAGTACGATCGCCAAGAGCAGAAACGGCAACACATTCGGCGCGGTGATACTCGCCGCGACATTCGCCGTATCGAGCTGGTTGATGCCGAACGTCAGCGCCGCGAGCAGCACCGCCAGCACTGCCATCCCTGGCAAATCGAACGCGCGCTGGCGCGCGGGGCGCGCGCCCGGCAGCGCGCGCATCGCCAACGCCATGACGATTGCCGCGATGGGCAGATTGATGACAAAGAGCCAATGCCAGGCCAGGAAATAGAGGACGATGCCGGCGACGATCGGACCGACGAGGAACGCGACGCCGAACACCGCGCCGATCAAGCCGAGCGCACCGCCGCGTTTTTCCGGCGGAAACGTATCACCGATCACCGCGCTCGCCACCGGGAAAACGCCGCCAGCGCCAAACCCCTGGACCGCGCGCCCGGCGAGCAACACCGGCCAAATCGGCGAGAGCGCGACGATCAGCGAACCCAGCGCGAACAGCGCGACATCGAGCAGATAGATCGACCGCCGCCCGAAGGCGTCGGACAATTTTGCCATCAACGGCACACTGATCAGGTTGAATAAAACATACGTCGTGAAAATCCACGCGACCGCGCGGTCGTCGACGCCAAACGAATTGCGAATCGTGGGCAGCGCCGGACCGACAATCGCGATGTCGAGCGCGCCCATCAGGACGCCGATGAACAGAACAAGCAGGATGCGATTTCTAGCCTTGGCTTCCATGTCGGCGAGGTTCTCCTTGTATAGTCCAACTGGCTCTGCGGGCGGATTATACGCCAAAGGGTTGCGCTGTCAAACGAAACGCCATTGACACCGCACCGGTTGTACGATAGAATTTGCACACTGTTTGACCGGACAAACCCTTAATCACCACGGAGGAGAAATCATGGAGAAAAAGTTCAGGGTGTTGCGCATCGTGGCGACGATCTACAAGGTCATCGCCTGGATCCTTCTGGTCGTGAGCGTACTGGGCGGCTGCGGCGCGATCGCCATTGGTTTGTTGGCGGGCGGCGCCGGTTCCGGCAGTAACAACGCCCTGGGCCCTCTGCTGGGCGGCGTGGTTGGCGGCGCGATCTCCGGGTTGGTCGCCATCTTCTTCGGCGTGCTCTATTTTCTGTTTCTCTACGCGTTCGCCGAACTGATCGATGTGGGTCTCGCGTTGGAAGAAAACACACGCGCAACGGTCGAGCAACTCAAAGCCCTGCAAAAAGCGTGACCCCGAGCAGTCCGCAAGAAAATGAGGACGGAGAGTGCTTCCGTCCTCATGTGTCATTTGCTTATTTCCAATTGATCATTTCCTCTGCGCGTCCACCACGGCAATCGCTGCCATATTGACAATGTCCTTGACCTCGTCGCCCTGCTGCAAGACGTGGATCGGCTTGCCCATGCCGAGTAGGATCGGACCGATGGTCTCCGCGTCGCCGAGATGCCGCAGCAGCTTGTACGCGACGTTCGCCGACTCTAGGTTCGGGAAGACGAGGACGTTTGGATTGCGCACGCGCGCGAATGGATAACGTTCCTCCAAAATCTGCGGCACCACCGCGGTGTCCGCCTGCATCTCACCGTCAATCGGCAAGTCGAGCCGGCGCGCGCGCACCAGGTCGATCGCGCGGCGCACTTTTTCGGCGAGCGGATGAATCGTGCTGCCAAAGTTGGAGAACGAGAGCATCGCAACGCGCGGCTCGATGTCGAACGATTTCGCCGCGTCTGCCGCGAGGATGGCAATCTCCGCCAGGTCTTCCGCGCTCGGCTCGATATTCACCGTCGCATCGGTGAAGAAAAAGACCCTGCCTTTTGCCAGGACGATGTACATACCCGCCGCTTTATTCACCCCTTCGCGCGTGTGGACGATTTCGAGCGCGGGACGGATCACATCCGGATAATTGAACGTCAAGCCGCTGACGAACGCGTCCGCGTCACCGAGCGCGACCATCATCGGGCCAAAGTGATTGCGCCGCGACATTTGGCGCTCCGCCATCCCGCGCGTCGTGCCCTTGCGTTGACGCAGTTGGTAGTACGCGTTGACGTACCGCTCGGTCTCCGGCGAGGTGTCGCCGCGCCGCAGCGTGACGATCGTCGGTTTGTAATCGATGCCCAGTTCTTTGATGCGTTGTTCGATCACCGCGCGGTTGCCCAGCAAAATCGGATAGCCAATCCCTTCGTCTTCGATTTGCGCGGCGGCGCGGATGATTTTGGGTTCCTCGCCTTCACCGAACGCGACGCGCTTGGGATTCGCCTTCGCCTTGTTGATAATGATCCGCATCAACTCGCGTCCCTTGCTTTGCCGCGCTTCCAATTTCTCGCGGTACTGGTCGAGATCGATGGTCTTGCGCGCGACCCCGCTTTCCATCGCCGCCTGCGCGACTGCCGGCGCTTCCCAGAGCAGCACGCGCGGATCGATGGGCTTGGGCACGATGTACTCGGGACCAAAGCGCAGCGACGACAGCCCGTACGCCTTGAGCACCGAATCGGGGACATCCTCTTTCGTCAGCGCGGCGAGCGCCCGGGCGGCAGCGGCTTTCATCTCCTCGTTGATCGCTTTCGCGCGCACGTCGAGCGCGCCGCGGAAAATGAACGGAAAGCCAAGCACGTTGTTGATCTGATTTGGATAATCGCTGCGGCCGGTGGCGACGATCGCGTCCGGGCGCACCTCTTTCGCGAGTTCGTACTTGATTTCCGGATCCGGGTTCGCCAACGCGAAGATCAGCGGCTGCGACGCCATCGTCTTGACCATCTCCGGTGTCAGAATATCTTTCACCGACAATCCCAGGAACACATCCGTGCCTTTGACCGCATCGGCGAGCGTACGCGCCGGGGTGTTCGCCGCAAAGCGTTCTTTGTACGGATTCATGCCCTCGGTGCGTCCTTGGTAGACGACCCCTTTCGTGTCCACCATCAGAATATTTTCGCGCTTGACGCCGAGCCGAATCCAGAACTCGCCGCACGCGACCGCGCTCGCCCCCGCGCCACTGATGACAACGCGAATCTGATCGATGCGCTTGCCGGTGATTTCGAGCGCGTTCAGCAAGCCGGCGCCGGAGATGATCGCCGTGCCGTGCTGATCGTCGTGGAACACCGGGATGTTCATCTGCGCTTTGCATTGCTCTTCGATCTCAAAACATTCCGGCGCCTTGAAATCTTCGAGGTTGATGCCCCCGAACGTCGGCTCGAGCGCTTTGACGACCGCGATGACTTCCGCCGGCGTGCGCGCGTTGATCTCAATGTCGAACACGTCGATGTCGGCAAACCGCTTGAAGAGCAAGCCCTTGCCTTCCATCACCGGCTTGGCGGCGAGCGGTCCGCGATCGCCCAGTCCCAGGATCGCCGTGCCGTTCGAGACGACGGCGACCAGGTTGCCTTTCGCCGTCAGCTCATAGGCCATCTCCGGATCGCGTTCGACCTCGAGCGAGGCTTCCGCGACGCCGGGCGAGTACGCCAGCGTCAGGTCGCGCTGCGTCAGCGAGGGTTTGGTCGCGATGACTTCGATCTTGCCGGGGCGACCCATACGATGATAATCGAGCACCTCTTGTTTCGTGACAGGCATGGATGAGTCCTTTCATCAGAGAATTGGCAAGCGAATCGCCCTCGTCCCGACGTGAGACCAGGGCTTGCGCTGCATCACCTGCTCATAGTAAATGACATCGAAAAGGATTTGTCAAATACACCGCCGGGGCGAGGTCCCCTCGCCCCTCCAAGAATCAATACGCCTTGGCAAACACGACGCGCCCTTCCGACCGGTCGCCGCACTTGACGCAGCGTCCCTCTTCTTTCGCCTGATCGAAGGGGATCACGCGAAGCGTCGCTTGGGTTTCTTCCTGGATCTCTTTTTCGCACGCGGTCTTGCCGCACCAATGCGCGAGCAGCAAGCCCGCGCCGCCCTCGCCCGCCGTCCGCGCCTTGAACTCTTCCCAGGCATCGATGCGAAAGGTGTTGTCATCCATGAATTTCTTCGCGCGCGCGTACAGATTCGCCTGAATTGATTCGAGCAGCGCGCGCGCGCCCGCCGCCGCGTCCGCCTGCGGCGCGAACGATTTCTCGCCGGTATCGCGCCGCGCGAAGACGACCTGGTTCTTTTCGATGTCCCTGGGTCCAAGCTCGATACGCAGCGGCACGCCGCGCAGTTCCCACGCGTTGAACTTGAAACCGGGAGTCAGCCCCTCGCGCGCGTCGAGTTCGACGCGCAGCGTCGACGCGAGCGCATCGCGCAGACGAGCCGCCGCGGCAAGCACCTGCGCGCGCTCGCCCTCTTTGCGCCAAATGGGAACGATCACCGCTTGCGTCGGCGCGAGGCGCGGCGGCAAGACCAAGCCCTGGTCGTCGCCGTGCACCATGATGATCGCGCCGACAAAGCGCGTCGACAAGCCGAACGACGTTTGGGAAACGTACTGGAGCGCGTTGTCCCGATCGAGATACTGGATGCCAAACCCGCGCGCAAAGTTATCGGCGAGGTTGTGCGACGTGCACGATTGCAGCGCGCGGCGGTCGCCCATCAGCGCTTCCAGTGTGTAGGTCGTATGCGCGCCGGCGAATTTCTCCGCTTCGCTCTTGCGCCCTGCGATCACCGGCACTGCCGCCGCGTTCTCGGCAAAGTCGCGATACACGCCGAGCATCTGCAAGGCGAACACGTCCGCCTCCGCGAAGGTCGTGTGCGAGGTGTGTCCTTCCTGCCACAAGAATTCCGAGGTCCGCAAAAACAGTTTCGTCCGCATTTCCCAGCGCACGACGCTGTTCCACATATTCAAGAGCACCGGCAGATCGCGGTACGAGTGCACCCACTTTTTCACCGAATCGTTGACAATCGTTTCCGAAGTCGGGCGGACGATCAGCTTTTCTTCCAGTTCCCGTCCGCCGGCGTGCGTGACGACGGCGAGGTGGGGCGCGAAACCTTCGACGTGCTCCGCTTCTTTGTGGATGAAGGATTCGGGGATGAGCAGAGGAAAGTACGCGTTGCGGACGCCGTGCTGTCGGAACCCCTTATCGAGATACGCCTGGATGTTTTCCCACAGCGCGTAACCGTACGGGCGCACGATCATCGAGCCGCGCGAGGGACCATAGTCCGCCAATTCCGCGCGCACCACCACTTGATTGTACCATTCGGAAAAATCTTCGCGGCGAGTGGGAAGCTTTTCTGCCATAGTCAATGCTCAATCGTCAATGGCTGATTACCAATTGCTGGCACAGCCATTCGACCGCGTCCTCCGGCTTGGCGACGACGCGGAGCAAACTCGATTCTTCCTCCGTGACCGGCAGGTGCTGCCGCAGCGAGCGCAACACCTGCGCCCACGCGTCGCCCAGCAAAATGATCGGCTTGCGCTGCGCCGCATCGATCTTGGCAAGATTCCACACGAGCGCGAGTTCCGCCAGCGTGCCCATGCTTCCCTTCAGCACGATGAACCCGTGCGCGCCGCTTTGCATCGTGCGAATGCGCGCGAACAAATCCTCGCTCCGCAGCGTCTCGTCGAGATACGCGTTGGGCGCGAGCCGCGCAAATTCATCCGACAGGACGCCGACCGCGCGCCCGCCGTTTTCCTTCGCGCCGCGCGCGGACGCTTCCATCGTGCCGGCGTAGCCGCCGTTCATCACGACGAATCCCGCGCGCGCGAGCAGTTTGCCGACCGCGTACGCTTCGGCGTACTCGACGCTGCCGGGCTGCGCGCGCGAACCGCCAAAGACGGCAATCACCTTGCCGTTATTCTGCTCCATGGTTCTCCTCGGAGGTGCGATGGGGTTCACTCGCCAGAGTGCCGATGACGGGAAGGTGCTCTTCTCCGCCAAGCAAGTCCATCACCGCGCGGCGCAGTCCGCGCAGAAATTTCTTGTCGATGCGCTGACTGTAGTTCGCCGCGAAATCGATCGCCGCATCATCCAAACCAACCAGGTGATGTTCGTTCAAGAAATAATGATGATCCATGATCCACAGGTACAAGTCGGCTTCGGTGCGCCGCGGGAAATCCTTCAGGATCTTGTGCTCGCGGATGATGTGCACCATCGGCAGATAGACATTGTCGTACCAATGGGCGACCGCTTCCAGCCAGGGGATCTTTTGCTGGCGCTCGAGCCCCATAAAGTAGCGATGCACCGCGATGTGCTCGATGAGGCGCGCATAGCCGCCCGGCTCCGAGAACCGGATGTTGTGCGCCGGGCGCAATTTGTCGATCTGCGTCCGCTCGATGAAATCAGCGTACTCGCCCACGATCTCGAGGTCCAGCGCGGTCAGCTCGGGCGAGAGCGGCACACGTGTCTGCACTTCGATCACTTCGCCGTCGATGAACTGCTGCCCGCGCTCGCGCGCGACGCTGATGCGATGGTGCCCGTCGCGCACGAAATAGTACTCGCCGACCTGGTACAACTGCACCGGCGGCAATTCGACCTGCTGATAGTACATCCGGTCGATATTGCGCCAGCGCGATTTGGTACGCCGCTGCGTCGGCAGAAACGCGCGGTCGAAATCGTGATAGCGCAGCGTCGCGCTGCCGATGATCTTTTCGATCGGGACGGTTTGGACGCCGCGATACGATTGCCCGAAGACTTTGAGCGAGCGCTTGACCGCGTCGAATGAGAGCGGCTCGTTAGGACGGCGCGCGACCATCGCGGCGATCTCGCCCAAGAATGCCTTGATGCGCGCGCGATTGAAATCGCTCTCCGTCTGGACATGGTACATCTGACTCATTCAGGTATCTCGATAATCCGGTATCCGTACGTGTTGATGATCGTCGTGCCGCCGCGCGTGGTGAGCGTCTCCTCGCGATTGTCGTACACGTGCACGTGGCCGTGCAAATGATAGCGCGGCTTGTACTGGTCGATGAACCAGGTGAACACTTTAAAACCGACGTGCGGCAAGTCCGTCCCGTCGTGGATGCGATACGGCGCGGCGTGTGTGATGAGCACATCCAGGTAACGACCGTACTGCACGCGATTCCGGATGAGCGCCGGCGTCAGCGCGGCGACCTTGGCGCGCATTTCGTTTTCGGTGTACTGAAACTCCGGGCGATTGTTGTACCGCATCGATCCTTCCAGCCCGGCGATGAGCAAGCCCCGGTATTCCACCACGCGCATATCGACATTCTCGCCGCCGTCCGGAAAGGTCTTTGCGCCGCCGCTGCCGCCATGATTGCCCATCACATAGTACAGCGGCACGTTCAGCATGGAGACGATGTATTCCAGATAATCCGCCGGCAAATCGCCGCACGACAAAATCAGGTCGACGCCGCGCGCCACCTGCGCGAGCGCCGCGCCATAGAGAGCATCGACCACCACATCGCTGACCGAAAGAACTCGCATACGCCTCAGCGGGATAAGCAAGCGCCCTGACCGGAACGAACGGGGGTCAGGGCGTGCCGCATCGCTATTTCAAGTATACGCGAGGTGCGGAAAAAGTCAAACGGAAAACCGGGACTCGAATCTCTAGCGCCCCGCTTTAACTCTGCGCCCCCGCGTCCGAACCGGCAGCGCGGCAAGCAGCCCCGCCATCCGCGCCAGCCAGCGCGCGTCCAGCATCCCGCGCACAATCTCGCGATACATCTGATGCCCGGAAACCGCGCCAAACAGCATGTGCCGCAAATCCGCGTCCTGCTCCGCGAGCGCGATCACGAGATTGAGCAAATGCCATTTGCTGATGCCGATGGTGACTGCGCGCATCGCCTTGCCGTACGGCAGATCGTCGGTGATGTCGCGGCACAACTGATGATACTCGCGAAACGCGCCTGCCGAGATACCGGCGGTCAGCATCGTCTGCGCTGCCCAGGTGCCGGTCTGGAGCGCCGAGTTTACGCCCTTGCCTTTGAAAGGACGTACCAGCCCCGCCGCGTCGCCGACGATCACGTAGCGGTCGCCGGAAAACGCGCGCGCCTGCGAGAAAGGAAAGCGCCCTTTGAAATAAATCAGGTCGCGCTGGCTCTGCGCGTCGTCCAGACATGGGACGACCGATCGCAGCGCCGCGCCGCGCAGAAAATCGTCCATCATTACCGCGTCCACCTTCTCGCCGGCGATGTTGATCGTCAGGTGATTGCCTTTCGGCGTCACCGCGCCAAACTCGATGCCCGGCGTCGACGGCAGAAACGCGTGGATGCGATCCCCAAACGCGTCCATCAGTTCCGGACGCGGATGAATCTTGGTCACGATGCTGCTCAGAAAGCGCGGCGCGCGATAATCGGTCGCACGCTCGAACACGACCGCGGTGCCATCGTCCGACCCAAACGCGCCCACGACCACATCGGCTTCCGTCTTGCCATTCTCGCTGTAAACGATCACGCGGTCGGCGTGAAATTCCAAGTCGGTCACGCGTCCGGTGATGACTTGAATGCCGCACACGCGCACCTGGTCGAGCATATAGTTGTCGAACTGGACGCGGCGCACCGCGTACGCCGGCGGATCGTCCGATTCGAGCAAAATCGCGCGGTCGTCCGAATGGAGCACATAGCCGGTGATCTCGCGTTGAACGAGATGGCGCGGAAACGGGACACCGAGCAAATCTTCCAGAATCGTGTCGATGGGCGGCGACAGTACGCCCACGCATTGGTTGAAATGATGTTCGCCGGCAAACACCTTGCCCTCGAACAACGTGATGTGGATCTGCCGACCCATCTGCCGCGCCTGGTTTTGCAGCGCGAGCGCAGCACCCGCGCCGCCCGGTCCACCGCCGATGACGACGACCCGCGCACCATCATCGAGACGACCCAATCCATTGAATGATTTGCTCATCGTCCGCCACCCAATTGACTCACTCGACCAATTCCGCCAGCATCGCCCGCGCGACGCGCGCGATGCTTTTCGGCGCGAACAACATCCGAAAAATCTCTTCATAGTTCGCGTCGCCGGTGAACAACGACCACAACGTCCGATTAAGCACGCGCGCCGCCGGCGCTTGGTCCGCCTCGGCTCGCAGCGCGCGCCCGCTCGCACGCATGAACAACGCGTTCGGCTTCGCCCGCTCGACTAGCCCGAACAGCACGCGCCCATACCGATTATCCCGTGCAACCGCGCGGCACACCGGCGCGTAATGCCCGGCGAACGCGTCGCGCCCGATGCCATGCCGCAGCGCGGTCTCTGCCGCCGCCCGCGCGGTCGTCAGCGCGGAGCCGATGCCGTCCTTGTACAGACGCGTCACGCACGCGTCGCCGACCGCGACAAAGCGGTCGGCGTAATACCCGCGCGCCGGCGCGACCGCCACGCGCGGACGACAGCCGCACAATCGCGGCGGCTGGCTGCCCGCAATCGCGGCGACCTGAGGAACGGCGAGAAACTCATCGATGCTGTCGCGTCCAAAACGGCGTCCCAGCAGCGAAACGTTCGCGAATCCGCCTTTGGGAATCAACGCGCCGAAGATCAAACCGTGCGGCTGCTCAAAGTAGACGTGGACGGTGCTGTCGATCGCAAAACCGGGCGCTGGATCGATGGCGAGTTCGTCCTGCGCCATCGTTTCGGTAGGTGGATGCGTATATTCGAGGGGTTCAAGAATCGGCGGCGTCGCGTTCACGCCGACCGCGAGGACGACCAAATCGAAAATCTCTTCGCGCGCGGAGGTGCGCACGCGCGGTAAACCGTCGAACCCGATTCGCTCGACGCGTTCATTGACGACGCGCACGCCGCGCGCTTTGGCAGTATTGAGCAAATAATCGTCGAACCCAGCCGTGGGCGCGTGCGGACTCTTGCGCGGTCCGCCAGCGCGATACACCGAGAGCACCTGGCGCGACGGGTCTGGCGGATGAATCGCGATGGCGTGGTCGCCCCAATGCAGCTGATACGTGCGTATCTGCGCTCTCACGATTTCCGGCGGCAGCGCAATGCCCAGCGCGGCAAGCCCTTGAATCGTGCGCCACGACAAGATGCCGGCGCACATGTTGCAACCGCGCGGACCCGCCGCGGACAAATCCTTGCGCTCAAAGATCGTGAGGTCGAGCCGCCAGCCCAGTTGCGCGGCAATCGACAACGCTTCCAGCGCGAAGAAACTGCCCGCCGGTCCTCCGCCCACCACCGCGATGCGCGAATGGTTTGCCAAGCGCGGCGACGGATGGCGATCCATCGGCGCTCCTCTCCGGTACTCCCGATAAAAAATCCGACCACGCGCGATCGCGTGGCCGGAATTTCAGTTTGCCGATCCAAGACAACGAGTGCAACGGGCATCACGCGCACGGATATTATATCACGGCGGCACCGGCGCGGCAATCGCCCAGAATTGGAATCCTACTTGAATGGCACCGGCACGACCTTCGCGTTGATGGCATCCAACATCGCCTTGATTTCCGTCTGCACGCGCGCGATGACATCGGATTCGGAAATGATCGCCGCGTCTTTCTGATCGCGCCGCTTAATCTCGACGCCGCCCCCCTTGATCGACTTGGCGCTCACCGTCAGTCGAATCGGAATGCCGATCAAGTCCGCGTCGGCGAATTTGACGCCGGGGCTTTCGTCGCGGTCGTCGTACAGCACCTCGACGTTTGCCGCGAGCAGCGCGCGGTAGACGCGTTCCGCCGCCTCGGCGACCGGCGCGTCAGTGCCGAGTGAAACGAGATGCACCTGGTACGGCGCGACCGTGATCGGCCAGACCAAGCCGCGCTCGTCGTGATGCTCTTCGGCGACGCACGCGAGCAGACGCCCCGAGCCGATGCCGTACGAGCCCATCACAATCGGCTTGCTCGTTCCGTCCGCGGCGAGGTACGTCGCGCCAATCGCCGCCGTGTAGCGCGTGCCCAGTTTGAAAATGTTGCCAATCTCGACACCCCGCGAAGTGTAGAGCGGCTGTCCGCAGTGGATGCACGCGTCGCCGTCGCCGGCAGCCGCGATGTCGGCAACAATCGACGCGGCGTAATCGCGCGGCGTGTTCGTGTTCAGCAGGTGATAGCCGGCTTCGTTCGCGCCGGCGACCAGGTTGGGCGACGCGGGCACCGCATCGTCCACGACGACGGTGACATTCTTCAAGCCAATGGGCGACGCGTAGCCGGGCGTCGCGCCGACCGCGCGAATCTCGTCGTCGGTCGCCGGACGCAGCCAATCGGCTTTGGTCACATTCGTCAGTTTCGTCTCGTTCACTTCCATATCGCCGCGCACGATCGCGAAGATGAATTCTTCGCGCGGCTTGCCGGCGCCCTCGTGCCCGGCGATCATAAAGACGGCTTTGGCGGTTTTGCTTTTCGGAATCTTGAGCAGCGCCGCGAGCGCGTCAATCGTCTTGCAGTCCGGCGTCGCGACTTTATCGAGCGGCTTCAATTCTTCCGGCTCCGCCGGTTTTTTCGCGAACCGCGCGATTTGCCGATTCGCCGCGTAGCCGCAGTTCCGGCACAACACCAGCGTGTCTTCGCCGACCGGCGTGAGGTACATAAACTCGTGCGCGAGCGAGCCCCCCATCATGCCCACATCGGAGCCGACCGCGATCGATGGCACGCCGCAGCGATTGAAGATGTTAAAGTACGCCTGATAGTGCGCGCGATACTGCGCGTCCAGCCCCGCGTCGTCGAGATCGAGCGAGTACGAGTCCTTCATCGTAAACTCGCGGACGCGGATCAAGCCGGCGCGCGGGCGCGGATCGTCGCGGAATTTCGTCTGGATGTGATAGATCAATTGAGGCAGCTGTTTGTACGATTTGATCTCGGTCTTGCACAGGTCGGCGACGACTTCCTCGTGCGTCATCGCCAGCACCATATCGCGGTCTTTGCGATCCTTGAACCGCGCCATCTCCGGTCCCACCGAGTACCAGCGCCCGGTCGCCTTCCACACCTCGGCGGGATGCGTGACCGGCATCGTCAGCTCCTGTCCGCCGATCGCGTTCATTTCCTCGCGCATGATGTTTTCGATCTTGACGAGCGAGCGCTTGGCGAGCGGCAAATACGAGAACAAGCCTTGCCCCAATTGCCGGATAAACCCGGCGCGCAAGAGGAGTTGGTGGCTGATCGCTTCCGCGCCCGCCGGCGCGTCGCGCAGTGTCGTGCCAAAATGACGAGAGAGTTTCATAGCGTCGATTCCTCAATCACGATGATGCCGCAGAGTATAGACGCGGCAACACGAAAAGTCAAACAGGACGCAGACTTCCTTGACGCTCCCTTGCGACTGTGCTACAATGCCGCACGTCCCTGAAGAATTCATCTTGAAAGACATGGGAGGCAATTCATGGAGTTGAAAGTTCAAGTCGGCGATGTTACGGCTTGGAAGGGAGACGGTATCGTCGTCAATTTGTTTGACGGCGTGACGACGCCCAGCGGCGCGACCGGCGCGGTCGATCAGGCGCTGGGCGGCTTGTTAACGAAACTGATCGCACAAGGTGACATCAAGGGCAAGTTCGGCAGTGCGACGGTCGTGCATACGCTCGATCAACTTCCCGCCGCGCGCGTATGCGTCGTCGGTCTTGGCAAGGAAAACGAATTCACGCTCGACCGCGCGCGGAGCGCGGCGGCGAACGGCGCGAAAGCCCTGCGCGCGGCTGGCGCGAAAAATATCGCGACGATCGTGCACGGCGCGGGCGTTGGCGGACTGAACGCGGAGAGCGCGGCGCAAGCCACCGCGGAAGGCATCGTGCTCGGCTTGTGGCGCTTTCGCAAATACCACACCAGCCCGGACGAGGTCGGCGCGATTGACCAAGTGACCCTTCTCGAAAACGACGCGGCGAAAGCCAAGCAAGTCGAAGCCGGCGCGGCGCGCGGCAAGATCATCGCCGACGCGACGAATCTCGCGCGCGACATGGCGAACGAGCCGGGCAACGCGATGACGCCGACGCGCATGGCAGAGATCGCGAAAGAGATCGCCCAGAAGAATGGACTGGAATTCTACGTCATCGACCGCGCGAAAGCGAAAGAGCTCGGCATGGGCGCGTTTCTCGCCGTCGCGCAAGGGTCCGACGAGCCGCCGGCGATGATCGTGCTGCGCTATTGGGGCGCGGGCAAGGACGCCGCGCCGGGACTCGGCATCATCGGCAAAGCGATCACGTTCGACTCCGGCGGCATCTCGATCAAGCCATCGGAAGGAATGCAGGACATGAAAGGCGACATGTCCGGCGGCGCGGCGGCGATCGCGGCGATGCAAGCCATCGCGCAGCTCAAGCCGAAGATCAATGTAACCGCCATGGCTGCCGCGACCGAGAACCTGCCGAGCGGCAAGGCATTCAAACCCGGCGACATCTTGAAGGCATCGAACGGCAAGACGATCGAAGTGATCAGCACCGATGCGGAAGGGCGGCTCGTGCTCGCGGACGCGCTGGTGTACGCGACGCAAACGCTCAAGTTGTCGCCCGTCGTCGACGCCGCGACGCTGACCGGCGCGATGGTCGTCGCGCTGGGGAATCATCGCACCGGCGTCTTTTCCAACGATCAGCCGCTGACCGATCTGCTGTTCAAGATCGGCGAAGAGACGGGCGAAAAGAATTGGGCGATGCCGATGGACGCGGAGTACGCCGAACAGATCAAGAGTGACTGGGCGGACATCAAGAATTCCGGCGGACGCCCGGCGGGATCGATCACCGCCGCGTGGTTCATCCGTCATTTCGTCGGCGAGACGCCGTGGGCGCATCTCGACATCGCCGGCAGCGTGGGGCTGATGGGCGACGCCAAAGAGGACGGGTACAAGAACAAGTGGGGCAACGGAACGCCCACGCGCACGTTCGTCCATCTCGCGCTTGAGTTGGCAAAAAGATAGAAAGAGCAAAGGGGAGAGATGAAAGAGCAAGAGGCAGAATGCTGTTCTCCTCTTTCATCTCTCCTCTTTTCATTTGGAGTACCTGTGCCAATCCCAAATCCCTTTCTCGAAAGATTGCAGCGCGGCCCCGTCCTCGCCGACGGCGCGATGGGCACGATGCTCTACGCGCGCGGCGTGTCGTTCGAGCGCTGCTTCGATGAACTGAATCTGTCGAATCCCACGCTGGTGCAGGACATCCACCGCGAATACATCCGCGCTGGCGCAGAAATCATCGAAACGAACACGTTCGGCGCGAACCGCTTCAAACTCGCGCATCACGATCTCGCGCACAAGGTGCGCGAGATCAATCGGCGCGGCGTCAAGCTCGCGCGCGAAGCGCGCGAAATCGCCGGCGAACCCGCGTTCGTCCTCGGCTCGGTCGGGCCGATCGGACACCTGCTCGCGCCGCTGGGCGACATTACGTACGACGACGCGCGCGCCGCATTTCAGGAGCAGATCGAAGCGCTGCTGGAAGGCGGCGCGGACGGCATCATTCTGGAAACTTTTTCCGATCTCGACGAACTGCGCGCCGCGATCGGCGCCGCGCGCGCAGTGACGCACGATCTACCACTGATCGCGCAGATGTCATTCACCGACGAAGCGCACACACTGACCGGCAATACGCCGGAAGAAATCGGTGACGCGCTGTGCCATCTGCAAGTCGATGTGATCGGCGTCAACTGCTCCGTGGGTCCAGCGGGAACCTTCAACGCGATCAAGCGCTTGGTCGCCTCGGTCACGGCGTGCCGCGAAAGCAACGTGCCATTCTTCTCTGCCATGCCGAACGCCGGCTTTCCCGCACGCATCGGCGAGCGCTATATGTACCTTTCGTCGCCGGCGTACTTTGCGGAGTACGCACACAAATTCATCGGCGAACTTGGCATGACGATTGTCGGCGGATGCTGCGGCACCACGCCGGCGCACATCGCGGCGATGCGCGCCGCGCTCGACACGATTCACGCGCCGGCGAAACCGCGCGTGGTCGTGGTCGAAAAGCCCAGCGCGCCGCGCGTCGAAGAGCCGGCGGCGGGAATGACCTCCGTGCCGCGCACGCTGCGCGACAAGTTGCGCGCCGGCAAGTGGGTCACCAGCGTCGAACTCGATCCGCCGCGCGGCTTGAACCCGACCAAGACGCTGGACGGCGCGGCGAAGTTGAAAGAGATGGGCGTCGATTGCATCAACATCGGCGATTCGCCGCTGGCGAAAATCCGAATGGGCTGCATCGCGCTCGCGGTGATGATCCAGCAGCAAATCGGCTTGGAGACGATCATCCATTTCACCACGCGCGACCGCAACCTGATGGCGCTGCAGAGCGATCTCATCGGCGCGCACGCGCTCGGTATCCGCAACGTGATCGCGCTCACCGGCGATCCGCCGCGCCTGGGCGATTACCCGAACGCGACCGCGGTGTACGACATCGATTCCATCGGTTTGATCAAAATCATCCGGCGTTTGAACGAGGGGCGCGACTGGGCGGGCACGAGCATCGGCAGCAACGCGGACTTTTACGTCGCGTGCGCACTCGATATGATGTGGGCGAACTCGGATCCGAACGAGTTGGAGCGCTTTCATCGCAAACTCGAAGCCGGCGCGGATTTCGTCATGACGCAGCCGATTTACGACGCGGCGGTGTTGCGCGAGTTTCTGCACAAATACGGCGACAAATATGGCGCGGTCGAAAAACCGATTCTCCTCGGCGTGCTGCCGCTGATGAGCAGCAAGCACGCCGAGTTTCTGCATAACGAAGTCCCCGGCATCACGCTGACCGACGAGGCGCGGCGGCGGATGAAAGCTGCCGGCGAGCGCGGCGTGGAAGAAGGCATCCGGCTCGCGCAGGAGCTTTTGATCGAAGCGAAGGATTTTGTGGCGGGGACATATCTTATGCCATCGTTCGGTCGTTACGAGGTGTGTGGCGAGCTGGTCCAAGTGCTGGCAGACAAGCTGGGATGAAGACGGAGGACCGATGACGGAAGGCTCTCCGTCGTTTTTGACTTTTCCCCGATTCGTGCTATGATTGCGCCCGTCAATTTTCCCAGAGAGTCAGGAGGTACGTTTATGCGCAAGTTGATCTTCATCGCTGCTGCAGCGCTGCTGATCGCCGCGGTCGGCTGCTCATCTAGCGCGCCGCCCCCGCCGCCCAGCGGGCCCCCGGTCGCTCGGACGCGCACGCCCACGCCCGTCCCGGCAAACGACGAAGAAGCCGTGCGGCAGCTGATCGTCGCGGAAGGCGAAGCGGTAGTCCAACAGGACATCGACCGGCTGCAGGCGATGTGGGCGCCCGATGGCGTGGTGACCGACGCGAATCACACGCCGGACAATCCGAGCGATGACAAGACGTGGAAGGGCTGGGCGGCGATCCGCGATCGCTATGTCAACATCGTCTTTCCTTCCAACCCCTCATACGCCGAGCACCCGAACATTCGCGTCACGATCAACGGCGACACCGCCACCGCGATTGCGGATACCAAGATCGGTATCACCAATTTGAAAGATAACGACAAGTGGACACTCCGCAAGATCGACGGTCAGTGGAAACTCACGAGTCTGACTTTTAGCCTTTCGCCGCAACAATAAGAATTCTCGCACACTCGCCCCGGCTCGCCGTCCATATCGAACGGCGAGCCGTTTTTCATTGCCGGCTCTCCGAACGTCTAATCTTTTTTTCATCCACAGTTAATCAAACCGTGCTAAAATAACGGGGCAGACTGAAAATGAAACGATGAATTAGGGAGGTTTGAAATGAGCACCCGTGGCGCCATCTTGTTGGCAATTGGTATGCTTGTCCTGGGCTTGATTCTCGGCGCCGTGATGGGCGGTGCGGCTGGCTACTTGGCCGCGTTGAACACGCGCGCCGCGGTCGGTCAGAGCGCCGCGCCGTTTACGGTGCCGCAGTTTAGATCGCCGCTGCCTTTCGGTCCACGCGGAGTCCCGCCGACGACCAACGCGGTCAATGGCGCGCGCGTCGATCAGGTGACTGCCGACAGCCCGGCGGCAAAAGCCGGCTTGCAGGTTGGCGATGTGATCACCGCCATCGACGGCACGAATATCGACCAGAACCATACACTCGCCAGTTTGATCCAGGCGAAAAAGCCGGGCGATACGGTCAAGCTGTCCGTTACACGCGGCAATCAGAACTTGACGCTCTCGGTGACCCTCGGCGCATCGTCGCAGAATAGCAGCACCGCGTACCTCGGCGTGAGCTACTCGCCGGTTTTCTCTGGAACCACTCCGCGCTTTCGCTTCCGCTACCCCAACGGCTGATTTTTGAAAAGCCAACGCGGGATCGATGCAAAATCGATCCCGCGTTTTGCATGCTCGGCGAAGAGCGTGATCCGCCGACTACCCTTCGTAATGCGTCACCTTGACACGCGGCTGGATGCGATCGGGACTGCTGAAATAGATCACCACGCGCTGCCCCGCGCCCAGTTGCCGCACGCGAATATTCGCGAAGGAATGTTGATCGCCCCCGCCTAACAGGATGTAATCGACATCGCTGACAACTTGAAGATGCCGGATCTTCTCAGGGTTCGCGCCGTTGTACTCCAAGACGATCTTGACATTGTTCGCCGGCGCGAGTCCGCGATTTTCCACCACGACGCCGCCCATCACGATCAGGTCGGGCACTTCGTACGGTGGCAGGACGATGTGGACGAGATTGGGTTTGGGCTGCTCGAGAGTTGCCACTGACATCCTCGCACTCGAGAACCATTCTATCACGAACGCACGACGAATTCAAGTCATTTGACATGCTTCCCCTGCAATGCTAGAATCGCCGCAATGAAATTTCTCGCGGCGATTTTCGTTCTTGTCGCGCTTGCCTCTTGCGCTCCAAGTTCCAACGTCCAATCTCCAACCTCCAACTTCTGGCTCCCATTCCAGCACGGCTTGCCCACCCAAAGCACAGTCCTTGCACTCGCCGTCGATCCGCAGGATTCCCATCGCCTCTACGCGGGCACGTACGATACGACCGGCGCATACATCACGACCGATCAAGCGCGCACCTGGCGCGCGTTCGACACCGGCCTCGATCACACGCCGATTCTCACGCTCGCCGCGTTCCCGAATGCGATTCTCGCCGGCACCACCGCTGGGCTATACCGCCTGATCGACCGAACATGGACGCGCCTCGCCGCACTCCCGGACGCTGCCATTTACTCGATCGCGCGCGACGCCCGCGGCGCGATTTATCTCGCGACCGACCGCCACGGCATTTTCTCCAGCACCGATGCTGGCGCAACGTGGTCGCACATTCCGGGTATGGATAACGAAATCGCGCTGAGCGCCGCCGCGTTGGACGCGCAAACGATCTTCGTCGGCACGAGCGGACACGGCGCGTTCGTCACGCGCGACCGCGGCAGAACGTGGCACGCGCTGCACGAATTCAGCGGCGATTACGTCTCGCTGATCGCCATCGATCCGCGCGACACACGAAGCATCTATCTGCGCACGCGCGGCGCGCTGTTCCGCTCGCCCGACGCCGGCGAAACATGGCAGCCGCTCGCCGTCGGCGACATCGTCCACGCGCTCCTCTTCGACGCGTTTTCGAATCGCGTTTACGCGGCAACCGGTGGACGCGGCGTCCTCGTCAGCGGCGACGCGGGCGCGACCTGGCAGAGTCTCGCCGACGGTCTGCCGCTTGGGACCGCGACGCTTTCACTCGCGCAGGTGGACGCGAAAACTCTCCTGGCGGGGACGCAGATCGGCATTTATATCACACGTGACGCCGGTCTCACGTGGCACGCCGCCAGCGATGGCTTGGGCGCGCCGCAGGTGCACGCGCTCGAACTCAATCCGCGGACCGGCGCGCTCTTCGCGGCGACCGAGACCGGGCTGTATCGCGCGGACGGAAATGGGAACTTGGCACGCGTCGGCGGCGAGACCTTGAATGCGCCGGTGCTTTCGATCGCCCTCGCGCCGAATCAGCCGGACGCGATGTACGCCGGCGCGTACCGCCGTGGCATTTTCGTCAGCCGCGACGGCGGCGCGTCGTGGCAATCGGCGGGCGGCATTTTCCACGCGCGCCTCTCGCCCACCGGTCTCGCAGTCGATCCCTGGAACGATCAAAACGTTTTCGCGCGCGTCCTATTCGAGCGCATCTACAAATCGACGGATGGCGGCGACACGTGGCACGCGGTGTGGAGCGGAATGCCCGACACGGCAGAAGTCGAGACGATGAGCATCGCGCCGAGCGATCCCGCGCGGATGTACGCGGGGACAGACAAGGGATTGTACTATTCGCAGAATGCCGGCGAGTCGTGGACGCCGCGCGGCTTGGATACGCTGACCGTGTTCGCGCTGTGGATCGATCCGCGCGATCCGAACGCTGTGCTTGCCGGCGCGACGGATGGTCTATACCGCAGCGCCGATGCGGGAAACGCGTGGACGCGAATCGGCTTGGCGCAAATCAGCGTGACGGCGATCGTGCGCGCGGCAAATGGCGATTTGTTCGCGGGGACCAAATACAACGGCGTGTGGGTCAGTCGCGACGGCGCGAAGAATTGGACGCAACTTGGAAGCGGCTTGGATCATGCGAGCGTCATCTCGCTCATCGTCGATGACGCACGTGGGCTTCTCTACACCGCGACGACGCGCGGGGTGTTCAAGTTGGCAACCCGCTAATCACGCGAATCTTCGCTAATCTGCAAAACCGCCCGGCTGTCATGCTGAGCGGAGCGAATGTGCTCCGGGGGACAAACTATTCAGTCCGTGTGGAACATCCTGCCCCTTCGCGTGGATTCGCGCGATTCGCGGGGGATAGGTCTGTATGCGAACTCGATTGATCTTGGGCATTGGAATCTTGGCTGTGGTCATCGCGTCAGTCTGGCTCACGCGCGGACGCGCGCTGCCGCTCGGCATTCACACGCTCCACGCCGACGATTCCGATTTGCAGCAGATTCGCGGTTTGGGTGCGACGTCCGTCATCCAGGTGTTTTCGTGGAGCGAGATCGAGCCGACGCGCGGCGAGTTTCACTGGGAGTACACCGATTGGCTCGTGCGCGCGGCGGAGTACTACCATCTGCGCGTCGTCGCGCGGCTGGACCAGGCGCCGCGCTGGGCAGCGAACGCATCGGGTGCGCTCGACGCGCCGCCGACACACCTGAACGATTACGGGGATTTCGTCGCGCAGGTCGCGGCACGGTATCGCGGACGCATCGCCGCGTACATCATCTGGAACGAGCCGAACCTCGCGCGCGAGTGGGGCAACCAACCGCCCGACCCCGCTGCGTACGTCGCGCTACTCAAGACCGCGTCGGCGCGCCTCCGCGCGATCGATCCGCACGCGCGCGTCGTGAGCGCCGGGCTCGCGCCGACCAACGACCAGGGCGCCAGCGCGATGGACGACCGCGCGTACCTGCGCGCGATGTACGCCGCCGGCGCGCGCGACGCCTTCGACATTCTGGGCGCGCATCCATATTCGTTCGCGAATCCACCGGACGATCCGCGCGGCGCGCACGGCGGATTGAATTTCCTCCGTCTTCAAGATTTGCGCGACACGATGGTCGCGAACGGCGACGCGGCGAAACCGATCTGGATCACCGAATTCGGCTACCCGACCGATGCGCCCGCGGGCGCCGCGCCGCTGCGCGTGAGCGAAGACGACCAGGCGCGCTGGCTCGTCCGCGCGTACGAGCTCGCGCGCACACAAATGCCATACGTCGATCTATTCACGCTGTGGAATTTGACGCGGCAATCGCCGGCGGCTGACGAACAAGCCGGCTACAGTCTGATTCACGCCGATGGCACGCCGAAACCCGCGTATGTCCAAGTGCGCGCCATGCAAAAAGAATCGCCCGCGGCAACCGTTGCCGCGAGCGTATCGTCGTGGTTCGCCGCGCCCCCCGCGCGTTCGACTTTCACCGTCCTCGCGCGCGACGCCATCGTTCATCTGGGCGACAGCGAGTACCCGTTGCCCTGGGTGCCACTGTATC
>Ga0272448_1002249_pt1 | contig 24569 bp, 17 predicted proteins | sample YNPCB0191_FD_202220 | JGI IMG/M metagenome (GOLD analysis project Ga0272448, IMG submission 202220) | Hot spring sediment microbial communities from Yellowstone National Park, WY, United States - YNP-CB-019-1 | ecosystem: Environmental > Aquatic > Thermal springs > Hot (42-90C) > Sediment... | reverse complement strand
GGTTGGTGTCACCCGAGCGCCAGACGGAGGAAGCGGCTGCCGAGCCGAGCCTGCGGCCGCGGCGCCTCGATGAGTATATCGGGCAGGAGCGGCTGAAGGAGTCGCTGCGCATCTTCTTGCAGGCGGCGCAGGGCCGTGGCGAGGCTCTCGACCATGTGCTCCTCTACGGCCCGCCGGGCCTGGGCAAGACGACTCTGGCCACGGTCATCGCCAACGAGATGGGCGTGAACCTCAAGGTCACGTCGGGCCCCGCCATCGAGCGGCAGGGCGACCTGGCCGCGATCCTCACCAACCTGCGGCGCGGCGACATCCTCTTCATCGACGAGGTGCACCGGCTGAGCCGGGCGGTGGAAGAGGTGCTGTACCCGGCGATGGAGGATTACTGCCTCGATATCATCATCGGCAAGGGGCCCAGCGCACGCTCGATCCGCCTGTCGCTGCCGCGCTTTACCATCATCGGCGCCACGACGCGCATCGCCCTGATGACCTCGCCCCTACGAGCGCGCTTCGGCGTGACCTACCGGCTGGACTTTTACGACCTGCCGGCCATGCGCACGATCGTGGCGCGGACGGCATCGATCCTGGGCGTGAGCATCGACGAGGGGGGCGTGGAGGAGGTGGCCCGGCGGGCCCGGGGCACGCCACGGGTGGCCAACCGTCTGCTGAAGCGGGTGCGCGATTACGCCCAGGTGCGCGCCGGCGGCCGCATCACGGCCGATGTGGCCCGGCAGGCACTGGACTTGCTTGCCGTAGACCCACTGGGCCTCGACGAGGCCGACCGGCGGGTGTTGCGCACGCTGATCGACAAGTTCGACGGCGGTCCGGTGGGCATCGAGACCATCGCCGCCGCGCTGAGCGAAGAGGCCGACACGGTGATGGATGTGTACGAGCCGTACCTGATGCAATTGGGGTTTCTGGAGCGGACGCCGCGGGGCCGCGTCGCCACCCGCCGCGCCTACGAACACCTGGGGCTGCCCTACCCGGAGGGCGACCGCCCCAGCCAGGCGGAGCTGTTCAGCCCATGACCGACGGACGGTACAGGGTCGTGGATGCGCGCGGGGTCCCCTTGACGCCCTGCGATGCCGCTCGCGCGCGCAAGCTGGTGGCGGCCGGCCGCGCCTCGTGGGTGGAGGGGGAGGAGGCGACAATCCGGCTGCCCTATGAGGTGCATCTGCCGGCCACAGGCACACGGCGTGCCGGGCTGGAGGTTGCGCCCGGCACGCCGTTGCTCCTACACATCTGCTGCGGGCCCTGTGCCACCTACCCGGTGCCGCATTTGCGCGAGTTGGGGTTCGATGTGCTGGGGTGGTGGTACAATCCGAATGTCCAGCCTGAGGCGGAGCACGCGCGGCGCGAAGAATCGGCGCGGGCGCTGGCGGCGCGCGAGGGGCTGCCACTGGCGGCAGGGGCCTACGAGCCTGGCGCCTACGAGGATGCGGTGCGCGGCCACCAGGCACGCCCCGAGCGCTGCCGTCGCTGCTACCGGCTGCGGCTCGAGGCAGCCGCGCGCGAGGCGCAACGGCGGGGTATCGAGCTGTTCACGACGACGCTGCTGATCAGCCCGTATCAGGATCAGGCGGCGTTGAAAGAGATCGGCGACCAAGTGGCGGCCGCCTACGGGCGCAGGTTCTTCTTTGAGAACCTGCGCCGCGGCTGGGCCGAGAGGGGACGGCTGGCCCGCGCCTACGGCCTCTACCTGCAGCAGTACTGCGGCTGCCGCTTCAGCCTGGCCGAGCGCGAGCGGGCCGCGCGTGCGCGTTTGGTGAGGCAGGAGGGTTAGCAGATGGGCACACTGCCCGAGCTGGGGCGCTGGCTGCTGTACCTGGGGCTCGGCCTGGCTGGCCTGGGGCTGATCCTGATGCTGGCCGGGCGGGTGCCCTGGCTGGGCCACTTGCCGGGCGATGTCCGCTTCGAGCGTGGGGGCTTTTCGTGCTTTGCGCCGCTGGGCACGTCGCTCTTGCTCAGCCTGATCCTGACTGTGGTACTGAACGTCGTCATCCGTCTGCTCAATCGGTGAACTGTGGGACAGGCTGGAAAGCCCGTCCTACGGTGGGTTGTTGTGGGTGGGCAGGCTGGAAGGCCTGTCTCACATTGGGGGTTTGGCGTATTGTGAGGGAGATTGACCTGGCGGTGGCCTGGGAGTGGCCCTACGATGCCGGGTTCGTGGAGCGGCTGCTGGCCAGGGCGGCCGGCCAAGGCCGTCTGGCCATGGCGATTACACGACATAACCTTGAGTGGGTGCTGGATGAGCTCGCGGTGGGGCGCCTGTGCATCCGCCGTCTGCTCGACCGGGCTGTTGACGAGCAGCCCGCGTTCCGCCCGCTGGGCCCGCTGGCCGAGCGGAGGGGAGCCAGGATCCTCAACCGCTTCGAGCGCCAGGAGCGCGCGTGCGACAAGGCCCGCAATCATCTCCTGTGCGCGGCACGGGGTGTGCCCGTGCCGCCGACGGTGATCGTCTCACCCTTCATGCACGACCCCAGCCCACCCGACGTGCCCGCTGCCCTGGGGCGCCCCTTTGTGGTCAAGCCGGCCAGCGGCTCAGGGAGCGAGGGCGTGGTGCTCGACGCCCGTTCGGTCGAGGATGTGCAGCAGGCGCGGCGCACCTTCTGGGCCGACCGTTACCTGCTGCAGCAGCGCGTGCAGCCCTGCTTGCTCGATGGGCGCCGGGCCTGGTTCAGGGTCTTCTATGTGCATGGCCAGGTCATCCCCTGCTGGTGGGACGACGTGACCCATATCTACGCGCCCCTTCACCTCGATGAAGAGATGCGCCACGGCCTGAGTGGCCTGCGGCCGACGGTGCGCAGGATCGCTCGCGTGGTGGGGCTGGATTTCTTCACCAGCGAGATCGTGCTGGGCAGCGACGGACGGCTGGTGTGTGTGGACTATGCCAATGCCCCCTGCGATCTGCGCTTGCAGTCGCAACATCCCGATGGGGTGCCCGACGGGGTCATCGAGCGCATTGTGGATGCCCTGCTTTCGGGGCTGCCACGGCGCGAGGCAGCGCCTGCCTGGGGGCGTGTGGCCGATGAGGTGTACCGATGACGATGCTGCTTGGCCTCGACGTGGGCACATCGCGCGTCAAGGCGCTGCTCTACGATGCGCAGGCGGGGCGCATGGTGGCCACAGGCGAACGTGCGACGCCCCTCGCCCACCCGCGCCCCGAGTGGACCGATTTCCCTGCCGATGAGGTCTGGGAGGCGGTGGCCGGCGCGGTGCGCGACCTGGCGACGGCCTATCCGGCAGTGGCCCAGGTGGCGGCGGTGGCCGTGAGCAGCCTGGGCGAGGCAGGTGTGCCGCTCGATGCGGCCGGCCGGCCGTTGGCGCCCTTCATCGCCTGGTTCGACCCGCGCACGCGCCCGCAGGCCGGGCGTTGGGATCGCCTGGTCGGCCCCGAGCGCATCTACCGCATCACCGGGCAGCGCATGGAGTACACGCTGGGGGCCAACAAGTGGCTCTGGTGGCGCGAGGCCGAGCCGCGTCTGGCCGCCTCTGCGCGCCATTGGCTCTCGATGGCCGACTGGATCCTCTACCGCCTGAGCGGCGAGATGGTCACCGATTTCACCCTGGCCGCCCGCACCGGCCTCTTTGACCAGCAGGCGCGAGCCTGGTCGGCCGAGCTGCTCGAGGTGGCCGAGATGCCGGCGGCCCTGCTGCCACCGGCCGTGCCCGGCGCCACCCCTGTGGGCCACGTGAGCGCCGAGGCTGCCCGGGCCACGGGGCTGCCCGAAGGGGCGCTGGTGGTCACCGGTGGCCACGATCACCTCTGCGCCGCCCTGGCGGGTGGGGCCATCGCCCCCGGGACAGCCCTCGACTCGACCGGGACGGCCACCTCGGTCGTCGTGCCCGTGCCACGCTACCTCGGCGACACGATCCCCTGGCAGAGCGGGCTGGCCTGCTACGCCCACACCGCGCCGGGGTTGTATGTGGTGCGGGCAGGGCTCAAGTCGGCAGGGGGAGCTGTGGCCTGGCTGGTGCAGACGCTGTGGGGCCGCGAGCCTGGCGAGGAGGCGTGGACCACCCTGCTCGCTGAGGCCGCGCAAGCCGGCGGCAGCCGGGCGGGGGTGTTCTGGATGCCCGCCTTCCTGGGCACCGGCACGCCCGACGGCGATTACCAGGCCCAGGCCGCCCTGCTCGGCCTGACCCCGCAGCACACGCGGGGCGACATCCTGCGCGCTCTGCTGGAGGCGCTGGCCTTCTGGCTGCGGCGCAACCTGGATACCCTGGAGGAACTCACTGGTCAGCGCCTGACCACGGTGCGCCTGATGGGCGGCTCCACACGCATCGAGCTGCTCACCCGGCTCAAGGCGACGGTCTCCGGGCGGACCATCCAGGTGCCGGCGATTGTGGAGGGCAGCGCGTTGGGCGCAGCGCTGCTGGCGGGCATCGGCTGTGGCGCCTTTGCCTCGGCTGCCGACGCCTGCGCTTCGCTGCAGACCGAGGAGCGCAGCTACGTGCCCGAGCCGGGCGATCAGGAGCTCTACCGGCGCCTGTACGAGAACGTCTACCTGGCGCTCTACCCTGCCCTCGCCGCCCTCGAGGGGCGCCTGGCGCAGGCCCGCCCCCTGCGGTAGGGGCTTCAGGAGCGGGCAGGGCGACAGCTTTCCCTCTCCCTCCGAGGGAGAGGGCGGGGGTGAGGGTGAAGCGCCGCACCCACGGCCAACTGAGGGCGTGGCGAGGGGCTCTCGGGAGATGCGAAGGCTCGCCATGGCGCAGAATCCCCCCTCACCCTGACCCTCTCCCCCCGTGGGGGAGAGGGGAAACATCCGGCCATCCGCCCCCCTACGATTGGGGGCGAGGCACCGCCTCGCCCCTACGGGGGGGGGGTGCCGAGGGCGAGGCATCGCCTCGCCCCTACCGGGGTGGGGCGCCGGGGGCGAGGATGCGGGCGATATCCCCCTCCAGGGTGCTGGTGGGGCGTTCGACGATGCGGCCCAGTTCGGCCCCGTCCCTGAGGAAGATGAAAGTGGGCACCGCCTTGATGCCCCATTGGGCGGCCAGGCCCTCGGCGTCGCGCAGGGTGCGGTCGAGGCCGAGCAGGGTAAGGGGCAGCGCGCTGAGGCCGGCCTGGTCGAGGGCCTTGAAGAAGCGGGGCACCTCGCGCCGGCAGTCGGGGCACCAGGTGGCGTTGAAGATCAGCACCTCCACGTCGGCCGAGTGGACGCGGATGGTGGCCAGGGCGGCAGGGTCGGCCTGGTAGGCTTCGGCCCACGAGGCCTCCCAGCCGGGGCAGATCTCCAGGTCGGCCCGCGAGAGCCGGCCGGTGAGTGGACCAAGGTTTCTCAGCATGGGATCTTCCCAAGAGATGACAGGAGAGCACAGCATGTCTGACCAGACGCAGTTCGACATGGCCTTCATCGGGCACTACACCAAGGATACGATCATCTACCCGGGGCGCCAAACGGTGCAGGATGGCGGGCCCTACCGCTACGGCGCGCGGGTGGCCCGCCTGATGGGGCTCAGGGTAGCGGTGATCACGCGGCTGGCAGCCGAGGACCGGCGCTCGCTCGACGAGCTGGAGGAGGTGGGGGTGCGGACCTTTGCCCGCGAGAGCCCACGCTCGACCTGCCTGGACCTGATCTACCCCAGCGACAACCCCGACGAGCGCACCGTCCGCCTGACCAGCCAGGCCGAGCCCTTCACCGTCGAGGATGTGGCTGGCATAGAGGCCCGTGCCTTCCACGTGGGCCCTTCGGTGCGTGGCGAGGTGCCAGCGGAGATGGTGCGTGCGCTGGCCGGGCGCGGCGTGCTCCTGTCGCTCGATGCGCAGGGCTACATCCGGGTGGTGCGCGATGGCGCGTTGCGCACCGATCCCTGGGAAGAGAGCCGCGAGGTGTTGCCCTATGTGGGGGTATTCAAGGTCGACGCCACCGAGGCCGAGCTGATGACGGGCGAGCGCGACATCCACGCTGCTGCCCGGCGCATCGCCGCCTTGGGGCCGCGCGAGGTGTTGCTGACCCACCGCAGCGGCGTGCTGGTGTGGGCCGAGGGGCGTGTCTACGAGGCGCCCTTTGTAGCGCGGAGCCTGGCCGGGCGCACCGGCCGCGGCGATACGTGCACCGGCGCCTACATGGCCCGGCGCCTGCAGGGGGCCTCGCCCGAAGAGGCGTGCACGTGGGCCGCTGCCCTCACCAGCCTCAAGCTGGAGGAGCCTGGTCCCTTCCGCCGGCCCATCGCCGAGGTCGAGGCGCTCATCCGCGAAAAGTACGCCGGGTAGGCAGCGCCGGATACAAGGCGAAGCACCCGCCGACACACAGGGGGTGCTTCGCCTGAGCACCACGGATGTCTGAGGGCCCGCCAGGGCTTTCGCTCCGCCGCCATCCGGCCTTGCCTTCACTGGAGGCAGGGCCGCATGGCGCAAAGCCGGTCGCTGCACCGGAGGGCATGGCTCTCCGGCAGGGTTACTCTGCCAGGTGATTGCTTTCGCTCAGAGGCCCTGGTGACCCGCCGTTGCGGGCTTCGTCCAAGAGCCGTGCGGTGCACGTCTCGGCCAGCGACCACTGCCAGTGGACTCCCAGCCCCATGAGGGCGCCGAGGGCCAGAGCCACGGCCACGGTCACCAGCAGGTCCGGCCCGGACCACACAGCGACGTGGCCCAGAAGGGCAATGAGCCAGACCACCGCCAGGAAGAGCAGGCTCGTCAAGCCGCCCCACACGAGTGCGCTCCGCACCCGCGCCGGCCGCGCTCCTGCCTCTCCGCTGGACGGCCTCCTGTGACTATCCACTGCGCCACCTCCGTGAGAATACCTTTGCCGTTTCACTATTGCATCATGGCGCCACGCGGCAGGCTGCACGGAGCCGCACGCGCCGGCTCGCCCTCCAACGAGCCTCGCTGAGCTGCTCCCAGGCCTGCTGCGGTCGCCAACGTGCTGCCAGCGAAGATGAAGCAAGCCTCGTACCAACCCGCGAAACTGGCTCCGACGAGCGGACACGCCATGCTGTGGCCCCTGTGCGAGCACGCGAGCCATGGCGGCCCTGGCGTTTCTCGGGCTGGTCCGTGGCGATGCGGAGGATGGTACAATGTCATTATATCATGATTCTGTGCACAAGGGAACCCCCTGCCACAGGGCCTTTTCAAAGTCGGCGTTATGTATAGCCAGGACCCTTCGCAGGCGGGCACTCGCCACGTTGGAAGGCCCGCAGAACCTGCTCAGGGTGACATAGACGGGACTTTGAAAAAGCCCTGCCCCTGCCATCCCGGAATTTGACACAGCGCCAGGCTTGCGGCATAATTGGGCAGGCTTGTGAAAAATGGCACAATCTCACTGCCAGAGTTCCTGAGAGTGGCTCCGGCGCCCCCGAAAAGCGGGGGCGTCGCCATGCTTGGGGGAATGTGGGAGGTTGGATCGAGGTGAGGGAACAATTGGCAACCACGAACGATCAAGAGCGACGAAAGGCCAATATGCTCGTCGCTGTAGAGTCGATCCTGGCGCGGCACGGCTATCGTCGCTCCGATCTCATCGCCATGCTGCAGGAGATCCAGGAATCCTATCACTACCTGCCCGAGGAGGCCCTGAACTACCTGGCCACGGCGCTTGGCGTGTCGCCGGCGACGGTGTTTGGGGTGGCAACCTTCTATGCCCAGTTCTCGTTGGACCCCAAGGGCAAGTATCTGGTGCGCGTGTGCGACGGCACCGCGTGCCACGTCAAGGGCTCGCAGCGCATCTATGACCGGCTGGTCAAGAAGCTCAAGCTGCGCGAGGGCAGGGTGACCACGTCCGATGGACTGTTCACCCTGGAAACGGTGGCCTGCCTGGGCGCCTGCGGCATTGCGCCGGTGATGGTCATCAACGACACCGTGCACCCGCAGATGACCCCTGAGGCGGCCGAGACCATCGTCGAGACGCTGATGAAGCGCGAAGCCGAGCCGGAGACGGAACCCGCGGCAGTTGGAGAGGGGAACGCATGATTGCGACGGTAACCGAACTGAAGCAGGCGCAACGAGAGTATGCGGCCTGCCTGGAGCGGGAACGCACCCGCATTCTGGTGTGCGCTGGCACCGGCTGCATCGCCAACGGCGCCATGCGCATCTATGAGGAGCTGACCCGGCTGGCGGCAGAGACCGGCAGCCTGGTGGATATCGACCTGCTGCTGGAGGATGAAGCGCGCGAAGGCAGCGCCGTCGTCAAGACCGGCTGCCGGGGCTTTTGCGCAGCAGGGCCGCTCGTGCATGTGGAGCCGGCCGGCGTGCTCTACACCCACGTGAAGGCCGAGGATGCCGGCGAAATCCTGCAGGCTGCGCTCAGGGGCGAGGTGGTGGAGCGGCTCGTGTACCGCGACCCAGCGTCGGGCGAGCCTTACCCCCGGCCCGAGGCGGCGCCCTTTTACCGGCGCCAGACGCGGCAGGTGCTGGAGCGCTGCGGCGCGATCGATCCGGAGCGCATCGAGGAGTACATCGCCCAGGGCGGCTATCAGGCCCTGGCCCGGGTGCTGCGGGAGATGACGCCCGAGCAGGTCTGTCAGGAGGTTCTGGCTTCGGGGCTGCGCGGGCGTGGCGGTGCCGGTTTCCCTACCGGCAAGAAGTGGGAGTTCGCCCGCGTGCAACAGAGCGACGTCAAGTACGTGGTCTGCAACGGCGATGAGGGCGATCCTGGCGCCTTTATGAACCGCAGCCTGATGGAGGGCGACCCGCACCGCGTGTTGGAGGGGATGATCATCGCCGGCTATGCCATCGGCGCGAGCCAAGGCGTGTTCTACGTGCGCGCCGAGTACCCACTGGCCGTGCGGCGCATCCGCACCGCCATCGCCCAGGCCGAAGAGAAGGGGCTCTTGGGCGACAACATCCTGGGCAGCGGCTTCTCTTTCCGGGCGTCGGTCAAGGAAGGCGCGGGCGCCTTTGTCTGTGGCGAGGAGACGGCGCTCCTGGCCTCGGCCGAGGGCGAGCGCGGCATGCCGCGGCCCAAGCCGCCCTTCCCGGCGGTCGCGGGGCTCTACGGCCGGCCGACGATCATCAACAACGTCGAGACGCTGGGCAACGTGGCAGCGATTATCAATAACGGTGCCCAGTGGTTCCGCAACCTGGGCACCGAGAAGAGCGCAGGCACCAAGACCTTTGCCCTCACCGGCAAGGTGCGCAACACCGGCCTGGTGGAGGTGCCCATGGGCTGCACGCTGCGCGAGATGGTCTTCGACATCGGCGGCGGCATCCCAGGCGGCAAGAGGCTCAAGGCGGTGCAGATCGGCGGGCCTTCCGGAGGCTGCCTGCCGGAGGAGATGCTCGACCTGCCCCTCGACTATGACACCCTGCAGGCCAAAGGGGCCATGGTCGGCTCCGGCGGCCTGGTGGTGATCGACGAGGACAACTGCATCGTCGAAGTGGCGCGCTTCTTCATGCAGTTCATCCAGAACGAGTCGTGTGGCAAGTGTGTGGCCTGCCGCGAGGGCACCAAGCAGATGCTGGCCCTGCTGCAAAAGATCGTGGATGGCAAGGCCACCATGGAGGACCTGGACCTGCTGGAGGAAGTGGCCCTGGTAGTGCGGGACGCATCGCTGTGTGGCCTGGGCAAGACAGCGGCCAACCCTGTGCTGAGCACCCTGCGCTACTTCCGTGAGGAGTACCTGGCCCACATCCAGGGCCGCACCTGCCCGGCCGGCGTCTGTGCGGCGTTCCGCCACTATGCCATCGACCCAGAGAAGTGCAAGGGCTGCGGGCGCTGCGCCCGGGCCTGCCCGGCCGGCGCCATCACGGGCGAAGTGAAAAAGCCCTATGTGATCGATCAGAGCAAATGTGCCCACTGCGGCGCCTGTGTGGATACGTGTCGCTTCGGGGCGGTGGAGGAGAGATAGGACTCATGGCTGGATATGTGACCATCGACGGCATCAAGGTGCCCATCGAAGGCCAGCGCAACTTGCTGGAGATGGTGCGGCAGGCCGGCGTCGACCTGCCCACCTTCTGCTACCACTCTGAGCTGAGCGTCTATGGCGCCTGCCGCATGTGTGTGGTGGAGGATGCCCGCGGACAGGTGATCAGCTCGTGCTCCACACCGCCGGCCGACGGCATGGCCATCCGCACCAACACGCCGCGCCTGATGCACATCCGCCGGATGATGCTGGAGCTGTACCTGGCCAACCACTGCCGCGACTGCACGACCTGCGCCAAGAACGGCAACTGCAAGCTGCAGGAGCTGTGCGCGCGCTTCGGGGTCGACCGGGTGCGCTTCCCGGCTCGTGAGGCGACCGAACCGCTCGACCTCTCGACGCCGGGGATCGTGCGCGATAACAACAAGTGCATCCTCTGTGGCGACTGCGTGCGCGTCTGCAGCGAGGTGCAGGGCATCGGTGCCATCGGCTTCGCCTACCGCGGCTCGCGGGCACGGGTGACCCCGGCCTACAACCGCAGCCTGGGCGAGGTGGATTGCGTCACCTGCGGCCAGTGTTTGGCCGTCTGCCCTACCGGAGCGCTGACGGTGCGCCCAGAGGTCGACCGGGTGTGGGCCGCCCTGCGCAATCCCAACAAGCGGGTGGTCGTGCAGACTGCGCCGGCGGTGCGCGTGGCCATCGGCGAGGCCTTTGGCCTGGAGCCGGGCGCCATCTCCACCGGCCAGATGGTGGGAGCCCTGCGGCGCCTCGGCTTTGCTCGGGTGTTCGACACCAGCTTTGCTGCGGACCTGACGACGATCGAAGAGACGCACGAGTTCATCGAACGGCTGCAAAAGGGCGAGCGGTTGCCGCAGTTCACGTCGTGTTGCCCGGCCTGGGTCAAGATGGCAGAGCAGTACTATCCGGAGAAGCTGGGGCAGCTCTCCACCTGCCGTTCGCCGCAACAGATGTTCGGCTCGGTGCTCAAGAGGTTCTATGCCCGGCAGGAGGGCATCGACCCGGCTGACCTGTTTGTGGTCTCGGTCATGCCCTGCACGGCCAAGAAATTCGAGGCCCAGCGCCCCGAGTTCGCTGACGGCGACGTGCGCGACGTGGATGCCGTGCTCACGACCCAGGAGCTGGCGCGCATGATCCAGTCGGCGGGCATCATCTTCAGCGAGGTGGAGGAGGACTCGTACGACACGCCCTTTGGCCTGGCAACGGGGGCGGGGGTGATCTACGGCGCGTCGGGCGGCGTCGCCACGGCCGTGGCGCGCGAGGCCAACTGGCTGCTCACAGGCAGGCGCGTCACCGACCTGACGCTGGAGCCGGCGCCAGGCCAGCCGGGCGTGATGGAGGCCGAGCTGGAGATCGGCGGGCGGACGGTCCGCGTGGCTGTGGTCAGCGGGCTGGGCAACACGCGCCGCCTGCTGGCCGATATGGACGAGGGCAAGGTAGCCTACGACATCGTCGAGGTGATGGCCTGCCCCGGCGGCTGCGCCGGCGGTGGCGGCCAGCCCCTGCCCAATGAGACGGCGCAACGCAAGGCGCGCGCGCGCGGCCTGCGCGCCGCCGACAAGCGGCAGCAGATCCGCTTCGCGCAGGACAATGTGTTGGTGAAGGAGCTGTACGGCCAGTGGCTGGGCGAGCCCAATAGCCATGCGGCGCACCAGGCGCTGCACACCGGCTACGGCCATCGCCGCCGCATCGCCGTGGAGGGCGAGCACACCCATGGAGCACCGAGCCTGCAGGTGAAGGTCTGCGTGGGCACCAGTTGCTATCTGCGCGGCGCACGCGACGTGCTCCGCCGCCTGAGCGAGGAGATCGAGAAGCAGGGCCTGGAGGCCACCGTGGACCTGGCGGGGGCCTTCTGCCTGGAGCGCTGCGACCGCGGGCCCAACGTCGTCATCAACGGGCAAGAGTTCAACCGCGTGCGCGAAGACGACGTGCCCCACATCCTGCGTCAGGCCCTGGCGGCGGCCCCGCGCCAGCACGCCCCGGCCTCTGCCGTGGAGGGCGAGGGCGCTAGAGGGCGTGTGGTCGAGTGCCAGTGACATAGCGGCATACCATCCGGGCATCACGCTTCGCACGTGACCGGAGCGCAACCTTTTGGGGGTTTTGGCGGGTTGCCTGCAGCCGGGCTGCCGCCACCCCGCCAAAACCCCTCCCGGGTCAGGGCCGGGCGGGCGCGCAGCAGGTCTGCCGGCTGTTGCCGGGTGTGGGGTGCAGCGGGTATGGTTGTAGTACTGAGCCCTGCCTGGGCGGGCCCGGCGTAGCCCGCCGGCCGGCCTTCGCCAAGTCACCCCGGGCCCCTCTGGGCTAGAGGCCAAGGCACGGATTATGCAGCAAGGCCTGCCAAATGCACTCCGTGCCTCTGGCCTCGAGGAGGGAAGCATGAAGGTGGAAAAGCCCGCTGCGGTTATCCAGGCTGTCATCGACGCCGCCAACCGGGGCGATGTGGATGCCATGGCCGACCGCTTTGCCGAGGATGCCGTGCTCAAGCTCGACCCGGTGCTGCCCGGGATGCGCCCGGTCTACCAGGGGCGCAAGGAGATCCGCGAGTACCTGCGGCAGATTGTGACCGATGGCTACCATGTGGAGGCGTCGGGGTTCGAGGGGACCGACAGCGCTGTGGGTTGGCGGTCGCGGGTGTCGGGGGGGCTCCTGGGTCGCCTCGGCATCGGCCGGGCGGAGGTGTCGAGCCAGGCCATCGTGCAGATGAACCAGATCCTCAGCATCACCATCCACTACTCGCCGGAAGTGGTGCGCCAACTGCGGGAGGCGATGGCAGAACGTGTGTAGGAGGTCGTGAGGTCGGTTCGCGAACCGCCTTTCCGTATGGTGGCGGGGGCTTGAAACTCGCCCTTCTCGTACGGGCGGTCGTAGGGGCGGTTCGCGAACCGCCCCTACGCATGGCGCCATGACGACGAGCGATCCGGCGACGGTCCTGGCGGCTCTGGATGCTGCGCTGACCGCCCACGACCTGGGGGCGGCGCTGGCCCTGTTCGCCGACGATGCGGTCGTGCGCTACGAGCCGCCTCCTCCTTCCCCTGCGCCCGCCCGCTACAAGGGAAAGCAGGAGGTCCGCGGCCTGCTGGAGCGGCTCATCGCCCAAGGGGTCCGCGTGGAGGCGGAAGGGTACAGTGCCGCCGGCGAGCGGGCCACGAGCCGCGGCCGCGCCGTCTACGCCGCCGGCCACGAGCGGCTGGGGGGGAACCCCGTCCTGCTCGAGGCGGAGGCGCTCGTACGTGAGGGCAAGATTGCCTCGCTCACCTTCACCTTCGGCCCCGAGTCGCTCGCCAGGATGCGGGCAGCCCTCGCTGCGCCGGGGCAGGAGGCCCGGCAGACAGGCAGAGCGGGCTGGGAATGAGGCTCGGCGAGGGTCAACCCCCGTGGCCGGGCTTCTCCACGTCGTTCAGCGTCTCACGGAGGGTGATCTCGATGCCGTCGCGTAGCGCCCGGCGGCTGGTGAAGCGCTTGAGCCGCTCGACGAGCAACGCCGTCAGCCGCTCGCTGAGCGCCTTGACCGCCTGGCTCGACGGTTTCTCGCCGTAGGCGAACCAGGCGGCGATCGAGTAGCCCAAGGCCATGGTCGTGCCCGCGGCGATGGCGGTGCCGAGGACGTATCCGGCCACCGGCACCAGGTCCACCAGTTGGTAGAAGAGGGTGCGGCCGAGCAGCCCCGAGCCAAAGGTGACGACGATCTCCCTGGCCCGCGCCGGGCTGAGCGGATAACCGAACACCCGCGCCAGCTTGAGCACCATCGCCACCTGGATGGCGGTGATGGGCACGAACGAGGCGAAGGGGATGGAGATGGGCGCGGTGATGAGGTTGGCCGTGCCGGCGGCGGCGCAGGCGCGCAGGATGGTGTCGGAGGCCAGCGCCCAACGTGCGCCCGGCGCCAGCTCGGCCAGCGTGGCCAGCAGTTGCGGGTCGGCCTGCAGGATGGCCACGAGCAGCCGGTTCAGGTTGATGCGGTGGGTGGCCGAGGTGGGGATGATCTGCTCGGGCTTGAGCTGCAGAGCCTCGGCCGCGGCCTTGACCACCGCTTCCTGGTCTCTGCGCACCAGGTCGATCTTGTTCAGGGCCACCACGAAAGGCCTGCCCAGGCCCACCAGTTCGCCATAGAGAAAAGCTTCGTCTTGCGCAATCCCGTGCGAGGCATCGAACACCAGCACCACGAAATCGGCCGCTGCGGCCGCCTCGATGGCTGCCGCGCGCCGGCCGGCCGCGGCCTGCGGGCCTTCATGGCCCACCGCCGCCTCGTTGGCCCCCGGCGTGTCGACGACCCAGAAAGCGCCGGCATCGCCGCGCAGGGAGCTGCGGGTGGTGCCGGGCACGGGGCTCACCTGGGCCTTCGGCGCCGCAGGCCCGACCAGCGCGTTGTAGAGCGATGATTTGCCGGTGTTGACCGGGCCCGCCAGGCACACCGTGCGGCGTCCGGCAAAGACCGGCGCGTACTCTTGGCGCACCAGAGGCAGCAGCCGCTTCAGCTCACCCAGCCCCATCTGCTCGAGCATGCGGCCGGCTGCGGCGCCAGCCACCTGATCGGATCGGCTCACTTCCCGCAGTCCTCTCTGAATCGTGATCGGGCTGGCCCTCATTGTACACCAAGAGGCAGTACCTTTCGAATGGGGCGGGGCGAGTGGGCACATCCCAGGCCTGCGGGGTGGCTTGGGTGGAAGCCAGGCCACCGCTCCGCTGCCTTCTGGCGTCAACCCCCGAAAGCTCGCTGCCCTGTGGCCGCACGGCAAACCCCGCACCCTACTCAGGGACGAGCACGAGCCGGCTCTCGGCCTCGCGCTCGACGTCCTCGCGCGCGAAGAGCATGGGGTGATACTCGCCGTCGAGCCAGGCCTGCACCTGGTCGTCGTAGTGGGGACTTGAGGGCTGGCCCGACATGCCTGGTGCCAGCAGGCTGTGGCCGCTTTCCGGGTTGGCCATGTCGACGATGAAGCGGTAGGAAGGGCCGATCACCGCCTTCCCGGCGCCGGCGTCGTAGAGGGTGGTGCCGGTGGCGCAGACGGTGGTATAGTCGCCTCCGAGGGCATAGGGGCCGCGGTTGAAGAAGCGGCGCAGCGCCTTCACCTGGCCGAAGGGGTGGCCGTAGGTGAGGGTGTGCAGCTTGCCCCAGGCCCAGCTCTGGGGGTCGGGGCCCAGCTTCTCCTGGAGCTCCGCGACTGCCTGGCGCAGAGCCAGTTGCAGCACCTCGTCGCGCGTTTCGCCATGGCCGAGGTCGAACCAGTGGGAGTGGGCATCGGGCAGGGTGGTCTGCAGCCACTCCCAGGCGCGGAAGCCGAAGAGGCTGCCGTCGGCCAAGAGCGGCACCGGGCCCTTGCCGGTGTAGCGCTCGGCCAGGTCGCCCAGCCTGTCACGGAGCATGAGCCCGGCCAGGCGGGGCACCAGGGCCTCGTGCACGGCAGCGGCCGGGCTGTCTGGGCTCAGGCGACCATCCCAATCGCGCATGATCTGCACCACGGAGGCCAGGTGCGGGTCGTCCACCTGCAGCCGCCCGATGTAGCCGGCCACCAGGCGCGCCCCGGGCGATTGCTGGTCCATCTGCATCTGTTGAGCATCGGCCACATCGATGGCGGCGTGCGCCTCGATCATTTCGATGATGCGTTGGGCACGATCTCCTGAACAGTGATCGCAGCCGATGGGGTAGGGATAGTCGGCGGGGGTGGGGCGGTTGTTGGCGCTGGCCACGTAACCCACGGGTGGGTTGTACAGGTGAGGCAACTCCTCGAAGGGGATGTGGCCGGCCCACTCGTACTCCCCCGTCCATCCGGGCACCGGCACCCGCCCGTCGCCCCTGGTGCGGATCGGTATGCGGCCGGGGAGAGAGTAGGCGATGTTGCCGGCAGTGTCAGCATAGACGATGTTCTGCGAAGGCCCTGTCCAGGCCTGGAGGGCGGCCCGGAACTGGCGGCATGTGCCTGCCCGGCATGTGTCGTGCAGCACCTGGGCCATCGTCCCCGGCTCGAAGCACGTCCAGCGCAAGGCCAACGGCTGGTCGCCGGCCAGGCCTGGGGCCAGGCCGTTGATGATGGGGCCATGGCCGGTGCTGATGACCTCCTCCACGGCGACGCCTCTGCCGCGCACGCGGACCTCTTCGCGGCGCACGCGGGCATCGTGCCACTCGCCCCGGTGCTGGTACTGTATGCCCCGACCCGGGGCGTGCCGCACGCGCTCGACATAAAGGTCCTGTACGTCGGGGAAGCCGTTGCTAAAGCCCCAGGCGACGTGGCTGTTGTGGCCAACGACCACGTGAAAGACGCCTGGGAAGGTGACGCCGGTTACGTTCAGGCCCGGGCCTACGAGGTGGTTCTCGTACCAGAGACAGGGGATGCTCATCTGCTGGTGCAGGTCATTGGCCAGGAGCGGCATGCCCGAGGCGGTGCGCGAACCGGCGAGCACCCACGCATTGGAGCCCAGGCCGCTTTGGGCGGGCGGCCCGACGAATGGCCGCGCTTGTGCGGCGAGCTCCTGTGCCTCGGCGCCGATGGTGCGATCGTCGAGGCCAGGGGGCAGCACGCAGGGCCAGCGCGAGCAATAGTCGGGTTCGAGCTCGGCTGCCAGCTCGGGCCCCAGCCGGTTGATGAGCTGCGCGCGCAGGAGCTCAGCCTCCCAGTTCACCGAAAGGTTCCAGTAGACCATGACCGGCCAGGCGATGGTGTCGATGATCGTCCACGGCTCGGGCCGGTAGTGCAAGAGGGTGAACTCGACCGGAAGTGGTTCGGTGGCGAGGCAGGCATTGACCCCGTCGGCAAAAGCCTGTAGCTCGGCGTGGACGGCGGGGGCCAGGAGCGCGGCCTCCTGCTCGGCCACGTGGCGCAGGCCGAGGATGCGCAGCAGGCGGTCGGTGGGGAGGGCCGGGGGCCCCAACACCTCGGCCAGCCGGCCCGCAGCCAGCCGGCGCTGAAAGTCCATCTGCCACAGCCGGTCCTGTGCCTGGGCGAAGCCCTGGCCGAACATGACGTCGGTGATCTCCTGGCCGTAGATGTGGGGCACGCCCCAGCGGTCGCGGATAATCTCCACCGGGGCGTGCAGGCCGGCGACGCGGAGGGTGCCGTCGACGCGCGGCTGCCTGCGCTTGCAGAGCCAGGAGAGCCCGGCACACACGATTGGGGAGAGGATGCCTTGGCGGCCAGACATGAAGAGACCCCTTTCCGCAGCAGATTGCCCAGAGGGCACCATCGGGCACCCTCAGCACAATCGGTGCCAGGAAAGGGGTCACGCCGGATTCAGCCCGGCTTTAGCTGCAGCCGGGCTTCGGCCTCGCGCTCCACGTCGGCGCGCTCCCAGAGCATGGGGTGGTAGCCGCCGGTGAACCAGGCCTGCATCTGGTCGTCGTAGTGGGGGCTGCCGACGTGGCCCGACTGGCCGGGTGCCAGGAGCCCGAGGGCGTGCGGCAGGTCGGCCAGGTCGGCGATGAAGCGGAAGGGCGGGCCGACGAGGGTCTCGCCCTTCAGGTCTGGGCCGGCCACGCCGGTCGCCCAGATGGTGTTGCCATCGCCGCCCAGCGGGTAGGGGCCGCGGTTGAAGAGCCGATCCAGCGGGGCCACGCGGCCCAGCAGGTGGGCGCAGGTCAGGCGGTGCAGTCGGCCCCAGGCCCAGCCGGCCGGGTCGGGGCCCAGCTCGGCTTTGAGCCAGTCCACCGTCTCTCGCAGCGCCCGGCGCGCCACGTCGTCACGCGACTCGCCGTGGCCCAGGTCGAACCAGCGCGACTGGGGGTTGGCCCACATCTGCTCCAGCCACTCCCAGGCGCGGCAGCCGAAAAGGCTGGCCTCGGCGAGGACCGGCGTGGGCCCCTTGCCCTCATAGTGCTCCGCCAGTTCGCCCAGCCTGCCGGCCACCAGGAGGTGGATCATGCGGCGCACAAAGGTCTCGTAGACACAGGCGGCGGGGCTGTCGGCGGCCAGGCGCCCGTCCCAGCAGCGTATCATCTCGATCGCGGCCACGAGCTCCGGGTCGTCGACCTGCAGCTCGCCCAGGCGCGCAGCCATGAGGCGGGCGGAGGGCGAAAGCTGGTCGAACTGCATGGCCCGCACATCATCCACGCCGATCTTTTCGCGCGCCTCGATCAGCTCGAGGATGCGCTGGGCGCGGTCGCCCGTGGCATAGTCGGTGCCCAGGAAGTGGGGATAGTCGTCGCCCACCACGCGGTTGTTGGCGGTCACGACATAGCCCGGGGCCGGGTTCCAGAGGTGTGGCAGCTCCTCGAAGGGGATGTAGCCCGACCACTCGCACTCGCCCGTCCACCCGGGCACCGGCAGACAGCCGTCGCCTCTGGTGCGGATGGGGATGCGGCCGGCGAGGGTATAGGCGATGTTGCCTTCGGTGTCGGCGTAGACCGTGTTCTGCGCCGGGCTGCCCCAGTGGCGCAGCGCCTCACGGAACTCGCGGCAGTTGCGGGCACGGCACATCCAGTAGAGCGCGCGGAACACCTCCTCGGGCTCCAGCGCCGTCCAGCGCAGGGCGAGGGGCTGCTCGCCGGCCAGGTCTGGCGAGAGGGCGTTGATGATGGGCCCATGGCGGGTGACGACGACCTCTTCCACGGCCGGCCTGCCGCCGCGGACGCGGATCTCCTCGCGGATCACCTGCGCATCGAGCCACTGGCCCCGGTACTCGTACTGTACGTGGCCGTCGGCGCTGCGCCGCAGGCGCTCGATGTAGAGGTCCTGCACATCGGGGAACCCGTTGGTGTAGCCCCAGGCCACGTGGCCATTGTGCCCGGCCACCACCCCCGGCACGCCGGGGAAGGTGACGCCGGTGACGTCGAAGCCGCCGCCGACCAAGTGGTTCTCGTACCAGATGGCGGGTGCGGTGAGGACGAGGTGCATGTCGTTGGCCAGGATGGGCGCGCCCGAGGCGGTGCGCGTGCCGGCGATGGCCCAGTTGTTGGAGCCAAGGCCCTCGGTGGCGGTGGGGCCGGTGAAGGGGCGTGCCCGCCTGGCTCGCTCCTCGGCCGAGCGGCCGAGGCCCGACCCATCCACGCCGGGCGGGATGATCTGTGGGCAGCGTGCGGGGTAGCTGGGCTCCAGCTCCGCCTCCAGCTCGGGCCCCAGGCGGTCGACGAGGCGGGCGCGGATCAGCTCCATCTCCCAGTTGACCGAGAGCGTCCACGCCATCATCTTGCCCCAGGAGACGGTATCGGCCACCGACCAGGGCTCGGGCCGGTAGCGCAACAGGGTGAACTCGATCGGCAGCCGGCCGCGGGCGATGCAGGCGTTGACCCCGGCGGCATAGGCCTCCAGGGCAGCGCGGACCTCTCCCTCCAGTCTGGCCGTCTCCATCTCGGCCACGCGCCGCATGCCGAGGGTGCGCAGCCAGCGGTCCACCGGCAGCGCTTCGGGGCCGAGCGCCTCGGCCAGGCGCCCGGCTACCAGCCGGCGCGAGTACTCCATCTGCCAGAGCCGGTCCTGGGCGTGCACAAAGCCCTGAGCGAACATCAGGTCGCGCTCGTTCGCGGCGTAGATGTGGGGCACGCCCCAGCGGTCGCGGATCACTTCGACGGAGGCTTCGAGGCCGGCGACCGTGATCGTGCCGTGGGTCTGCGGCAGGCGCCGCCGGCTGAGCCAGGCCAGAGCCGAGCAGAGCGCCGAGGCGCCAAAATCCCGTAGGGCAGGCATGGCAGGACCTCCTTGTCGGTCGCACGCCGGGAGAGCCGGCGAGACGGGAGCGCCGCCGTCCGCGGGAGCAACGGCCGAAGCGTCTTCCCGGGCACACGCAACGGCCTGTGCAGCGGTGGGTGGTGCGATGGAGCCAACGACAGCGAAGAGAATCACGCGGCCAACCGCACGGGGATACGTAACATACACCACACTTCCAGTATACGCCGGGGGTGTGCGGCCGTCAAGGCCAACCCGCCAAACCCCAGGGCCTTTTCAAAGTCCCGCTTATGTCACCCTGAGCAGGTTCTGCGGGCCTTCCAACGTGGCGAACGGTGGCCTGCGAAGGGTCCGGGCTACACATAACGCCGACTTTGAAAAAGCCCTGGCCAAACCCCCACCCACGACTTGGCAAAGGCCCTGCCGCGTGCGCCCGTCATGTTGACAGGCGGGTGTATAATAGAGCGTGGCAGTACCCCGCCTTCGTGGGCCAGGGGCTGCGCGTCGGTGGACCTCCTGGGGTCGTTCGCCCGAGGCGCCGCGCCTGCGAGAACGGCGCCTCCCCTGTGGCGGGTCAGAATGGCTCTTGCCCTCCTGGCCTGCCCCCTCTGAAGAAAAGGCATGGCACAAACGCTGGATCTGATCATTCGCAACGGCGTCGTCGTCACGGCCGGCGACGCCCGGCGCGTCGATGTGGGCATTCGCGGCGGGCGCGTTGTGGCGATGGGCGCCAACCTGGCCGGCGGGCCCAGCCTCGACGTCTCCGGTTGCTACGTCTTCCCCGGCTTTGTGGACCCCCATGTGCACCTCCAGTTGCGTGTGGGCGAGATCGTTTCGACCGATGATTTCGAGAGCGGCACGGTGGCGGCGGCCTGCGGCGGGGTGACCACGGTGGCCGATTTCACCGGCAACGCCCGTGGCGACGATCTGGCGGAGGGGGTGCGCGCCCGCTGGGCCGAGGCCGAAGGGCGCATCGCGGTGGACCTGGCGCTGCACCTCACCCTGGCCGATGCTGGTGACGAGAACCTGGCTGCCCTGCCGCGCCTGGCTGCCGAGGGCCACACGACGGCCAAGATCTACATGACCTACGCCGGCCTGCGCCTCGACGATGGCGAGTTGTTGCGCGCGCTGGATGCGTGTCGGCGGCACAGGGTGCTGCCGCTGGTGCATGCAGAGAATCACGATGCCGTGGCCTACCTGACGGCTCGCCTCCTGGCCGAGGGCCACACCGAGCCGCGCTATCACCCGCAGAGCCGCCCGCCGCTGGTGGAGGGCGAGGCGGCCAACCGTGCGCTGGCGTTGGCGGCGCTGGTGGATGCGCCGGTCTACATGGCCCACGTCACCTGCCGCGAGACGCTGGCAGCCATCGCCCAGGCGCGGGCTCGTGGCCAGCGCGTCGTGGCCGAGACCTGCCCCCAGTACCTGGCCCTCACCGATGCCTGTCTCGAGGGGCCGGGCTTCGAGGTGGCCAAGTACGTCTGTACGCCGCCCTTGCGTTCGCAGAGCCATGCCAATGCCCTGTGGACCGCGCTGGCTGAGGACGAGCTGCAAGTGGTCTCTACCGACCATTGCCCGTGGAATTTCGCGGTGGAGAAACAGCGGGGCAGGGAGGCCTTCAACCTGATCCCCAACGGTCTCCCGGGGATCGAGACGCGCATTCCTCTCCTCTATGGGCTGGGCGTGGCGCAGGGCAGGCTCTCGCTGCAGCGCTTTGTGGCTGTGGCAGCGACCGAACCGGCCCGTGCCCTGGGGCTCTACCCGCGCAAGGGCACGGTGGCTGTGGGCTCCGATGCCGACCTGGCCATCCTCGACCCCGGCGGCACCACGACGCTGCACGCAGCCGGCCTGCACCAGCGGGTGGACTATACCCCCTACGAGGGGTGGACGGTGCCGGGGCGGCTGGTGGCCACGGTGCTGCGCGGCCAGGTCATCGTCAAGGAAGGGGAGTTCGTGGGGCAGCGCGGTGGCGGCCAGCTCCTTTGCCGCCAGCCCTCGGCCTGGGCATAGTGGGGCAGGCCTCCTGGCGTGCCGGTTGGCCGCAGGCACGAGGGCCGGACAGGCTGGAAGGCCTGTCCCACGGGGTATCACCACCTCCACCAGAAGAGGCGGCGCAGCCTGCCCCTCAGGCGCTGCCAGGCTATGAGCGCCGTGCCGGCCTCGGAGGCCGAAGGAGGTGCAGAGCCGTAGCGGGCGAGGACGTAGGCCCGGGCGATGGCCTGCGCCTCGGCGGCGGCACCGCGGGCCCATTGCCCCCGCGCCTCGAGCGCGCGGCCCAGGCGGTCGCTGAACTCCAGGACCGTATCCCCAGCAGCCGGCTCCAACCCCACCCGCCGTGCGGCGGCCAGCATCTCTCCGTATATCTGCTGGGCCAGGCGCGCTGCGTCGGCGTTGCGGCGCACCTGCAGCGCGCGCAGAGCCCAGCAGAGGAGTCCACCCAGCGCCGCCGCCGCCAGCAGGAGAACCGCCCCCGCCAGGGTGTGTGTAGCCCACGGCATAGCCGCCGGCAGGGGCGTGGCGGCGGAGGTGGGGGGAGCGCGGTTGTCGGCTGGCCGGGCAAAGGCGGCGCGGTAGGGGGTCGGCTCGAACTCGATCCAGCCGCAGCCCGGGAAGTAGACCTCGACCCACGCATGGCTATCGCGCTGAGTGACGGCGTAAGCGCCGCGCCGTTCGTCGTACTGGCCCATGGCAAAGCCCGCTGCGTAGCGGGCCGGCACGCCCACTGCGCGCAGCATGACGGCCATGGCTGTGGCATAATAGTCGCAGTAGCCGCGCCGGGTCTGGAAGAGGAGATAGTCGGCCACATCTGCCCCGGGCGGTGGGGCAGCGATCGCCAGGTCATAGTCGAAGGCGCGCAGGTAGCCCTCGATGGCCACGGCCTTGTCGTAGGGCGAAGGGGCGCGGGCGGTCAGGCGGCGGGCCAGGTCGAGCACACGCTCGGGGATGGCAGGCAGGCTGAGGTAGCGGGCCGCAATCTCGGCAGGGTACTCGGCCCCTGCCTGGCGGAGCTGCTCTACGGTGGGCAAGGGGATGTGGGAGACGATGGTGTACTCGGTCGCCTCCACAGCCAGGCCCACCAGGTCGCTGGGGCTGCGCCTGATGAGGGTACAGGCTACTAGAGCGCGCACGGGCTCGTTGGCTGCGGGCGCCAGACCCTGCGCCGGTTGCTGAAGGGTGAAGGTCTGGGTCAGGATGGTGTGCGGACCCGGCGGCGCAGCCAACTCATCGCCGGCGGCACGGCCCATGCGCTCGCTGGTGGCATTCTCCCAACCCCGGCCGGTGTAGGTGTCGTAGGTGAGCTCCCGCCAGTAGTGCTGGGGGGTGGCGGCGCTGGCCAGGCGTTGCTCCTCAGAGGGCGGCGGCGCCGGGTCGCTGGTGGCGACGTAGAAGACGAGGTCACGGCCGAGTTCGACAGGGCCCGAGAGCTCGTGGCCCTGGGCGCCGTGACGGCCGGCCGGCGCCGGGCCTGCGACGGGGATGCGGGCCGCAAAGAGCCGATCCAGGCGCTGGGTGACGGCCTCGTAGGGCCGGTGGGCGTAGCGCCAGAAGAGATCGACCGACTGTCGCCAGGTCACGTAGGGCATGGCCAGGGCCACCACTACCAGCAGCGATGACAGCGCCAGGCCCACCAGGCCCACCATCGGGCGCAGCTCCTCCGAGTAGTCGATGGCCTCGCGCTGCCAGCGCGCCTCCTGGCTGTGAAAGTGCAGCAGCACCATGAGCAACAACGTGCCGCCCAGAAAGGCGCGCAGATAGTCGACCCCGGCTCCCCAGGTGAGGGCGCAGTTGGCCAGCAGGGCGGCGCCGGCGGGTGCCAGGGCCACCAGGGCGCTGCGGCGCCGGGCCACCTGCCAGCCCGCAAAGTACCCCAGCCACCAGGTGGCGACTGCCGCCAGCATGAGGAGCACCAGCGAGTCGTGGCTGGCTCCCCCGCTCAGGCCGGCCTGCGCCCACGAGCCGAGCCGTGCCCAGAGGGCCAGCCCACGCGCCCGCACATCGGGCAGCAGGGATAGGAGGGGCCAATCGGCCGTCCACGCGCCGTGCAGGCCGCTCCATAGCCAGAGCGCGCTCCGGCCCAGCTCGCGCGCGATGGCCCCTGCACTGGGCAGGAGCCGGCCCAAGGTGGCCACGCTCCACTCGATGCCCGTCAGCAGCCCAAAGAGGCCCACGAGCCACCCGGGCACCGGCGTGAGCCCGGCCACAAAGCCGGTGAGCGCTGCCAGGAGCGCGATGCCCAGCAGCGCGGCGGATCCGCTCAGCCAGCCCGCCGCCATGACCCCCAACGGCAGGCAGAGGACCGTGCCCAGGAGCAGGCCCAGCACCAGGTAGCCGTGGGGCGGCTCAAGCTTCCTCAACAAGCGCAAGACCATGGGGCTTGTCCTACGAGGAACTGAGGGAACTGGAGGAACTAGGGACCTGAGGGGGCGGCTCTGCAGTTCCCTCAGTTCCGTAGTTCCCTTAGTTCCCTAGACAGGCGGCACGGCGATCACTCTGCCCGTGCCGAGCACTTTATAGGTCGGCCGCTGCCGGCGGCGCTGCACCAGTGGCCGGAAGCGGAAGCTGCTGTCGATCACCTGAGCGGCGACCCCGCGTGCTGAGAGCAGGCCAAACATGGCCTCGACGCTGCCCTGGCCGCCGAAGGAGGCCGCATCGAGCAGCACCACGCTGGTAGCGATGGAGCGCTGTTGTAGCTCCAGGAGTGCAGGCAGCCACTCTGTGCGGGTGGAGGGGGTGATCACGACAGCCGTGACCCCGTGGCCCAGCACCGGCACGGCCCTGCCGATCAGCGCTCCCAGGGGCTGTTGGCCGGCCGCCCTGGTGGCAGAGAGGCTGCGCAGGATGCGCCAGAGCTGGACCTGGCCCCACTGGGGGCGCAGGAGGGTATGCTCGCCGCCGTCGCAGAGCAGCCCCACGGCCCGGCTCTGGCGGAGCATGGCATCGGCGAGGGAAGCGGCCAGGGTGATTCCATACTCGGCGGTGGAGGATTCGCCCTCGCCGGCCTGTACCTCTTCCTGGAGGTCGAGGATGACCCAGAGGTCCCCGGCAGGCTCGCGGTCATAGTCCTTGACGTAGAGCTCGCCGTGGCGCGCTGTGGTGGGCCAGTGGATGCGGCGGGTGGGGTCGCCGGGGGTGTAGAGGCGCACCGAAGAGGCGCTGGACGTGGTC